>CEQK01037217.1_pt1 | contig 24154 bp, 23 predicted proteins | sample 531051 | NCBI WGS metagenome assembly CEQK01 (sample SAMEA2621229, study PRJEB7988) | marine metagenome | biome: marine biome (ENVO:00000447); feature: deep chlorophyll maximum layer (ENVO:xxxxxxxx); material: "saline water (ENVO:00002010), including plankton (ENVO:xxxxxxxx)" | depth 150 m
ACGATCATGCCGGGCTTGCCACGCTGGGCGATCAGCTCGGTCAGCTCTCGAACGACACGGCGACCAGAGATCGACGTGTCCGGCACCGCTGCCAGACACTCCCTTGTCACGTCATCGACCACGTTGAGCACCCGGAACCTCCTGCCCGACGCCATCTGGTCGTGCACGAAGTCCAGGCTCCAGCGCTGGTTCGGTAAGGCGAGCAGTGGGAGCGGAACTAGTTATGGAAAGTGCAGCCGCTCGCGCACTTTGAAAGTTCATCGCTGCACGACATCAACCGCCTCGATAACTTCGTTAAGCGCTGGACGACCGCTCCAGGCGCGCGCTGCGAGAGCGATTTCAATGAACGCGCAGTCGGAAGACAGCTTGTCGATCCGATATCCATTGCCCTGTCGAACCAGATTAGCTTCGAGTATCGCGCTCGTCTGTCCGGTACATTTAACCAAGACATCGATATCCTGCAAAGCTTGCTGGGAATCGATGCTGTGCTTTACGACGATTGAGAAAGGCCGTTTAGGCGCCTTCATAAGACGACGGGCGACGACGCCGCCCTTGCCTGGCTTCACCGAGATTTCGAGCTCTTTGCCGCTCAAACTGGGCTGCGCGCGCAATCCGGCTTCATCCGCCAGCCTCCAATCGAAGGGCGGATAATTACTTAACCATACCCCAACGGCATTGGGTGCGTCTGAATCGGCGATCCGTTGGTATAGCGAGTAGGCCGTAGCGACGTCGCCTTCGCGTACCAGACTGCGCAACAATGTCTGGTCGGTAACTTCGTCGTCGAACGACATCTGCGCGCGCAACTCCGCTAAGTTACCCAAAGCTGATGACTGCGTCGCGGCAAAGCGGAAAAAGAGCCCATGCCATTCCGAGGATCCATCGAGAATCTTGGCAAACTCGTCGATTACGCCCTCTTGCGCAAAGACATTGATGAGAACCGGGAACAACTCGTTGTATTGGCTCGGTTTGACACGGAGAATGCGGTCGAGCGACGCGATCGCCGCTGGGTAATCCGCATCGGCAACCTGCTGCTGTAATACCACCGCCTGAAGACGGGGCTCGCGCCGGTTCAAAGCCAAAGCCGCATCGAGAATCCGCCTTCGCTTTTCCGGATCACCTTCGGCAAGCGCAAGAATCGCGTGTGCCTTGGGCACCAGGGGTTCCAGGCGAAAGGCTTCGAGAGCCCACGGCCGGGCCGCCTTTGCGCCCTTCTCGGGCGAGCCGGTCGCTTCGGTCGTAGCCAAGAATACCGCAGACGCGATGTTCTCGTAGGCCAACCCGTCTAGCGGGAACGCCGCGATAGCCGTGTCCGGCGCCTTCTTCGTTAGTGCGATCCCCGCGGACTGCGCACCGAGCGCAGCCGCGAGCACCAACCCCAGCGTGATCGAGACACCGAGGCGAAAAGGATGAGCGGCCTTCATTGCGCAGCCTTATGCCGGTTCCGCGTCACGCTCTTCACCATAGCCATAGCCATAGCCATAACCGTAGCCATAGCCATAGCCGTAAGCCGAGTTGTTCTGACTTACCTTGGTAACGATTGCACCATAGACCTTCGCACCCGAACGCTGCAGACGGCCCAGCGCATTCTCGATCCCGCGCAGCTTGATACGCTCGGTCTGGATAACGAAGATCACACCATCAACGGCCTTTGACATTTCGATCGCATCGGCGAGTGCTAGCATCGGTGCGCCATCAATCAACACCTGATCGTATTGTCCCCGCGCCGCCTCGATAATCTGCGAGAAGCGATCACCTGCCAAGAGCTCTACCGGGTTCGGCGGAGTCCGCCCCATGGGCAGGAAGTCGAAGCCGAGATCCTCAAGATGGATGATCTGCGATGCCATATCGGTTTGCTGATTGGCGAGCAGCGGCACCAGCCCGCCCTTGTCATAATCAAATAGATCGAGTGTTTCGCGGAGTTTCGAATTACGCAGATCGGCATCGATCAGCAGGACGCGCTTGCCCAATTGCGCGAAGCTCGTGGCGACGCCAAGCGAAGAAATCGACTTACCCTCCGAAGGCACAGACGAAGTGAACATCAATACTTCAGGTGCGCCTTGCGGGGTTAGGAAGTTCATGTTCGTCCTAACCGTCGTGTAAGCTTCGTTGATGTGCGAAGAGCGCTCAGTGATGCGGTCGACCATCTTCCCCTCCGTGTTACGCGGGATGGCCCCGAGCAACGCGAGGTGAAGACGACGGCGGACATCCTCAGGGTCCTTGAGCGTCTGGCTGAGAGCCACCTTCAGGTAAACCAAACCACCCGCCAACATCAAACTGACTATGAGCGAAATCAGTACATTCTGGATCAGCGATGGAGCGTAGGGTTCAGCAGGAACATCCGCCTCGTCAATGATCTGAATATTGTTTTGTCCAGCACCAGACGCCTCGAGCTCCTTGAAGCGCTGAAGCAGCGCATCATAAATTTCTCGGTTCGTATCAACCTCTCGCTTAAGGATTCCGTAGCTTATTCCTTGTCCCTGCTGGCTTAGAAACCGCTGTTTAACCTGTTCAACTTGATCACGGAGTTCTGCTTCCCTGATCCGTGCCGAATCAAGAAGACCGCGAGCCCCGCCGGAAATGGCGGAACGCAGCGAATTCACTTCCGCCTGTTTCTCTTGGACTTCCGGATACTCAGGTCCGAAATTCGCGCGCAATACAGCTAACTCAGCTTCTGCCTCGCTCAAATTTGTCAATAGTTGATTGCGCGGATCACCGCTGGGGAAATTCCCTCCAACTACCGCAGCTTGGGCACTGACACGATCTGCAACTGCAGCGGCAAGCGCCATGTTAAGCGCCTGTAGATCCGCTCCAACAAGGGTTTGGCCAGCGCTTTCTGAGCCGGTCTCACCACCAGCATTGAGCACAAGAATTTCGTTGGCATTCGCGTATTCGACAAGTTCTCGTTCGGAATCGGAAAGCCGCTCCCGCAACTCCGCAATCTGGCTCTGTAGGAAATCCCGGGCCTCAATATTTGCACCAAACCGCTTTTCGTAGTTCGCAGCTACAAACTCCCGAACCCACAGGTTCGTTATCTCAGCCGAGACTGCTGGATCGGGACTTGAGAACGTCACGTCAACGAGGCTTGACTGCGAGATCGGGCTGATGCTTACATTCTCGAATAGTAATCTTTGGATACTTCTGGCCTGCGGCTCTTCTTCTTCAATCCCAAATGCCTCGCGAAAGGCTTCGTCCCTAGAGAGGTTACCAGCGTCCATAACACGCTTGGCCATGAACCTAGAGACCAATAGCTCATACTGCGTGTTAAGATATTGAAGCTCCGAAATTTGGCTGTCGACTTCGAGTGAATCGAGATTGGTGACGTCAGCGGTGACTTGTGAGACCTCCAAGCGCGCACTAGCTTGATACAACGGCGTGGCCAATAGCGTGATAAGGATTCCGATCAGGACGCCGAGCGTGATTAGCCCCGCCAGCCAGTATTTCAGGCCAATAGCCTCGTGCCAATAACGCTCAAGGTCGATGGCAACGGAGTCATTGCTGGAACCACGATCATCAATCGGCTCACGACGATCATCTCGTTCAGCGACGTCATGCGACGGAAAATTGAGATTGTTCAACGTCCAATCCGATCAATAAGAATAGCAGAAGTCGAAAGTAAGGGCGCGAACCGCAAAATGCTGTCCAGCCGCCTCCGACTCGGCGAATCGCCAACGATAACTATATCACTGGGATATACAGTCGGATCTTCGTAATTGCCTCGCTGGATCGCCTGGATATTATATGCGCCGATATAGCGCTGTCCCCTGACTGTCCGTAGAATCAGTACGTCGTCCAATTTTGCATATTCCGCCAAGCCACCCGCCTGATTGACCACACGCAAGAGCGACTGTCGACCAAGCACCGGGTACTCTCCAGGTCTATCAACCTGCCCCCCCACCGATACTGTAGACGGAGGGATTTCTTCTGGAATCACGCGCACCTGAGGATTACGCAAATAACTGCCCCGCAAGAGTTGCGCGATCATGTCAGCCGCCTCATTGGGGGCTAACCCTCCAAGATCAAGTAATCCCACGAGCGGAAAGGAGATGCGCCCTTCCCCGTCCGTGAGATACTTCCCACTTAACCGTTCAGCACCCACCACTTCGATTTCGAGCGCTTCTTGGGGGCCGATAACGTAAAGGTTCTCGATGCGAGGAGCCGGCAGCTCTTCCAAATCGGCAATTTCGATTCCGGGCGCCTGACCATACGCCCGATCCGTTGCGCACCCCGAAAGAGCAAAAGGTAGCATCAAGCCGCTCAAGGCTAGTCCGATTTTTTTTACTGATCTTGTTGTCTTCATGGTGCGCGCCTTAGCGCAATTCCAAAGCGATGAAAGCCACGGGGGTCTAAAAATTCACGCAGCGATCAAACTATGTTGCACTGATATCACGGGCGTCTCGCGAAAGGGCGAGCAAAAGCCAGACTGCGACTAACTGAAAGAGAGGAGTTCTCAAGGGATAATCCACCAAGGACGCAGCTGCAACAATCGCAAAGATACCCATCCAAAAGATTGCGTAGACCTTCTGGGTCCGATGGAACACCATGGTCTTAATTGCCTTTACCATCCAAACAACAAGTGCAGTTAAAAGTAACCCTGCCAGTGCTCCTCCTTCGATAATAAACTGCGCCCAATCGTTATGCGCTTGATTGACATAAGAGGGCATCAGCAATGCCGATGGCTCATAGATATGATATACTTGTTCGAAGGATCCGAACCCGGTCCCTAGCGCCCAATGTTCTTCAAGCATCTCTATAATCACCGGCCACAACGACCATCTTAAATCTTCGAAGCTATTTATCACCAGAATGTCACGAAAGGCTGGCGTCCGGTCAAGCGCCAGAAACGCAACTGCCGTTAGCGATACAAAAAAGACCGGAATGGCCAATATCAGACGAGGGTACTGGTCAAACCACCGACCCACTTTCTGCTGAGCGCGAATCCCCTTTGGAGGGCGCGGAAACAAAGCAAGCATAGTCATTGAGACTAGAACCGTGCCCATTACGGCTACAAAGCCAGCCCTTGACCCCCCGGTCAATGCGACCAAAAGGATCAAAAAAAAGGCAGAGGGATAGATTAAGCGCTCCCATACCGCACTCCGCTCCCTATGGGCCTTTAGACCCAGCAATGTCACTACCAGCATGGAACAAGCCGCAAAAACTGCCGCATGGTTTTCGTTAGCGAAAACACCTACTGCCCCACCCCTGTTGGTTACTTCATAATAATATAAAACACTTGATCTCCCCGTTACAATTTGGAGAAGACCAAACAAAGCGTTGACAACGCCCACCCCTGCAACAATTCGCAATAGCGTCAGAGAAGACGCACGAACGGCAATTGCCAGCAACAACCCAGCTGCCGGCACGACCAGGCTCCCCAGCACATTCCAGCTTCGCATCGGAGTCAGCGTCAAGGGGCGCCAAATTCCTTCGAGACCTAGCGCGGTATCTAATTGAAGAATGCCTGTGCGCCCCATTAGGCTTTGCCAAATCCGAGAGGGTAACGGCACGAGTTGAAGCATTACCATCAGCGCAAAACATGCAAACAAGATGATGAGCGCACGCTCGGCCTTTAGCCATTCCTTCGATAGAAAAAACAACGACCAAACCAAAAAAAGCGCGGATAAAGAGCGCAGCGGAACGATTTGGATTGCATCAAACCTGGATGCCCCACCCGTAAATGTCACCACGGCAGCCAGCAGTGCTAGTATGATCCAGCCCCAATTTAGTTCTTCTCCAATTTTTCCCACCTGCACTCTTCGCTCGCCACTATTAACCATCTTCACTTTCACCCAGTCATTTTTGCTGCGCAGCGTTTGAGACGCCATGGTGGTTTGCAAGGGTGTTGGGCACATAGCAACGTCAGTGTCCACAGGCTTATGGCGCCTCGCCGATCAAAATGCCGGGTCGGTCGTCAGGAGATCCGATAAGTTCGATGCCTGCAGCTTCGAATGTCGCGCGCATCTTTTCCAAGTTGTCTCTGCGAGAACGGTGGATACAGCCGACAAGTTCCTAGCGCGAGATTGTTGCGCTACCGACCTCAGCACTTTCGGCCAACTCCTGCACAGACCAGCCCAGCGCTCCACGTGCCGCCTTTATCTGCTGCGCAGTCAAGGTCAGACCTTGCATTTGATTGATTTTATATCATATTGACGACATGGATGATCGACTTGAAGAGCAGGGTTGGCGCTACGAATTCGAGCGTCTCGAAGGCGCCTATGCGCCATCGACGATGCGCAGTTACCGCCCCGATTTCGAGGATTTCGAGCGTTGGTGCTCGGAGAATGAGATGATGCAGCCGTTTCCCACGACGGTCGAAGCCGTCTGCGAATCTCCCGAGAATGAAGGAAAGTCGATGGCTCCCTCGACTGTTTAGCGGCGGCTTTATGCCATCCGAAGGTCCGCGGGCTGCTGAGGCTGCTTAGCTCGTCCACAATGTACTAGGCCGTTATCCAGAGAAAGCCAAGCACGATGTCTGGGAAAATGCGCCTATTTGATCAGTCTAGCATATGCTCCCTCTTCCTTTGTCCGAGGCCGCCTCACAAGCATGGATTTGAGCGGCGGTAAAAATCAAGCGCATCGATGCTACATGCGTGAAGACAGGCGCCAGCTTGTGCACGGGTAGAGCCAGCCTTCGAGAACACCTCTCCTTCAAGCGGGAGCGCGAGCAACCCTCCCGGACAAGAGGTGCAGGTCTCCAGCGAGGGTTCGCCAGCAATCTGATCGAGACGAAAGTACGGACCGTCCACGAGTATGGGGCCCTGAGCGATGCTGCGGCGATACCTCGAAGCGCAGTGTATACCATCAGCCACTGCCAGAGCGCGCTCCAAATTCAAGGTGCGCGGGCGACCATAGTCATACAAAAAAAATGTTGTGTCGCTGGTCTGCTGAACCTCCGCCAGCGTTAGGCCAAAGCCGCGTTCCGCTTCCACCACAGGAGATAATCGGGTGAATGAATTTCATTGATGGGATGAAGTACTCGTTCGGAGCAAACTTTCACTCACTGTGACAAGGTTGACGGATCGAGAAAGACGAAGCGTCGAAGCAACGGCTACACGTCTGAGGATAATCTGATTCTTCCGGCCTATTAAAGGCGCGCCGACCCAACGTTATCGAGAAACCAGCGGTAAGTCTTTTCAATGCCATTTTCGAGACCAATCTCAGGAGCCCAACCCATGTTCATTAGGCGGCTCACATCCATGAGCTTGCGCATAGTGCCGTCCGGTTTCGACGAATCGGTCACAATCCGCCCTTCGAAACCTGTGATGCGGGCAACAAGCTGCGCCAGCTCAAGAATCGAAATGTCTTCGCCGCAGCCAACATTGATGTGGCTGAGCATGGGCCGCGTATTAACCTCGTATTGGTCACGCGGCAGGTCAAGCACGAAAAGCGAGGCTGCCGCCATATCATCGACATGGAGAAACTCACGCCGTGGCGTTCCAGTGCCCCAGATCACGACTTCTTCTCGACCTTCCTCAGCAGCTTCGTGGAACCGCCGGATAAGGGCAGGAAGGACATGGCTGTTCTCGGGATGAAAATTGTCGCCCGGCCCATAAAGATTGGTGGGCATAACCGAACGATAGTCCGTTCCATGCTGGCGATTGTAGCTCTCGCAAAGCTTGATGCCGGCGATCTTGGCAATGGCATAAGGCTCGTTGGTGGATTCGAGCGTTCCGGTCAGCAGCGCCTCTTCCGCCATCGGTTGCGGTGCTTCCTTGGGATAGATGCAAGACGATCCTAGGAAAAGCAGCCGCTTGACGCCCGCCTCAAAGGACTGATGGACAACATTGGCCTCCATCATAAGATTGCCGTAGATAAAGTCTGCTGGATAGATATTATTTGCTTGGATACCGCCGACTTTGGCCGCGGCCAGGATCACCGCATCGGGGCGCTCAGCCTGAAGAAACGCGCGCACCGCCGCTTGGTAAGTAAGGTCAAGCTCGGCATGTGTGCGGGTTACCAATTCGAGCTCTTCGCCACCCTTTTTGCGACCTTCGAGCTGGCGCAGGATAGCGGCGCCCACCATGCCGCGATGGCCTGCCAAGTAAATCTTCATCGTAAGCCGTCCTTAGCTCTCGATGCTGACCGGAAGCTCGAAACCATTGACCTTGAGAAAGGCGTGCCTTTTCGCTTCTTTAAGATCGGCTGCGACCATTTCTGCGCACATCTCGCGCGCGGTAATTTCGGGTTCCCAACCAAGCTTCTCGCGTGCCTTGCTCGGATCTCCGAGCAGCGTCTCGACTTCTGCCGCCCTGAAATAGCGCGGATCAATCCGCATGATTACGTCGCCGACCTTAAGGGCAGGCGCCTTGTCGCCAGATATGTTTGCGATGGTTGCGATCTCGTCAGTGCCCTCACCTGAGAATTCGAGTGAAATACCCAGTTCCTCTGCCGACCAGCGAATAAACTCGCGTACCGAATACTGCTGACCCGTCGCGATCACGAAATCATCGGGCTCATCCTGCTGAAGCATCATCCACTGCATACGAACGTAGTCGCGAGCGTGGCCCCAGTCGCGGAGCGCATCGATATTGCCCATGTAAAGGCAGGGCTCTAGCCCATGTGCGATGTTCGCGAGTCCACGCGTGATTTTGCGCGTTACAAATGTCTCACCGCGGCGCGGGCTCTCGTGGTTGAAGAGAATGCCGTTACAGGCATACATTCCATAGGCTTCGCGATAATTTACCGTGATCCAGTAAGAATACAATTTCGCGACGGCGTAAGGCGAGCGCGGATAAAACGGCGTGGTTTCTTTCTGCGGAGTTTCCTGAACCAGCCCGAAAAGCTCCGAAGTCGACGCTTGATAATACCGGATCTTTTTCTCAAGGCTGAGAAAACGGATCGCCTCGAGCATGCGCAAGGTCCCGATTGCATCGACATCAGCGGTGTACTCAGGCGCCTCGAAGCTCACTGCGACATGGCTTTGCGCAGCAAGGTTATACACCTCGTCAGGCTCGACCTCGTTAATAATACGGGTAAGGTTCGAAGTGTCGGTCAAATCGCCATAATGCAATTTCAGGCGTCGGCCCGATTCATGCGGGTCCTGATAAATGTGATCAATCCGTTGCGTGTTGAACGAAGATGCTCGGCGCTTGATGCCATGGACTTCATAGCCCTTTTCAAGCAGAAATTCAACAAGGTAAGAGCCGTCTTGGCCCGTAATGCCAGTGATAAGGGCTTTTTTCGTCATTGACCTGTTGTGTCCTTCACAAAGAATTGAACCAGTTTTCGCAGGTTCTTTTGGGTCAGCACGCCTATCCCCCCCACCCCATTCCTTCGGATGGCTTTCAGATCTTCCCGACTTTTCTGCATAATGCGTTCAAGCGAGCGGTTACTTTCGCCGCCCACACGCATTTTAACAAGCACATCAGGGATATAGGCAAGAGAAATTTTGCCATGCGCCAAATAACGCAAAACAGCATCATAATCCGCCGCAATCTGGAAATTGGTGTCATACAGCCCGTACGTGTCAAATACATGGCGGCGCAAATATAGGGTGGGGTGAGGCGGCATCCACCCCTGTTTGAGCTTTTCCGGGGTGTAACCTTTAGATCGCCAATGGCGGATAATCCGAGACGGATTGTCCGCTGCGACATATTGAAGATCACCGTACACTCCATCCACCGCCGGGTCTTTGAAGGCTGCGGCGACTTTTGCAAGCACATCAGGGCCGGCAAACATATCGTCTGAATGCATCAACCCCACGACATCGCCTGTTGTATTGCGGATCCCCCGATTGATCGCATCGTAGAGACCGTGATCGCGCTCCGAAATGACTACGGTCTTGTCGTTCGCCGCCGCCCGCACAATTTCAAGAGTCGCGTCTCTCGAGCCTCCATCCTGAATAACATGCTCGATATTGGCATAAGTCTGCGCCTGAACACTGTCGATCGCCGCGCGGATCATGTCCACACGATTATATACAGCGGTGACAACGGAGATTTTCATGGGCGGAAGATCTTTGATAGACTGAGTAAATTAAAGGCCGGTTCATCGATGGACCGTTATCGCAGGCTATCCGCGAATTATGGATCACCTCTCTAGCTGAAAAACGCCGCCTATCAAAGGTCGAGCTGTGAGCGGTGCCAAATTCGGCTCACTTGGAAATGGAGACTGAAATGCGACCCGGCCCTAGTCCGAATTTCCCGTTGGTATCTCGCAGGGATTTTTGTTTGGGGGCGACTGCGTTGGCTACAGCTGCTCTAACGCGCTTTCCAGCGGTGGCTCAATCGACAAAATTCAAGGTCTTCAACGGACTGTTATATTCGGAGATGCCTGACCTTCGCCATTATGGCGTAAGCCCGATCCACGTCATTGATCGCGGTATCTGGCCGAAACAGACTTCGCATTTCGAAGACCCCGATCCTAGATTGGTGGCGAAAAAGCTCGATGCTCTGCCTGATGATGGCGTTCCACTAGTCATGGATTTCGAATTCTATTCGTTTTCGCAGGGGCTAAAGAAATCACTCGAAGCGCTCGAGGGACTAACCACCATCGCCGAAAGCTTCAAAACGGCAGCTCCGTCGCGGCCAATCGGCTTTTACGGCTACATGCCGGTGCATGACTATTTCGACGCGATCAAGCCCAAGAGTTCGTCGGAATATCGGACCTGGCAAGATGAGAACACCATGGCGGGTATGCTCAATCCCTATGTCGATTTTCTCGCTCCGTCCCTCTACACTTTTTATAATAGGCCCGCTGATTGGCAGACCTATGCCAGAGCGCAAATTTCCGAAGCGCGCCGCATATCGGATAAGCCTGTCTACGCCTTTATCTGGCCGCAATTTCACAATCAGGGAAAGAAGAAACAGCCACTGGCTATTCCAGCCGACTTCTGGCGGCTACAGCTCGAAACCATGTCGGAAATCGCTGACGGAGTGATCTTGTGGGGAGGATGGAATTTCGGGAGGCAAGCCAGCATGAAATGGAACAGTCAGGCACCTTGGTGGGTACAGACCAAAGAGTTTCTGTCATCGCTTTCGGCAGGCGTGTAGTGAACTATCCGTATTTAGGATCGTTGGCGGACAGTGCTGAGAAATCTCACAGCAACTTCGCGCCAGTTAGGTGGGAAGTGGTCACGTCGTTCCCTCCAATCCGCGCGCCATCCTTGGCTCAGAGCTTGGTGCAATTTATGGACAGCCCGACCGAGGCTTGCTGGATCTCCCGCCGTAAAGAAGAAGTCGTTTTCCCCCAAGATATCGCGTGCATAAGGGAGGTCGGGGCATACTACCGGTAAATCGAGCCACAAAGCTTCGAGCAAAGGCAAGCCATAGCTCTCAAAATCGGATAAAAACAGGAGCGCATGCGCAGTAGAATACTCCTTCACCACGCGGTCCATTTGCACCTCCCCAATGCATTGGAGCTTTGGATGCGCCGGTTGCGGTAGGTCCGCTCCATCTACGGTCAGGACAATCTTGTCGACGACTGTACTTAGGTCGTCTAGCAGGCTAGCGGTTAGCCTATCATGCCTTTTGTGCGGATATTGACGGGATGGGTAAAATAGGCGCAGCCGAGTGTTCGCTAAGAAAGAGGTCGTCTTTGGCGCTTTGGGTTGGAAGCTGCGTATTGCCTCGGGTGGCGGCTGGCCAATAATATCAATCTGGTCCCTTCTGATCCCGTAGGTTTCAGCCAATCCGTCTGCCATCGTCTGCGTTTGAACGATAAATCGTCCCACAAACTTTTGATTTATTGCAAAAACTGAGCGCGAGACATGTGACTTTACTTGATCCATCAACGTTTGGTGTGTAGCTCCGTCGATCAAAAAACGGTTGTGGACAAGCACAGTTTGACCGCTCACGCCTGAGAGCGGGAGATCGCCTAGCACCAAGAGATTTCCATCGCCCCTGTATTGATCGGCGCCCAAAGTGACTTCGAATAGGCGAGAGGCAGCATGCGGCAACGTGCGATTAATTAATGTAACACTCTTACCTCGAGATATGGCGATCTCAGCGAGCGGATCACCTTTTGTCAAGAACACCTCAACAGGCCCGTCCGACAAATCGAGCAAGGCTGGCAATAGGCCTTCGACCACGCGTCGAGCGCCCATGCCACCCAGATTTGTCGCATGGATCCTTAGCGGGCTCATTGAGCGCTCCCAGTATTACCTTCGACAGCGACGAGGCGAATGCAATCAACGAACCGGCGCGCCATGTCCCGCGTGTTGTACGTCTCTCCAACGCGTAAAACGGCGGACGAGTGATAACGTAACAACGCCTCCTGATCGGTCGCCATATCGGTAATCGTTTGAGCCAGCGACGCTGCATCGCCATAGTCAAACGACCTGCCGGTTACTTGGTCTTCGAATGCGGCAATCTCTGGCATTTGCCGCCAGCGATCTGAATGAACAATTGCTGGCAGACCGTATGCCATCGCGTGAACAAGAGAGAGTCCGACTTCACCTGGGTACACGAACATCGCAGAGCGATTGGCGATTGAGGCGATGCGCTCCTCATCAGTGATCGGGCCATGCCAAATAACGCATTTTTCAAGTCCGAGTGAGCGCGACTTTTGCAAGAGTAGGCCCTGCTCTTCGCCAGTACCAATTACCTCAAATTTTGGGCGAATCTTTGCAGGCACCTGCGCTAATGCTTCGAGCGCGGTCGACAACTGCGCCTTTGGGGTCAGTCTGCCGATAAACATGATCGAATTGGCTCGCTTCGCTGGATCGTATCGCTCGCGAAGCTGTAAGATGGGGTCGGTGTTTATGCCGTTATTGAGGGCATGAACGGGCATTTTGACGCCGGTCACCCTTTTCCGAAATTCTTCGACTTCCTCCTCAGTGTAGAACAGGACTGCATCGCAAAATTGGAGCATCCTCATTCTCAGCTTAAAACGCCAAGCTTTTGACGTGGATGTCCAAAAGTGCCCCCACCAAACGACTTTAGCCCGCTTTACCTTTGCCTTCGCGATGAGTGCAAGAGTGCTGACGGTTCGCGGGGCGCCGCACACAACAACAACATCTCCTGTCCTAAAAGGAATTGAAAGAGCTTCCTCCTGCCAGTCCAAACCCGGCACAATCGGCTTGAGCTTGCCTAGTCGCTTAGCCCACTTATCCTTGCCAGCATTCGATGTGATCCCCGCCAGATTAGTAGGCGAATAATAGACTGAGAAGGCATCGCCCATCGCCTCATGAACTTTGCGAAAAAAGTCCATTCGGTAATGAGGCAAGGCAGGTTGAACGGTGATAATTTCCACGACGTTGCCTAAATTATTAGAGGTTTATTGCGCCGTATGTAAGGCCGGAGTTGCAGCGCGTGCGCTCTGACTGCCCACACGAAAGATGACCTGCGCAGCGATCAGAACTGATGAAGGGCGATAGCTTGATGGATTGCGGATCGCCCATTCGGCCCGACAACAGGGTCACGCCAATGAAAGACGAGATTCCAGGGGATATTCGTAGTCAACGGACGGGTCCCGCAAATGCGGGCCTTGCTGGGCTAGTCACTATTGGCCTGCGCTTTCGCTTAGATGTTTGGTCGGAAGTTAAGAAGAATCCTTTGCTCGATACCGCCAAGACGGCGGCAACACTAACCCACAAGGAGGTCGCTTGATAAATGGCACCAGACAGTTGCGCTGCGATCAGATACTGCACTTGGATCAGCGCTAGCCAAATGAACTCCTCGTGCTTGCGCATAATCGTCCAGGAAGCGTGCGTCGCTTTGATGAGGAGGAGAACAAATGGTATCGCGCCGATAAGACCGGTGGTCATCAGAGCTTCGAGAATGACGTTATGAGGATAAAATCCCGTGTTCCGTTCTTCTATGCCATCACCCATGAGGGGAGAAGTGAGAAACTGATCCCAAGCGCCATTAATCGCAATTAACCGCAATTCTGTCGCTTGATCCTGTCCGGTTGAGACCATCGAAAAGCGGCGTAGAATACCCTCGTATATCAACTCATACTGAGTGGCCAACAGGACCGCGACACCGGCCACAGAAATGATCAAGATGGCGGCCGTGCGTTTGCGATTGAAGCGGGAAAGCGCAAGCGTAAAAAGGCACGCGCCGAGCGAAACCAAAGGGCCGCGAGAATTTGCCAGAAGCAACAGTAAGGCACCGGCGGCTACCAAGCCACCTACAATGGCCAGTTGCTTCACCTTCATTCGCGGTTGATTCAAGAACCAGCCAAAGCTTACGAGAATGGTCGTAACCCCCAAATGCCCCATCGCGATTGGATTAAACGTTGGAATGCTCCACCGTCCTGTATCAATGCCCATGCCACTTGGCAGATAGGTCATTGAATTCCCGAGCAGCAGCATCATAACAGTAGACAATGCTGATACGGCCAAGACTAAGCGAAACAACCAGTCTCGTTTATCCTCCGTGAGACAAAGATAGGTCGCCAGCGCTGGAAAAATACAGCCGCCCATAGCCCATGCCCAATAATCAATTGGTTCTTGAGCGGATGGCTCTTGCCTTAAATGCAAGGTGAGCGTCAGCTGCGTTGCATAGGCAACCGTAAAAATTAGGATCATCAATAAGTTGAAATCGAACCGGCGACGCGCGGCAAAGGCGATCAGCGCAGCGGCGCACACGCCGCCAATTGCTCGAAATCCAAGCGAGATAACCGAGTTATCGAGGCCGATGGCATGGTTAATCCCGGCCAGCAGGCTGTAGCCAACCAAAGACCAAACGACCAGGTAATAAAAGAAGCCACGCAAAATCATGATTGGCGTCCACTTCCTTGGAGCGTTGGCGCGAGGCGGCGATAAACTTGCGCCAGTCTTCCGACCGATGCCTCGTTGGAAAAGGCCTTCAGCGCGTCATAACGCGGTCCATAATGCATCGGCTTGCTCAAAGCGTTGGAAATACATCTTGAGATGTCTGCATTAGACGCAGGGTCGCAAATCTCAATGTCTCCGCCAAAATACTCGATCCCGCCGGTGCGGTCGGTCAGCACGATATGCGCCCCCGCGACGTAAGCCTCCAGCGCGACCAACCCAATCCCCTCATTGAGTGACGGCAGAGAGAAAACCGACGCCTCGCTCATTTCTTCCCATTTCTGGCCTTCGGTGATCGTGCCGATATATTCGAGTTTGGGATTGGCCTTGCATTTCCCCTCAAGCCAGCTCGAAAACCCGGCATCCGATACTTTCCCTGCCAGCCGCAGCGGGACATCCAATTTCTCGCATACTGCAATCAGAGCCCTCACATTCTTCCGCTCCTGATTGAGGTGGCTCATATGAAAAACGCGCGGCACTTTGATGCAATCTGGCCGCAACACCTCGGCCGAACAGTCGATACTGATGCGAACAATCTCGATATTTCCCGGATCGCTTGACAGATCGGAGAGTGAACTTTTTTCCAACTCCGAGCGGGCAAGCACTGAGTCGCAAGCCTCCATCAGACCCGAAAGAGTGCGGTGCCTCTGGCGAAGACCAAGTTTTTCAAACGGAATCTTTGAAATTATCCGTCCCCGCCACCCATAGGGGGTGGATCGGTCAACAATCGGCGAGAGGACAACCGGAATATCATAGCGCTTGGCAGCGGCCACGATCGCCTCGGCCCAGCTGCCATATTGAAACAGGTGCAGCACGTCGCAGCCGCTCCAGTCGAAGGTTTCGTGAACGACTGGAAAGACCGCCTCCATATCAAAATCGGGCAGGCCCGCCGCCCAGGTCAAGCCTTGTCGAACCACCCCGCTAAACGTGGTGCTGTGGAGATTGGCCGGGTCAAAAACATAAGCGATTCTCATGATGGATCCTGACCGGATTTCGATTTGCGGCGCAGTCTTTCAGAGACGAGGCCGGTCAGAGCGCCCTGATCGCGGCGCAGAGATGGGTTCAGCGCGAACATCAAGACGGTCGTTACCGCCACGGCGGCCAAAGTATACGCCGTGATGAAGGCGAAGTGCTTTGTGGCCGGTTCGCCGACAATTCCGATTTGCGATGCCAAAAATGAGGCTCCCACCAAAAATGGGGCAAAGGATCGTAGCAAAAATTCTATTGTCGCCAGCACGCCTTGGCCCAAAAAGTGTTTGGCTGCGGTAAAGTCCACCACACCACTTAAAATGCGCTGAATTATCACCCCGAATATTGCCCCCGGCAGGCCGCCATATACCGCCCCGATCCCGGCAAAACTGGCTAGCAAGACTGCCTGCAAGATCAACAACTTGTTGCGCAGATCCCACGCTCCAGTTGCTTCAAAAACCACGCCCGAGATAGTCGCGACGACCCGGAATGGCATCGCAAAAAGCAGCGCGACGATAACAATCTGCGCCCCGTCCCACTTGCCGCCCCATGCGAAATTGATCAGCGATGGGGCCACTCCCATCAATGTGAGACAGAACATTGACGCCAGCACGCTGGTCACGAGTGTGTAGCGGTCCAGCGAGTAACCGAGCTCAGCTTTATCGGTCTGCTGTTTTGCGAAAACGGGCAAGAAAACCTGAGTTATACCGGTAGAAATTGGCTGCATCAGGCTGGCGACCAGCATGAACCCAAAGGTATAAAAACCAAGCAATTCGGCGTTCAGCAAGCGTCCGAGAACAAGATAGTCCGCCCGCATGGCCAGCGCGATCAGAAAACCTGCAATAATCGCCGGGCGGTTGGCCTTCAAGAGATCCCGAAGCGCCCCGGTGCTGATCCGGAAATATGTGGGCGACTGCCGCGCCATGCCTCTCAAATAAAGGTGCGCAATAGCCGCTGCGAGCGTGGTCGCTATGGCCACGGTCAGAAAATCTGCGCCCAGCCCCGCTGCTGACACCAGAACGATGGCATAAATTAGAGACCGATAGATTTCCGCTTGATTGATCCGTCGAAACTGGAAGGATTCGCTCAAATCCGCGATCAAAATCGTGTTGGCAGCCAAGATCGGTACTGACACGGCAGTAACCGCAAGCACCGGCATCAGCGCTGGCATTTCATAATAGAATTGCAGGCAAAACCCCAGGCCTATGAGAATCAGCGCACCGACGATTCCCAATTGAAAAGCCAACGCAGAATATTCGGGAAACAGCCTGTCGAAGTTCGCGCCCTTTTGAATGAGTACTTTGGCCACGCTGGAATTCTGAAATCCGGCCACAAGTGACAATGCTGCCGCTGCGAGACCGAACACGGCGTAGGTTTCGACGGTCAAAAGATAACCAAGAATGATCTGGCTGATGAACGATAGCAGTTTTGCCACTGCGATTGCCGCCGACACCCAGACCATGCCGATGGCCGCCGTTTTGGCATAGCTTTGCGGCGAAGTTTTCGCTTCGACCTTTATGGGGTCATCAGAGGTCATTGCGACAATCCAACACCGATCTTTACAGCACGCCCAGCGACTGCATATGCTCGACAATGTCATCGCGCATTTTTCGGTCCACGAACACAGGGCGTTGTTTGACCATATCTTCGCCGGGCTGGTTTTGCTCGATGAAAGACAGGACCGTTTCCGGCTCGACTGCGTCGGCCGCGCCGCACGCAATGCGCTCGCGCGTATCGCTCATAGGACCAGCTTGCAGCCAATCGACCATGGTCCGCGCCTTCGTGCTGTAAGACAGGAAATAGGTCGGCTTGCCGAGCGTCATCGCATTGAGGCAGCTGTGCATCCGCGCCCCGATAAACAGATCGAGGTCCGCGATTTTCGGGCTGATATCAACTAAGGACATCGGCCCGGTATGGTTCTCGACACTTGCCTGGGCTTCGGGTGAGATGAAGCTGTAAAGGTGGTCAAGCGCGATCCGGTCATCCAACATCGGACTGCCCTCGGTGTCATAGACGTGCGGGATCAGTTTGATCGAGTAACCTTCTGCCGCCAGCGTATTGATGATATTCGCCATCCGAACAAAAGCTGGATCGCCATATTCACGCCGCACGATAGGTGTTAGATTGATTCCGATTGTGCGAATAGGATCGCGCGCGATTTCGGTCTCGGGACGAAGCGTAAAAATGGGATCGGGATAAAACGACACATTGTCCTTGACGCCAAAGCCCGCAAGATAATCGAGATTGGCGACATCGCGAACGAGGATCGTACGAAAGCGTCCAAGATGTTCGACCAACTCTTGCTGCTTGGCCGCTGGCAAATCCTCGATCTTGTCCATGTTGGCTCCGAACATGACCGAAGGGATGCCTTTGCGCGTTGCGTATCGCTCCCAACCGAGCCAGTCATTAGGCAGATCCCCCAATGCCATGCTGTAGATATCACCGCCGACAGACACCATCAGATCAGCCTTATCGAAATGCTTTTCGGCAAAGCGCGGGGTCCAAAAACGCTTGTCGAGGCCGGACTTGACCAGCACGCCACGGACATAGCGTTTCCACCACACCATTGGCACAACCTCAATATCTTCAATATCGGCAAGAACTCTGCGATCGCGGTCTGCCTGATACGAAGTAACCACGAACTTCAGCCTGTATTGTGGATATGCATCGCGCATGAATTTGATCGATCCGCGGATAATGATCTCGCAACCAATATTCGACAGCTGCTGATAGGTAAAGATTACTGTTTTAGTGGGTCTGTCTGACATGGGATTGTCGCTTTTTTGAGGCCGCCAATTTATCACGAAATGATGACGCTTGGGCCGCGGGCAGAGATGGCGACCTGAACATCGTTTTGCGGATAGCCGCAGCCGATCATCATGATCGGGAAGAAGTATTGCGGAGCATCAAGCTCGGATATGATCCGCTCGGCCACACCGTGCGAGACGCAAAGATTCAAGCAGCAGGATCCGATACCCCTGGCGTGAAGCGCATTTACGAGCACTCCGGAAAAGATGCCTGCGTCAACGAAGGGTTCGAAAATCTCGTAATCTTCCACGAATGCCTTTGTGTCAGCCAGCACGACCAGCAGGGTGTCGATCGATTCCGAAAAGCCGCGATTACCCGCCTGCCATTTAAGGAGACGTGCAACGTCGCTTTTCTCCTGCGTGATAGAAACAGCCCACGGCTGACGATTGCAGACAGACGGGCTGGTCCACGCAACCCGGATGGCGGCTTCAATCTCTTCGCGCGGGACAGGCTTGTCCGCAAAGTTGCGAACGGTCCGGCGCGATAAAACCGTCGCATCGAAGCCGGAAGAATTGGCGCCAACTTCAGCTTTCACGAGGCCAATCGTGCCGCCCAGTTTCGCGTATTCTTCGCTAGCCGGAAACTGTTTACGCAGATCCTCGACGAAAGCGTCGGAATACCCGTTTTCATGGTGCCATTGGCCGTAAGCCGACAAAACGGACTCGGCAATCTCACGATCCGGGTCGAGCGAAAGATTTGACCGCGCCGCATCGATGTCGGCAATCAGTTTGAAAATTTTCGCCCTGCCGAAAAATGGCCGGATATCGGGCAGCGATAGACCCTTTTCCAAGGCATGGGCGTCCTTGCGCAGCCGTGCGCGGGCAGAATTGGTCTCATCGGCGCGTTCGAACACACCCGATCGCGTGAGAAAATAGCGGGTCCAAAACCACGCCTTCCTCCAAATTAATATACGCCGGACAATCGGCCAAGATCTTATAGATGAGCGCTTCATTTCGATCCCATTCGTATTCTAGAAAAGCGCCAAATCAGACGCTCAGACCCGACTCAGGCGGGGCAAGCGCTTCGCAAACTGGCTGCCCTTCCGGCTAAACGGAGCCTCGATCAGATTGTAAGCTAAGACAAAGGGATCATTGCCAAGGCCGAGAGGATAACCAGAGTAGTGGCAACAGCTGTGACATTTTACCGCCAAGCATGAGGCCTGCCGCCCCGACAACCGAGCTAAACAACGGAATGTGCTGCAGATAAGCCGAATACGACATTTTACCCAGATAGATATCAAGGTCGCTCCACGCCACAAGTCCGACCAGCGCTTTAGCTGGCTTGAAAACTGAAATCCAGTCGCTTTCCTCAAGCACAATCAGAAAGAGAAAAGGCCACATGATGAGCGTAAGATAAATGATGAGCGGAAGGCTCAACAGTGCGAGAGATAAAGTCGAGATCAGCCCCGGACCCATGGTCAATTTTTTCAGAGTACTGGTAAAATTAGCGGCGAATTGAAGCGCAAGGGTGCGTATCGATATAATGGGCCAATCAACACGCTCTTCGAGCAAGTGGGTAAATTTAAGGTTTGTGATTTAGTGAGCCGAGTCTGCTAATCCTAAATGCAGCCTCCTGCAATTCTCGAACCGCGCCCTGTCGTTGAGTGAACGAGTGAGAGTACCCCACACAGAGTTGGTTTACGGCGACTTCCAACCCAGACATCCGATTCAGGCAGCTCCATCTTCATTTAGAACCGAAACCCGATAGCACAACCTTCACCGTCCTCAGGACGATAATCATGTCAATCCAATAAGAGAGGTGTTTAATGTAATAGAAGTCATATTGGAGTTTCTCGTTGACGTCTACCACATCGGCCACATGGCCCTGATTCACCTGAGCCCATCCACTGATCCCGGGCCGAACGATATGACGGTACCGATAGAATGGGATCTCAGCTTCGTACCACGCTGAGAGGCTTACTGCCTCGGGCCTCGGCCCAACCCAACTCATTTCCCCGCGCAGGATATTGAATATTTGCGGCAGCTCGTCGAGTCTGGTCCTGCGCAAGAAGCCGCCCACCCTCGTGATACGCTTGTCCCCATGCTGCGTGATCGAAAGGTTGCGATCTTCGCCGGCGTGCCCCTCGGTCATGGTGCGCAGCTTTAGGACGAAGAATTCCCTGCCACGAAATCCCATCCGGCGCTGACGGAAGAAAACGGGGCCATTGCTGTCGAGCTTAACCGCCAGTGCGCAAACAGCAACAACCGGGAGGATGAACGGCATGGCCAAGATGGACAGGCCGAGATCGATTGCCCGCTTCATCTTCTGATACGCAAAACTAGGGACCAGCGCGCCAAAACCGTTCTCCGACAGATGTTCGATCTGCACCTTCCCAGTCTCGGCCTCCCATACTTGTTTGTAGTGGTAGATGGGCCGACCAGAAATGGCGGCTTCGGCGAGAAATCGCTCCCACTCCGGCTCGAGATCCGCATAGAGATCAGCGACGATGGCGCAATCCGGCAACCTGTCGAGAGATGGACGCTGAAGCAAAAGGATCGGCGCAGAGCGCAGCTCGCCCACCAAATGCACCCGTCCACCAGGGACGAGATAGTAAAGGAGACCTTTCGCTTTGGTACGAACCGCAGCGATTGCAAACCTGACCACGAGGACCGCAAAAAAGCAAGTCAGGATTACCTTGCTCGAGTATTCGAGTCGAAAAACGGCAATAGCGGCCACGAATACTCCGAAAACGATCGCCAGAACTGGCAGGATCGATTTCGCTACTGCGACACCTGGAAAGAAGCGCAAACGACGGAGGATGGCCAGCGAAACGCAAGCGCAGATTGTCACGCCGAGGACCGAGTTAACCACCGCGGGCTGGGTCGCCCATTCAAGAGCACCCGCTGGATCGGAAGAAACACCTCCCTCGATCAAGGCCAGTGACATGAGTGGCAGCGCCACGCCGATCACAAGAATGCATGCGATTTCGAAGCGCAAGGAGTGGAAAAGGCCGCGACGCACGATCGCAGGAGAAAAATTCACCGACACTGCATTCTCCAGAACTCTTAGCTCTTACGGCCCGCTCTTTTCCAAGCTTAGATTAGAGACCAGAAGTCAGGTTTCGATTCTCATCGCTGGGCTCCGGTAGGGCCCCTTCTGCATCACCGCTCTCTAGTGCATACTTGCCATCTAATTCAATGCCCAAAGATTAAGAATAGATCTTGGTCAAATTCGCCGCCCGCTGGTGCGGAAGAATTTTCGCCACCCCGATCCCGAGTCAGCGCCTGAATATCCGCGAAACAGTAAAGCCACAGTCGCCTACGTGCAGGCCTCAGAGCCAAAGGGAATATCCCTAGAAGGCGCAGAGCGCGTCAATTTCGCGTCGGCCATCGAAGGATTCGGCAGACGCTATTCGCCAAGTGTTGACGCGCCCCCTGATCCACGAGCGATTACGAACTGGCCTAGAGGGAAGGACAGGCAATGAAGCGAACGAGGTCTACTAAAAAGCAGATTATCGGGGTTCTGAAGGATGCGGAGGCGGGATCGAAGACCGCCGATCTGGCCCATCGATTCGATGTATCGGAAGGGCCGATTTACAACTGGAAGTCGAAGTATGGCGGGCTGGAAGTGTCCGAAGCCCGGCGGCTGAAGGATCTGGAGAGCGAGAACGCCAAGCTCAAGCGGCTGCGAGCTGATGCGATGCTGGATCGGGCAGCACTCCAGGATCCTCTGGCAAAAAAGTTTTGACGCCCGCCGCGAAGCGGGAATCTGTCGCGCATCTCCAATCTTGCCACCGGATGAGCGAACAGCGGGCGTGCCGTGTCATCAATGCCGATCGCAAGAGCGTGCCCCACGCGAGACGATTACGCCAGTCTGCGTGAGAAGCTGGCGAGCCGGCCAACCAGCGTCGCCGGTTCGGCTATCGCCGTTTGCATATCCTGCCGGGAGGGGATCATGATCATCCGCAAGAAGACCCAGAGGCTCTACAAGAAGGAAGGCTTGGCGGTCAGGCGAGCCGCAGGCGGAGGGCACCTGCTCCGGCGCTTGCCATGCCGAACCAGCGCTGGAGCTTGGAGTTGGGCGCGCTTCGCTTGCCCTTCTCCCCTTCGCTACGAATCCGTGCACGACCAGATGGCCTCAGGCTGGCGGTTCCGGGTGCTTAACTCGTGGATGACGGGACCCGGGAGTGCCTAACAACGGTGCCGGACACCTCGATCTCTGGTCGCCGTGTCGTTCGCGAGTTGGCCGAGCTGATCGCCCAGCGTGGCAAGCCCGCATGATCGTCAGCGACAACGGAACCGCACTCACCAGCGCTGGCATGGTGCGGTGAGATCGGCATCGAGTGGCATTGCACCGAGACGCTGTTCATGAGTCTGAGCGACGCCCGGGTCGAGATCGCGCATGGGTGGAAGACAACAACCGGGAGCGACCGCACTCATCGCTTGGCTACGCAACTCTGGCGGCGTTCGCCGCCGAACTGGATAAGCAATGGGCTAAGTAGCGGAGCCCGGAGGGCGTAGCGAAGAAGGCCAGCGCTGCAACCGCGCTTATGCGCCAAACAACCGCCCGGCTTTAATCCCAGCTGGGAAAAAACTAAGGGGCACGTCAGCATCACAACTGATGACATGCAGAATTTGACGCGAACTTGCCAATCCGTTTTTGGACATCCGCACGATTTAGACCCTCTGCATTCTAGCCATCCGGTACTGTCATATCGGTGAAGGGGTTCAAACCTAAAGAACAACATCCGCTGGGAATTGGTTTCGATGACGGCCCTAAATAGGCGCGAAAATCACCGAGGATGGCAACACCTTCGGGTACCGTCAGAAGCCGGGACTCAGCCGTTCATACAGTCCAAGCTGCAAATCGGTTGATCATTGCGACTTGGCGCCGGCGTCAGCACTGACAAACTGATTTGCCAAAATACATTCAAACACGTCACTTATTAGCTCCTTGACGATAGCACTTAAAGCATTCGATTAGGCTAATGTACCAGATTGACAGGCATGAAAACGCTCGGCCGAGCATATTTGGGGGGGCGCCATCAAGGCGCACATGATCGATACGGTCCTATACACGATTGAAATCGTATTGGTCGGGGGTTGCGGCACGCATGCTCCTCATCTAAACGATAAATCGAATACGGGCGCAGTCGGCGCGTGAGATTCGCGTGCCGGTTACGAAACTGAGTTCACAAAGGAGAACAAGATGATTGCGAAGAAGATTCTCATTTCGGCTTCGGCCGCTGCTATGGCGTTTGCGCCGGTTGCTGCTTCGGCTGCTCCGGTTGCCGTCGAGCGTTCGTCGGCTTCGGCTAAGGACACCTCGGAACTGGGCGGCGCTGGCCTGATCATCGCCATTCTGGCGGGCATCGCTGTGGTTGCCGGCGTCATCATCGCTGCCGATGACGACGACGACACCCCCGTAAGCGTCTAAGTTAGTCTTAGAACTTAAAGAGCCGGTCGCGGAGGTTTGCTCCGCGGCCGGTTTTTTGTGCGCGCTCCGTAAGCGTTTCTCGAGTCGCACGCTTTGGGATGGCCGCTAGCGTAGAATGAGCGGCCACCAACCGCCAACGCGATTCGCCGGCAATCCTTTTCACGCGGCCACTGCGGTCGAAGCCGGTCCGGGTCCCTTGCCCTCGGCCATCGCTCTGCTATGGCGCGCGCAACACTTTATCGAACGAACAGGATACCCATGGCGAAGATCAAGGTTGCGAACCCGATC
>CEQK01006940.1_pt1 | contig 24063 bp, 21 predicted proteins | sample 531051 | NCBI WGS metagenome assembly CEQK01 (sample SAMEA2621229, study PRJEB7988) | marine metagenome | biome: marine biome (ENVO:00000447); feature: deep chlorophyll maximum layer (ENVO:xxxxxxxx); material: "saline water (ENVO:00002010), including plankton (ENVO:xxxxxxxx)" | depth 150 m
CAGGTCATGAAGCTCGCTGCGTCGGAGCACAGGAAGACGACCCCGCCGGCCAGTTCGTCGGGTCGGCCCATCCGCCCGATCGGGTGGCGTGTGGCAACATTGGCCAGCGCGGTGTCGACGTCGGGGGCAGCGCCCAGCTCGACATAGCGGGCCGCGATCGAGCGCATCATGCCGGTATCGATCCCGCCGGGATGCACGCTGTTGACGCGGATGTTGTATCCCAGCGCGGCAAACTCCGCGCCGGTGCACTTGCTGAGCATCGCGACCGCGGCCTTGCTGGTGCAATAGGCCGCGTTGAACGGCGCGCCGCGCTGCCCGCCGACACTGGAGAAGTTGACCACCGCTGCGCCGCTTTCGCGCCGCTTGCCGCCCGCCTTGAGCATCTCCATCAAGGCCTGCGTGCCGATCACGATGCTGTCGAGATTGACCGAATTGATCCGGTGAAACTCGCTCAGCGGCGTCTCCTCGAACGAGGCCACGGTCGAGATGCCGGCATTGTTCACCAGCGCATCGAGGTGGCCGAACTCCGTCTTCACGAAAGCCGCGATCTGCTGCCAGTCTTCCGGCTTGGAGACGTCGTGGCGGAAGTAGTGGTCTGCGCCGCTTTCGTCGGTATCGGCCAGATCGCTGGCGATCACGGTGGCGCCTGCCGCCTTCATTGCCTTGACGACTTCGCGGCCGATGCCGCCGTTCGCGCCGGTCACCAGCGCAACGATTCCTTCGAGTGCGATTGTCATTGTGCGGTCCATCCCCCGTCGATCACCATTTCCGATCCGGTCATGTAGCTGGCGTCCGGCCCCGCCAGAAAGGCGATGCCCGCCGCAATCTCGCGCGGCTGGGCGAGCCTGCCCATCGGGGTCGCGGCATTCATCGCGTCGACCAGATCCTGCGGCTTTTCGGCCACGCCCTTGTCGACCCAGCGCTGGAAACCTGCCTTGAGCAGCGGCGTCTCGACGAAGCCGGGATGCACCGAATTGGCGCGGATCGGCATGCCCTTGGTCGCGAACTCGATCGCGATGCCCTTGGTGAACAGCCGCACCGCGCCCTTGCTGGCGTTGTAGGCGGAGACTTCGGCATAGCCGACCAGCCCCATGATCGAGCTGACGTTGACGATGCTCGACCCGCCTTCGACCGCGCTGCCGCTTTCAGCCATCAGCGGGACGAAGCGCTTGGTGCCCATGAAGACGCCATCGACGTTGATCGCCATGATCCGCCGCCAGTCTTCAAGCTCGAGCGTCTCGACCGCACCGGTCAGGTCGATCCCGGCATTGTTGACCAGGATGTGGCACGCATCGTGCGCCTGCTTCACATGGTCGAGCGCGCGCGCCCAGTCGCCTTCGTCGGTCACGTTGGCCTGCACGTAGCCGACCCTGTCGGCCAGATCGCCAAGCAGGTCGTGCGCGTCGCTTTCGGAATCGAGATCGCTGACGATCACGGTTGCGCCCTCATCAAGCATCCGCGCGGCAGCCGCATGGCCGATTCCGCGCAGGCCCCCGGTGACGAAAGCAACGCGGCCCGCGAGCCTGCCCGCGCTCACAGCCCCATCATCCCGGCGGTGCTGGCACCGTCGATGGTCAGGTCCGCGCCGGAAATAAATGCTGCCTCGTCCGATCCGAGGAACGACACCAGGGCCGCGATTTCCTCGACCTCGCCCATGCGCTTGAGCGGGGACATGCCGGCGTAACCGGCACGCATTGCGTCGGGGTTTTCGTTGCTGGCGATCAGGTTGGAAATCAGCGCAGTCTCCACCACGCCGGGCAGGATCGCATTGACGCGGATCTTGTAGCCCTGGTTGCCGCAATGGATCGCGGCAGACTTCGCCAGCGCCACCACCGCCGCCTTGGTCACCGAATAGGCGACGAAATTGCCCATCGCGCGGTTCGCGTTCATCGAGGAATTGATGATGATCGAGCCGTTCGGCCCATCGGGATTGTCGCGCATTGCGCGGATCGCGTGCTGCACGGTCAGCATCACGCCGGTCTGGTTGACCGCGAGGATGCCGTTCCACCCGTCGAGCGAAATGTCCTCAACACTGCCATCGCCGCGTTCCATGCCGGCATTGGCAAAGGCGATGTCCAGCCGGCCATGCGCGTCGCGAATCTGCGCGATCACATCGGCCCAGCCGTCCACATCGGACACTTCGTGGCGGATGAATGTTGCGCCGGTCTGCCCTGCGATCTCTGTGCCGGCGTCTTCGTTGCGGCCGGTGAAAAATACCTGCGCCCCATCGTTGCGAAGGCGCGCAACCGTGCCTGCGCCGATGCCGCTCGTCCCGCCGGTAACCAGCGCGACCTTGCCTGCCAGCCGTTCAGTCAAATCCTACTCTCCCATTTTCTTATTCAGGCGATCCTGCCGCGCACGCCATGCTCTGTAACCTATGATTTCGGCAAGGTGACGACAGGGGCCCAGGTCGGCATTACGGATGCAAACGAGAAGCCGCACGCAGACGGCACGAGAGGACACTGACATGGCCGAACAAGACCCTCAGGTAGCTCCGGGCCAGGATCGCAGCGAAGGCGATACCTGGGTCGATTTCATGAAGCGCGATTCGCGCGAGGTGCCCGATTTCCTGATCGAGGAAAGCTACGAATATCGTGGCTCCGAACCGATCCCGGCGGAGCGTTACACCAGCGAGGAATTCGCCCGGCTGGAGCGAGAGCGGATGTGGCCGTACGTGTGGCAATTCGCCGCGCGCGAGGAAGACCTGCCCGAACCCGGCGATTACATCGTTCACGAGATTGCCGGTCGATCCTGGCTGGTCGTACGTCAGGAAGACGGATCGGTCCGCGCGATGCACAATGTCTGCCTGCATCGCGGCCGCAAGCTGCGCACGGAAGACGGCAGCGCGCCCGACGGCTTTACCTGTCCGTTCCACGCGTTCTCGTGGAACAAGGACGGCAGCTTCAACAAGGCGCCGTGCCAGTGGGATTTCCCGCATCTCAAGGACAAGAACCTCGACCTGCCCGATGCCGAAGTCGGCCATTGGCAGGGCTATATCTTCATCCGCGAGGAGAAGGGTGGCCCGAGCCTGGAGGAATACCTCGCGCCGCTGCCCGATCACTTCAAGCGCTGGCGGCACGACGAATGCGTCACCGTAATGCGCGTGGCGAAGGAGGTTCCGGCCAACTGGAAGGTGACGGCCGAGGCCTTCATGGAGGCCTGGCACACGGTCGTCACGCACCCGCAGCTGCTGCCCTTCACCGGCGACTGCAACGGTGCCTACTGGACCTATGGCGATCACGTGAACGTCAACCTGGTGCCGTTCGGGGTGATGAGCCCGCACGTTGCCGAGGGGCAGGGCGAACAGTGGATCGTCGACGAGTTCATCAAGTATAACGGGCGCAGTTCCGACAACTACGACCCCGATGCCGATCCGATGGCGATCGAGGTGCCCGAGGGGAAGACCGCGCGCGAGGCGCTTGGCGACCGGATGCGCGAGGTCTATACCGAACAGACCGGCTACGACCACTCGCACGCGACGGACGCCGAAGTGCTCGACGCGCTGGTCTACAACGTGTTCCCCAACTTCGCTCCCTGGGGCGGCTACATGCCCAACATTGTCTACCGCTGGTATCCCGGAAAGACGCCCGACACCTGCGTGATGGAAGTGCGCGTGCTGGCCCGCGTGAAGAAGGGCGAGCCCAAGCCTGCGGGCGCGCCACTCAAATATCTCACGATCGACCAGAAATGGACCGAGGCGCCCGAGCTGGGCGGGCTGGGCGAAGTGTTCGAGCAGGACATGGACAATCTGCCCTACGTTCAGGAAGGCCTGAAGGTGCACAAGACGGGCGAGGTCCAGCTGGGCAATTATCAGGAGATCCGCCTGCGCCAGTTCCAGGATACCATGATGAAATATATCGACGGCGAACTGGGCGGCGCTGCGCCGGGCAAGAACGCATGAGCGATACCGATCACGGACCCGATCCGCTGGCCCACGCGACCGAGGACGACCATCCCGAGCGCATCGATTGCGTGCTGGTGGCCGGCGGGCTCTATCACGATATCGACTTCGCCCGGCTCGAACTGCTCAAGCTGCTGGCCGAGCATCCCGAAGTCCGTACCCGCGTGTTCGAGGATTACGAAAATCTCGACGCCCTGCGCGAAGCGAACATGATCATCTCGTATACCTGCGACGTGGTCCCCTCGCTCGCCGCGCAGGAGGTCTTGCGCGACTGGCTGGATGCGGGCGGGCGCTGGTATGCGCTGCACGGGACCAATTCGATCCTGCGCCTGATGGACGACGGCGTGTGGGAGGCCCCGCGCTGGGCCCCGCTGATGATGGACCTGCTGGGCAGCCAGTTCGTCAGTCATCCGCCGATCGCGCCCTATACGGTGACGGTCGCCGATCCCACGCACCCGCTGGTGGAAGGAGTGGAGCCGTTCGAGACCACCGACGAGCTCTATCATCTGGAAACGCACGGCGACCTGCATGTGCTGCTGGAGACCGAGACTGCGGAGGAAGGCACCGGCTTTCGCGAGGCGGCCGATGCGCCGGGCAAACATCCGGTTTTCTATTTGAAGCCGCGCGGGAAGGGCGGGGTGCTTTACAACACGCTGGGCCATTGCCGGGGGCATTACGACCTTCAGCCGCTGGCGCCGTGGTGGCCCACTCTCGATCGCTGTGCGTGGGATCTGCCGGTGTTCTACGATCTGCTGCGGCGGGGTATCGGCTGGCTCAAGGATCGCGAGCCAGCCTGATCTTCAAGGCTCCCGGGGAGCCCCGGCCTAGCTGGCCAGGGCGAACCGGTCGAGCGCGGCGTCGGGCGCTTCGGGCCAGCGCGACAGCACCATCAGCCGCTTGTGCCCCTGGCCGATCGACAGTTCCTGCGTGATTCCCATCGCCCCGTGCAGCTGGATCGCCTCGTGGCCCAGCTCGATCCCCGTTTCCGCGATGAAGGCGCGCGCGCCGTCCAGGCGTTTTGCATAGTCCGGCGTCCCCTTGCTCACGATCGCGAAGTCCAGCAGCGACTTGGCCTGTTCGAGCTTGGCGTACAGCGCGGCCATGCGATGCTGGATCGCCTGAAACCGGCTGAGCGGCTGGTCGAACTGCTCGCGCTGACGCAGGTAGTCGAGCGTGTGTTCGAACAAGCGCTCCATGATCCCGACCATCTCGGACGAGCGGGCCAGTGAGGCGGTCTGTTCGACCTCGGCGAGCAGGCGTGCACCGTCTTCGATCCGCGCGATCGGGCGCACGTCGGTCAGCCGCAGCATGGCCGCCATCGACCCGTCGGCGACCCGCCAGGTCTCGACATCGAGGCCATCGGCATCGGCCGCGACGAGATAGAGCGCGCCGGCGTCGCCCGCGTCGCTATCGAGCGCGCTGACCAGATAGAGATCGGACCCGCAGCCGCCCATCGTGAACGGCTTGGTGCCCGTGAGCTGCACGGTGTCGCCCGCCTTGCGCGCCTGGGTGCGCAAGCCGCTCCAGCCGCCCGGGGCGTCGAATTCGTTGTGGGCGAGGGCGACACGCTTTGCCCCGCTCGCGAGATCGTCCGCCCATTGCCCGGCAATCTCGTCCTGCGCGCGCACGAGAATGCCGCCTGCCAGCAGCGCGCAATCGATCAGCGGCTCAACCGCGAGACCGCGCCCCATGGCGTGATGGATCAGCGAGATCGACGTCGCGCCGAGGTCCAGCCCGCCAGCCTCTTCGGGATAGCTGGCGGCGAGAATCCCCAGTTCCCCCAGCAACGCCCAGTTTCGGGGTTCGAAGCCGCATGGCTGTGATTGATACTCGCGTCGTTCCTCCCCCGCATACTGGTTGTCCAAAAAGCGCTCGGCGACGGCCTTCAGCATCTGCTCGTCTTCCGTCAGGTCGAAATTCACGTTTTCTCCTTCTCCCGTCAGCTGCCGAAAATAGCCCAGCCGCAATCGCGCTGCCTCTCCCCAAAAGGCTAGCTGTGCGAGGTTGCTGGGCGGGGCCGCAGGCCGTATTGGGGGTGTCGGAGAGAACATGTCTGAATTTCAATTGAAGGATCTGGCTTCGGTCAGGATCACCGACCAGGACGACATCCGCCCAGCGGCGGAGGCCCTGCACGCAGTCGCGCTGGAGCGTGGCTATCGCGTCGCCCCGGCGCACGATATCGCTGACAAGCGAACCCCTGTGGACAAGGACGGCAATGTCCTCGCCATGGAGGTGTTCGGCTGGGCGGGTGATGAAAGTGCGTGGTGGCGCAATTCACGGATCGCGCTCGACAGTCCGATCACCACCGCGTGCCGGTTCGAGAACGAACCCTACTGGGTGAACGAGGACGGTTTCCGCACCCGCCTGCCCAACGCCTATCTCGAGAAGATCGACCTCACCAACTTCACCAAGCGGGCGATGACCCGCGCGGCGATCGTGGTGCCGGTGCACATGGCTTTCGGGCGGATCGGCGCGGTCAGCTTCAACCCGCTGGATGAGGACAGGATCGATCTGGCCGCAGATTACGAGGAATATGCCGATCTGTTCGCGATCCTCTCGCGCGCGTTCATCTCCAGCTACACCGTGGTGATGACCTCGCCCGAGCCGCTTCCGGCGGGCTCGCGCCTGTCGAAGCGGGAGGTCGAATGTCTGCGCTGGGCGGCGATCGGCAAGACCGATCTGGAAATCAGCATGATCATGTCGCGTAGCCGTGCGACCGTGCGGTTCCACATGCACAATGCTTCGATCAAGCTGAACGCCGTCAATCGCAGCCAGACGGTCTTCAAGGCCGCGCAGCTGGGTTATATCTCCCAGAACAACTGAGCCCCGCTAGCCGGATCAGGCTCCCATCCGCTCCGCTGCCAGCAGGCCGAGCGCCATTGCCGGTGCATTGGTATTGCCTGTGACATGGCCAGGAATGACCGAGCAGTCGACGACGCGCACACCCTCGACCCCGCGCACGCGCAGGTCCGGATCGACCACGGTATCGTCGCCCGAGCCCATCCGGCAGGTGCCGATCCCGTGCAGTCCGCAACTCGAATAGCGGCGGAAGAAGGCTAGGATGTCCTCGTCGCTGTCGACTTCGCGGCCCGGCAGCATTTCCTCGCCCACCTTGTCGCCCAGCGGTGGCGCGTCCACGAAAGCGCGCATCTTGCGGACCATCGCTATGGCGCTCGCCCGGTCGTGCTCGGTCGAGAGAAAGTTGGGCGTGATTTCGGGCGCATCGTCGAGGTCCGGCCCACCGATCGCAATACTCCCCTCGCTGGTCAGGCGCAGCAGCGAGCCATAGATGGTCAGCCCTGGGCGCCGGTCGATCTTGTCGAGCGGGACGGGGTTGTTCTCGTCCCCGACCTCGAAGGTGTAGCCCCCGAGGTAGAACTGCGCGTCGGTCCGCCCGTCGGGGTGGTGGACGTTGAGGAACGCGCCGACCTCGAACGGGCCGGTCGCCATGATCCCGCCGCCGGTCAACAGATAGCGCGCCATCGCCAGCGCCGCGCCGGTTCCGTAGAAATGCCGGTTGGTGCCTTTCCCGCGGTCGAGCCGGTAGGGCATGGAGAGCGAGAGATGTTCGTTGAGGTGCTGCCCGACATGGGGATTGTCGACCAGCGGCGCGACGCCTCGTTCCTGTAACATGGTGGCATCGCCGATCCCCGAACGCTGTAGCAGCAGGGGGCTTTCGATGGCGCCTGCGCACACGATCACCTCGCCCGCGCACGCGAAATGCCGAAGCTCTCCGTCCACAGCCACTTCGATCCCGTTTGCGCGGCGTCCGTCGAAAGTAATGCGCTGCGCGCGCGCACCGGTGGCCACGGTCACGTTGTCACGCTTGCGGGCAGGGTGCAGGAAAGTCTGCGCCGCACTTTCCCTTTTGCCCTTGCGGATATTGTGGCTGTAATAGCCGACCCGCGCGCCGGGGCGGGCATTGAGTTCACGCACGCGCGACAATTGCAGGCTTTCACCCGCCGCAATCATGTCTTCGGCCAGCGGATAGGTGAAAATCTCGGGCTCGACATGGACCCGCCCGCCTGAACCCAAGCGGTCGGTCGGGCCATCGGCGTGATCTTCCAGCCGCTTGAAGGCACCCAGCATTGCGGCCGCGTTCCACCCGGTTGCGCCGTGATCGCGTTCCCACGCGTCGTAATCCTCGTCCTCGCCGCGGCTCCAGATCATGCCGTTGACCGAGCTCGATCCGCCGACGCCCTTGCCGCGAATCCAGAATTCGCTGGCCTCGCCTTCCGGAATGCGTGGCTGGGTGACCTTGTAGGCCCAGATCTTGTCGGGATTGGTGACCAGCTTGGCGACCCCCTTGGGCACGCGGTTCCAGAACCCGCTCTCGCCGCCGGCCTCCAGCACCAGCACCCGATGGCGGCCGCTCGCGCTCAGCCTTTCGGCCATTACGCAGCCGCTCGAACCTGCGCCAACCACGATGTAATCCCACTCGCCGGCCATGCCGCTCTCCCTTTTCTGGTGTCATCCCACGCATGGCGGCCTGGTGTGACCTAGCACTTTGGGGAATGGGATAGGCTGCGAAGACACGACTATCGTTGCCTCCAAGATGAGAGGGAAAGAGGTGTCGATGCGCGCGATAGCCGAAGGGCTGTTTACACAGGACGTGCCGCCGAGGCTGATCGGCGGGCGCAATCGCCATACCGGCCGGATCGTGTTTCCCTGTCCGGAAAACGGAGATTTCGAGCCGCATCCGCTTTCGAGCGAGGGCAGCTTGTGGTCGTACACAATCCAGCGTTTCCGCCCCAAATCTCCGCCTTATGAAGGGCCTGAGGATTTCAGGCCGTGGGCGCTCGGCTATGTCGCATTGCCGGGCGAGACGATCGTCGAGGCGCGGCTCGTCAACGTCGCGTTCGAGGATCTGGCGATCGGAATGCCGCTGCGCTTCACGCTCGCGGCCTTGGACGACGAGGCGGAACAGCCACGCGCGATCCCTGCGTTCGAACCGGTGGAGACCGCAGCATGAGCGATGTGTGCATTATCGGCGTGGGGATTCATCCCTTCGGGCGAACCGACGGGGTCGAAGGGATCGACCAGGGCGTGTTCGCGGTACGCGAAGCGCTTAAGGATGCCGGGGTCGAGTGGCCCGACATCCAGTTCGCCTATGGCAGCTCGGATGCGGCGGGCAATCCCGATACGATGGTCGAGCGGCTGGGCCTCACCGGGGTGCAGTTCATCAATGTGCGCAATGGCTGTGCGGCGGGCGGATCGGCTCTGTTCAGCGCGCAGATGGCGATCAAGTCGGGCGATTTCGACCTCGGCATCGCGGTCGGCTTCGACAAGCATCCGCGCGGCGCTTTCGATGCGAAGCCCGCCGAATACGGCCTGCCTGACTGGTATGGCGAAGCCGGCTACATGGTCACCACGCAGTTCTTCGCGATGAAGATCATGCGCTACATGGAACTGCACGGCATCTCGCGCGACAGCTTGGGGCGCGTGGCCGAAAAGGCGTTCCGCAATGGTGCCCACGCGCCCCATGCGTGGCGGCGCGAGCCGATCGATCTGGAGACGATCCTCCAGGCACCGATGATCAGCGATCCCTACAGCAAGTACATGTTCTGCTCGCCCGCCGAGGGCGGGGTCGCGCTGATCCTGGCGAGCGAGCGCAAGGCGCGTGAACTTGGCTGCAAGCCGATCCGGCTGAAGGCGGCGACGATGCGGACCCGCCCGCCGGGCAGTTTCGAGGTCTTCGCCCCGTCGATCGATATCGAACGTGGCGGAACCGCCACCGCGCTGGCCAGTGCGGTGGCGTTCGAGGCGGCGGGGATCGGTCCGGACGAGATCGACATCGCGCAATTGCAAGACACTGAAGCGGGCGCGGAAATCATGCACATGGCCGAGAACGGCTTTTGTGCCGACGGCGAGCAGGAGGCCTGGCTGGCCGAGGGGGCGACCGCGATCGACGGACGGCTTCCGGTCAACACCGATGGCGGCTGCATTGCCTGCGGCGAACCCATCGGGGCGAGCGGCCTGCGGCAGGTCTACGAAAATGTCATTCAGCTGCGCGGCGATGCCGGGGCGCGACAGGTGCCGGGCGATCCCAAGACCGCCTACAGCCATGTCTATGGCGCACCCGGTGTTTCCGCCGTGACGATCCTGGAGCGATAGATGGATATTGCGCTGACCGAAGAAGAAGAGCGCTTCCGCAGCGAGCTTCAGGAGTGGCTGAAGGCCAACCTCACCCCCGAGCTCAAGCGCGGGGCGAGGCTTTCGCCCGGTGTCTTCGCAGAGCCCGACGTGGCGGTTCCGTTCATGGCGAAGCTCAACGAAGAAGGCTGGCTGGCCTACCAGTGGCCCGAGGCGCATGGCGGGACCGGCTGGTCCGCGACCAAGAAGTATATCTTCGAAAAGGAACTCGCGCTCGCAGGCGCGCCCAACTCTGCGGTCATGGGGACCAAGCTGGTCGCGCCGGTGCTGTGGACCTTCGGCAGCGATGCGCAGAAGGACTATTACCTTCCCCGCATTCTCTCGGGCGAGGACTACTGGTGCCAGGGTTTCTCCGAACCCGGTTCGGGTTCGGACCTCGCCAGCCTCTCGTGCCGCGCGCGGCGCGACGGCGATAAATACGTGGTCGACGGATCGAAGATCTGGACCACCCATGCGCAGTTTTCCAACCGCATGTTCGCGCTGGTCCGCACCGATAACAGCGGCAAGAAGCAGGCCGGTATCAGCTTCCTGCTGATCGATCTCGACACGCCGGGGATCAGCGTGCGCCCGATCCACAACATCGCCGGCGATCACGATGTGAACCAGGTGTTCCTCGAGAATGTCGAGGTGCCGGTCGAGAACCTCGTCGGGGAAGAGGGCGCGGGCTGGGCCATCGCCAAGTTCCTGCTGGAGAACGAGCGCGGCGGATCGTGCCATGCGCCCAAGCTGGGCCATGCGCTCGACGTGATCGAACGGGCGGCAGCCGATATGCCCGATAGCGCTGGCGGGACGCTGGCCGATGATCTCGCCTGGCGGCGGCGGGTCGCGCGGCTGCGGTTGCGGCAGGAAGCGCTCGAAATGATCGAGCTGAAGATCCTCGCCAATGTTGCCAAGGGACGCGATCCCGGTCCGCAGACCTCGCTCACCAAGCTCATCGCATCCAGCCTCAATCAGGACATCGATCTGCTGGCGGTGGATCTGTACGGCCCGCGCGCCTTGCAATTGCCGGTGGAGAGGCCGCTATACGGCGAGGATGTGCCCGAGCCGATCGGATCGGAGGACGCGCAGGTTGCGATGGCACGCTATCTCAACAGTCGTGCCTGGAGCATCTTCGGCGGCACCAACGAAGTGCAGTCGACAATTATAGCAAAAACCGTGCTCGGCATGTGAGCGCGAGGGAGAGAGAACCATGCAATTGAGCCGTGAGCAGCTGCTACAGGCCTATCGAAGGATGGCCACGATCCGGGCGTTCGAGGAACGCCTGCACGATGTGATCGCCACCGGCGAGGTCGCCGGGTTCACTCACCTCTATTGCGGCCAGGAAGCGGTCGCGGTGGGCGTGTGCGAACATCTCGATACCGAAGACAAGATAGTCTCCACCCACCGCGGCCACGGGCACTGCCTCGCCAAGGGCTGCGATGTGCAGGGGATGATGAAGGAGATTTGGGGCAGCACGGAAGGCCTGTGCAAGGGCAAGGGCGGCTCCATGCATATCGCCGATGTCGACAAGGGAATGCTGGGTGCCAACGGCATCGTCGGCGCAGGCGCGCCGATCGCGGTTGGCGCGGCGCTGTCCAACAAGCTCGACGGGGAAGGGCGCGTCGCGATCGCCTTCTCGGGCGACGGGGCGTGCAACCAGGGTACCACTTTCGAAGCGATGAACATGGCGGTCGTCACCAACGCGCCGTGCATCTTCGTGTTCGAGAACAACCACTATTCCGAACATACCGGCGATGACTACGCGGTCGGCACCGCCAACGACATTGCCAGCCGCGCGGAAGCCTTCGGCATGCGCGTGTGGCGTGCGGACGGCTGCGATTTCTTCGCTGTCTACGAGACCATGCGCGAACTGCTCGAATATGTCCGGGCGGGCAACGGCCCGGCGGCGGTCGAGTTCGATACCGAGCGCTTCTACGGCCACTTCGAAGGGGACCCGCAGAACTATCGCGGCGATGGCGAGCTCGACCGGATCCGCAAGGAACGCGACTGCCTGCAGATATTCCGCCGCCGCGCCACCGACGCCGGGCTGCTGGAAACCGACGCGCTCGACGAACTCGACAAGGCGGCGCACGCCGATGTCGAGGCGGCGGTGGAGGCGGCACGCGCCGCCCCCCGGCCGACCGCCGAGGATGTCCTCACCGATGTCTATGTCACTTATTGAAGAGCGCTGAGCTATGGCTGAAATGATGTATCGCGACGCGGTTCGCGAAACGATCCGCGAAGAAATGGCCCGCGACGAAAGCGTCGTGGTGCTTGGCGAAGACGTGGTCGGCGGCATGGGGACCGCTGGCGGGCCGGAGGCGATCGGCGGTATCTGGTCGACCTCTACCGGGCTGTTCGAACAGTTCGGCGCATCCCGCGTGATCGACACGCCGATCTCCGAAAGCGCGATCGTCGGCACTGCCGGCGGCCTCGCGCTCAGCGGCAAGCGCCCGGTGGCAGAGCTGATGTTCGCCGACTTCATCGGGGTCAGCCTCGACCAGTTGTGGAACCAGATCGGCAAGTTCCGCTACATGTTCGGCGGCAAGACGCGCTGCCCGGCGGTGATCCGGATGGCCTATGGCGGCGGGTACAACGCCGCGGCGCAGCACAGCCAGTGCGTCCACCAGATCCTGACCGGGATGCCGGGCCTCAAGGTGGTCATGCCATCCACGCCCGAAGATGTGCGCGGCCTGCTGCGCACCGCCATTCGCGGCGACGATCCGGTGATGTTCCTTGAGCACAAGGCGCTTTACGGCGTCTCGGGCGAAGTGCCCGAGGGCGATTACACGATCCCCTTCGGCCATGCGCGTCAGGTGACGGCGGGCGAGGATGTGACGGTGATCGCCACCGGCATGATGGTCGGCGTGGCCGAAGCCGCGGCGGAGCGGATGGCCGAAGACGGCATCGGCGTCGACCTGCTCGACCTGCGCACGACCAGCCCGATGGACGAGGAAGCGATCCTCGACTCGGTCGAGGTGACCGGACGTCTGGTGATCGTCGACGAGGCCCCGCCGCGCTGCAATCTGGCGACCGACATTGCCGCGCTGGTTGCGCGCAAGGCGTTTTCCAGCCTGCGTGCCCCGGTCGAGATGGTCACTGCGCCGCACTCGCCCGTGCCCTTCGCGCTCGAGCTGGAGCAGGCATACCTGCCGTCCGACGACCAGGTCGAAGCCGCGGTTCGCAAAACACTCGATTATCGCTGAGGAGGCGGATGGAATGACCGATCTGCGCGCCTTTTGCATGCCCAAATGGGGCATCGAGATGACCGAGGGAACGCTTGCCGAATGGATGGTGGGCGAAGGCGACGCCTTCAAGAAAGGCGATCTGCTGTGCCTGATCGAAACCGACAAGATCACCAACGAGGTCGAGGCCGAGAAAGACGGTGTCGTTGAACGGATCGTGGTGAAGGCGGGCGGCGATGCCGAAGCCGTCGGCAGCCTGCTCGCCGTGTTCGGCGATGGTAGCGCCGATGCGGAAGCGATCGACAGCTTCGTCGCCGGGTTCAAGCCGACCTCCGCGCTGGGCAGCGTCCGCAAGAAGAAGCCCGCCGCGCAGAAGGTGGCGGACGATCAGCCCGTGCCGCCCAAGGATGCGAGTGGCGGCGAAAAGAAGCCGGTAAAGATCGACACCAATCGCCCCATCAGCCCCGAAGCGCTCAAGTTCGCCGAGGCCGAGGGCGTGGATATTTCGGGCATCGAGGGTTCGGGTCGCGAGGGCCGGATTACCTTGCAGGACGTCCAGCAGGCGGCGCGCCCGGCGCGTACGCCGCATCTGCGCGGTCCGGTCGATCATCCGGAGGAGAACCTTGAGGTCTTCGCCTCGCCGCTCGCCCGGCGGATCGCCTCGCAGAACGGGGTCGATCTGGGTCCGGTTGAAGGCACCGGCCCGCGCGGACGGATCCGCAAGGCCGATGTGCTCAAACTGCTGGAAGGGCAGGGCACCGCCAGCGACGCGCCGTTCGTGCCGGTCGACAACAGGCCGGAGATCGAGCCCTTCGATCGCGTGCGCAAGGTGGTCGCCAAGCGGCTCACCGCGGCCAAGCAGGACATCCCGCATTTCTACCTGCGGACGTCGGTCTGCGCCGATCCGGTTATCGCCTTGCGGCGGCACGCCAATCTGGTGCTGGGCAGCAAGGCCTCGCTCAACGATTTCGTGGTGATGGCGGCGGCGCGTGCGCTGCGGCGTCATCCAGAGGTCAACGTGCAGCTGCATGGCGAGGAAATCCATCGTTTCCCTCACGCCGATGTTTCGGTTGCGGTTGCCTCGCCCAATGGGCTGATGACGCCGATCGTGCGGCAGGCCGACCGGCTCGGCATCGGGCAGATCGCAAAGGCGACCCGTGCGCTGATCGACAAGGCGGAGGCTGGCCGGCTGGGCTACGACGATCTCGACGGCGGGACTTTCACCGTGTCCAACCTCGGCATGTTCGGAATCGAGAATTTCGATGCGATCATCAATCCGCCGCAGGCCGCGATCCTCGCGGTCGGAACCGCCTCGTGCGTGCCGACCGAGGGCGAGAATGGGGCAATCGCGTTCGAGACGCGTATCTCGCTGACCCTGTCGGTCGATCACCGTGCGATCGATGGTGCGGCGGGGGCGAAGTTCCTCGCCACCTTCAAGACCCTGTTCGAGAACCCCGAGGAATTGTTCGCCTGAGCAAAGTCCATCGGGGCGTGACTGCTGGAGAAGAACCAATGCCCAAGCCTGGAAGTCTCACCGCTCTGGGGCCGTGCGAACAGCTCGCCTACGTGCCGAGCGATTTCGACGCGGCGCTGAAATACTGGACCGAGACGATGGGGGTCGGCCCCTTCTTCCTGTTCGAGAACATTACGCTGGAGAACATGCGTTATCGCGGCGAGCCGACCGATGCGCGTTTCTCTGTCGCGATGGCCTATTGGAACGACATCCAGATCGAGCTTTTCCGGCCCGAGAACGACGCGCCTGCCCATTATAACGGCGAATACGGGGTGAAAGACCGGCTGCACCACACGCTGGTGATCGTCGAGGATTTCGAGGCGGCGAAGAAAGCGGTCGGCGATGCGGGGGCCGAGATCATCGTCGAAGGCACCTTCGGCGGCGCGCGGGTCTATTATGTCGATCCCGGCGCGGGGCCGGGCGGGCTGCTGGAGATCCTCGAAAAGTCCGAGCAGGGCGAACAGCTTTTCACGATGATGCGCGATGCCGCGCGCGACTGGGACGGCCACGAGCCGCTTCGGACACTGGGATAGGCCCACGGGCCGGGGGAGTGGGACGATGAGCGCGCAGCCAATACCGGATCACGTCCCGGCAGACCGGGTGGTTGATTTCAACGTGTTCGCGCCGCCCGGTGGGGAGCAGGATTTCTTCGCCGCGTGGAAATCCCTGCTCGGCGGCCCCGGCCTCGTCTGGACAACCGAAAACGGCGGGCACTGGATCGGCGCCTGCGGAGAAGTGGTGCGCAGCCTGTGGGGCGACGCGGAGCGCTTTTCCAATGAAGCGCTTGCGGTAACTCTTGGCCTCGGCGAGGTGATGGAGTTCATCCCGCTCCAGCAGGACCCTCCCGAGCACAAGCCGTTCCGCATGGCGGTGATGAAGGGCTTCGCGAATAACCACGTCGTCGCGATGGAGCCGCTGGTCCGCGAACAGGCGCGCCTGCTCATCGAAGGGCTGATGGGCAAGGGCGGGTGCGAGTTCATGTCGCAATTCGCCGAAATCCTGCCGATCCATATCTTCCTGACGCTGATCGGTGTTCCGCCCGAAGACCGCGCCAAGCTGCGCCCGCTGGGCCAGCAGCTGACCCGGCCCGACGGATCGATGACGGTTGTCGAACTGCGTGACGCCGCCGATGCCTATCTGGAGCCCTATATCCGCGAACGGCTGGCCAATCCGGGCAGCGACCTGTTCAGCCGGATCCTCTCGGTCCCGATCGAGGGGCGCGCCTGGACTTTCGACGAGGCACAGCGGATGTGTCGCAATCTGCTGTTCGGCGGGCTCGATACGGTGGTCGCGATGATGGGCAACATGATCATGCACCTCGCGCGCCATCCCGACGATCAGGATTACCTGCGGGAGGATGCCTCGCGCATTCCCACCGCAGTCGACGAACTGATGCGGCGCTATCCCACGGTTTCGGTCACCCGCAACTGCGTCGAGACGACCGAGGTCGACGGGGTGGAAGTGCGCGAGGGCGATCTGATCTATCTGCCCAGCGTGCTGCACAATCTCGACCCGGCCTGTTTCGACGATCCGGAGAAGGTCGATTTCGATCGCGGCCTGTCGCCGGTGCGCCATACCACCATGGGGGTCGGCCCGCACCGCTGTGTGGGCGCGGGGCTTGCCCGGCTGGAAGCGATCGTTCTGCTCGAAGAATGGCTTGCCCGTGTGCCGCATTTCTCGCTGGCCGAAGATGTGCAGCCGACGTTTCGTGGCGGCAATGTCGGCTCGCTGCTGCAGCTGGAGCTGCGCTGGGCCGAATAGCAGGGCCCGCCCATCACTGAGATAATTTGAAGGATTGAGAATGATCGAGGTTTCGCAACGCGCCCGGGACATCGGCGATCGGGTGGAGGACTTCGTGCGGAGCAAGATCGCGCCTTACGAGCACGATCCGCGCCGCGACCATCACGGCGCGCCGACCCGCGAGCTGGTCCGCGAAATCCGCGCGCTCGCCCGCGAGGCAGGGTTGATGACACCGCACATCATGGACGATGGCAGCCACCTGACCCAGGTCGAGACTGCCTATGTGCTGATCAAATCGGGCCTCTCCCCGCTCGGCCCGCTGGCGCTCAACACCAACGCGCCGGACGAGGGCAATATGTACCTGCTGGGCCATGTCGGCAGCGATCACCTGAAGGAGAAATTCCTCTCCCGACTGGTTTCGGGCGACGAGCAAAGCGCGTTCTTCATGACCGAGCCTGCCGACTGGGGCGGGGCCGGGTCCGATCCTTCGATGATGAAGACCACCTGCAAGCTGGACGGCAATCACTGGGTGGTGAACGGGCGCAAGCGCTTCATCACCGGGGCGGACGGCGCAGGCGTGGGCATCGTGATGGCGCGCGCCGAAGGGGTGGACGAAGGCGGCGGGGCCTGCATGTTCCTGGTCGACCTGCCCGATCCCGCAATCCGGATCGAGGGCGCGCCCAACACGATCGACAATTCGATGCCCGGCGGCCACGCGGACGTCACGATCGAGAACCTGCGGGTGCCTGCGGACCAGATGCTCGGCGCGGCGGGCGAGGGCTTTCGCTACGCGCAGGTGCGTCTGTCGCCCGCGCGCCTGTCGCACTGCATGCGCTGGCTGGGCGCGGCGATCCGGTGTCAGGAGATCGCCAGCGACTATGCCTGCCGCCGTCAGGCCTTCGGCAAGCCGCTGATCGATCACGAAGGCGTGGGCTTCATGCTCGCGCAGAACCAGATCGACCTCAAGCAGGCCGAACTGATGATCTACTGGTGCGCCAGCGTGCTCGACACCGGCGATCTGGGCACCACCGAAAGCTCGATGGCGAAGGTCGCGGTGTCCGAAGCGCTGATGCGGGTGGCCGACAACTGCGTGCAGGTGATGGGCGGCACCGGAGTGACCGACCAGACCATTGTCGAGCAGGTGTTTCGCGAGCTGCGCGCGTTCCGGATCTACGATGGCCCGACCGAGGTGCACAAATGGTCGCTCGCCAAGAAGATCAAGAAGGCCCACCGCGAGGCCGCCGCGTCGGCATGAGCGCCGCAGCAGAGGGGAATACGGGCACCACGGCTGTCCGCGCGGGCTACGAACTGGACCGTGCGGCGCTGGAGGCGTGGCTGCGCGGCCATGTCGACGGGTTTGCCGGACCGTTGGAGGTGGACCAGTTCAAGGGCGGGCAGTCAAACCCGACCTACCGGCTGACTACGCCGACGCGCAGCTACGTGCTGCGGCGCAAGCCTCCGGGCGAAATCCTCAAGGGTGCGCACGCGGTGGAACGCGAGGCGCGGGTTATGGCGGCGCTGGGCCGGAACGGCTTTCCCGTTCCGGCAATTCACGGCCTGTGCGAGGACGAGAGCGTGCTCGGCACGCGGTTCTTCGTGATGGAGATGGTCGAAGGGCGCATCTTCTGGGATGCGACTTTCCCCGATGTGCCACGCGATGCGCGACCGGACTACTTTGCGGCCATGAACGGCGTGCTCGCCCAGCTGCACGGAGTCGATGCCGAGGCGGTCGGGCTGGGCGACTACGGCAGGCCCGGCAACTACTTCGCGCGCCAGATTGCCCGCTGGTCGAAGCAATATCTGGCCGACGAAGAGGCGGGCCGGAACGCGGATATGGACGCGCTGGTCGAATGGCTGCCCGAGAATATCCCGCCGGGTGAGGAAACCGCGATCGTCCATGGCGACCTGCGCTGTGATAACATGATCTTCGCGCCCGACGAGCCGCGCGTGCTCGCAGTGCTCGACTGGGAGCTGTCGACGCTCGGCCACCCGCTCGCCGATTTCGCCTATAACGCGATGATGTACCGGATGCCTCCGGACATCGTGGCGGGGCTGCATGGTGCCGATCTGGCCGCGCTCAATATTCCGAGCGAGGCGGAGTATGTCGCTGCCTATTGCGCGCGGACCGGGCGCGAGAGCATTCCCAACTGGGATTTCTACATCGCGTTCAACTTCTTCCGCCTCGCGGCGATCTTCCACGGGATCAAGGGCCGGGTGATCCGTGGCAATGCCGCCAGCGCGCAGGCGGCGGAGCGGGCGACGAAGTTCCCGGTCCTCGCCCGGCTCGCGCGCGAGGCGATGCAGGCCTGCGAGCAAGGGTGACGCTTCACCCCGGCGAGTGATCCGCCTCAGGTCATGAACCGATCCCACGGGCCGGTGATCGCCACCGTGCGCGTGGGCGAATAGGCGTTTACGAAGAGCCATTTGCCGTCGGGTGAGAAGCAGGCCCCGGCCAGTTCGGTCTGCATGGTCAGCCGTGCGAGCGTGTAGGCGCGGCCATCGGGCGTGATCCCGCGCAAGTGGTTGTCGACGACATCGGTGTACTGATCCTCGCACACGATCAGGTGGCCGTTCGGCGCCACGGTCAGGTTGTCGCCGAAATTGAACTGGTCCTCGCTTTCGCTCTCGAAGAAAAGTTCCACTATGTCCGGCCTGCGTCCACGACCGGGGACGAAGCGGAAAATCTGCCCGAGCCCCTTCTGCCCACCGCTGGTCGAGCACACGAACAGGTCGTCGGTGCCCATGTGGATGCCTTCGCCGCGTGCGACCAGCGCCGCGCCCTTCGCGACCGCGCGGATGCGCAGGTCGTCCAGCGGAGCCTCTACTTCGTCGAGATCGATCCAGCGCGCTTCGTACGGCTTTTGCACCGGCATGACCGGCGCATCCCAGTTGCGGGTATCGGCGAGGCCGTCGATCGCCATGGCCTGCAGCCTTCCGCCCGCGCGCAGGTTGCCGCGTTCCTTCGGGATAAAGCGGTAGAGCACGCCGTCGTCGCGGTCCTCGGTCATATAGACCATTCCCGTCTCCGGATCGACGCACGCAGCCTCGTGGTTGAAGCGTCCCATCGCGGTCAGCGCGACGGGATCGACCAGCCCGGAGGCATTGGCGGGCACTTCGAACACCCAGCCGTGATTTTGCGCCAGGCCCTCGCCATAGCGCTGGCCGGGGCCGGTCGGCGACTCCTCGCACGTCAGCCAGGTATTCCATGGCGTGACCCCGCCCGAGCAATTGCGGATCGTGCCGCCCAGCGTGCGGAACTGGCGCTTTGCCTCCAGCGTGTTTGCGTCGAGCACGATATTGGTCGTCCCACCCGGTACGATCTCGCCATTACGGGTGCCGAAGCCCCTGGCGATCGGGCCACCCGCGCCGTCGCCCGGCACCAGTTCGTGGTTGCGCACGAGGGCGATCTCACCATTGCCGAGGGCGAAGCAGCCCATGCCGTCTGCCTTGTCGGGCACGGTCCCGCCATCACTCATGGCCTCGCCGAGGCTGGACAGCAGCCGGTACGAGAATCCGGCGGGCAGATCGAGCATTCCGGCGGGGTCGGGTTGCAGCGGGCCGTAGGCGGGCAAGCTCGCGGTGCCAGCTGCCGTCACCATCCTGTTCGTGGTGCAGCCACTCGCCAGCAGCGCGCCGAATGCGGCGCCGGTCCCAGCGAGAAACTTGCGGCGATCGGTCTGGATCGGGGCGGTCTGGATCGCGGGCATCGGGTCTTCCTGTGAGCGGGATAGGGAATCGGTGGCACGCGCCATAACCGAAAATGAGCACGATCGCAGCTTGAAACAGATGATATAATATCACATCTAGCAGTTCGCGCGTCTCGGCGCATTCCGACGGATGCCGAGCCAACACCAGTGTCGAAAGAAAATCGCCCGATCATGCAAGTTGCCGCATCTCTCCCTCGTCCGCCATCGCCCTCGAACGTCACCGACTACGCGTGTTTCACCGATGACTGGAGCGCGATACGGCGACCGGAACATCCGCTGGTCGTGGAGCGCCGAGCGGTGCCGCGGTGCGACGGGCATCTGCTGACGCGCGATCCGTTCACGTGGCGCGCGAGCGGTGCTCCCGATAGCGCGGCCGCCGCACTGGGCGATCTGCCCGGTGCGCTGGCGGAGGATATCGCCATGCTCGCCACGCGCCTTGCGGCGTTGATGCTCTGCGAGGAGGTGCGTCTGCGGCTTGAACTGGTCGATGATGATTCCTGTCGCAAGCTCCACGCCGATTTCACCGACCTGCGGCTTATCACCACCTATGCGGGGCGCGGCACGCAATTCGCCTGCGCCAACGTGCCGGGCGGGGAGGTGTGGAATATCGACGCGGGCGATATCGCACTGGTCAAAGGCTGGCAGTTCGGGGAGGGGCACGATCCCTGTCTGCACCGTTCCCCACCGATCGCGGGTACCGGTGAGCGCCGCTTGCTGCTGGCGATCGATACGCCGCGAATCGACCCGGAGCCGGGCGCGTGAGGCCGCGTAGCAGAGGTGTTGCCGCCGCGATGGATGGTGCCGGCGTGACGCTGTCGACCGCCTGCCTCATCCATTGCCTCGTCTTCCCACTGGCCATCGCCATCCTGCCGAGCTGGAGCACTGCGCTCTCGCTGCCGGAAGAGTTCCATCTCGTCATGGTGCTCATCGCGGTGCCGCTGACCAGCTATGTCCTGCTGAAATCGCGGCATGGTGCGGGCGGGGCGGGTTCCCGGCTGGCCCTCGGCTTTTCCGGGCTGGTGCTGATGATCTCGGGCCTGTTCGCCAATACTGTGGCGCTCGAAACCGGGCTCACGACACTTGGCGCGGCACTGGTTGCCGGGGCCCATATTCTTAACTGGCGAAGCCGGACCAGACCATGCCGGTCGGCGGAGGTAGCCGACTGATTGACACGGGGCCTCCCGCTGGCCCAGCGTGGGCGAGACATTTCAGGGTCCGGGGAGAGCATTGGTATGAAGCTGCTGGCAATTTTCATCGGGGCGAGCGCGGTCGCTCTGGCACCGGCGACCCTCGTCGCCCAGAACACGCCAGCGCCCGAACCCGCTGCTCAAGCCGAGGCGCCGCAGTCCGCATCCGCGGAGGGCACTGTCACCCCGGGGCCGGACCGCCGTTTCACTGGCGCGGACCTGTTCGACCTCGCCACCGCATCCGACCCCCAAATCAGCCCCGATGGATCGCAGATCGCCTATGTGCGCCAGTCCAATGACGTGATGAGCGACAGCACGCGCAGCGCAATCTGGCTGGTCGACGCCCGCACCGGCGAGGAAAAGCCGGTTGCCGGGCAGGATGGCAATGCCTTCTCGCCGCGCTGGTCTCCCTCGGGCGACCGACTGGCTTTCGTGTCGACCAATGGCGGCAGCGCGCAGCTGTGGGTGCGATGGATGGATGGCGGCGAAGCGGTCCGCCTGACCGGATTGCCGACCAGCCCGTCGAGCATGGCGTGGTCGCCCGATGGACGCTCCATCGCGTACACCATGCTGGTCAAGGACGATGCGCCCAAGCTTGGCGCCGCCCCGGAGAACAAGCCCGAAGGAGCCGAATGGGCAGAGCCGCTCCAGATTTACGACCTGCTGACCTACCGGGCGGACGGGGCGGGCTATCTCAAGCCCGGGTTCGAGAAGATCTTCGTCATTCCCGCCGATGGCGGTGCGCCGCGCCAGCTGACCTTCGGCGCTTCGCATGACGGCGGCCCGCTGTCCTGGTCGCGCGATGGAAGCACGATCTATTTCGGCGCCAATCGCAAAGCCGACTGGCAGAGCGATCCGGTCGAGAGCGAGATTTACGCGGTCGATCTTGCCAGTGGCGGGATTTCCCAGCTGACCGATCGGGACGGGCCCGACCACAGCCCCCGCGTCTCGCCCGATGGGAGCCGGATCGCCTATCTCGGCTACGACGATGCGCTGCGCGCTTACGAGAACGACGATCTCTACGTGATGGACACCGATGGCTCCAACCGCCGGATCCTGACCGAGGGCTGGGACTTCAGCCCGAGCGGCATCGAATGGGACGCGGACGGGCGTGCGATCTACGCGCAGTATGATGTATCGGGCGAAACCCGCGTGGCACGCATTGGCCTCGATGGCTCGATCCGCGACGTTGCGAGCGGGCTTTCGGGCGGCGGGCTCGACCGGCCATACACCGGCGGCAGCTTCTCGGTCGCGAAGAACGACGTGATCGCTTCGACCGGCGGCCCTCCGACCCGCCCGGCGGAATTGCGGCTGACCCGGGGCGGCGACACCCGCATCCTGACCGACCTGAACCGGTCTTTGCGCGAAGTGAAGACGATGGGCGAGGTGCGCAAGATCACCACCGCGTCCAGCTATGACGGGATACAGATCGAAGGCTGGCTGACCCTGCCGCCGGGCTATGTCGAGGGGCAGCGCGTACCGCTGATCCTCGAGATTCACGGAGGCCCCTTCGCCGCCTACGGCCCGCATTTCGCGAGCGACAACCAGCTCTATGCAGCGGCAGGCTACGCCGTGCTGTCCGCCAATCCGCGCGGGTCGACGAGTTACGGCGAAGGCTTCGCGAACGAGATTGACAAGGCCTATCCCGGCAACGACTATTTCGACCTTATCAGCATCGTCGATGAAGCAATCGCGCAGGGCATTGCCGACCCGGATGCGCTGTTCGTCACCGGCGGATCGGGCGGCGGTGTGCTGACCAGCTGGATCGTCGGCAAGACCAACCGCTTCAAGGCTGCAGCGACGCAGAAGCCGGTGATCAACTGGACGACGCAGGTGCTGACGGCGGACTCGCCAGCTTTCTTCGGTTCGTACTGGCTGGGCGCGCAGCCGTGGGAGAACCCGCAGCTCTACTGGGATCGCTCGCCCCTGTCGCTGGTCGGCAATGTCGAGACGCCCACGCTGGTGGTGGTCGGGAGCGAGGATTATCGCACCCCGGTGAGCGAGTCCGAGCAGTATTATACCGCGCTCAGGCTGCGCGGCGTCCCTACCGCGCTGGTGAAGGTGCCTGGCGCCAGCCATGGCAGCATCGCCGCACGGCCATCGCAGAGCGCCGCGAAGGCCTCCGCCATTCTGGCCTGGTTCGAGCGGTACAAGGACGGCTGGTCGCCCGATAACTGAGGCTATGTGACGGCACGTACACCGCACCATCCGTCGGATCGGTCGATCTGCGGTCCGTCAGGTGCTGCCTCCTCGAATATATTCAACGCCTATTGAATATATTCGAGGAGGATCCTAGATCGCGCTCCTGACAGGAGCGTAGAGTGACCAAGCGACGCGGGCCGGGGCGGCCCAGAAAAAGCGATACGGATACGAGCGCGGCGATCGCCGACGCCGCCCGGCGGCGCTTTGCCACGCGGGGCTACGAAGCGACCTCGCTGCGTGAAATTGCCTCGGACGCGAACATCGATGTCGCGCTGATCGCGTATCGTTTCGGCGGCAAGGCGGGCTTGTGGAAGTCGATCGTCTCGCAATCGGCGAAGGATCTTCACGCGGCGCTCCACCAGGCGATGACAGACACGCAGGCGAAGCCCGCCCGCGAACGTTTGCGCCACGCGATGAGGGCCTTCATCGACTACCAGCTTGCGCACCCGGATATGCCGCGGCTGCTGCTGCGCGACATCACGATCGATTCCGATCG
>CEQK01050496.1_pt1 | contig 23931 bp, 24 predicted proteins | sample 531051 | NCBI WGS metagenome assembly CEQK01 (sample SAMEA2621229, study PRJEB7988) | marine metagenome | biome: marine biome (ENVO:00000447); feature: deep chlorophyll maximum layer (ENVO:xxxxxxxx); material: "saline water (ENVO:00002010), including plankton (ENVO:xxxxxxxx)" | depth 150 m
GACGCCTGTCCCCGGACCTCTATCATGTCCGGGCTGATGGCATGGGCCGGGGTGGTCTGGAACGCCCCGGCCTTGCCCGCTCCCTCGCAGAAACGTCTGATGGACCGGCGTCGGGCGGGGTCAGCCCTTGAGCTTGATGGCGATCTCGGCTGTGCGCTTGCCCTGGAACCTGGCTCCTTCCAGTTCCTGTTCGGAAGGCATGCGCGAGCCATCGCCATCGGCCATGGTGGTCATGCCGTAGGGGGCTCCGCCGCGGATCTTGTCCACGCCCATCTGGCCCTGGTAGGCGTAGGAGAGCGGGACGATGATCATGCCATGGTGCTGAAGCAGGTGCTGGGTGGAGACGAGCGCCAGTTCCTGGCCGCCGTGCTGGGTGGCGGTCGAGGCCATCACCGAGGCCACCTTGTCGATCAGCTTGCCCTGAGCCCAAAGGCCACCGGTCTGGTCGAAGAAATTCTTCATCTGCGACGCCATCATGCCATAGCGCGTCGAAGCGCCGATGATGAAGGCATCATAATCGGCGAGCTCAGCCGGGGTGGCGACTTCACCGACCTTGTCCATCTTGTAGCCGGCGGCCTTCTGCTGCTCTTCGGTGAGGAGTTCGGGGATCTGCTTGATGGTCACATCGGCGCCGGCTTCCTTGGCGCCTTCGGCGGCAGCTTTCGCCATGGCTTCCATGTGGCCGTAGCTGGAATAGTAGAGAACGAGCAGCTTGGTCATTTCAAATCTCCAGTTTGTCAGTGCGTTTCACCGGCCCCCTCGGGTAGCCGACCTGTCCTTGCGAACATAAGACACACCTAACCGATTGACAGCGGCGGAACGTTTGACTGACTGTTCACCGCTCTTTCAGCCGCGGCCCGGCAAATGCTGCTCGCCGCGCGCGTTGACAATTTAGGATAGAGACTTGCCAATGTGGCGCGCGACCTCCATTTCTGAGGTCTCGAAAGGACTTACCCATGGAAAACTCAGCCTCTGTCACCGCCGCCATGCTCGCAATCGGCGACGAATTGTTGTCCGGGCGCACCAAGGACAAGAATATCGGGCATCTGGCGGACCTGCTGACGGCGGCAGGCATCGAACTCAGGGAGGTCCGCATCGTCGGTGACGAGGAAGATCATATCGTCTCCGCCCTCAACGCCTTGAGGGAAGGTTACGACTATGTTTTCACCTCGGGCGGAATTGGGCCCACCCATGACGACATCACCGCGGATGCGGTCTCCCGCGCATTCGGCGTGCCGTGCCTTTACGACGACAAGGCCATGGCGCTGATGTCCGCACATTATCAGAAGCGCGGCATCGAGTTCACCGAAGCACGCAAGCGCATGGCGCGGATGCCGCAAGGCGCCGAGCATATCGACAATCCGGTCTCCATCGCGCCGGGGTTCGTGATCGGCAACGTCCATGTGATGGCCGGCGTGCCGTCGGTTTTTCAGGCGATGCTCGACAATGTGATGCCGACGTTGCGCAAGGGCCGGCAGGTTCTCTCGCGCTCCATCGGATGCCCGCTGCCCGAAGGCGATATCGGTGAGCCTCTGCGGGCGGTCGCCCAAGCCCACGCCCAGGTTTCCATCGGCTCCTATCCCCGCTTCACCGATACGGGTTTCGCCAACGAGATCGTGGTGCGCGGTATAGAGCAGAGCGATGTCGATGCGGCCATCGAAGCGGTTCAGGCAATGATCGATGACCTAGTGGCCAGCCGCGCCGGCTGACCGGCATCGATCACAAATTTATTCTGATTGACCCTGATCAAGGCTTTCGGCCGCAGAAAAGTCTCCTCTTGGGCCATATCCTTTCCCGCCCCGTTAATGGAGACCTTCCATGACCTACAAAACCGTTCTCGCCGTTATCTCCTGTCCCAACGATGTCGAACCGGTGCTCAACGCCGCGCTCAATCTGCCCGCTGGCCGCGACATTCATCTCGTCGGATGCCACGGAGAACCTTCGCAATTCGTGATGATGGCAGCCCCGATCGACATGCCGGATGCAGCCACGCTGAATGCGCTTTACGAGGAAGCCGACAAGCGCATGTCCGCAGTTGCAGAAGTTTTCACCAAGGCCTGCGAGCGCGAAGGCATTTCATTTGAATGGCGCGCCCTGCGTACGCCCGGCGGAGACAGCGCGGCTTCGGCGCTGTCTTCGGCACGCACGGCCGATATCGTGGTCGCGCGTCAGACCGATTATGCGAAGGACAACGCGCCGGCCACCGATTTCGAGACGATGCTGTTCGAGGGAGGCCGCCCGGTCCTGATGATCGGCAGCGAGACAGAGGTGACCGCGCCCGCAAAACGCGTGTTGATCGCCTGGGACGGTTCGCGCGAGGCGGCACGTGCGGTGCAGGATGCCCTGCCAATTCTGAAGGCGGCTGAAGATGTGCAGGTCGTCGTCGTCGATCCCGACAAGCTGGCCGATATCGACAGTTCGCTGCCCGGCGCGCAGATCGCGGCCAGTCTCGACCGCCACGGCATCCGTGTGTCGGTGGACACGATCGGCAGCGGCATCCGCTCGACATCGCAGGTCATCGAGGCGCATGTGAAGGCGACCAACGCAGACCTTCTGGTCATGGGCGCCTATGGTCACCCGCGGCTGCGCGAGTGGCTTTTCGGCGGCGTGACCCGCTCGGTCCTGCGCAAGGTGCAGGTGCCGACGCTTCTGTCGCGCTGAGTTTTTCAGAGACGATGATACGGGGCCGTTCGCGGCCCCTTTTCCGTTGCGCCCCTTTTATCCCCAGAACACACCGCCCGATGTCTTGCCCTCAAGGGGCTTGCGCGGATAATCGACAGCGCATAACGGGTGCCGCTCGATATTGCGCAACCTTGCGCACCTACAAAGTTCGACAGTTGCAAGGAGCCGATCATGTCGATGCCGGAAAAAGCCTTTCCCGTTTCCTGGGACCAGTTTCACCGCGATGCCCGCGCGCTGTCCTGGCGCCTGAGCGGGACTGGTGAAACATGGAACGCGATCGTCTGCATCACCCGCGGCGGCCTCGTTCCGGCTGCCATTCTGGCGCGTGAGCTCAATATCAAGCGCATCGACACGGTCTGCGTGGCTTCCTACCACGACTACACCACGCAAGGTGAGATGCAGATTCTCAAGGATGTCCACCCCGACATCCTTGAAACCGAGGGCGAAGGCGTGCTGATCGTCGACGACCTGACCGACACCGGCAAGACCGCGGGTATCGTGCGCGCCATGCTCCCCAAGGGCCATTTCGCAACTGTCTATGCAAAACCCAAGGGGCGGCCGCTGGTCGACACTTTCGTCACCGAGGTGAGCCAGGACACCTGGATCTATTTCCCCTGGGATATGGGCTTCACCTATCAGGAGCCGATTTCCAACGGCCACAAGGGCTGATCGCCGGGCGCGAAGGCGAACTTGTTGAAGCCGGAGCGGGACTCCCTATCTAAAACCTCTGCGGGCTGCCTCCCGGGGAGGTTTTTCCATGTCGGCAGCCCCGATTTCGCGATATCTGCCCGGAACAATCGGCACACGCTTGATTGTGACAGGATAACGCTCAACCCTTAAAGCGTGTGCAATCAGCGATTCGTGACATGAGCGCCTTCGACCGTCTCTCTTCGATTCTCGATCATTTCCGCCCCATCGGCGCGGGACGAGTGCGGCCGCATGTCGAGATCGAGGACCGCGAGCCCGGCGCACGCCAGGCTGCAGCCCTCGTGATGCGTGAACGTAAAGGGCGACGCGAAGTCCTTTTGATCACCAGTCGCGACACCGGCCGCTGGATCGTGCCCAAGGGCTGGATCGAGGACGACGAGGACGGCGCCACCGCCGCTGAGCGGGAGGCCTGGGAGGAAGCCGGTGTCATCTCGACCGCCGTCGGCAAATCGCTCGGCAGTTATGAATATCTCAAGCTTCGCCCGAAGAGCGGCGATGTGCTGTGCAATGTCGATGTCCATGTGATGCAGCTCGAAGAAGAACGCGGCCGCTGGCCCGAGCGCAAACAGCGCAAGCGCAAATGGGTGCGCCTCTCCGAAGCCCTCAACACGATCGAAGAACCCGGTCTCGTCGATCTGTTGCGCACGACTCAGCTTTTCTCCGCTGCGGCCTGAAGCCTCCGCTTGAGGCGTCATGCAGGCACAAGACCTTGTAGGCGTATCCCGCCGCGGGACAGTTGCAGGGCAGATGCTGTCAATCAACAAAATCTTCGGCAAGAATTTCCACCGCGAAACGGTTAACGCGTAAACGCCTGACAGAGCTTGAATTTCCGCTCCGCCCCGGCGCGCCGGGCTTCCCGAAAAAGGGAAAAAATCTTTGCGGCTTCCCCATTTTCCACACCCCCACCCCACAATATCTGGTATTCAAAAATCCGTCACAAACTACCCCTTGACGCTTGGCGCCGAGTCGATGCTTATAGGGTCAAGGTCGCTGAGCGACGAGGTCGGGACGGCAAGAGTTGAGTTCCGGATCCGGCCAAATCATCAAATCCGAGGGCATGAAGCACCGGTTTCGCCGCAGAACGCGGCTCGCCGGTTTGTGGGGTGTCTTGACCTCGGATTAAGCGACCCGGTGGGTAAAAAAGCGCTGGAAGAAACCTTTTGTTAACACTATATTTAGTGTTTCCGGCGATCATAACCACTAGATAAGGGGCTTCGGGGGACCGGAACAACCTTCACGAGTTGAGTTGAACTGGCCGGGAAATGAGTTTCCGGCTTGTGGGGACCATTGCGCCGTCTGAAGGACAGCTCGGCGAGAAACTGCGACATAGAGGTAGAAATGCACATCGACAGGCAATTCACGACCGAAGGCCAATCCGCCTACGCGTCGATCCCGTTCCGCAAGGCGACGAGCGAGATCCGCAATCCCGATGGCTCGATTGTGTTCAAGCTCGAAAACATCGATGTTCCGCAGCAGTTCAGCCAGGTGGCAGCCGACATCCTGGCCCAGAAGTATTTCCGCAAGGCGGGCGTTCCGGCTGCCCTGAAGAAGGTCGAGGAAAACGACGTCCCGTCCTGGCTTTGGCGCTCGGTTCCCGACGACAAGGCGCTTGCCAAGCTTCCCGAGGACGAGCGTTTCGGCCCCGAGACCGATGCCCGTCAGGTTTTTGACCGTCTTGCCGGCACCTGGACCTACTGGGGCTGGAAGGGCGGCTATTTCGACGGCGAGGAAGATGCCCGTGCCTTCATGGACGAGCTGGCCTACATGCTCGCCACCCAGCGCGTCGCGCCGAACTCCCCGCAGTGGTTCAACACCGGCCTGCACTGGGCCTACGGCATCGACGGTCCGGGTCAGGGCCATTTCTATGTCGACCCCTTCTCCGGCAAGCTGAAGAAGTCGGATTCCGCCTACGAACACCCGCAGCCGCACGCCTGCTTCATCCAGTCCGTGGGTGACGACCTCGTCAACGAGGGCGGCATCATGGATCTCTGGGTCCGCGAAGCGCGCCTGTTCAAATACGGCTCGGGCACCGGCTCGAACTTCTCCTATCTGCGTGGCGAAGGCGAAAAGCTGTCGGGCGGCGGCAAGTCGTCGGGCCTGATGAGCTTCCTCAAGATCGGTGACCGCGCAGCCGGCGCCATCAAGTCGGGCGGCACCACCCGCCGTGCGGCCAAGATGGTCGTGGTCGACATCGACCACCCGGATATCGAGGAATACATTAACTGGAAGGTCAAGGAAGAGCAGAAGGTGGCGGCCCTCGTCACCGGCTCGAAGGTCGTCTCCAAGCACCTCAAGGCCATCATGAAGGCCTGCATCAATTGCGAGGCCGACAACGACGCCTGCTTCGACCCCAAGCAGAACCCTGCCCTGAAGCGCGAAGTCCGCGCTGCCAAGAAGGCCCAGGTTCCGGAAAACTACATCAAGCGCGTTATCCAGTTCGCCCATCAGGGCTACAAGGATATCGAGTTCAAGACCTATGACACCGACTGGGATTCGGAAGCCTATCTCACGGTTTCGGGCCAGAACTCGAACAACTCGGTCTCCATCAAGGACGACTTCCTGCGCGCCGTTGAAGCCGACGCCGACTGGCACCTAACCGCCCGCAAGGACGGCAAGGTGATGAAGACGCTGAAAGCTCGCGACCTGTGGGAAACCATCTCCTACGCCGCATGGGCCTCGGCCGATCCGGGCCTGCACTTCAACACCACGATGAACGACTGGCACACCTGCCCGGCGGCCGGTCCAATCCGCGCCTCCAATCCGTGCTCGGAATACATGTTCCTCGACGATACCGCCTGCAACCTGGCTTCGCTGAACCTTCTCCAGTTCAAGGATGCCAAGACCAAGCGGATCGACATCCAGGCCTACGAACATGCCGTGCGCCTGTGGACCATCGTTCTCGAAGTTTCGGTGATGATGGCGCAGTTCCCGTCCCGCGAGATCGCGGAACTGTCCTACAAGTACCGCACGCTGGGCCTCGGCTACGCCAATATCGGCGGCCTCTTGATGACCTCGGGCATTCCGTACGACTCGGCTGAAGGCCGTGCCATCTGCGGTGCGCTGACCGCCATCATGACCGGCGTATCCTACGCCACCAGTGCCGAAATGGCCGGTGAGCTCGGCCCGTTCCCGGGCTACAAGGACAACGCCAAGAACATGCTGCGCGTGATCCGCAACCACCGTCTGGCCGCCCACGGCGAAGCCACCGGCTACGAAGGCCTGTCGGTCAATCCGGTGCCGCTCGTCCACGGCGAATGCCCGGACCAGGCTCTCATCACCCATGCCAAGGCCGCCTGGGACAAGGCGCTGGAACTCGGTGAGAAGAACGGCTACCGCAACGCCCAGTCGACCGTTATCGCGCCCACCGGCACGATCGGCCTCGTCATGGATTGCGACACCACCGGCATCGAGCCCGACTTCGCGCTCGTGAAGTTCAAGAAGCTCGCCGGCGGCGGCTACTTCAAGATCATCAACCAGGCGGTGCCGGAAGCACTGCGCACGCTCGGTTACTCGGAAAGCCAGATTGCCGAAATCGAGGCCTATGCGGTCGGTCACGGCAACCTCAACCAGGCGCCGGCAGTGAACCCGGGTTCGCTCAAGGCCAAGGGTCTGACCGACGAGAAGATCGAAGCGCTCAACACCGCGCTCAAGAGCGCCTTCGACATCAAGTTCGCCTTCAACAAGTGGACGCTGGGCGAAGACTTCTGCAAGGACGTCCTCGGCTTCACCGACGAGCAGCTCAACGACTTCACCTTCGAAATGCTGCCGGCACTCGGCTTCTCCAAGAAGGACATCGAGGCTGCCAACATCCACATCTGCGGTGCGATGACACTCGAAGGTGCGCCCCACCTGAAGACCGAACACTATGCGGTCTTCGATTGCGCCAACCCGTGCGGCAAGATCGGCAAACGCTACCTGTCGGTCGACAGCCACATCCGCATGATGGCCGCCGCTCAGCCCTTCATCTCGGGCGCGATCTCGAAGACCATCAACATGGCCAACGAGGCGACCGTCGAGGACTGCAAGAACGCCTACATGCTCTCCTGGAAGCTGGGTCTGAAGGCCAACGCGCTCTACCGCGACGGCTCGAAACTCTCCCAGCCGCTCAACGCCTCGCTGATCGAGGACGAAGAGGACGAGGACGACGCACTGGAAGCCCTGCTCGAGCAGCCGATGGCGGCACGCGCGGTGGAAGTCACCGAACGCATCGTCGAGCGGGTGGTCGAAAAGGTGGTCCGCGAGCAGGAAAAACTGCCTGCCCGCCGCAAGGGTTACACCCAGAAGGCCAAGATCGGTGGTCACACCATCTTCCTGCGCACCGGCGAGTATGATGACGGCCGTCTGGGCGAAATCTTCCTCGACATGAACAAGGAAGGATCCGCCCTCCGCGCCTTCATCAACAACTTCGCGATCTCGGTGTCGCTGGGTCTGCAGTACGGCGTTCCGCTCGAGGAATATGTCGACGCCTTCACCTTCACCAAGTTCGAGCCGGCCGGCATGGTTCTCGGCAACGACGCGATCAAGAACGCCACGTCGATCCTCGACTACGTGTTCCGCGAACTGGCGATCTCCTATCTGGGCCGCCACGACCTCGCTCACGTCGATCAGTCCGATTTCAACACGACCGCGCTCGGCAAGGGTATGAAGGAAGGCAAGGCCGACCTCTTCTCCAAGGGCCTGACCCGTGGTTACAAGCCGACGCTGGTCTCCAGCCAGGCAAGTAACGGCGAGCCCAAGGGCTCTGCGGCCAACCATCCGGTCAAGGGCGGCAAGCTCACCAACGTGACCGCGATCGCAACGGCTGCGGCCCGCAAGATCGAGGCGGTCGCCCAGGTCGATGAGGACGAGGCCCGCGCCTTCAAGCGCGATTATGAAGAGCGTGCCGCCGAACTCGCCGAGGAAGTGGCTGCCGAGGACCTGCGCGAAACCAACGCGCTGTTCACCGAGCAGGCCGCCAACGACGCGGCTCAGGCCAAGTCGGAGACGAAGACGGACGCCAAGAAGATCGAGGCCGAGCGCCGCCTCCAATCGATCGCCCAGGGCTACACCGGCAACATGTGCTCGGAGTGCCAGAACTTCACGATGGTGCGCAACGGCACCTGCGAGAAGTGCGACACGTGTGGAAGCACCAGCGGCTGCAGCTGACACAAGGGAGAGATGCGGTGCTAAGTACTGAAAGCGCCGCATCTTTACACAAATGGATATTGCTATTTTTGATCATGAAGGTGTTATCGGTTTAGCCACAGTCTTGCTCTTGGTCGTAACAACCATTTATGCAGCATTGACTTGGTGGATAGCTTCTTCAAATTCGAGGATAGTCAGATCTCAGCTTCGCCCAATTGTTGCCTTCAGAATATATAGAAGGCAGGGAATAATATTATCTTTGTCACTTGAGAATACGGGCAGATCTATCGCGAACGACATTCGCATCTCAATTGATAAAAATTTTTACCAATACGCGGAGTACAAAGAAGAGAGAAATATTAAATCATTTTACATTTTTAATAATACCATATCTTCGATAGCTCCGAATGAATCTATTCTGCTTGACCTCGCACAAGGATTTAACTTTGGAAAAGAGATAAACGGCGAAGAAATTACACCTATGCTATTTTCAATGCGATTAACTTACGAGTGGAATGGCATTCAATTCGATGAAAATCAGACCATTGATATTCGGCCTTACATGCCTTCCCTCGCAGTCAAAGAACCGTTGGAGAATTTAGATTCGATCGCCGAGTCCCTTAAGAAGATTGCTAAGAACTAATTTGCGGTTCCTCCTCCTTCGTCATGCCCGGACTTGATCCGGGCATCCATACCGTGATCCCTCCCCATGGGACAAGCCGACAACAAGATTACCACCCGATCCCGCGCATGAGATCGAACCAGTCTGGGTTCTCCCGCTCGATCAGTTTCACCTTCCACTGACGGGGCCATCCCTTGATTGTCTTCTCCCGCTGGATAGCATCGCGGATATCGAAGTGCTCCTCATACCAGACGAGCCGCTGCACAGCGTATTTGCCGGTAAACACCGAGCCATTGCCGGACCGATGCTCATCCACCCGGCGTGGAAGGTCGTTGGTGACACCGGTATAGATCGTTCCACCCTTGCGCGATGCCATCATGTAGACGAAGCCGACCATCATCCCTGCCCCATGAGAATTCACCGTCCGTAGAAGCATCACGGTATGGATGCCCGGATCAAGTCCGGGCATGACGAAGGTGGAGAGATGGTGCTCACCGCCGGAGCCGTCCGCACGGCGCGCCTTAACCTCTCTCCCCCTTGTGGGGGAGATGTCTGCATTAGCAGACAGAGGGGGGCATGTGGCACGAACCGAATTCGAGGATGGCCACCCCCATCTTCACAGTTGGTGACATCTCCCCCACAAGGGGGAGAGGGGAATGGGCCGCCCATACTCGCTATTCGCTATTCCCTACTCCCTGCTCCCTATTCGCTCTCCCCACTTTTTCCACCCCTCCCCGCACCCGTGCGATACTCCTCTGACTCCTGCCCACCGGAGGCTTCGGCGAACGTATCGGAGCCGGGCGGGAGGGGATGCCGGCTCGAGAACCCGGAACGTGCGGGGTATGGGCCGGAGGCGAAGGAAGGCGGTGATCCGTGTTCTGCTTCAGGCGGAATGCTCAATCCGATTCCGTCAACCGGCCAGCCCGCGGGTTCAGCGCGGGTGTCGAGGCGGCCATCGCCTGACGGGGTGCTCATACCCACCCCCGAGATCATCCCGGGTTCGCGGCAATGCGGGCCATTCATATCCACTCAGTTCAGAGGCATCGCATTCAAGCGGACCCTCCGAAGTCAAGCGAAGCGCCGACGTTAAGGCGAAAGACAAGCGTAGCGCCGTCGCAGCCTGAAAGCTCCACAATACCTCCGGCGACTTGTCGCGCGGGGCTGCCGGCGCGCTCAGATGTAATCGGACCAAGTACAGTGACGCGCCGGTCCAAGACCTCGTGACCAGAGTTGCAATTCACGTCAGAAATGACTCATTAAAGCAAAGCATCTTAAAGTTGTATTTCTGCCGCACTCCCTCTAAGCTTGCTGCATCGCTTGGTGGCGCAGGAGGCAAATCATGAACCCCATGGCTCAATTGGCAGCGGAACTGAATGACGACATCAAGGCCTTCGTCGAAGGTCATGCGGGCGGCGCGACGGAAAAGAAAGTGGTCGAACTCGTCGGGGCGATCACCGGGAAATCCGATGCCGCCGAGGCCAGAAAGACGGTGAACGAAAATCCGGCCATAAAAACCCGGCTGGAACAGGAACTCTCCAAGCTGGCGGAGAAGATGCGCAGCGAACGGGGAAGCCATACACAAACCGACGACATCTCAGCGGCTCGGAAGCTTTATTACGAAACCATATCGAAACAGAATAACTGGGAGCGTGCGGTGGTGCCGGTTCTCTCGCTCTTCATCACGGCCGGTTTCATAACTCTGGTCTTCGTACTGATATACACGAAAACTCCCGCTATTCAGAACAACCAGGTTTTCAACATCGCATTGGGCGCCTTTGCGACGGCTTTCGCCACGGTCATCGGTTTTCACTTCGGATCATCAGCGGGATCGAAGCAGAAGGACGGTGTCAATTCGCTTCTGCTCGCCGAAAAGGCGCAGGCAAAACCCGAGGCCCCCGGTCAATAGCGGCCCGTTTCTTCCAGTCTTGGTAAGGCCGCTCCCACCCCACGCATTAAGCATTCCAGCCATTCATCGTTGATCCGAAATGGCACGAATGCTGTGATGGGCATGGGAACAGGACGAGTGAGCGGGCAAGGCGGGCACTGGAATATGACGGGGGCAGGCAACAATACGGTCCGCGCGGCGAGCGCGGGATTTCTCTTTATTGGCTGTGTGACTGCGCTTCTTTGCCTTCTCGCGCTACCGTTCACGGCGGCCATCGGCCCGTTCTACTGGGATACGCTCATCTACTATGACGCGACGGCGCGTATCGCCTCAGGCCAGATCCCGATCATCGACTTTCTCGCGCCCGTCGGCCCCTCGGGCTACTGGCTGTTTTACGCGCTGCACGAGGTCTTTCCCGATGGCCAGGGCGTCTATCTCGCCACCTGGTCCATCCTGCTGGTCTCGGCCCCCGCGATGGTGCCCGTCTTGTGCGACGCGGCACGCAAAAGCGGGCTTGTCGCTGTCGCGCTGGCGGTGCCGTTCCTGGTCTTTTCCGCCCTGCCCTTCAATGTCGAACAGTTCTATCCCTATCCCGGTGTCGATGGTTACGGGATCTATAATCGGCATATCAGCCAGCTTCTCTACGTCGTGGTGGCAGCACTCCTGTTTGCAGACAGCGCTATCGCGCGGGTGATCTCGCTGACCATGGCGCTGACGGCGCTCTTTCTGACCAAGATCACCGGCTTCGTGATAGCGCTGCCACTTGTGCTTCTCGCCCTCTTCGCCCGCCGGCTACGGCTGCGGGAGCTTGTTGCCGTCACGGCCCTCTTTGTCTCCGTGCTTGTCGGGCTCGAAATCTGGTGCGGCTTGACCAGCGCCTATGTCGAAAGCATTGCCGAGCTTGTGTCGATGAACGAAGGGGCACTGCTCATCGAGATCGTCCATGCGGGCGCCACCCATATCGCCATTCTCACGGCGCTCGGCCTCCTCCTCCTCATGCTGTTCTGGCTCGAACGCGACGACCTCGGTGAGGCCTGGGACGATTTCATTGCCGGACGCAAGGCCGCTGCGATCTGCACTGTCGCCCGGTCCACATGGATGTGGCTGCTGGCCGTGACCATTGGCGGCCTGATGCTGGAGAGCCAGAACTGGGGCGGACAGGCGTTTCTGTTCATATGGCCGGTGCTCCTTCGGGCCGCCCTTGTCGACCGCTCCGCATGGCCGGCGCGCGGCAGCGCCTTTGTGACCATCCTCATTGCCGCAGCCGCCTTGCCGACACTGGCCAATATCGGTGGCCGGGCCATCCGGACCTATGCGGCTCAAATGCAGTATGATGTGGTGGAGATCGAGGAACTCGGCCCGCTCTCGGCGGTGTCCAAGCGCGACAAGATCGACAAGCGGGTCGCCCTCATCCGCGAACAGTCGATCCGCAATCCCGACTATTTCCGGTCCTACGCCGCCGCCGGTGAACTGCCCAGGTTCACCTATTATGCGAACCCCGAATTTCAGCTCGCCTGGCTCGCCGCCATCGGAGAAGGCGTGGCGGCCATCAGGCACTATGAAGCGCGCAACGACATGCGCTTCGAGACGATCCTGAGCCTGAACTTCGTCAACCCGTTTCCCTATCTGCTCGATCGGGATTCCGCCCGCCACGTGACCATCGGTAAGGACCCTTTCCGCACGCTTCCGCCAACGGACGCACAGGCCCGCGCCGAGATTGCCGATACGGATCTCGTCTTGTGGCCCAAGTGCCCGGTGACCGTGGCGAATGTCAGAATCCGCGACGCCTATGGCGCGCATCTGGACGACAGGTTGACGATCCCGCTCTCTCCCTGCTGGGACGGTCTGGTACGGCCTGAACTGGCTCCGGACGATTTGGCATCGGAGAATGGCACGACAAACGGCGCTTAAATCCCTTTTCCCCTGCACTTCGTGTTTCCCTTCGCCCGCCCACGCGCTACACGCGGGCTCAGGACAACGAAGGAATCATCCGATGAGTGACGAAACGCGCGATTCAAACGGCGCCATCCTCAATGACGGCGACAATGTCACCGTGATCAAGGACCTCAAGGTCAAGGGCACGTCCACCACCATCAAGCGCGGCACGCTGGTCAAGGGTATCCGGCTTACCGGAGATCCCGATCTCATCGAGTGCCGGGTCGAGAAGGTGAAGGGACTGGTGCTGCGAACCGAGTTTCTCAAGAAGGCGTGAGCCGCGCCGTCCGGGTCGCTTCGGTTTGAGAAGGGGCGATTTGCCGGCGGATATGTCGCGCCCTTCTTTTCGGCAAAGATGCCACATTTACAGCCTATCGGACGTGGCAGGTCGTTGATCTCGTTGTGTTTCGCCGGCCGACGCGATATCGATTATTCTTGGCCTTATCTCCGGTTGGATTTGCATTGTGACAGAGACTGTTTCCCGCCCTGAACCGGCGGTTCGTTCCATCCGGAAACTCGCCTTGTTCGGGTTGCTGCTTGTTGTCATCATGGCCGTCACCATGGTGGTCATGGAGTATCGCGCCGAGCAGGCCAAGGCCGAACTCCGCGCCCACACCTCTGCCCATGTTGTCGCCACCCAGTTCGAATGGTTGCTGGAAGCCAGTGCCCAGGCCCTTCGCCGCATCGAACGCGCCGTCAACGAGCGGGCCGACAACCGCACCGGCGACGCGATCACCAATCTCAACGAGGCCGTGGAAAACCTGCCCTCGAGTTTCCAGTTTTCGGTCTATGACCAAACCGGAAGGCTGACCTATTCCTCGGTCGACAACGTGGTGCCTGGGATCAATGTCTCAGATCGCAGCTATTTCAGCGAACTTCAGCGTGGCGCGGAACTGGTGATTTCGCCGGCGCTTGTCTCGCGGCAGGACGGCCGGTCGATCTTCATCATCGCACGGCGGATCATGCGCGACGGAAAATTTGCCGGCGTTGCCACGATTGCGGTGCCGAGCACGGTGCTTTCGAATCTCTCGGAATCGCTCAGCCTCAGCGGTGCGTCCACCGTCAGCCTGATCCGCTCGGACGGCTGGCTCATCGCCCGCTCGCCGGCAATACCAGCCGTCGACCTTTCCAAAAGCGAAGTCTTCAACAAGCTCAAGGATAGTCCCGACGGCTACTATCACGCCAAGTCGCCCGCCGACGGCGTCTCGCGCATCGCGGGCTACTGGCGCCTGAACAACTGGCCGGTCGTCGCCCTGGCGGGCCTCGACCAGCGCGCCGTGCGCGGGGAGTTCTGGCGCGTCCTGCAGTTCTGGCTGGTGCTTGCCGCGCCTGTACTTCTGGTGCTCGGGTTCGTGGTCAACCGGCTGTTCAAGACGCTCCGCCGCGACGAGCAGAAGGCGATTGCGCTCGAACTTGCCAATGAGCGCAACGCCTTCCTGCTTCGGGAAATCCACCACCGGGTGAAAAACAATCTCCAGACGGTCATGTCGCTGATCCGGCTGCAGAAGATGCCGCAGGACGACAAGGACTCGCTGCTCGGACGCATTGCCTCCATGGTCGCCGTCCACCAGGAAATGTATTCGACCGACCGTTTCGAGAATGTCGAGGTTGCGGCCTATCTCAGAAAGCTCGTCGAGGAGATCTCCCAGGCCTATGGCCGCGAGGTGGACGTCGCTTTCTCCGCCGATCCGGTGCATCTGTCCGGTGACCGCGCGATGCAGCTCGGGCTTCTTTACAACGAGCTCGTCTCAAATGCGTTCAAACATGCCTGGCCCGAGGGCGCCCAAGCCCATCTCGACATCTCGCTGACCGAGGACGAGAACGCCATGGTGGAGCTGGTTGTGGCCGACAATGGCCGCGGCATCGTCGAGACCGGCCAGAAGAAGAATATGGGCTCCCGGCTCATCGTGGCCTTCGTCTCGCAGCTCGGCGGTGAAATGGAGACGATCAGTGACAACGGCACCAAGGTCATTGTCCGCTTCCCGGTCGAACAGCAGGGTCCCGAGCCGGTCGAGTAAAGCTATTCGACCGGTGTGCCGAAGACCGCCATGGCGAGCCCCAGCACCGCAAGCCCGGCGAAGGCTGCGGTCCGCACCGTTACCCCTTTCCTGCGCTGTGCCGTGAAAGCGGCAAGTGCTGCCTGAACCCCGTAATAGGCGGCGAAGGCCCGCGACGCATAGGCGATGATCTCGAAAATGTCGGCAAGCCAGGTCAGCCCGAGCCCGACAATCACGAGAACAAGATAGGCGTCGCGTGGTTTCAGCTTCCGGCCGCTGAGTTCGGAAATCAGACCACCCGACCCGCTGGTATCCGCGATCGCGGCTGAGAACTGCGCACTCAGTGCGGCCACCACCAGCAGGATGGGCAGAGACACGGCGACGATCTGCATCATGTCGATGATCTCCGTCTCCTCCAGCTCTCCGGCGACGGGCGGAAAGGCGTAGGTCAGGAGCACGATGTAGACGATGTAGATCGCGGTCGAGAGCCATTGCGCGAGCCGCATCGAGCGGATGCGGGTTTGAGCATCATAGGTATTGCCGAGATAGCGCGATGTCTCGAAACCCTGCACCGTCACGATCAGGCCGAAACCCAGGGTAAGGGCCTGCCAACCGGTAATCGTCGCGGGCGCCAGCACGATATCGCCGCTCGCCACGTGACCGGCGCCATACCAGGCAAGCCCCGCCAGAAGGCCTGCGATGATTGCCAGCTTGATCCCGACGGAAACCCGCTCCAGCCCCTCCAGCGCCTTGAAGCCCTTGAACCACCCAACCGCCAGGACGAGCAGGAAGACCGAGGAGGTCACCAGCCGCGCGGCAAATTCGCTTGCAAATGGCGTCAGATCGACGGCAAAGGCGCCAAAGAGATTGAGGTAATAGGCGACCGAAATGAAATAGGCGAAGGCCAGCACCCAGGACGCCAGATCGTCCGTGCGCTCTTCGAGCATCGGTCGGGCCTCGTTCTTCCGTTCAATTTCCGCGATGTTGTAGCGGACGGCCCAACCGAAAGCGTAGGCAACCGCGCAAAGCCCGGCCATCGCAAGCGGTGCGTAGCGGCCGAACGAGACATCAAGGATAGGCCCCAGAACCAGAAAGCCGCTGCCGATGATGGAGGCGAGCGGCGTTGTCGTCGCCTGCCAGAGCCTTGCGCCCGAAAGCCTCGGCCAAACGAGTATGGCTCCCGCGATCAGTGTGGCGGCAAGCACGAAGATGTCGATGGATGTCATGGATTACTGGCCGGTTGGCTTATGCGTGGCAGTGCAAGGAAAGCCCACATACAGATGAAGGCGAGAAAATCCAGTCCAACCGGGGACCAGCCTCTCCTGCATCCATTACGTTGCAACACATCACGTGCGACCGAAGCGAACAACGTTTATTGCGGCCAGATCCAAAGTGTTTTCGGATGCTGAATAGCCCTTCCAGCGGCGGACAAATATAAGCCCCGAATACACCTAACTGCAATCCACAACATGACGAGCCAGCTTATATTGGCAAGTTGGATGAACCACATTTCCTGCTGCCTATGCTGGACGACCGTTTGGGACGGCATCCAAATCATGATCGCTATCGCAACGAGAGCTACCGCAAGCAGGCCGATCAGGGCGAGCGAAGTCGTCCTGTACTGAAACGCATAATGGCTCTGTTCCAGTCCCGCAGGCTGATCGCGTCTTTTCCGGGCTATAAAGTGTGCGAAGGCCATGAAGGGCAAGACGATGCCGCCGATGAGTACAAAGGCATAGTTTCTTGCCACCGCAGAGCCATTTGCTGCTCTATCTATCGAGGATTCCATACCGCTTACGCCTTCCTTATTTACGAAGCGATCATGCAACCATGGAAAAGTAGCCAAATCTTTAGCGCGTCCTTTGAGAGCAAAGCTTCCGGCTGCGAGCGACAGAAATGTCAACCGTTCTTGAGCTTGACCATGACCCCTTTGCCCGGTCCGGGGATGCGTTCGACCTTGAGAATTCCAGAGGCTTCAGCCAGGTCACTGAGCCGTTTGTAGCCGTAGTTTCTGGCGTCGAAGTCTGCCGACTGTTTCGACAAATGCGATCCCACAGCGCCGAGATTGGCGCGGCCGTCGTCATCGGCGGTTGCCTCGACAGCCTTGCGCAACATCGAAAGGGCGGCCTTGCCCAGCCTGCCGTTCGCAGCCACGCCCCCGTTGGCTCCCGACTTGTCCTTTCCGCCGCCTGCGGCCTGTTTGGAGGCAGGCTTCGCGCTTTCCGCAGACTGGACATCGTCGGGTTCGCCGAGCACATCGAAGTAGATGAACTTGTCGCAGGCGGTGATGAAAGGACGCGGGGTCTTGCGTTCGCCGAAGCCGTAGACCGTAATGCCCTGCTCGCGGATACGCGAGGCCAGTCGCGTGAAGTCGCTATCGCTCGATACAAGGCAGAAGCCGGAGAAACGTTCGGTATAAAGAAGATCCATCGCGTCGATGATCATCGCGCCGTCGGTGGCGTTCTTCCCGCTCGTATAGGCGAATTGCTGAACCGGATGGATCGAATGCTCCAGCAGGCATTCCTTCCAGCCATTGAGATTGGGCTTGGTCCAATCTCCATAGATCCGCTTCACGCTCGCCGTTCCGTAGTTGGCGATTTCCGCGAGCAGACCGGAAACGATCTTGGGTGAGGCGTTATCGGCATCGATAAGCAATGCGAGTGTCTCGCTCGTCCGGTGGGTCGTCACGTCCTTGCCTCCCGTTTCAACCGTCCTGGCCAACATAGCATATTAGACAAATTGGAACTTGACCCATATGCCGAAACAAAAATGCCCGGGTGCGAACCCGGGCATTTTCATCAGTCTTTCAGCAATCCGATCAGGCCTTGTCGAGCGCCTGTTCGAGGTCGGCGATGATGTCGGCGACATCCTCGATACCGATCGAGAGACGCACCACGTCGGGTCCCGCGCCGGCTGCTGTCTGCTGTTCCGGCGAGAGCTGGCGGTGCGTTGTCGAGGCCGGGTGGATGACCAGCGAGCGGGTATCGCCGATATTGGCGAGGTGCGAGAACATCTCGAGACCTTCGACGAATTTCACGCCGGCTTCATAGCCGTCCTTGAGGCCGAAGGTGAAGACGGCGCCTGCGCCCTTGGGCGAGTAGCGGGTCTGCAGCCCATGGTTCGGGTCGTCATCGAGACCCGCATAGGAGACCCAGGCCACCTTCGGGTGCTTCTTGAGCCACTTGGCGACTTCCAGTGCATTGTCGCAATGGCGCTGCATGCGAAGGGCCAGCGTTTCCGAGCCGGTCAGGATCAGGAATGCGTTGAACGGCGAAATCGCCGGACCGAAATCGCGCAAGCCCAGAACGCGGCACGCGATGGCGAAGGCGAAATTGCCGAAGGTTTCGTGCAGAACCATGCCGCCGTAGTCAGGCCGCGGCTCTGAGAGGCTCGGATATTTGCCGGACTTCGACCAGTCGAAGGTGCCGCCATCAACGATCACGCCGCCGACCGAATTACCATGACCGCCGATGAACTTGGTCAGCGAATGGACGACGATGTCGGCGCCATGGTCGATCGGGCGGACGAGGTAGGGCGATGCCATAGTATTGTCGACGATGAGCGGCAGGCCGTTGTCATGGGCGATCTTGGCGATTGCCTCGATGTCGACGAACGTGCCGCCCGGATTGGCAAGGCTCTCGATGAAGATCGCCTTGGTCTTCTCGTCGATCTGGCTCTCGAAGCTCGAAAGGTCTGCCGGATCGGCCCAGCGCACCTGCCAGTCAAAGGACTTGAAGGCATGGCCGAACTGGTTGATTGAACCACCATAGAGGCGCTTGGCGGCGATGAAATTGTCGCCCGGGCTCATCAGCGCCTGGAAGGTGATGAATTGCGCCGCATGGCCGGAGGCCACCGCGAGAGCCGCAGTACCGCCCTCGAGGGCTGCCATCCGTTCCTCGAGTACAGCCTGGGTCGGGTTCATGATGCGGGTATAGATGTTGCCGAAAGCCTTCAACCCGAACAGCGAGGCGGCATGGTCGGCATCGTCGAAAACGTAGCTGGTGGTCTGATAGATCGGCGTGGCGCGTGCACCCGTTGCCGGATCCGGCTGTGCGCCGGCATGAATGGCGAGCGTGTTGAAACCTGGTTCCTTGGACATCGTCCTCTCCCGTGAATATGCGTTTTGGTCTTATCGCTAGGGGTTATCTCGCAAGGAGAGGCGAGCGTCAAAGACGATTTTTCGCGGCTTCAGGCAGGAAATGAAAAAAGCCACCCGATTCCGGACACCCGGCCGCCATTGGCTTAAGCCGGAATGCAAAAGGGACGGAGCGACGCGCGTTCCGTCCCTTCAATCACATCGCAGGGGCTTCAGAGATTCTTGTTCGCGGCGTCCTTGACGGCGGCCTTCGCCTTGCCGACTGCCTGCTGGCCTTCGCCCTTCAGTTCCTGGGCCTTGCCTTTTGCCTGCATTTCCTTGTTGCCGATGGCCTTGCCAGCAGCCTGTTTGGCCTTGCCGGCGGCTTCGTTGGCTGCGCCGGTTACCTTGTCCTTGGTGCTACCCATTGTCATTGTCCTTGTTGACGACCGCTCCGCTTGCCGGACGGTGCATCTATCAACGCGGATCGGGTTTCGCGGTTCCCGAAGGACGGTTGCATAGGAGCCGATTTGGCGTCAGCGGCCCTTTGTCGGATCGCCGCGCAGCCCGAAACTCTGGAAGCCCTGGCGCATCACCTTCTTGCGTGACGAAATCACGCGGCTGTTCACCCCGTTCCAGCCGATCTCGCCGGACAGGCGGGCATATTCGATCTTCGGACAGCGGTTCATCACCACCTTGATGCCCTTCTCTTCGAGGCGAGCAGCCTGTTCATCGTCGCGCACGGTGAGCTGCATCCAGACCACCTTCGGCAGCGGATCGAGCGCCAGAACCTCGTCAACCACGCCGGGCACGGCATCGGACGCACGGAAGACATCGACCATGTCGATCGGACGATCGATATAGGCGAGCCGGCCGTATACCTTCGCGCCGAGAATGTCCTTGCCAGCCCTGCCGGGATTGACCGGAATGACGTCATAGCCCTTGTCGATCATGTACTTGGTCACGAAGAAGCTCGGCCGCACCTCATTGGCGGACGCGCCAACCACTGCAATCGTCTTCACCGATTTCAGGATCCCGGAGATATAGGCGTCGTCATAGCTGTCGTGGTTCATGCTGGGTCCAATCAGGCGCATCATCAATTTGGCGCGCAGTCCTCGCCACGCCCTCAATACACCCTATTTGGCAGTGATGACTAAACAAGACAAGAAACTGCCCGACAGGAGGAAACCGATCATGGCTCGCACACTCTCCCGCGCTCTACTCGCAGTCACCGCTTCGGCGATGCTGGCCACCCCCGCTCTCGCCATCTCGCGGGTCAATACCGCGAATGCGAGCTGCGCTTCCGTAAAAGGCGTTCTCCAGAGAGAAGGTGCCGCCATTCTGCGCTACCCGTCGTCACGCTCGAACAAGATTCTCTATGACCGCTATGTCAGCAACCGGCATTCCTGCATTCTGGGCGAAATCACCAAGCGCGCCACCGTGCCAACCGCAGACACGGCACACTGCCCCGTTCTCAAATGCTACAGGCCGGACCGGGACCGGCGCTCGAAATTCCTGCGCCGCTTCTGATCGGTCAGACCGGCTGGCGGTAGTAGGCGTAACCGTAAAGATCTTCGGTAAAGCCGAGCTTAGCGTAAAGTGCCAGGGCCGGCGCGTTCTCAGCGACAACCTGGAGTGCCGCCTCGCGCGCGCCCTCATCCCGCGCTCTCGCCATCAGTGACCTGAGCATCTTGCGTGCATGGCCCCTGCCCCGGCACTCCGGATCGGTGGCGACGGCTTCCAGCACCAGGCATCCATCGAGGATGACACCATAGGCGATGGAGACGACCTGGCCATCTTGCTTCAAGGTCGAAAAGAACGCCGGCGCGGAAATCAGCGAAAGCGTGGCGGCAAATCTTTCGGCTGAACCGCCGGCGAACCGAACGCGCGCATCCAGCCAGTCGGACGAGACGCGATTGCTGATCTTGATATCCGCAGAGGTTTCTTCGCCATCGATTTCAGGCGCGTAGAGCGTGCGCGTCGGCGCTTCCCTGATGTAACCATGTGCCAGCATGACATTGTCATCAAGACCCAGAAAATCCGGCAGACGCACGAAAGCCGGATAGCCGCGCTCGGCGTAGAATGCTTCAGCCTCTGCGAGCAACTTTCCATCCGGCGCTGCAGCGCCGGGCAACGGGTTCAGCGAACCGGTGCGCCGTGTCACATCATCTGTGAAGCGGAACTGCCAATTTCGGCTTTCCCGCTCCTCCACTGCCGGCCAGGCCGCGCGGCACGCCATCTCGACGCGCCACAAGAGATCATCGTTCCGGGACATCGGCGGACAACTTATTCACCCGTCCATTCCGGTTTGCGCTTGCCGATAAAGGCGGCAATGCCTTCCTCGGCATCGCGCGCCAGCATGTTTTCCACCATCACCTGTACCGTGTAATCATAGGCGTCTGAGAGCGACATCTCGGACTGGCGATAGAAGGCTTCCTTGCCGATCTTCAGCGTCAAAGGCGATTTGGAAAGAATGCTTTGGGCGTAAAGGTTCACAGCCTGAGTCAGATACTGTTTGGGCACGATGCGGTTGACGAGACCGTAGTCGCGGGCGTCCGATGCGCCGATCGTCTCGCCGGTCAGCAGCATTTCCATGGCCTGTTTGCGGTGGACGTTGCGCGACAGTGCCACCATCGGCGTCGAGCAGAACAGGCCGATGTTCACGCCGGGCGTGCAGAAGGTCGAGGTGTCGGTGCAGATGGCGAGATCGCAGGAGGCAACCAGCTGACAACCGGCCGCCGTCGCCAGTCCGTCGATCTCGGCGATGACCGGCTGTGGCAGATGCACGATCGTCTGCATCAACTCGGAACAGAGTTTCATGGTCTTCTCGAAAAACGCCCTGCCCCGATCCTCGTCGGCGCGATGGAGCGTCAGTTCCTTGAGATCGTGACCGGCGGAAAAGAGCTTTCCGGCAGCAGCGAGGATCACGACGCGCACATCCTTGTCTCGTCCGGCGACCTCGAAATGACCCTTGAGCTCTTCCATCAGAGCGATCGACAGCGCGTTTGCGGGCGCATTGTTCAGCGTGAGCCGCAAGACACCGCCGTCGAACTCCTTCAGGACAAGAGGTCCGCTCTCCGCAGTTTCGGTGTTCGATGCTTCCGACATGATCAACTCCTGAATTTCGAAGCGCGGAATTTGCATGACTTGACGCGCGAATGCCACCCCATTCATGTGGACACATCGGGAGGAGAACCAGATGGACTACAAGCCGGTGATGACGGTGGCGGAACTGAGCGCCTTTCTCGACGCGGAGTTTCCGCAGATCAATTCGGGCGGCCGCCACTACTCCGTCGCAAGCATTTCGCCCGGCGAAGCGGTGCTTCGGCTCGATCCCGACCAATCGCATATCCGTCCGGGCGGAACGATCTCCGGCCCCACCCTCTTCTCGCTGGCGGATCTCGCCGCTTACGCGGTGATCCTCGCCCATATCGGACCGGTCGCCCTTGCCGTGACCACCAATCTCAATATCAACTTCCTGCGCAAACCCGAGGTCGAGCCGCTTGTTGGAAAAGCCCGGCTCCTCAAGCTCGGCAAGCGGCTGGCGGTGATGGAAATCGCGATTGAAGCGGCGTCCGGCGGCGACGTTCTGGCCCATGCGACAACCACATATTCCATTCCGCCGCGCTGATTTTATGTGGTAATTAGATACCTATTTTCTAAGTCATTGTTTTTCAATATTTATTCTGACGAAATGGCGCGAAACCAATATTGACGGGTTTTCGGCCCTCACCTATAAGGCTGGCATTCGCGGTCCTTCACGGGGCCGCGTTTGGTTGTGCAGGGTCACCTGCCCAATACAAGCAACAAGAAAAGTCCGATCAAGCTTCGGCTGGTCCGGATCGAAACCAAGAGAGAAAACCATGAAAACCTTCTCGCAGAAGCCTGCTGAGGTGGAGAAGAAGTGGATCATCATCGATGCTGAAGGCATCGTTGTCGGCCGCCTCGCCACCCTCGTCGCCAACCGCCTTCGCGGCAAGCACAAGGCTACCTACACCCCGCATGTCGACGATGGCGACAACGTCATCATCATCAATGCCGACAAGGTCGTCTTCACCGGCAAGAAGTACACCGACAAGAAGTATTACTGGCACACCGGTTATCCCGGCGGGATCAAGGAGCGCACCGCGCGCCAGATCATCGAGGGCCGTTTCCCCGAGCGTGTTGTTGAGAAGGCCGTCGAGCGGATGATCCCGCGTGGCCCGCTCGGCCGTCGCCAGATGAAGAACCTGCGCGTCTATGCAGGCACCGATCATCCCCATGAAGCGCAGCAGCCGACCGCTATCGATGTCGCCGCGCTCAACCGCAAGAACAAGAGGGTCGCATAATGGCTGAGCTGAACTCGCTCGAAGAACTGGGCGCTGCCACCGGCACCGAAGCACCCGCCGCTGAATCCGCACCGGTTCACGTCCGCAAGGTCGACGAACAGGGCCGTTCCTACGCGACCGGCAAGCGCAAGGACGCCGTCGCACGCGTCTGGATCAAGCCGGGCTCCGGCAAGATCACCATCAACGGTCGTGATTTCCCGGTCTATTTCGCACGTCCGGTTCTGCAGATGGTCGTCCAGCAGCCGATCGCCGCAACGTCGCGCGAAGGCCAGTTCGACATCATCGCAACCGTGACCGGCGGCGGCCTCTCCGGCCAGGCCGGTGCCGTTCGTCACGGCATCTCGAAGGCCCTCACCTACTTCGAGCCGGAGCTTCGCTCGGTTCTGAAGAAGGGTGGCTTCCTGACCCGCGACAGCCGCGTCGTCGAGCGTAAGAAGTACGGCCGCGCCAAGGCTCGCCGGAGCTTCCAGTTCTCCAAGCGTTGATCTTCGATCCGCTTTCGCGAACAACGGAAAAGGCCGGGCATTTGCCCGGCCTTTTTTTCGCCTTGTTGCCTTGTCTCAAAAACAAACCCC
>CEQK01006228.1_pt1 | contig 23837 bp, 23 predicted proteins | sample 531051 | NCBI WGS metagenome assembly CEQK01 (sample SAMEA2621229, study PRJEB7988) | marine metagenome | biome: marine biome (ENVO:00000447); feature: deep chlorophyll maximum layer (ENVO:xxxxxxxx); material: "saline water (ENVO:00002010), including plankton (ENVO:xxxxxxxx)" | depth 150 m
AAGGCGATCTGGCGCACGACGGTGTTGAGCATGTCCTCCACCTTCTGGCAGAGCATGGCCTTGCGCTCCCGCGGATCGCGGGTTTCGGCGAGTAGCCGGCGGAAGGTCAGCATCTCGCCGAAGACGGAGGCGGTTTCGGCGAGCGTCAGCGGGGTCGACGCCATGAGCGCGCCCTGGCCGCCGGCGAGAACCTGGTGCACGCCGTGGCCCAGTTCGTGGGCAAGCGTCATCACGTCACGCGGTTTGCCCATGTAGTTGACGAGCACATAGGGATGGGCGGACGGAACCGTGGGGTGCGCGAAGGCGCCCGATGCCTTGCCGGGACGGACCGGTGCGTCGATCCAGTTCTGGCGGAAGAAGCGACCGGCGATCTCGGCCATTTCCGGCGCAAAACCGTCATAGGCCTTGAGGACGGTTTCCTCGGCTTCACTCCAGGGGATGATGCGCTTGGGCGTTTCGGGAAGCGGGGCATTGCGGTCCCAGAATTCGAGCTTTTCCAAGCCCAGCCAGCGTGCCTTCATCGCGTAATAGCGGTGCGACAGGCGAGGGGCGGCTTCGGTGACGGCCTTGACCAGCGCATCGACGACGGGACGCTCGACCCGGTTTGCCAGGTGACGGCTGTCGGCAATGTCTTCGAAGCCGTGCCAGCGATCGGAGATTTCCTTGTCCTTGGCCAGCGTATTGGTGATCAGGGAGAATGTGCGGATGTGCTTGCCGAAGGTTTCCGACAAGACCTTCGCGGCCTTGCGGCGTGTTTCGCGATCGGGTTCCTGCAACAGCGAAAGCGCCGGTTCGATCTGCAGGTCCTCGCCATCGATGTCGAATTTCAGCGACGACATTGTTTCGTCGAAGAGCCGGTTCCAGGCCGCATGCCCGGTGATCGACTTTTCGTGGAAGAGCTTTTCGATCCGGTCCTCGAGCTGATGCGGGCGGTCGAGCCTCAGATCGAGAATCCACGGCTTGTAATAGGCGGCGGCCTCGTCGTTGGCGAGGCAGGTTTCAACCAGCTTGTCATCGAGGCGGTTGAGTTCCAGCGGGAAGAACAGAAGGTGCGACGAGGCGTCGGTAATCGCGCCCTGTGCGTCCCCGTAGAATTTCGCCGCGGACATGTCCGTGGTGTCGGAGAAGTAGTTCAGGCCAGCAAACGACATAATGCGGCCCATGACTTCTTCGATCTCCTCGAAGCGTGCGATCGCTGCGCCGAGCCCGTCTTTGCCGGTCTTTGTTGCCGCATCTGCCAGCTTGCCGGCCCACTGTGCCTCAAAAGCCTTCGCGTCATCGGATACTTTGGCCAAATCGCCCTTCAGCGCCGGGTCGGCAATGCCGTCATAGAGGTCGGCCAGATTCCAGCCGGGAAGGTCGCCGAGTTCGGCAGCCGCGCTGCCCTGAGCCTCTGCATGAGCGATTTGAGGGCGACTCCAACCGTAATTCATCAACCGGTCCTTTCGGGATCTTGGTCGTCATTCATAGCCAGTTCGGGCCCAGTTCGGGCGCCTGTCGGGTTGTGGGGCACTGAAACCTAAAATGCAATCGTTTCCGGCAATCGTGCTTTCAGGCTTTTGTGCCACGATGCTTCAAAACAACACAACGGTGCCGGCCGATCCCGGTTCAATGCAATCTCCGCAATGATTGTTGCGTGGAAGGGAGACATTATGTCTGCTCGTATACTTATCGTTGACGACGATCCTGTTCAGCGCCGCCTGCTGAAGGGGGCTGTCGAGCGCGAAGGCATGATTGCCGATACCGCCGACGATGGAAACCAGGCGGTCAAGCTGATTACGAACGCCGAAAAGCCTTATGATGCCGTGGTTCTGGATCTCGTCATGCCGGGCATGGACGGCTTGTCCGTACTTGCCTGGATGTCCGAGAACGGTCACGGAACTCCGGCCATCGTGCAGACCGGCCTCGGTGGTATCGAGACCGTGGTCAAGGCCATGCGCGCCGGTGCTTTCGATTTCGTGGTCAAGCCGGTTTCACCGGAGCGCCTGATGACCGCGATCGGTCATGCCCGCAAGGCCGGTACCAAGGACCGCAATTCGGGCGGTGGTGCGAAAATCACCGGCGGTTTTGCCGATATCGTCGTCGCAAGTCCGGCCATGGACCGCATCCTTTCACTCGCCAAACGCGCGGCTGCGTCCGACATTCCGGTGGTCCTCGAAGGGGAATCCGGCGTCGGCAAGGAAATGATTGCCCGCGCCATCCAGATCGAGAGCGCACGCCGGGCCCGGCCCTATGTGACAGTCAATTGCGGCGCCATCCCAGCGTCGCTCGTCGAGAGCATCCTGTTCGGACACGAGAAGGGCGCCTTTACAGGAGCCGTCGACAATCACACAGGCAAGTTTGTGGAAGCCGATCGCGGCACACTGTTTCTCGACGAGGTTGGCGATCTGCCACCGGAAGTGCAGGTTAAGCTCCTGCGTGCCGTACAGACCGGCGAAATTGAAACCGTTGGCGCGCGTGACGTACGGAAGGTCGACATCCGTCTGATCTCGGCGACGAACAAGGATCTGATCGAGGAGGTCAAGGCCGGGCGGTTCCGCGAGGATCTCTATTATCGCCTCAACGTATTCCCGATCCACGTTCCGGCGCTGCGTCAGAGGAAGGAAGATATTCCCGAACTGGCCCGCCATTTCGTGCGCCGCTATGCGCAGTCGACCGTCCGGTCGCCGCATACCACTCTCGCTCCGGAAGCGCTGGCGCTTCTGACCGCGCATGACTGGCCCGGCAATATCCGCGAACTCGAAAACGCAATCCATCGTGCGGTCGTGCTCTCCGACACCGAAACGCTCGGCGCCGATCTCTTCCCGCAGATTGCAGCCCAGCTGCCGGGTTACGACCTTGCATCCCGTCGTCATTCGGGCGGGCTCGAGGAGATGTCCTGGGTGCCGTCGATCGAGTTCGATCCGGTCAAGGATCAGGGGCCGGCGATGATCGGCTATGAAGAGCAGGGGGCGGTCAAGACCCATGAACCGGAAGGTGCTCTGAACGCGATCGCGTCCAACGGACAGGTGCGTCCGCTGGCGGAAGTGGAAGAAGAGCTCATTCGCTTTGCGTTGTCATTTTACGACGGGCAGATGAGCGAAGTGGCGCGTCGGCTTGGGATCGGACGGTCGACGCTTTACCGCAAGCTCAAGGACTATGCGATCGATCCGGGCAGCCCGCTAAAGACTGCGGCCTGACCATCTCCGGTTGATCCCGACGTCCATAATATGAAGAAAATTGCGCGGCGGGCCTTGCCAAAGGTCCGCCGTGATCAATTTCTGTAAAAAACGATTACCCAGTTGATTTAGTTCATATCTCCTTAGGAGGTTGTTTACTATAAAACGATCAGGTTCAGCTTGCTGGACGAGGATCGTGAATAGAGGCGGTTTGCCATTGTCTTACCGCATTTATCGCTCATAGAGCCGCGCATGATCCGCGTTGCCGGGGGCAGAACAGGCAACTGTCAGGACAATCGGGAAAGCCAACTTGAACGCAGGTTACACTTCCAGATACGGCCAGACGGCCCCGCAAGGCCGCACCCGCACTCTTTCTGCGGCACGGCACTTTGTGCTCGCCGCGTTCTTCGCACTCGCTTTTCAAGCCGGTTTCGCCTCTGCCGCGCAGGCGGAAACCCGCTCGCTAAAGCTTTATTACACGCATACCGGTGAGAAGGCCGAAATCGTCTTCAAGCGCAATGGCCGCTACGATCAGGCCGGCCTGAAGAAGCTCAACCGCTTCCTGCGCGACTGGCGTCGCAACGAGCCCACCAAGATGGATCCGCGGCTCTTCGATCTCGTTTGGGAAGTCTACAGGCAGACGGGTTCGAAGAACTACATTACCGTTATCAGTGGGTACCGTTCGCCTGCGACGAACGAGATGCTGCGCCGGACCCGTGGCGGGCAGGCCAAGAAGAGCCAGCACATGCTCGGCAAGGCGATGGACTTCTTCATCCCCGGCGTGAAGCTCGCAAAGCTGCGCGAGATCGGTATGAAGGTGCAGGGTGGTGGCGTCGGCTATTATCCGAAGTCCGGCTCGCCCTTCGTTCACCTCGACGTTGGTTCGGTGCGCGCATGGCCGCGCATGAGCCGGCAGGAACTCGTCCGTATTTTCCCCGACGGCAAGACAATGCACCTGCCGCCGGATGGCAAGCCGCTGCCGAAATACAATCAGGCGCTTGCCGAATACAAGGCGCGTGGCGGTGGTGGCATCATTTCGTCGGGCGGCAATTCGTCCGGCTCGAAGGGTGGTGGCAACCTGTTTGCAGCCCTGTTCGGCGGTGGCGACGAGGATGAGGGCGACGATTCCGCACCGGCCAGGGCCGCTGCTCCGGTACCGGCACCTGCCGCGCCGCAGACGCAGGTCGCAGCCCTGCCGGGTGTCGATGCGCCGGTGCCTGATGAAGCCCCCGCGCTTATCGCCCAGCTGCCGATCAATGCGCCGCTTCCCGTCTCGCGTCCGTCGCTGACGCCCGATCTCAGCACCGAGACGGCGCTCGTTGCGCCGCAGGCCACCGTGCCGGCCCAGGAACAGATCAACGCGTTCGCAGCCGCTGCGGCTGCCGTGCCCGGCTCCCCCGTAGCGGCAAGCGCGGCAACAGTTCCGGACTTCGCATCGCTGACGATTCCCGTGCCGCAGCTTCTCGCTGACCGTGCCGCACCTGCTGCGTCCCCGGTGGCGACCGCTGAGGCACCCGTGGCCGAGGCCCCGACCGAAATTGCCGCCCTGAATGTGACGACGGCCAACGACGACTTCGTACCGCTGCCGATCCGACGGCCCGGAGAGGCTGTCCCCGGTGCTACGGCGCCTGTTGCCAGTGGCGGTGGCGACATGCTCGGTATGCGCAAGCTCCCTTCATCCACGCCAACTCCGGCGTCCTGGATCGAAACGGCTTCGCTGGCCCCGCAGGACCAGGCTTTGAGTGGCGGGCCTCTCGCTGAAGCATTCGCCCCGGTTCCCAAGCCGCGCAAGGGTGCACGGCCCAGTGCGGATGATGCGGGCAAGGGCCAGATTTCGACGCGTACGACCGCGCCGAAACTCACCGACAAGATCATCACGGGCCGCGCTCTCGATCGGGCGGATAACGCTGAAACGGCGTCCGTTCCGGCGAAGGTTCGTGGCGAACGCTTCGTCGCGGATCAATTGAAGGTCGCTCCCAAGGAAGTGTATGCCGCAGGTTTCGTGCCCGACGGCGGAAGCCAGCCGCACAACAAGTTCACCGGATCGGCTGTTCACTTTATTCAGGTTGCCCGCTTCGGTCCGTCGAGCTGAGCGCAGCAAATCAGCCAATAAAAAAAAGCCCGCCGAAATGGCGGGCTTTTTTGTTGTGGCGATGAACGCCGCTTATTCGGATTCGGCGTCCTGCGGATCGAGTGCCATGCCGAGCGCGTGTAGGTAGGTGTCGAGGATTGCCTCGTGCTCAAGGCGCTCGTTCTGATCCTGCTTGCGGATCGCGACGACCTTGCGCATGACCTTCACGTCATAGCCCATGGCCTTTGCCTCGCCGTAGACATCCTTGATGTCGTCGGCGATGGATTTCTTTTCTTCCTCGAGCCGTTCGATCCGTTCGACAAAGGCACGAAGCTGGTCCCGGGCGACTCCGCCGGCATCGGACATGGTACTCTCCTTGAAGGTTTTGAGACGTGGCAGACACCTGCCTCATGGATGGCGACGGGGTCAAGCGGGAAGTCGCCAAATCCCGAAATTCGCCGGCAGCCGTTGCCGAACTCACATAGGAAGCGGAGGCTCATCCTGGTCGGCGCGGCTGGGATGAAGCAAGGTTTTATGCAGCTCGGGCATCGCGTTGAGCTTTTCGAGAATTGGCAAAAGCCTGTCGATCCAGGCATTGATACCGGCATCTTCGGCAATCAGGTCCTGGCGCACTTCCAGCAGAGCATGCGCTCGCCCCTTGGCCATGCAGTGACGATACATGCAGTCATTCTTCAGGGCCCCGTCATAGGGTTCGTTGTCTCCGACGATGAGGTCGGCGTCCTCGCGTAGAAGCTCGATGAACGGCAGAATCGCGCGCGGATCGGAATCCCACAGCAGGCCGGCATGCCAGGGCCGCGCATATTGCTTCCAGTAGGGGGTGAATGAATGAAGCGAGATGACGAGCGCAGTCTGCCCGGATGCTTCTTCGACCTCGGTGATCGTTTTTTCGATCGCCCGGTGATAGGGGCGATGCCAGTTGTCGAGCCGCTTCTCACGCTCCTCTACACTTAATGGGTGATTGGCGGGAATGATTGCTCCGTCCGAGAGCTTCATGATCAGCGTCGGGTCGTCCTCGCCACGATTGGGATCAATCAGCAAACGCGAGAAAGTGGACATCACGGCCGTCACGCCGAGCCGTTCGGACAGTCCGCGCGTCAAGCCCTCGATGCCGATGTCATAGGCGATATGGCGTGCTAAGGCGCTGTCAGGCAGGCCGAGATTCCCGTAGGGCTCGGGCACACTGTTCATTGCGTGGTCGGCGAGCAGCACAAGCGCGTTCGTCGAATCACCGGGCAGAATTTCGAAGGCTTGGGTCATGGCGGAGCATCTTTTGAGTGACTGTACCCATGGCACGACCGGGTGGGTATGACAACGTTGTCGTGACGGCGGCCCGCAATCAGTGGGCAGAGGGGAAAGCTTGGGCGATGGGGAGGTCTCGCGCGTTGACATCCCACGGCAGGCATCGCAAAACAGCGGTGATTTGACCGCAATTGGAGTTTGCCGGAAAAGATGCGCGACGAATTGCTCCCCGGAAAAGAAGTGTCCTTACGCAAGTGGGGGATGCTTCTGGCAATAATGGCCGTCGCATATGTCTTCGCTCCCGGTAAGGCCCACGCCGATTTTCGCGTCTGCAATGCTACGCAGACCCTGGTTGGCGGCTCGATCGGCTACCGCACCTCCGAAGGGTGGGTGACGGAAGGCTGGTGGCAGATCCCTGCCAATTCCTGCGCGACCCTCATCGAGGGGCCGCTGCAGTCGCGGTACTATTATCTTTATGCGGAGGATGCCGGCGGCGGGGGGCGCTGGGGCGGCGACATCAACATGTGCGTTGCCGACAACGAATACCGCATCGTCGGCGTGAAGGACTGCTTCGCCCGAGGCTTCCAGCGCGCAGGTTTCAAGGAATACGATACCGGGCGGCAACGCAGCTGGATGGTCCAGCTGTCGGACGCGCCAGCTCCGGGGGAAAGTCAGAACTGATGAAACGACTTCGCAAGGTCAAGATTCTTGCCACGCTCGGTCCCGCCTCTTCCGAAGAGGACATGATCGAGAAGCTCCACGAGGCCGGTGCGGACCTTTTCCGTATCAATATGAGCCATTCGAGCCACGAGCTCATGCGCACGCTGGTCAAGCGCATCCGCGCGGTCGAGGAGCGCTCGGGCCGTCCGATCGGCGTTCTGTGCGACCTGCAGGGACCCAAGCTGCGCGTCGGCAAGTTCAAGAACGGCTCGGAAGAGCTCGAGATCGGCCAGACCTTTACGCTCGACAACAAGGACGAGCCCGGCGACAACACGCGCGTCTATCTTCCTCATCCGGAAATTCTGGAAGCCGTTCAGCCCGGTCACCGGCTTCTGATCGATGACGGCAGGTTGCAGCTGCGCGCCGAGAAGTCCGATGGCAAGTCGATCACCTGCGTGGTCGTCAACGGCAACAAGATTTCAGACCGCAAGGGCGTCAGCCTGCCCGATACCACGCTCGGTGTCGGCGCGCTGACCGAAAAAGACCGCAAGGATCTCGACGCCGTTCTCGCCGTCGATGATGTCGATTGGGTCGCGCTTTCCTTCATCCAGCGTCCCGACGACCTGGCAGAGGTCCGCAAGATCGCACGCGGCCGCGTTGGTCTCATGTCAAAGATCGAGAAGCCTCAGGCGCTCGAATGCATCGACGAGATCATCGAACTGTCCGACGCATTGATGGTGGCCCGTGGCGACCTCGGTGTGGAAATGCCGCTCGAATCCGTTCCGGGTATCCAGAAGCAGCTCACGCGTGCCTGCCGCAAGGCCGGCAAGCCGGTGGTCGTCGCCACCCAGATGCTCGAATCGATGATCTCCGCGCCGGTTCCGACCCGTGCGGAAGTCTCCGACGTGGCGACCGCGGTGTTCGAGGGCGCCGACGCTGTGATGCTTTCGGCTGAATCGGCTGCCGGCGACTATCCTGTCGAGGCGGTTTCCACCATGGCCGCAATCGCGCGGCGCGTTGAGCGTGATCCGAATTATCCCGGCATCATCTACGCCCAGCGTCCGCAGCCCGAAGCCACAGGCTCGGATGCCATCTCGCTGGCCGCTCGGCAGATCGCCGAAACGCTCAATCTTTCGGTTATCGTCACCTACACCTCGTCGGGTTCGACGGGGCTGCGTGCGGCGCGCGAGCGCCCGCAGGTGCCGATCATCGCGCTGTCGCCAGTCATCCAGACGGCGCGCCGTCTGTCGGTGGTGTGGGGGCTGCATTGCGTGGTCACCGATGATGCCAAGAACCATGACGATCTGGTCGATCGCGCCTGCCGCATCGCCTATCGCGAGGAATTCGCGAAGCCGGGCGACCGGATCATCATATCCGCCGGTATCCCGATCGGGACGCCCGGTTCGACCAACATGCTCCGCATTGCCTATATCGGCTCGGACGGCATGAGCGGTCGCTAAGCGCGTTCACGCCACACGCAGTCTCATCGATCAATTGCAGCGCACGTCGTCACCGGCGATGCGCTGCGATACGTTTTCGGCCAGCGCCTGCAGATCGCGGTCCAGTCCACCGAGCTTTTCGATCGCGGCAACCGCCAGGTCGTTGGCGATATAGTCGGGCTTGTGGCCGAGATTGCGAACCGTCACCAGTTCCGAACCGTCAATCTCCTTCTTCAGCCCTTCCGAATGGATTTCTGGCGCCACGACGTCATCGCTGTCGCCGGTAATGATGACAGTGGGTGCCTTGATCTCGGTATAGCGCGGCGCGACTTCCCTGAGATAGGCGTTGAGCCGCGTCAGTTCCCGGGCGTTGGCGCGAAACTCCTTGGGACGGAGCACCATCTCTGCGCCTGTCTTTTCGATATAACCGTCCGGTACGGGATTGGGGGCGAAGACACATGCGACGCCCGGCTTCACCATCTGCAAGCCTGCGGGCAGTATCAGGGTGTTGGCGACGAACTGGCCGATCACGGGAACTGAGACAAGATCGTTGTACCACGCGACACCGCCCGGCCAAGGGTGCGTGGCCGGGGACAGGAACAAAAGGCCATCGGTCATCTCAGGGTGGGCCAGTGCAAAGCTCGCAATCACCGCGCCGCCGTAGGAATGACCGATCATGATCCCGCGCTCGATCCCGTAGTCCTTCATCGTTTCGGCAATGGCACGGGCCTGTCCGTCCGGCGTGTCATAGTCTTCCCCGTCACGCTCCGACCAGCCGTGGCCCGGTCGGTCTATGAACAGCATTTCGGCGCGACCTTCGAGTTTTGCGGCAAAAGCTTCGTACTGGTCGCGCAGGTTGCCCGATGCACCGTGAATGAAGATCAGCGGCGGCAGGTCGGCATTCTTGCCGGCGGGAATATGGACTGCATGCATCCTGATGCCGTTGGCCTCGCTGAACGTTCCGAGGGGCGGATAATGCTCCGAGATGCCGCGCGCCTTGAAGGAGGTGAACACGAAGCCGGCGAAGAAGATCGCGGCCAATAGGACGAGGAGGGTGGTCATGAGAACTCGGAGCATCAGAAAAGGGCAGGGGCGTCTGGTTGCGGGGCGATCGAGGCTGTTCCCTAGCATACGTGCATCCCGCGCCAAGGGTTTCAACCGCCGGCGCGGTTTATCTTGCAGCGGCCCCTTTGCTTGGTGGTCAGGCCGGATCTGCAACCGCCACCCGCTGCGAAGTAGTCCGGCACAAAGCGCCCCCGCTTTTGACCCGCCTTCTTATTAACCATTAATGTCTCTACGCGGTCAAAGCGCGAAGGAAAGAACCTGCAAGCTTTGACTTACCTTGCGCGTCTGATCATAAGCGACAGAACTACCAAGAAGCAGGCGGGCGCCACTGAATATGTCGGAAACGGTCTCACGCAAACGGGGACGCAAGGCGTCGCTTTCCAAGCCGATCATTCTCGATGCGGCGCAAGCGCTGATCGAGAAGAATGGCGTCGGCGCGTTATCCATGCGCAAGCTTGCGGCGCGCCTCGGGGTGGAGGCGATGTCGCTCTATTACCACGTTTCCTCGAAGGATGAGCTCGTGGACGCTGTGGTCGATCGCCTGGTGCAGAAAATCGAACCGCCTGCGCCATCCGGCGACTGGAAAGCCGATATACGGACGATCGCCGCGGATTTCCGTGCGGTTGCCGTTCGCAGCCCGAATGTGGCGACCATCCTTCTATCGAGGCAGGTTTTTACCACCGGCGTTCTCTCGCTCACCGACGCCGTTCTCGCAGCGCTCCAGCAGGCGGGGCTCGACACGGAACGCTCGGTCTATGCGGCGCGGGCAATCCTCTCTTATGTGATGGGCGCGCTCTTGCGTGAGGTCCATCCTGATGCGACGGCGAGCAACAACAAAAGCGAGAAGATGGTTCGGCACGCGGAGACTATCGCCATGACCACATTGCCGCACGTCGCGGCTGCGGCACCACAATTGCTGCGCCGCGCAGGCGAGCCGGAATACCGTTTCGGTCTTGATTTGTTGCTAGACGCGATCGAAGTGCAGGCCGCACGCTAGGCTCAAGGCCTGGAACGTTGCTTTTCTAAATGCGGCGGCCGGTCAGCTTGTCGGCGAGTTCGCCGACCTTTTCCTGCGCCTGCCGGTTGGCGGGGTAGACGGCCAGCACCTGCTCCCACGCCTTGAGCGCCAGTTCATCATTCTCATTTGCTTCGAGAATTGTAGCCATGCCGGACAGCGCGCCAAAGTGTCGGGGCTCGATGGCGAGAACCCTGTTGATGTCGGCCATTGATGCGCCGAAGTGACCCATCGTGAAATGAAGCGTCGCGCGCCGGTTCCATCCCTCGACATAGTCGGGAAAGAGCGTTGTGACCTGATCGAGAAAATCGAGGGCGAGTGCCTGCTTCTTGTCCTCGATCGCCTTATGCGACCACTGCATGAGGAGATTGGCCGTCGCGCTGCCCGAATCGGTCCAGCGACGGACGATGTCCGAAGAGATTCGCTTGGCTTTCCCGGGATCACTTTCGCGTCTCAGATCCGCAAACAACGTATCGACCGTGATTTCGGCGCGGGGCGCTGCTTCCGGCTTTTCGGCCGCATTCTCGTCAGCCGGCACGGTCACAGGCGGCGTTTGGGCGCGCGCGAGCGAGGGGAGGGCTGTGACCAGCCCGGTCAGGAGAATCGCCTGAGCTGCAAATGCAAAAAAGCGCATAGCGGGAAAGTAGCCCGTCATGCGCTTTTTTCAAACACACAAAACAGTGACGTGCTGCCGGAGGGGCGCGCGCCGACCGTCCGCGTCACTCAGCCCTGGCGGGCCTTGAAGCGCGGGTTCTGCTTGTTGATAATGTAGATACGGCCCTTGCGGCGAACCATACGGTTGTCGCGGTGACGTGCCTTGAGAGCCTTGAGCGAGTTCTTGATTTTCATTGTTCCGGTCCGCAGTCTTTTGGCTTTTGGCCTGATCAATCAAAAGCGCGCCGAAGGGGCGCGCTCAACAGTTGGGTGGCATGTACCGTCAAAGCCCGGACCTGTCAACTCCGGCAGCGCCTGTGAGACGGGTGAAATGCCCCATTTTCCGGCCCGGACGCGCCTCGGCCTTTCCGTAATGGTGGACAAACACGCCGCGTTCACCGGCGAGTTCGGGCAGTTCGTCGATCTCGTCCCCGATCAGGTTCTGCATGACGCAATCGGAGTGGCGACCGAAATCGGGCAGCGGCAGGCCGGCGACGGCGCGGATATGGGCCTCGAACTGCGAAACCGTGCAGGCGGCCTCCGTCCAATGCCCGGAATTGTGGACGCGCGGTGCGATCTCGTTGACCAGCAGTCTGTGCCGGTCGCCATCCCGTACGGCGAAGAACTCGACGGCCATAACGCCGACATAGTTGAGCGTGTCGAGGAAGGAGGAGATGATCGCAAGCGCGCCGTCCATCGCCTCGGGCTCGATCTGCGCCGGAACGGTTGAGGTGTGAAGAATGTGATGACGATGCACGTTTTCCACCAGGTCGAAGGCCTGGACGCTGCCATCGAGGCCACGCGCGGCGATGATCGAGACTTCGCAGTCGAAATGCACGAATGATTCGAGAATCGCCGGTGCACCCTTCATCGCGGCGAAGGCCTCGTCGGCGTCGCCTTCAACGGCGATTCGGGCCTGGCCCTTGCCGTCATAGCCGAGCCGCGTGGTCTTCAACACAGCCGGAAGTCCGTTTGTCTTGATCGCGGAATCGAGGTCGGCCCGGGTATTGACGGCAGCAAATTCTGCAGTGCCGGCACCGAGCTTGCGGGCGAGCGCCTTTTCCAGAAGGCGGTCCTGGGCGGTGCGTAGCGCCTTCGATCCCGGACGGACGGGGACCGAGCGTTCGAGATGCTCGACCGTTTCGACCGGCACGTTCTCGAATTCATAGGTGACCGCGTCGCAGGCACCCGCAAACCGGTCCAGTGCGTCTGTGTCGTCCCAGGCATTTGCGAAATGCCGGTTGGCGACCTGGGCGGCCGGCGCCTGTTCATCCGGATCGTAGATTGCCGTGTGATAGCCGAGGCGTGCAGCGGCCATGGCGAGCATTCGTGCAAGCTGTCCGCCGCCGAGAATGCCGATCGTCGAACCGGGGGCAAGGGGGTTAGCAGTCATGTATCAGGCCTCGTCGGAGGGTTTGTCGGCGACGGCTTCCGTGCGTGCGGCGCGCCATGCGTCAAGCTTGTCGGCCAGGGCCTCGTCGGAAAGCGCGAGGACGGCTGCTGCCAGAAGAGCTGCGTTGGAGGCGCCCGCATTGCCGATGGCGAGCGTGCCGACCGGGATCCCTGCCGGCATCTGGACGATGGAAAGGAGACTGTCTTCGCCTGAGAGAGCGCGCGACTGAACCGGCACACCAAAAACGGGGAGCGGGGTGAGCGCCGCTGTCATGCCCGGAAGGTGGGCCGCACCGCCGGCACCGGCGATGATCACCTTGAAGCCTTCTGCCTTGGCGCCCTTCGCGAACTCGTACATGCGGTCGGGCGTGCGATGGGCCGAGACGATGCGGGCATCATAGGCGATGCCGAGTTCGTCGAGAATGTCGGCTGCGTGCTTCATCGTCGGCCAGTCGGACTGGCTTCCCATGATAATGGCGACGGGGGGCGTGCTCATGGCGCTTCAAGTCTCCCGGTGTGAGGGATTTCGTCTTAAACTCTGGGCCTTCATTCCTTATCGAACCGCGCAATGCAAGTGTGAGCAAGGTCGCTGCAGGGGAGGAGTGCCAGGTGAGTGCGCGATCGGAATAGTCAGCTGTCGTGAAAGCTGCGAATCACCTGTCTCGCTATCCACAGTTTATCCCCTGTTTGCGCAGTTAAACCGCACTGCGAAATCATAGGAGCGAACAATCGCCTGCGTTTCATTTTCCTGCTGTCGGGCAGTGCGAATTGTCGCACGGCAAGTGCCGGTCAGTTGCCATGAAGTTGCGCGCTTTTGACCGGGTTCGCAGCACGGTCTTGTGATCGCTTGAGGCGTGTCGCAGATCGACAGGCCGCCATGCGCGTGGTGAGGATACTGCCGTTCGCCATTCGGGTGACAACGCGCGCCACCGCCTCGTAATGACGGCGCGCAGGCACAGTAAAAGATTTCTGGCCCTGACAATCTCCGCGAGGCAGGTCAGGGTAAGTTTTGGAATCCAGATTTTCAGTAAAATCAGGCAATTATGTCAGGGATGATCTGGTCTTCGAGTTGGGACATCTTGTCCTTGATCGCCAGTTTCTTTTTCTTCATGCGCTGAATGCGCAACTGGTCACAGCCGACTTGGATCATGGCGTTGATAGCCGCATCGAAATCTTCGTGTTCATGGCGCAAACGCGCCACCATCATTCTCAATTCCGCCTGTTCCTGATCGGACATGCGAGCTTACCCCATATCTATCCGCGGCAGCCCGGAAGGCCTCGCGTCACCTCCGTCGATCAGGCGACGGACTCGTGCCGGAGCATCTATCATGAACGGGCATTAACTGGAAGTTACCCAGTCACAAGAATTCGCCTTCGACAAGGAATCCGAATGGTGGCAAAGTGTACTTGCCTCTCAACCAGTCGTGCTGGTGAAGTCACCGGTGCGACGCCAACAGAAGGAGTTGCCCATGTCGGTACAAGCGCATCTTGAATCGCTCGAGAAGAAGCACGGACAGTTGGAAGAGGAGCTCCGCAATGAACTCGGGAGTCCGTCCGCAGCCGATGGTGCCATCGCTGAACTCAAGCGACGCAAATTGCGTCTCAAGGATGAAATCGTACGCCTCAAGGATGAGGTGACACGGCATTAACCCGCTGACATGACAGCCGCGTGACAGGACAGACTTGAAACAGTCAATTCCGGCGTGGATCGATGAAAATCGAACTCACACGCTCGCCGTTCGCCCGGTCGCATCCCGGGGCGGACGGCTTTGTTTTTGAGGGGGCTGGCTTTCAAGAGGTAGGAAAACGCGCTTGGCGAAATCGCTTCGCCACTGCGGGCCCAATCTTCAGGACCAGAACTGATCCAGCCAGATATTGAGATGGGTAAAGCCCTCGTCGTTGATCGAGTAGATCCGGCGAGTGCCGCGGGCGTTGACCTTGACCAGCCGGTTGTCGAGCAGCGCCTTCAAGTGCTGCGATACTGCGGGGCGGGAGATGGGCAGGCCCTCGGCCAGTTCGTTGACCGTGCAAGGACGCCGGCGCAATTCCTCAAGGAGGTAACGCCTGTTCGGATCCGCAATGGCAGCAAACGCGTCTATACCCATGCGAGTGACGCTATGTCATTCGACCACAGGCGGCAAGTATTTTGTGCAGTGCAGCGGAATGGAAGCAGCGGTTTACGGTGCCTTACAGTTAACCCTTGCCGGCAATCTCGTTACGGAGCGCGAATTTCTGTATTTTTCCGGTCGATGTCTTGGGAATCTCCTGGAAGATGACCTTGCGCGGACATTTGAAATGGGCCAGCAGGCCGCGGCAATGGGCGATGACTTCGGCTTCGGTCAACTCGCTGCCGGGCTTGAGTTCGATAACCGCGCAAGGCGTCTCGCCCCACTTCTCGTCCGGATAGGCGACGACCGCGCAGGTGGCGATTGCCGGATGCTTGTAGAGAGCGTCCTCGACCTCGATCGAGGAGATGTTCTCGCCGCCCGAGATGATGATGTCCTTTGAGCGATCCTTGAGCTGGATATATCCGTCCGGGTGCATGACACCGAGATCGCCGGAATGGAACCAGCCCCCTTCAAAGGCTTTCCGTGTCGCTTCGGGGTTCTTGAGATAACCCTTCATGACGATATTGCCGCGGAACATGACCTCGCCGATCGTTTCGCCATCAGACAAGACGGCTTCCATGGTCTCGGGGTCGCGGACCGAGAGGTCCTCGAGCGCGGGATAGCGTACGCCCTGGCGGCCTTTCTTGGTGGTGCGGGCCGCCTTGTCGAGGGCGTCCCACTCAGCCTTCCATTCGTTGACGACCGCCGGGCCATAGGTTTCGGTCAGGCCATAAAGGTGGACGACCTCGAAACCGGCCTCTGCCATGCCGGACAGCACGCTGCCGGGCGGTGGTGCCGCGGCGGTATTGAAGCTCACCGTCTGGTCGAAGTCGCGCTTGTCGGCCTCCGGGGCATTCAGCAACGTCGACATCACGATGGGCGCGCCGCAGAGATGCGTGACGCCATGGTCGGCGATCGCGTCATACATGGATTTTGCACGGACCCAGCGCAGGCAGACATGGGTCCCTGCAACCACGGCCAGGGTCCAGGGAAAGCACCAGCCGTTGCAGTGAAACATCGGCAGGGTCCACAGATAGACCGGATGACGGCCCATGCCGGATGCGATGATGTTGGCGTAGCCCATAAGGGCTGCACCGCGATGGTGGTAGACGACGCCCTTCGGGTTGCCGGTGGTGCCTGACGTGTAATTGAGCGAGATCGACTCCCACTCATCCGCCGGTCCGTCCCGGTGGAAATCGGCGGCGCCGGAGGAGAGGAATTCCTCGTAGTCCCTGGTGCCGATTAGCTCGCCTTTGGGGAAGGGGGCGTCGTCGGGGAATTCAGGGTCGTCATAATCGATGACGAGTGGCCTGACGCTGGCAAGCTTAAGCGCCTCGCTGACGATGCCGGAAAACTCCCGGTCGACGATGAGGATCTTCGAATCTGCGTGGTCGAGCTGAAAGGCGATGATCGCCGCATCGAGCCGTGTGTTGAGGGAGTGCAGCACCGCGCCTGTCATCGGCACCCCGTGATGGGCCTCCAGCATGGCGGGCGTGTTCGACAGCATCACCGAAACGGTGTCGCCCTTGCCGATCCCTTCCGCAGCCAACGCACTCGCCAGCTTGCGGGAGCGCTCATGGAACTCGCGGTATGTCATCCGCATCTTGCCGTGGATGATGGCGACGTGATCAGGGAAGATGAGGGCGGCGCGCTCGAGGTGGGCGAGTGGCGTGAGCGGCTGGTAATTCGCCGGATTGGGATCGAGATCCATCTCGTAAGGGTTAACCAAACTCATTCCTCCCCGTTTTCAGTCTCGATTTTTCGCGCATATGACCACCGGCAGGCATCCTTGTCACTCTGGAAATTGGTCGGAGGAGGGGAGCCGTCAGCCGATAAGGCCGTCGTGGATCAACTTGAACGAGGTCAGCAACACCATGACGTACATGACCGGATAGAAAACCGTGGGCGTCATCCGTTTGACGACCAGGGCACCGATGATCGTGGCAACCGGGGCTATCGGAGCCAGCACGGCTGCGGTCTTGAGGTTCGTCGCATCGAATTCGCCAAGGGCGAAATACGGAATGACCTTGATTGCATTGACGATAGCGAAGAAGCGGACCGATGTTCCGGTGTAGGTTTTGGGGTCTTGTCCCAGGGGCAAGGTGTAGAGCTGATAGGGCGGGCCGCCGGCGTGGGAAACGAAGCTGGTGAAGCCCGAAAGTGTGCCGCACATCATGCCCCATACCGGACGGTGGCCGCGCGGAGGCGTTTTCTCGTCCTTGCGGTGGTCGCGATAGGTTTTCCAGAAATATTGCAGCGAGAAGGCAAGCGCGACGAGACCGACGATCAGCTTGATGAGCGCTTCGGTCACCCAGGCCGCGGTGAACCAGCCGATCGCGATGCCTATGATTGCACCCGGGATCATGATGATGAGTGTGCGGCGGTCGTTGTAATGACGCCAGGCCCAAAGGCTGACCAGGTCCATGACGATCAGGATCGGCAGCATGATGGCCGCGGCCTGAACGGGCGGTATGGCGAGCGCAATCAACGGAACGGCGATCACGGCCATTGCGCCGCCGAGCCCGCCCTTCGACAGGCCGGCGAGAAACACCGCCGGAATGGCGACAAAGTAGAAGAATGGATCGGTAATCATAAGGGGACAGTTGAACCTGGTGGGTTCCCGGTCTATCCCGTCGGCAACGACTTGGCCAGACCGGCCGGTCACATCATTTTCGGAGAGATCCAATGCCCGACGTGTCGGAAAGATGCCGCCTGGTTCTGATTGCGCCCGTAACCGATACGGCCGAGGCGCTGGCCGGCCAGCTTGAGAAGGCGTTGGCCGGCGGCGATGTCGCCTCCGTGGTGCTGGTGCAGCGCGAGCTTGATGACAAGAGCTTTCAGGATCACTGCGCAGCGGCAGTGCCTGTCATCCAGAAGGCAGGAGCCGCGGCACTCGTAGCGGGCGATACCCGTGTGGCCGGCCGCGTCAAAGCCGATGGTATTTTCGTGACCGGTAATGCCGAGGACCTTCGCGAGGCGGTCGAAAAACATGCGCCCGGCATGATCGTCGGCGGCGGCAATGCCAAGGAACGGCATGTCGCGCTGATCATGGGCGAGGCCGAGCCCGACTTCATTTTCTTCGGGAAGCTCGATGGTGACATCAAGCCCGAGCCGCACAAGAAGAATACCGCGCTTGCCGAGTGGTGGGCCTCAATGGTCGGCATTCCCTGCATCCTTATGGGTGGTTCGGATGCTTCCCATGCGGTCGAACTGGCCCAGACGGGCGCGGAGTTCGTTGCTTTCGGAAAAGCCGTTTTCGAGGTGGAAGACAGCCCGGAAGCGGTCGTTTCTCGCATCAATGCAGAGCTTGACGAAAAAGCGCCACGGTTTGAGGATTAAGGGCGCTTATGGAACACGCCCTTCGCAAAGCCGGATTATTCGCCGCGACCACCGCTCTTGCGGCGGTTCTCTCGTGCGTCGTTGCGCCGGTCAATGCGCAGGAGACAAAGACCGACGCGGCCGAGACGGCTGAAACCGGAGCTACCACTGCTGATCAGGCAGACGAGGACGAGTACAAGACGCTTGCCCAGGAACTCGATCTCAAGCCCCAAGGGGCTCAGGTGCTCCGGGCGCCGACTGACGATCCGGCGCTCCCGCTTCTCGATACCGCGATCGATGCGACCAAGCGGGCCTATAGCGCCTACCAGCGCGGCTATTATCTGACGGCGATGGAATTGGCGCTGAGCCGCGCGCAGATCGGCGATCCCGCCGCGCAAACCCTGGTGGCCGAGCTCTTTGCGGAAGGGCTCGGTGTGGCGCGCAACATGGAGGAGGCGGCCTTCTGGTACAATCAGGCCGCCGAGAACGGAAATCCGTCGGCGCAATTCAAATATGCAATCATGTTGCTCGAAGGGAAATATGTTTCCCGCGACGAGGCGAAGTCGAAGGAACTGATGCTGAAAGCAGCTGATGCCGGCAATGCTTTCGCGCAGTTCAACCATGCGCAGTCACTGGTCGCCGAGCATCCCGGCGATACCGGTATTCAGAAGGCGCTGCCCTATTTCGAAAAATCCGCCAAACAGGGCGTGGCGGATGCGCAGTACGCCCTGGCGCAGATCTACATGAACTCGCTCGGCATTCCGCAGGAAAAGCGCGATCAGGCCCGGACCTGGATGCAGCGGGCCGCGCTCGCGGGTTACGATACCGCGCAGCTTGATCTCGCCATCTGGCTGATCGACGGCGTGGGCGGAGACAAGGATTACGATCGCGGCTTCCGCTGGATGGAGATCGCGGCCAATCGCGGCAACGTGGTGGCGCAGAACAGGCTCGCCATTCTCTATGTCAACGCGATCGGCACCCGGCCGGACCCGGAAGAGGCGGCCAAGTGGTACATCATCTCCAAGCGCGCCGGTTTTAATGATCCCGGGCTTGACGATTTCTACCAGGGGCTGACGGCCGAGCAGCAGAAAGAAGCGATCGAACGCGCCAACAAATTCGCCCGGCGTTAATCAGGCCCGTCGGGCAGGCTTGAAAAAGACCGGCAATTATGGTCTTGAGGCCGCCATCAAGGCCGAAGGTCGGTCGCAATACTCCAATCGCGGACAAGTTTCATGAAGATCAACGGAAACGAAATTCGGCCGGGCAACGTGCTCGAACACAATGGTGGCCTCTGGGCCGTGGTGAAGACCAATGCGGTCAAGCCCGGCAAGGGCGGCGCCTTCAACCAGGTCGAGATGAAGAACCTCATCGACGGCACCAAGCTCAACGAACGCTTCCGTGCATCGGAAACCGTCGAGCGCGTGCGCCTCGAGCAGAAGGACTTCCAGTTCCTCTATGAAGAAGGCGAGATGCTGGTGTTCATGGACACCGAATCCTACGAGCAGCTCGAACTCCTCAAGGAATTCGTCGGCGATCGTCGCGCCTTCCTGCAGGACGGCATGATGGTGACCGTGGAACTGTATGAAGAAAAGCCGATCGGGATTTCGCTTCCGGACCAGGTGACGCTGGAAATCGCCGAAGCCGATCCGGTCGTGAAGGGCCAGACCGCTGCGTCCTCCTACAAGCCGGCCGTTCTCGAAAACGGCGTGCGCGTGATGGTGCCGCCCTTTATCTCGTCGGGCGAGAAGATCGTCGTCGACACCAATGAACTGACTTATCTGCGCCGCGCCGACTGAGCCTTCGGGCTCCCGGCAGGTGCATGAAGCTCCTCAAGGAATACTGACATGGCGCGTTCCGCCCTTCTCAATGTGATGGTCCAGGCGGCGGTGAAAGCCGGCCGGGGCCTGTCGCGCGACTTCGGTGAAGTGCAGAACCTTCAGGTCTCGCTCAAGGGGCCGGGCGATTATGTCAGCCAGGCCGATCGCAAGGCCGAGCAGACGATCCGTCACGAACTCATGCGTGCGCGGCCGACCTACGGTTTCCTCGGCGAGGAAAGCGAAGAGGAAAAGGGCACGGACGGCGCCCATCGCTGGATCGTCGATCCGCTCGATGGCACCACCAACTTCCTGCACGGCATTCCGATCTTCTCGGTCTCGATCGCGCTCGAGCGCAATGGTGAGATCGTTGCGGGTGTGGTCTACAACCCGGCGATGGACGAACTCTACACCGCCGAAAAAGGCGGTGGCGCGTTCATGAACGATCGCCGTCTGCGCGTGGCCGCTCGTCGCGTGCTCTCGGACACAGTGATTTCCACCGGCGTGCCGCATCTCGGGCGTGGCCATCACGGCAAGTATCTTGTCGAGTTGCGCAATGTGATGGGCGAAGTAGCCGGTATCCGTCGCCTTGGTTCCGTGGCCCTCGATCTTGCTTTCGTGGCAGCGGGCCGTGTCGACGGTTTCTGGGAGGAAGGTCTGAACGCCTGGGATATCGCGGCGGGCCTTCTGCTTGTTCGCGAAGCGGGCGGTTTTGCCAGCGACAAGACCGGTGGCCGCGACATGCTCGAGAGCGGCGGCATCGTTGCCGGTAACGAGCATATCCACAAGGCGCTTCTCGACGTTCTCAAGAAGCCGGTGTCCTGATCCGGGCTTCGATGCGGGTATTTCCCGCAGCTAGCGCTTTCAATTTGACTTAATCTTCGGTTAGGTTCTTTCCCGGAACCGGCTGGCGCTGCTTGTGTTTCTGTATTGAAGCGGACGCGGTGCCATTAGCGGCAATCAACTGGGAACGAACGGTTTATGGAGAAATTTTCGATGTCCGGCTGGGGCATAACCGACGAGGAAGGCGGCGCGGATCCGCACAAGTTGTCGAGCCCCATGGTTTTCTTCTGGAGCATGGTGATCTTTCTGATCCTGACGGGTTTCGTCGCCGCCATTCTCTACCGCCAGATCCAGGCAGCCTTCATGTCGAACCCGGGCCTCAACGGCCTCATTCTCGGCGTGTTGGCTGTGGGTTGCGTCCTCGTCTTCATCCATGTTCTCCGGCTTCGACCGGAGGTGCGCTGGGTCAATTCCTTCCGGGCTGCGGGCAGTGCCGACAAGGTTGGGCGCGAGCCGGTGCTGTTGGCGCCGATGCGTGCGCTTATCGGCCGGCGCCAGGATATGGCGCTATCGACGAGTTCCCTGCGGTCGATCCTCGATTCGATTGCGACGCGCCTCGATGAATCCCGCGATATCTCGCGTTATCTGATCGGCCTTCTCGTATTTCTCGGACTGCTCGGCACCTTCTGGGGCCTGCTCGGCACCATCGGTTCCATCAATCAGGTTATCCAGTCGCTCGATCCCGGAACGGGCGCCACCGACGACGTTCTTTCCGCGCTCAAGACCGGACTGGCCGCGCCGCTGGACGGCATGGGTACCGCGTTTTCGTCATCGCTCTTCGGTCTGTCCGGATCACTGGTCCTCGGCTTCCTGGACCTTCAGGCGGGCCGCGCGCAAAACCGGTTTTATACCGAGTTGGAGAACTGGCTTTCGAGCATGACCGATCTGGGGTCGGATGTCGGCAGCCACGCCCTCAGCGAAGGGACGTCGGAGGAAATCAAGGTTCTCTCGGAGAAGCTGCAGAAGATCTCGGCTGAAGGCGGTTCCACACAGCGCACGACCGCTGCCATGGCCAGCCTTGCCGAAGGCATTCAGGGACTTGTGAAGAACATGCGTAACGAGCAGCAGATGCTGCGTGACTGGATCGAGGCGCAGCAGGAAGAATCCAGCAAGATGCGCGAAACGCTCGACAGGCTCTCCGACAAGATAGGGGACAAATAAGCATGGCGCTTGCGCGCAATCGCCGCCGGGCAGGCGGGGTCGATTACTGGCCCGGCTTCGTCGACGCGCTGTCGACGCTGCTGCTCGCCATCATGTTCCTGCTCACGGTCTTCGTGCTGGCGCAGTTCTTCCTGAGCCGCGAGATTTCCGGTCGTGACCAGGTGCTCAACCGCCTCAACAGCCAGATCAACGAGCTGACCCAGCTTCTCGCGCTCGAGCGCTCCTCCAAGCAGGATATCGAGGACGCGCTCGCCAATATGCAGGCTTCGCTGTCTTCCGCGGAAGCCGAGAAGAGCCGGCTCCAGCAGCTTCTCGATTCAGGCAGCGGCACGGCGGATGCCGCGCAGCAGAAGATCGGCGCGCTGACGGAATCGCTCGACGAGGAAAAGCAGGTCTCGCAGCGTGCACTGAGCCAGGTGGAACTGCTCAACCAGCAGATTTCGGCCCTGCGCAGCCAGTTGGCAGCGCTCGAGGACGCGCTGGAAGCATCCGAATCCAAGGATCAGCAAAGTCAGGCCAAGATCGCCGATCTCGGCAAGCGTCTGAATGTGGCTTTGGCCCAGCGCGTGCAGGAGCTCAATCGTTACCGTTCGGACTTCTTCGGGCGGCTGCGCGAAATTCTTGCCGGACGCGACGACGTGCGCGTGGTCGGCGACCGGTTTGTGTTCCAGTCCGAAGTCCTGTTTCCCTCTGGCGGCGCCGAACTGAACGATGCCGGCAAGGGCGCCATGTCGCAGCTCGCAAGCGCCATTCTCGAACTCGCTCAGGAAATTCCCGATGAGATCAACTGGGTGCTGCGGGTGGATGGCCATACCGACAACGTGCCGCTGTCCGGCACCGGTCAGTATGCCGACAACTGGGAACTGTCTTCGGCGCGCGCGACATCGGTGGTCAAATATCTGATCTCGCAGGGCGTACCGGCCAATCGTCTTGTTGCCGCCGGCTTCGGCGAGTTCCAGCCGATTGCCGAAGGTGACAGCCCGGAGGCCCGCGCCACCAATCGCCGTATCGAGCTGAAACTGACGGAGCGGTGATCAGGCCGCGCGTGGCTTGATCGCCGAGAGGTCGCCATCAATCTGGCGGCGACTGCTATCTCACTTTGCCGCCACCAGTGCCTCGGCGCCGCTTTCGAACTGCAGGCGGGCGAGGCGGGCGTAGAGACCGTCCTTGCGCACCAGCGTTTGGTGATTGCCGTCCTCGACGATCCTGCCCTTGTCGAGAACGAGAATACGGTCCGCCTTGAGCACGGTAGCGAGGCGGTGGGCGATCACGAGCGTGGTGCGATTTTCCATCAGCTTTTCGAGGGCCGTTTGCACCATCGTTTCGCTTTCGGCATCGAGCGCGGAGGTTGCTTCGTCGAGCAGCAGGATCGGTGCGTCGCGGAGGATGGCGCGGGCGATGGCGATGCGCTGGCGCTGGCCGCCCGAGAGGGTGATGCCACGCTCGCCGAGCTGGGTATCGTAGCCGTTTTCCAACGACATGATGAAATCGTGCGCTTGGGCGGCACGGGCGGCGGCCTCGATCATTTCGGGTGTCGCGTCGTCATGGCCGAGCGAAATGTTGTCTGCGGCAGTCGCGGCGAAAATCGTTACATCCTGCGGCACCAGCGCCATGCGGTCGCGGAGCACAGCCGGATCGGCATCGCGCACATCCACCCCGTCGATCAGCACCTTGCCCGTCAGCGCATCGTAGTAGCGCAGGATGAGCGAGAAGACCGTGCTCTTGCCGGCACCGGACGCGCCGACGATGGCGACCGTCTCGCCCGGCGCAACATCGAAGGAGACGTCGTGGAGCGTCGGCAGGTCCGGGCGCTGCGGATAGGCGAAGGAGACCGAATCGAATGTGACCCGGCCCGCGGCCGAAACGGGCAGCGGCGTCG
>CEQK01061983.1_pt1 | contig 23692 bp, 21 predicted proteins | sample 531051 | NCBI WGS metagenome assembly CEQK01 (sample SAMEA2621229, study PRJEB7988) | marine metagenome | biome: marine biome (ENVO:00000447); feature: deep chlorophyll maximum layer (ENVO:xxxxxxxx); material: "saline water (ENVO:00002010), including plankton (ENVO:xxxxxxxx)" | depth 150 m
CGAGATTGAACGCCTCGCACCCGGCAAGGGCTACATCCAAGTCGACAGCTATCGCACGCCGGAACAGAAGGAAATCTTCGAAAGCTGGGTGTTGACCGCCAAGTTCCATGACTATCCGGAAGGCTGGACCAAGCTGTTTGAAGAGGCCGGATACACGGGCGACTGGTATTGGACCATCATTGACTGACGCCGGTAAAATTCTGATCCTGGGCGGCTCGGGCTATGTGGGTTCGCGCTTGCGCCGACGGCTCGGCGCGCATGCCTTGGCGACCTTTCGCCGCACCCCGTTCGCGGGTGGAGTAGCTTTTGATTCAATGACGACGAACCTTGCCGAAGTGGTCGACCTCGCCAGCATATCGCAGGCCGTCATCCTGTTCGGAGAATCGAACATTGCCGCCTGCGAAGCCGCGCCCGACAAGACCGGGGCGATCAATGTCACGAGCGTCATAAAGGTTATCAATACGCTTCGCGGCGCGGGTATCACCCCCTTGTTCCTTTCGTCAGACGCCGTGTTCCCCGGAACGGCCGGGAATTATCGGGAGGCCGACCTTCCTGCGCCAACGCTGCGCTACGGTGCTCAAAAGCTGGAGGTCGAGCATTACCTTCGAGATGCCGTGGATGAGTATCTGGTCCTCCGGGCGGGAAAGACCTACGACGATGACCCGGCCGGCGGCACTTTTCTTGCCCGATGGCTTGACGACATCGCTTCAGGAAACACGGTCCGGCTGGTGACGGACCATCGCTTCTGTCCGATCCATGTGGATGATTTGGTCGAGGTGATCGTGAAAGCCCTTGAACTGCGACTGTCGGGGGTGTTTCACGCCGCAGGGCCCGAAGAGACGACGTACTGGGATCTTTTCCACCAGTTGCTGGACCTGACGGGCCGACCGGCGGACTCCATTTCTGTCCAACCGGCCTTGATCAACGATTTTTCGACTTGCGGCGAACATCGTCCGATCAACAACTCACTGGTATCCGATGCCCTCTTCACGCGCGCCGGCGTCGTCCGCCGGACACCGGAAGAGGTCTGCCGGACGTTAATCGCTAAATGGAACGCCCAGCGTCTCGGCGCTGACGCCGGCCACGGCAAGACGGCGGGCTCCCTTCGATGAGGCGGCGGCTCGCTCAAGCCCACTATGCGATACGGTCGGTAGGTCGCCTGCTGCTCAGGTATCTCGACCCGGTTCTTCTCGTTCTCCTGCCGTCAGGATCACGGTTGACCGCACAGGCCAGCCTCAGGGAAGGCTTTCGCCGGTTCGCCGTCATTAAGCAGGTCGCTTCCGGGCAGCGACGCTCTCCCCGCGGGTTGCGCGAACTGGCGGACGATGCGGTCCGCCATTTGGACGACGCCGTCGCCGGCAACACTGCCCTGTTCCTTGCCCACCGCCTGGCGTCGACTTGTCATTCGCTCGCTGGGGACGTGGACGCCTTCTATCGCCGCCTTGTCGCCTATGGCGAGGCGAAAGACGCCTACGCCGCCTCACGCCAACTCGACCGACTGGGCATCCGATGCATTCCGCCGTATCCGTTGATGCGGACAATCGGTAACACGGCCGTCTACGAAAGCCTTGTAAAGTGTCGGACACTCGACGGCGAGACGTCCCGGTTGTTCCTGCTTTACGATCGCCGCCGGGCGGGAGATTTCGTCAACCCGCACATGCTGACTTATTGGCGGGACTACATGACGGTAATAGATGATCCTGAAACCATCCGCGCGTTGACGCCGATGTTGGCATCGTTGACTGATGATGACTCCGGCCCGATCAAGTTTAGCGGCAGGTACCTGCCGACCCATTCCGCGCTTGCTCTCGCCGGCCAGCAGTGGGAGGACGAGAACCGATCGCCTATCTTCAGCCTGCGCCCCGTCGACCGCGAACGCGGGATGTCGGTGCTCCGGGAAATCGGTCTCGACGAAGACGACTGGTTCGTCTGTTTGCATGTCCGTGAAGGCGGCGCCAAGGGGAACGAGCCGTTTCGCCAAGCCCCCATCAGCGACTACATCCCCGCCATCGAAGCCGTGACCCGTCGGGGTGGCTGGGTGTTCCGCATGGGCGATCCGTCGATGACGCCGCTACCGGCCATCGATCGCGTGGTCGACTATGCTACTTCCACCCTGCGCCAGGACTGGATGGACGTGTTCCTTTGCGGCGCCTGCCGCTTTTTTATCGGAACGTCATCGGGTCTTTATACTGTCGCCCATGCCTTCGGACGGCCGATCGTGCAGACGAACTACCTTCCAACATCGACGCTGTCCCTGGGGACCAAGGATCTGTTTTTGCCGAAGCTGACTCGTTACCGCCGAACCGGAGAATTGATGCCGTTCGCCGACCTTATGGGGCCGCCGTTCAACAATGCGGGCAACGACGCCCTCTACCGCGAGGTCTTCGACGTCACGATCATCAACAACACCCCCGAGGAACTGCTTGAAGTCGTCGAGGAGATGATGGATCAACTGGCTCAGCACGACCAGGAAGACGACGCCCTACAGGCGCGCTTCCGCGCCCTTACGGCCGAAGTCGGTACGCTGGTCGGCCTTCCGGGTGTTCCGTTGAACTGCCGGATCGGCTCGGCCTTCCTGAACCGGCATCGCGATCTTCTGCCCCCGCTTACGTCCGACACCTGATTTCAAACGAAGGTGAATACTGAACATGCGTAACGACTTTGACATTACCGCCTCACGACAACGGTGCATGGGATACCGGCGCAGAATCTTGGAGATTTCCCAGCAGGTCCAGGCATTGCACGCCGCTGGCGCGTTCTCGTGCCTGGAAATGGTTGATGTGATCTACAACGGCCTGATGCGCGGGCCCGGGTCCGGCAACTCCCCGGACACCTTCGTGATGTCCAAGGGGCACGGCTGCATGGCCCAGTACGTGATCCTGGAGGAACTTGGCGTCCTAGAACGTCGCGACCTCGACCTCTATTGCAAGCCTGAAGGACGGCTCGGCTGCCATCCCGATTACGGCGTGCCCGGCATCGAGGCGTCGACCGGCTCCCTCGGGCACGGCATGGGTCTCGCTATCGGCATGGCTTATGCCGAACGCTTCGTGCACAAGAACGACGGCGGCGTCTTCACGGTGCTGAGCGACGGCGAGCTGCAGGAAGGTTCGACCTGGGAGTGCATGATGATGGCCGCCAACCTTGGTGTCGACAACCTCGTCGCCCTTCTCGACCACAACGGGATGCAGTCTTTCGGCAATACTGCCGAGACCCACCCCAAGTTCTATCCCATCCGCGAGAAGCTCGAGGCCTTCAACTGGGAAACGGCCGAGGTCAACGGCCACGACGCCGATGCCGTATATAACGCAGTGGTGTCGCGCAAGGGCGGCAAGCCGTTCATGCTCATCGGGAACACGGTCAAGGGCCGCGGCGTTTCCTACATGGAGCATGGCGCCATCTGGCATTACCGCTCACCCAACCCGGAAGAATACAAACAGGCGCTTGCCGAACTGGTGGAGATCTGCTCGTGAGAAACAAGTTCGCTGACGCCATCTACGAGATCGGCAAGCAAGATCCGCGCATCTGCGCTCTGGTCGCCGACATTTCCCCGGCCGGATCCATGGTTAAGTTTCGCGAGGAGTTCCCCGAGCGATTCATCAACTGCGGCGTCGCCGAACAGTCGATGATCGGCATCGCGGCGGGACTGGCGCTCAAGGGCATGCGCCCGTTTTGCTATACGATCGCCACCTTCTCGCTCTACCGACCGTTCGAGATGGTGCGCGACGACCTCGCCTACCAGAACCTGCCGGTGACGGTGATCGGCATGGGGGCGGGCGTCATCTATTCGACGCTCGGCGGCACGCACCACACGATGGAGGACATCGCCGTCGCGAGCGCGATCCCCAACATGACCGTGCTGGCGCCCTGCGACCCGGAGGAAATGCGCCTCGCCACAACCTGGTGCGCGACGGAAAGCAAAGGGCCTGTCTACATGCGGCTTGGCAAAGCCGGTGAGCCGGACCTCACCTCCTCTGTCGTTGACCCCTTCGAAGTCGGCAAGATTCGTTACCTGCGGCGCGGCGACGGCGATCTCTGCATTCTGTCCTACGGCATCACCATGAAGATGGCATTCGATGTCGCCGACCGGATTCAGGAACAGACCGGACGGGCACCGTCCGTCGTCTCGGTGCACACCATTAAGCCGCTGGATACCGCAGGCATCCTTTCGGCGCTGAGCAGCCACGACCGCGTCGTCGTCATGGAGGAGCACGTGCCCCATGGCGGCCTGTCGTCGCGGGTCAAGGAAGTCGCCTGGGACAACCGGGTGCGCGCCGACCTTAGCTGCTTCACCCTGAAGGACGAGTTCATCCACTATTACGGTGATCACGCGGGACTCCTGGATGCGCACGGTCTCAGCGCCGAGCGCGTAATCCGGGCGCTGGTCTGAAGCCGGGGCGATGGCCGCATCCGACACCCAAATCCGCGCCCGCGACCTTCGCGTTGGCGACCCGGCGTTGCGGGCGCGCCTGATCGGCGTCTTCGAACGCGTGCTCGATCACGGCATGTTCATCGGCGGGCCGGAGCTCGAAACCTTCGAACGTCAGTTCGCCGACTTTTGCGGTGTTCGTCATGCGGTTGGCTGCGCCAGCGGGACCAGCGCCCTCTATTTGGCGTTGCGCGGACTGGGGCTTGGCCCCGGAGATGAAGTCATCACGACGCCGTTGTCTTGGATCGCGACACTCAACGCCATCAACGCCGTCGGCGCGACCGCGGCGTTCGCCGACATCGGCTCGGATCTCAACATTGATCCGACGACAATCGAAGCGAAGATCACGACGCGGACCCGGGCAATTCTTCCGGTACATTTCACCGGTCGCATGTGCGACATGGACGCGATCACCGAAATTGCGCAGCGTAACAACCTGCTGGTCATCGAGGATGCCGCGCAGTCGGCGGGCGCGCGGTATCGCGGCCGCCCGGCCGGCTCGTTCAGCGATGCCGCCGCTTTCAGCTTCAATCCGATGAAGGTCTTCGGCGCCCTTGGTGAAGCGGGCATGGTGACAACGCCGGACACCGCTGTCAGAGACCGCATCGAATCCTTTCGTTACCTCGGCACCGTCAACCGCGAGACCTGCGTTGCGCGAGAACTGAACCACAAGATGGACGCCCTTCAGGCGGCGTTTCTCGGCGCGCTTCTCCCCGACCTGGAAACCCATGTCGCGACCCGGGCCCATCTTGCGGGGCTATACGGCGACCTGCTTGGCGATGTCGTCATTTGCCCCCTGGCCGAAGATGATCGGCGCAGCGTGTTTTTCGATTACACGGTCTTAGCGGAGGACCGCGACCGACTGCTCCTGCACCTTCAGGCCTGCGGTATCGAAGCGCGAATCAAGCACGCTCCGCTGATGTGCGACCAGCCGGCCTATGCGGATCTGCCGCCGGCCGCCTGCCCGAATGCCCGCGACCTAGTCGATCGGATCATCACCCTGCCGCTGCACGAGAAGATGCCCGATGCGGACGTTCACTACGTGGCGGATGCGGTGCAGCAACACTACGGGCGGACCGGCGCATGACCTCTGTCATCGTCCTCGGTGCAAACGGATTCATCGGCCGGAACATCGTCACCGCGCTCGGACCGCGGGCGGTCCCCATGGCGTCATCGGACGTCGACCTGTTGGACGCGCAGGACGTCCGAGACAAGCTCGCGCCGCACGTCGGCGGGGCGTCGCTCATCTTTAGTGCCGGCCTTCACCGCCAGCGCGCTGACGATATGGATACTCTTTTCAACAACATGCGCATGATCGAGAACATGACCGGGGCGATGGCGGCGGCCCCGCCGAAGTCCTGCGTGTTCCTGAGCTCCGTCGAAGTCTATGGTGCGCCCGAGCAGGTACCCGTAACGGAAGCGACGCCGATCAAACCCCAGAACCTTTACGCCATCGGAAAGGTCGCCTGCGAGCTGATGTTCCAACGCCATTGCCGGCAGGCGGACATTCCACTGGCCTGCGTCCGCCTTCCCGGCGTGTACGGACGGGGCGATCACGGCACGAGCATCGTCGGGCGAATGGTCGGCGCGGCAACAGGCGGGGCGGCCTTCACGTTGATGGGCGCCGGCGTGACGCGTCGCGACTACATTCATGTTTCCGACGTCGCCGCCGCCGCGATCCGGCTGGCCGACGAGTGCGTGGATGGAACATTGAACCTGGCCTCCGGCGAGACACGGACCTTGAATGAGCTGATCACCCTGGTTTCCGACCGGTTCGGTCCGTGCCGCATCGAACACACTCCGGCGGCAAAGAACGATTTCGATCTGTCCTTTGACCTCCGCACCATGAATACGTTGTTGCCTGGGTTCGCGCCGATGGCCGTCGAACGCGGGATCGGCCTGTATGCGGATGCACGGCCTTGAGCGACGCCATCTTCGCGAGCGGAGCGATCGTGCCGGTGATTTTTCGGTCCGTCGATTAGAAAGCCATGGCTGAGTCAATTTTCAATACACAGGCAATCCTTTCGGTCACCCCGGAAATCATCGACGACCTTAAGCAACGCGCCGAGAAGTCGCCGTACCGAAGGTTCCGCCTTTGCATGCACTACAGCGTTGAAGATCTGACGCAGGAAATGATAATTGTCTGCTGCGGCGATTCATACATGCCACCCCATCGCCATCCGAAGGGGAAGAGCGAGTCCTATCATGTGATGGAGGGCTCGATGACGGTCTATTTCTTCGATGATGACGGAAAAGTTCGTCAAAAGCTGGAAATGGCCGCATTTGGAAGCGAAAAGCCTTGTATTTATAGGCTCTCGGAACCTACATGGCATATGCCGGTGCCGTCATCAGAGTGGCTTGTCTATCACGAAACCTACTCCGGACCGTTTGATCGTGATGTCGATGTCGAGCCCCCCGAATGGCTTCCGGATTCATGTGATGGTGAGGCCGTCGCCCGTTTTATCGAGAGGGTGAAGGCCACATAAGTTTCATGGAAATGCGCACATTCGGCCTTTTTCAAGTCAGGTGACTTGCGGACGTTTTGCGAAACCATGTGGCTCTTTAACTACACATCAAATGAAAATAAGTACGGCTTCAGAAGCCTAGGAGATATGTCATGAAGGTATCCGAATTTCCGTCAATCATTCAGCTGGAAACAGTTTACGCATGCAACGCCAGATGCGTCATGTGTCCACTGTCCATTGACGTGTTTGACGGCCCGCAAGCGGATAGAATGGAGCGGGCGCGGCTGATGTCGGATGCGCTGTTTGACAAGATCTGCGAAGAGATAACGCCTTACGCCGATCAAATGCGGCGGGTGACGATCCAGCTTCTGGGAGAGCCTTTGCTCGACAAAAAGCTGGAGAGCAAGATTTCGCGCCTCAAGAAAATCGGCATCAAGGAGGTGTTTTTCTCGACCAACGGCTCCCTGTTCACGGACAAAAGGGCCGTATCCATTCTGGAATCGGGTGTCGACGAGGTTGATTTCTCCGTTGATGGCGCAACGAAGGAAACCTTCGAAAAAATCCGAGTCGGCCTTAACTATGATGAGGTCGTTGATAACATTAAGAGATTTGTGAAGATCAGAAACGAAATGAACAGCAAGGTAAGGGTCCGGCTCCGGTTTACCCTGCAAAGCGACAATTTCAACGAACTAGAGCAATATTATGATTACTGGAAAGATATTCTGACCGAGGACGATATTATCTATTCCAAGTACATGCATTCATTTGCCGGCGAGAAGCACATAAAAGACATGTATCCGACCGCTTGGGGGTTGGATATGGAGACGCTCAATCAACAGAGTTGCGGGACCCTGTGGAAAGCGCTGGTCATTCAATCCGACGGGACCGTTATCACCTGCAGCGATGATTATTCCAGCAAAGACATTCTTGGAAACATCGCCGAAGAAACCATCAAAGACGTGTGGCACGGTGAACGGTTCAATGCCTTTCGTCAGCGGCATGTTGAAGAAGGGCGGAATGCATTTGAAAAATGCAAAGACTGCGCCGCCTACGCCAAGGTCGGGCAGTTGAAGATCATTAACGGAACCGCGCCCCGCTAAGTCTTGATAAAAATGAACATAGCTGCCGCCTACAAGAAAATGTTCTCGATTCGACTTGTCGAAGAGAGGCTTCTGGCGATGTACGCCGAAGGACGGTTAACAGGAACGATTCATACCTGTATCGGTCAGGAAGCCTGCGCCGTAGGCGTCGTCACCCCCCTGCTTGATGACGACATCATCGTCTCGAATCACCGGTGCCACGGTCATTATCTAGCCAGATATATGGACATCAAAGGGTTGGTTGCGGAGATCATGGGGTTGGACAGCGGCATCTGTGGCGGCATCGGGGGAAGCCAGCACCTGTACCGCGAAAATTTCTATTCCAACGGGATACAAGGGGGCATGGTCCCCGCGGCCCTCGGCATGGTCCTGGCCGAAAGCAAGAAGCGCAAAGACAGTATTTCCGTGGCCTTTATCGGCGACGGTACGTTGGGTCAGGGGATCGTCTACGAATCAATGAATATCGCGTCGTTGTGGTCCGTGCCCATCTTGTTCGTCATTGAAAACAATCTGTATGCCCAGAGCACGCCCATATCCCTGAACCTCGCGGGGAGCATCGCGGATCGTCCTAAATCTTTCGGCATTGAAGCGCGGTCCTGCGGCAACGACCTTGAGGACATCTATGCCACGGCGGCGTCCATGACGGAGTACGTCCGAAATGAACGCAAGCCGGCATGCATGATCATTAATACCTACAGGCTGGCCGCCCATAGCAAGGGTGATGACACCAGGGACTTTGATGAACTGAAGCATTGGAAAGGCAATGATCCGATGCTTGCGGTACGCACCTCTCTCGGGCCTCTGGCCGACGATCTTGAGATCGAGTGCAGACATTTCGTTGATCGTGAAATTGAAGGAATAGATGGCAGCCAAGGCAATCACGGTCGCAACAGCGGTTAACCAGGCGCTCACCGCTGCGTTCGAGCAAGATGACAGGACATACTTGCTTGGAGAAGACATCCTGGACCCTTACGGCGGGGCATTCAAAGTCACCAAGGGGATGTCGAGCCGTTGGCCGGAACGGGTGCTGACGACGCCCATCAGTGAAGCCGCTTTTACGGGTATTGCCGCCGGCATGGCCCTGCGCGGGGCGCGCCCGGTCATTGAGATAATGTTCGGGGACTTCATCACGCTGGCCTTCGATCAGATCGCCAACCACATCACGAAATTCAGCATGATGTACAATGGCGGCGTTGAATGTCCCGTCGTCATTCGCGCGCCCATGGGCGGCGGCCGGGGATACGGCCCGACGCACAGCCAGTCGCTGGAGAAGCACTTTATCGGCATACCCGGGCTCAATGTCGCGCCCATTAGTCGTTTTCACGACCTCGATTCTTTCTATTCGCATTTCATTTTAAAAGAATCGAGGCCGACATTGATTATCGAAAACAAGAAGATGTATGGGCAAGAGTACATCGGCACTGTCACGGAACATCGAATATTCAACGTTGACCTTAAGGGCGGCCCGATTCCTTCCGTGCTGCTGACGCCGGTCAGCACGGGCAAAGCCGACGTTTGCCTGATTTCCTACTCAGGGGGCGGCGATATCGCGATCGACGCGGCGGAAGAGCTTTTGATGGAGCACGAAATACATACCTCGGTGCTGATCCTGGGATCTCTGTCGCCGCTGCCGTTGACCGTGCTGGAAGAAGCGATCACCGATGTTTCGCAGGTCGTCGTGGTTGAAGAGGGATCGCGGGTTTCGGGCATCGGGGCAGAAATTGCCGCGGCCCTGATGGAGCAATGCTTTCACAAACTGCGGGCGCCGATTCAAAGGATCACTTCTGGTGACGGCATCATTCCCTGCGCCGCTGATAAAGAAGCGCGGTTCCTGCCTGGACCAAAATCGGTGATCGACCAAGTGCTTCGCATGCCGGGCGTGTCGTAAATGATTGAAGTCCGGTTGGAACAGTTGGACGCGAACAGCGAGTATTCCGTTTTAGTTAAATGGAATTATTCGGACCTAGCCGCCGTTTCCTTAGATGACATGATCTGCATGGTGGAGACGTCGAAGGCCGTCGTCGACATCCTGTCGCCCGCCAGCGGCTTCTTGGTTCAGGGCCTCGCGGAAGGGGACGCCCTGGTCACGGGGGATCTGATCGCCGTCGTCGCTGAGAGCGAAGAAGAAGCGAGAACGATCCAAAAAGAGCTGAGATCACAGGACAAAAAGCGGAAAAAGTCCGCGCAGGCCGCGCATGACGCCGAAGAAAACCCCGCCTCGACGGCTTTAAACATTACAAAGAAGGCCAAAGACCTTCTTAACGCCAATAACATATCGCCTGACGTGTTCAAGGGCATGGCGCTCGTTACCGAGCGCGACGTCAAAGAATATATCACCAAGAACACCAAGCTGGCGCCATCCGCCCCAATCGTGCCGAGCGGCAAGACCAATCGTGTATTAATTGTGACGGCCCGCGTCGGCGGCATGCAGGTATTGGATATCCTGCTGAACGATCCGTCAGTCAGCGTTGTGGGATTTGTGGACGACGATCCCGAACTCTCCGATAGCCAGGTATGGGACGTTCCGGTTCTGGGTACGTTCAAAGAGATAGAGTCGCTGTGGAAGCGTGATCTCTTTGATTCCGCGATTATCGGATTTAGTTCAAACATAGAAACAAGAAAGGAATTGTTCGAGAGATGCGTCTCTCTCGGCATTCCAATGGCCAATGCGATTGACCCCTCGGTACGGATAAATCGCGCGTGCTCCCTGGGACAGGGCAATATCATTTGCTCTCATGTCCATATCGGATTCGGATCCGTGCTGGGGAACAACAATTTCATCGGCGCCAATTCCAGCATCGATCATGACAACAAGATGGGCGACCATATTCTCATGGGACCGAATTGCGTAACGTCCGGGCGTGTCGAGGTCGGGAATGAGGTGCGGTTCGGGACGGGTATCTTTGTGCAGCCTCAGCTGACGATCGGGGCGGGCTCGATCATCTCTTCCGGATCTGTTTTGACATCCTCAGTTCCCGCCAATCATGTTGTGAAGGTTAACTATTCACAACGGATGGGGCCGAAATGATGTGCTTCGGGTCACGCTTGCAGGCGACAGACAATCTTCTTCGATCTCTTCGCTAACACAGTTCCTCTTCATCTCGATTCTATCCGTTGCACTCGTGCCCGAGTGATCTTTAGCAGTCATTATCTTGACGCCGGCATGAAACGATAGATTTCGAGGACTATGCGCAACATGAATAAAAGGAAGTAATGTGAATATTCTGGGCATTCACGGTGGATTTACAATAAATCAGCATGATCCCGCTGCTGCTCTGATATGCGACGGGAAATTGGTGGCATGCGTCGAGGAGGAGCGTCTTTTTAGAATCAAGACGGCTCGCGGCATTCTGCCGATCGAAAGCATCAGGGCGGTCTTGAAGGAGGCCGGCCTACGTATTCAGGACATCGACTTGGTGGCAACGCCCGGGGAAACCTACGGCGATATCGTCGAGCGGATCTCAGCGTATTTTTTGCATCACTTTGGCTATGCTCCGCCTGTACGGCCGGTGAACCACCAGTCAGCCCATTTGGCTTCAGCTTTCTTCCCTTCGGGTTTCAACCGCGCCCTCTGTCTTTCCTATGACGCCCACGGAGACGGCCTAAGCGGCGCCTATGGAACGGGCAACGATCAAGGGGTCGATCTCAAAGGGGTTCTGCCGAGGGACAACTCCCTTGGGCTTTTCTATGCAACCATGACTTCCTTCCTTGGATTCATGCCGGGCGAAGACGAATACAAGATCATGGGCCTTGCACCCTATGGTGACGATCCGGTCGACCTTTCCTTTTTTGCCCGTCCTGCGGATGACGGGTACTTTGTCGATCACTCATATGTTCGCCAAAACCCGCCGCCAAGTTCCGTGTTTGAGCAATTCTATAACGAGGCTTTGACAAACAAAATCGGGGCGGCGCGGCACAAGGGTGAAGAGATAACCCAGCACCACCGCAACATCGCGGCAGGCATTCAAAAGGCGCTGGAAACCTGCGCAACATCCCTGGTGACGCATCTGCTCAAGGTCACAGGGGAAGAAAACCTGTGTCTGGCCGGCGGGGTGGCCCTCAACTGCAGCGCCAACAACGTCATCAACAAGCTGCCGGACATTAAGAACCTGTATGTGCAGCCGGCGGCGTCCGACCGGGGACTTGCGCTTGGCTGTGCGCTGCATGCCGCGCATCAGGAAGGTGAAAATATCCAACCCATCGAGCATGTCTTTTATGGGCCTAGCTTTGACGAGTCCGCCATCACCCGGGCGCTGGAGCTTACCGGATTCAGCGCGGAAAAGGTCGCTGACCCGGCGGTGGCGGGTGCCGAACTGCTGAGCGAGGGCTGCATCATCGGCTGGTACCAGGGCAGGTCGGAATTTGGTCCGCGGGCGCTGGGCCATCGGTCGATTCTTGCGGATCCCAGCCGGGATAATATGAAAGACGAGATCAATTCCAGGGTAAAATTCCGCGAGGAATTCAGGCCGTTCGCGCCGTCGGTTCTTGAAGAGCGCGCCAGCGATATCTTCGTAATGGATAAGCCGTCGCCGTTCATGACAATTGCCTTTGATGTGCGCGACGGATGGGGCGAGAAGCTGCCGGCGATTACCCACGTCAACAATACGGCCCGAGTGCAAACCGTAAGCAGAGATATCGATCCGCTTTACCACTCTTTGATTTCCGAGTTCGACAAGCGCACCGGCATCCCGCTGGTCCTGAACACGAGCTTCAACATCAAAGGGCAGCCCATCGTTGAAACGCCGCTCGAGGCTTTGTCGACGTTCGCCGGAACCGGACTGGATGCGTTGATCATGGGATCCTACCTAGTCCGCAAATCCGGAACGCCGCGGGCCTAGCCCTCGAAGGTCAATCATCCCGTCCCCGTCTCATCCTGCGGTCCTTTTGAAGACCTTGTCCGAAGCGCTTCCCCCCGATAACGCCGCACCGCGCGCGCGTTCCAGGCTTCGCGTGGCCTTGGCCATGCTTTATTGGTGGCTGCGCCGCACGGTCGTCACGCCTGTCTTCAATGAGATCGTTATCTTGTTGTTCCGCCTTCGCCTTTTGGCCAAGTCGGGGTGGCGCGGCGTGCCCACCTGCGTTGTGATCAATGGCGGACGGATCGGCCCCCTGGTCGAGCGGGCGGATGGCGCATTGCGATACAAGGCGCGCACAGGAAAGGACGGCGAAACTTGGTATGGGATCGTCCAGGAGATCTGCAATCCCGCGCTGGGCCGGATCATTGAAGGCCGCCTGCCGCTGATCGTTGCGCCGACGGCCTACCGCAGCCTCGTCGGCCGCCGATCCCGCACTGGCGCAAATCCGTCGTTCGTGTTCGAACGCCTTTTCGATCAGTACCCCGATCTTTTCGAAGGAACGCGGGCGACGTTGGAACTTCCGAGCGATTTCGCGGAACAGGCTCGTGAGGCGCTCTTCCGGCGCTACGGCTTGGCAAGCGGGACCCGCTTCATCGCATTTCACGCCCGCGACGAAGGCTATCTCACTCAGCAACAGCCGGGCCAAAACTGGGGCTATCACAGCTACCGGAACAGCTTGATCGACACCTACTTCATGGCGATCGAGAAAGTCGTCGCCGCGGACCTGACCGCTCTTCGGATCGGCGCGAAGTCGTCGCAAAAAGTTCCTGCCGATTGGGGCCCAGCCATTATCGACTATGCCAACGACGGGGCGGACCAGATGTTGGACGTCCTGATTTCTGCCTGCGCCGAGTTTGCGATGATCGGCGGGGGATCTGGCATCGGCCATGTCGCACAAGCGTTCGGCCGCCCCGTGATCTGGACCAACTTCATCCCGGCGAACCCCTGGCCCTGGTGCGCCGACGACCTTTTTGTCCCGAAGCTGCTGCGCCGTCGGACCACCGGCCGCCTTCTGACATTCGCCGAGCTGAAGGAATTGGGCTATTTCCCGCCCGGCGCACCGTTATACACGACAGCCCACTTCGACGACCTGGGCCTTGATGTTGTCGACAATAGCCCCGAAGACATCGCAGGCGCGGCCGAGGAAATGCTGGCCCGCCTGCGGGGCGAACCGCCGATACCGGAACTGGCGGAACTTCAACGGGAATTCCGTCAACGCTACAAGCCGGGCCGCCCCAACGGTGGTAATATCAGCGCCAATTTCCTTGCGCGGCACCGCGATCTGCTTTGACGCCTAACATCGACACGACGCCTGGAAAGAAGTCCCGCACCATGAACCGCAATATTCATCCGGGCGCGCGACCGGGACTCCGTCTCCTCCCGCGGTCGCGCCTGTTCGCCAAACGAAAGCCCGAGATGACGGTCGGCGCATATGCCGGTTCCGGCCCCTTTTCCTTGGCGTATTCATAAGTTGCCGGAAGTGTTCAGAAAACTGCTCCTTCGCCTGTTGAATGTGGAAAGCTTGGCGCCGCTGCGGTTCCTGCTGCGCGGACGCGTCCTGGGATGGATCTTCTTGGGCAATATGGCGTCCTTGTGTCTGGGCGGCATTGAAATGGCCGTGGGAGTCTCGTTACAGCTGATCCTGCAGGCTCTGGGGTTCCAGTTCGGCGTCGTCCTTCCCGGGCCCCTGGCGAATTGGGAGCCGACACAACTCACGGTCCTGCTTGTCCTGATCATTCTGATCGCACTGCGCGGCGGGCTGACCTTCGTGTCTCAGATCGCGGCCAGTTTCAGCCAGGTTATGATCCAGACACGCGGCAAGATGGGCGTTTTCTTCCAGCTGCTGCAAAGCCGGAGTTCGTTCTACCTGTCGGCGGCGGAAATCAATTTCCGGCACACGGAAATGGTCAACGGGACCGTGAAGTTTGTCGCCTCGATCAACAGAATCGTCAACGCGGCCATGACGAGCTTCGTACTTCTGGCGTCCATGCTCTGGCTGTCGTGGGAGCTAACGGTGATCAGCCTCGTCCTGTTCGGTTCCGCCGGGGCGTTGGTCTTGCGCATCAACCGCTGGATACGAACCCTCGCCGACTCCCAGCCGGAGATCATCCGCAACCTGATGCGCGGAACCGAGCGCGTGAGCCGCAACTGGATCCTTATCCGCGTCTTACGCACCCAAGACCGGGAATACGAATGGCTGGCCAATGCCGTCCTGGCAATGATGCGCCTGGATACAAGAATGACGGCCTTCAACACGACGGTCAGTTTGCTGCCCATGCTCATCGGCGGCTACCTGGTGGTGGCGTTGATCTATGCGAACTTCGCCTGGCTGCATGTCAGTTCGGGCGTCTTCGTCACCTTCCTCTATGTCTTCCTCCGGTTCCAGGCGGGCGTCGCCACGGGGATGGCGGCCTCTTCGCTGCTGACCGCCGGCATCCCCCACTTCCGCTTGACCAACGAGATCTTGAGCCAGATGTCGCGCGCGGAACTCGACGAAGCCCTCAAGTCCACCCAACTAGTCGGCGTTTTGGGCGGCGGCCGGCCTTTTCGCCATGACGCGACGGCTTCGGTGGCCAGGGACATGGGCCTGCAGCCGCCCGCCATCATCGCGACCAACCTTTGCTGCCGGTACGGCGAAGGCAACGAACCTGTTTTCCGCAATCTCAGCCTCTCGGTGTCGTCCGGCGGTCAAGTCGCCATCGTCGGGCCGAGCGGTTCGGGAAAATCGACCCTGTTGGCCTGCATTCTGGGCGTTCTGAATCCCGTTTCGGGACACGTCGAGATTGACGGCCATCCGGCCGCCACCTACTTCCGCCAACCTGGGGTGCGCGTCGGCTATGTGGGCGCCGAGGCTTTCCTGATCGAAGGGACCGTGGCCGACAACCTGCGCTACGGCGTCCCGACGTACGTCGACACGACCGATGCCGCCTGCCACGACGCCTTGCGCCGGGCGGATCTCGGACCCTTGCTGGACGAGGATGAGGATTTTCTCTACCGCCCCATCAGCGAGAACGGCGACGGCCTTTCGGCCGGTGAGAAGCAACGCCTCGCGCTGGCGCGTGCCTTTCTGGCGAAGCCGCACGTCATGATCCTGGACGAGGTGTCGGCGAATCTTGACGACATCACCGAATCGAGAATCGTCGAGGCGGTCGCGAGTTCGAAAGGCCGCTGCACGACGATCATTGTCTCTCATCGCAATGGCATGTTGCGCCATGCCGATCAGGTGATTTCCATGGTGGACCTGAAATCCCAGGGCACCCCACCTGTTACGGAGCCGGTACAATAGCCGCCCGAAGAACATTTCCTTGGCACAGGATTTTCTCCGCCACGCCGGGACCGGCGCGCGCGGCAGTTCTAACTTTGTACGGGGATCCGGTCAGGGCGGGCAGACCACCGCAATCTTGCCTCGCGTCCCTGTGTCGCCAGCAGAACGCACCGCTCAGATGACGGCCGGCAAAGACTTGTCGGGCTGCCGGATCGTTGTGATCGGCGCGAGCGGCCTGCTTGGGACCAACCTCTGCCGCTATCTGGAGCAAGCAGGCATCCGCACGGCGGGAACCTGCCATAGCCACCGGATACTCGACCCGGAGACGGAGGCCCTGGAACTCGATCTCAAGGACTTGGGTGCGGTCGAGCGTTTCACGCGCACGCAGCGGGCCGACGCGGCGATCTATGCGGCGGGCCTGACCAGCGTCGACGCCTGCGAGGAGCACCCGGAGTTGGCCTTCGCCCTGAACGCCCAGGCCGCCGCCGCCGCCGCCGCCGGCGCGGCCGCAGCCGGGTCGAAGTTCGTCTACATCTCCACCGACCACCTGTGGGACGGCACCCGCGCCATGGTCGAAGAGACCACTCCGCCTGCGCCGGTCAACGCCTACGCCCGTAGCAAGGTCGAAGGTGAACGCATGGTCGCGGCGACAGACAACACGGCGTTGATCGTGCGCACGAACTTCTTCGGCGACGGCCCGCCTTGGCGGCCATCCTTGTCCGACTGGATGGTCGGCAAACTGCGCAAAGGCGTCGCGATCGACGGCTTTACCGACTCTTATTTCACTCCGATTCATATTTCCCGCCTGACCGATTTCCTGGTCGACCTCATCGCCCTGGGCGTCGAGGGGCCGATCAACGTGGCGGGCAGCGAACGAATATCCAAATATGGCTTCGCCATGAAACTGTGCGCCGCCATGGGCCTGCCGGCTGACCTTGTGCGCCCGGCAAGCATCGACGACGCAGCTTTCATTCACGCCCGGCGCCCGAAGGACATGTCACTCAGCACGCGCAAGGTCTCAACTCTTCTCAGCTTGGCCATGCCAAGCGTCGATGAAAGCATCGGCTCCCTCAACATGAAATCAAAGACAGGGGATATCGCACCCAAATGATTAATCTCGACGGCAAGTCAATTCTCGTGACCGGAGGCACAGGATCGTTCGGCAAGGTATTCGTCGATCGGATTTTGAAACAGCACACGCCCGCGCGCGTGGTCGTCTATTCGCGCGACGAGCTGAAACAGTTTGAGATGGCGCAGGAGATCAGCCATCCGAACCTGCGCTATTTCATCGGCGACGTGCGCGATCAGGGCCGCCTGGAACGCGCCCTTGCCGGTATCGACATCATCGTCCACGCGGCGGCGTTGAAGCAGGTCCCAGCGGCCGAATACAACCCGATGGAATGCATCAAAACCAACGTGCTGGGCGCCGAGAATATCATCAATGCGGCACTCGATAAGGGCGTCGAAAAGGTTATCGCCCTGTCGACCGACAAGGCGGTCAACCCCATCAATCTCTACGGCGCCACGAAGCTGTGCTCCGACAAGCTTTTCATCGCCGCCAACAATCTGGCGGCGTCCGGGCGGACGCGTTTTTCCGTCGTCCGATACGGCAATGTCGTCGGCTCGCGCGGCAGCGTCATCCCCTTCTTCCTTGACCGCGTGAAGACCGGCAAGCTGCCCATCACCGATCCGCGCATGACTCGCTTCTGGATCACCCTGAAGAGCGGCGCCGCCTTCGTCGAAAAGTGCCTCGGCCTGATGCAGGGCGGTGAGACCTTCATTCCGAAGATTCCGTCCATGAAGATCACCGACCTGGCGACGGCAATCGGCCCCGACTGCGAACAGGAAGTCATCGGCGTCCGGCCCGGAGAGAAGCTGCACGAGCTGATGATCCCGCGCGACGAAGCGCGCCACACCCTAGAGTTCGACGACTACTACCTGATCTATCCCGACTCGGCGACCTGGGGTTATCAGTTCACCGGCGTTTACGGCGGCGCCACCGGTCGTCACGTAGCCGAGGATTTCGAATACAGCAGCGACACCAATCCCGATTGGGTCGATGCCGAAGGGCTGCGGAAGATCATTGCGGGCCTGTAGAAAGCCATGACCATACGACCACTCAATTACGGTCGGCACCAGATCGACGACAGCGATGTTCAGGCGGTCGTCGATGCCCTGCGCGGCGACCTGATCACGCAAGGCCCGATCGTCGAAAGGTTCGAGGCCGCCGTCGCTGAGCGGGTCGGCGCGCGTCATGCCATCGCCGTGTCAAGCGGCACAGCGGCACTACACATCGGCTGTCTGGCGGCCGGCGTTGCCGCGGGCGACATGGGCGTGACCTCGACGCTGTCCTTCGTTGCCTCCGCCAATGCCGTTATCTACTGCGGCGGGCAGGCCAACCTGCTCGACATTGATCCCGACACACTGGCGATTACTGGCGACGGCGTCCGGAACTACCTGGCCGGAGCCCCTGAGACCAAGGTCGTCATCCCGGTGCACTTCGGCGGCCTTGCCACCCAATCGGCGGAAATCCGCCAAGCCGCCGGGAGCCGGTTCGTCATGGAAGACGCCGCGCATGCGCTCGGCGGCGACCACGCCTGCGGCACGCCTGTCGGCTCGTGCAAATATGCGGACATGGCCGTGTTCTCGTTCCACCCGGTCAAGTCGATCACCACCGGCGAAGGCGGCGTGGTGACGACCAATGACGCCGACCTGGCGCGCCTGCTCCGCCAATTGCGGACCCACGGCATCGAACGTGATGCCGACCGCATGCAGAACCTAGATGCCGCCCTGGAAGACGGCCAGCGCCGGACCTGGTACTACGAACAGCAGTTGCTCGGATTCAATTACCGCCTGACGGACATCCAAGCAGCGCTCGGCCTGTCGCAGCTGGCCAAGCTGGACCGCTTCCTGGCCCGGCGGCGCGAAATCATCGCCCACTACGATGCCGCCTTCGCGGACCTGCCCGCCGTGACCCTCGTCCAGGCCGACACCGAGTTCCGGCGCCGTTCGGCCCATCACCTCTACATCCTGGATGTCGACTTCGCCGCCCTGGGCCGCACGCGCCAGCAATTCATCCGCGAGCTGAACGCGTTCGGCATCGCGCCGCAGATCCATTACATCCCGATCCACTACCAGCCGTATCATCAGGCACGGCATGCCTACGGCCCCGACGCCTTTCCCGCGGCCGTGCGATATTACGAAGGATGCCTGTCCATTCCGCTGTTCCCGGACATGACCGACGAGGAAGTGGATCACGTTGTGGCGACCGTCCGCGACCTGGTGCGGCGTTGAACATCTTCCGGCGCCTCGGCCTCGGCTCCGCCGCGTTCGGACTCGATTACGGCATCACCAACCAGGCCGGCAAGGTTACCTCGCCGGCCGTGGATGCCGTATTCGACCTGGCGGGACGCAAGGGGGTCCGGGTCGTCGACACAGCGGCGGACTATGGGGATTCCGAAGCGGTCATCGGCGCCCACGCGCCAGCGGCTGCGGAATTCCTGATCGTCACCAAGGTCAACCCCGACCGGATCGACGGTCCTGGCGCCGCCCGCCACCAGCTCGAACAGTCGCTCCGCCGCCTGCGCCAGGAAAGCGTCTACGGCCTGCTGGTCCACCATGCCAGCGGTTTGACGGGCCCCGACGGTGACCGCCTTCATGACGAGCTCCTGGAATTAAAGGCCGCCGGCATGGTCGAGAAGATCGGCTTCTCCGCCTATACGCCGGTGGAAGTCGATGCGGTGCTTGCCCGTCATTCAGTCGATCTCGTTCAGATACCCATGAACGCCATCGACCACCGGTTCCAGGCAGCGGGAACTTTGGACGCAATGAAGCGCCGAGGCATCGAGATCCATGTTCGTTCGCTGTTCCTACAAGGGTTATTGCTGGCGCCGGTCAACGGCCTGCCCGATTACTTCCGGCCGCTGCAGCCCCATCTCGCCACGTTGCGCTCGCAGTTGGCGGCGACGGGCTTGTCGCCGCTGCAGGGCTGTCTGTTGTTCGGCGTGCAGAACCCCGAGGTCGACGTCATGATCATCGGCGTCACCGATCCAGACCAGTTAGCCGAGATCTGCGACGCCGCCGAACAAATCGCCGACAGCCGCTTCGATTTCACGCCCTACGGTTTGACCGACGAAGCCTACATTAATCCTTCCCGCTGGCCGGCGAACATCCGGACCGGCGGGTAACGAAGAGGCCGACAATGGAACTCAAGACGTCTCGTAACCTGCTCGAACGTGCCCGGCGGGTCATTCCGTCGGCAACCCAGACGTTCTCCAAGGGGCCGACGCAGTGGCCCCGCGCGGACGCGCCGAACTACCTGACGCGGGGTGCCGGCGCCTGGGTCTGGGACGCCGACGGCAACAAGTTTCTCGATTGCCTGATGGCGCTCGGGCCGATCATTCTCGGCTACGGCGACAAGCAGGTGGACGCCGCCTGTGCCCGACAGATGGCCGAAGGCACGGTGTTCAGCCAGATGCACCCGCTGGAGGTCGATGTCGCGGAGATGCTCGTCGACATCATCCCCTGCGCCGAAATGGTGCGGTTCGGCAAATCCGGGTCCGACGTGACGACGGCGGCGATCCGCGCCGCCCGGGCCTACACCTCGCGCGACCATGTGATCATGTGCGGATACCACGGCTGGCACGACTGGTGCATCGGCACCACCACGCGCGACTTGGGCGTGCCGCGTGCCGTGGCGGAGCTAACGCAGACCTTCGCCTACAACAACGTTGCCTCGCTGGAGGCTGCGCTCGATGCCCGGCCGGGGCAGGTGGCAGCGGTAATCATGGAACCGGTCGGCGTGATCGCGCCGGAACCCGGGTTCCTGGAAGCGGTGCGCGACCTAGCCCATCGGCACGGCGCGCTGCTGATCTACGACGAGGTCGTGACCGGTTTCCGCACCCACCTGGGCGGTGCACAGGAACGCTTCGGCGTGATCCCCGATCTCGCCTGCTTCGGCAAGGCCATGGCCAACGGCTATCCGTTGAGCGCCGTGGTCGGCAAACGTGACGTGATGGAGGTGTTCGACAAGATCTTCTATTCGGGCACTTTCGGCGGCGAGACCGTCTCCCTGGCGGCGGGCAAGGCGACGATCGAAGCGTTGCGCGACACCGACGCCCTGGCGCGTATCCAGACCCACGGCACCGCGTTCATGGCCATGGCCGAACGCCTGATCGAGGAGAACGGCCTGCGCGGCGTGATCAAGGTGAAAGGCTTTCCCGAGCGGTTCCTGCTCGACATGTCGAGCGAAAAAGGCGACCAGGAGACCCGCACGCGCAAGACCTACTTCATGCAGGAATGCGCGCGTCGGGGGCTCCTCTACTACTGCCTCAACGTGACCTGCGCCGCACACGGACCAGAGGAACTGGCGTTCTCCGAGAACGTGTTCCGCGAGGTGCTCCCCCTGTTCGCCCGCGCCCACCAGGCCAACGATTTCGCCGCGCGGCTCCAGGGCCCTGCCATCGAACCCGTGTTCCGCCAACCGTGAACGACGCCGTCCTCCCGCGCGGCGCCCTGCCGAGGCCAAGCCGATGACAGCCCGTAAATACGGCAAGACCGCCGCCGACCTTGGGTTCATGTCGGTGACCCCGATGCCGTCCCGCGCGGAACTCGAAAAGTTCTACGCGGAAACCTATTTCCAGACTTCGGCGGCAAAGACCTACGCCCCCACCTATTCGCCGGAGGAACTGGACCAGAAGCGCCTGCGGGCGCGTCTGGTGCTACATGCAGTAACTGCGACCGGCCGCGTCACCGCGCTGAATGACGCGCGCCTGCTCGAAGTCGGCTGCGGCGAAGGCTTCATTCTTCAGGCCGCGACGGAAGCAGGTTGCATGACCACCGGCGTCGACTACAGCGAGCATGCCATCAGGTCGTTCCATCCGGACCTGCTGCCGAACCTGCGGCTGGGCGACGCCGCGACCGTGCTCGACAATCTGCGCGACAGCGGCGAAACCTTCGACGTCTGCGTGCTGCAGAACGTGGTCGAACATGTCATCGACCCGTTCGACCTACTGGCCAAGGTACGCGCGGTCATGGCGAAGGATGGCATCCTGCTGGTCAACGTGCCGAACGACTACAGCCCCATGCAGACACGCCTGCAGGAGCTTGGCTGGATCAACCGGGAATACTGGTTTTCGCCGCCGGACCATCTGCACTATTTCAACGTCGACAACATCGGCGGCGTGGCCGACCGCGCCGGGTTTCAGGTCGTCGACATGTTCGGCGACTTTCCCATAGAGCTTTTCCTGTTCCACCCCGGCTCCAACTACGTCCAGGATTCCGGCAAAGGGGCCGACGCCCATCGCGCCCGGATCATCCTCGACCTTCTGCTGGCGGAGCGGGGCCTGGACGCCTATCACGATTTCTGCCGCGCCATGTCACGCTGCGGCATCGGCCGGAACCTCTGTGCGGTAATGGCCTTCAAGTGACGGCGACACCAATGCCGGCCGGGACATTATGAAGATCGCGCTGCTCGCCGATATCCACGGCAACGATCTGGCCCTGGCCTGCGTGCTGCGCGCCGCCCGGGAGGCGGGTGCCGAACGGCTGTTCATCGCCGGCGACTTCGTTGGCTACTACTACGGCGCCAAGGCGGTGCTTGACCTGCTGGACGACTGGGATTGGATCGCCGTGCGCGGCAACCACGAGGACATGATGCGCGACTGGGCCGCGGGGCGTGATCACGATGCCATTTCGGCGCGCTACGGTTCCGGGCAGGATGTCGCCTGCCGGGAGCTTCCGCCAACGACCTTCGATCGCCTGGTCGACCTGCCCGAACGGCGCGAGGCGGCGGCGGGCGGGCGAACCGCGTTGATCTGCCACGGCGCGCCCTGGGACCATGAGGCATACGTCTATCCCGACGCACCGGCCGACGTGGTGGCGAAGTGCGCCGCCGAGGGGCAGGATCTTGTAGTGTTCGGGCATTCCCATTACCCCGTCCTGTGGCATGAAGGCGGGTGCATCGTCGTCAATCCCGGTTCCGTCGGCCAGCCGCGCGACCGCCGGCCCGGCGCCTGCTGGGCGCTGTGGGATACCGCGAGCCATGCCGTGACCCTTCACCGTGAATCATACGACGCCGCCGCGCTGATCGCCGAAGCGCGCCGCCGCGACCCGCAGCTGCCCTATCTTTGGAAAGTGCTGACCCGCACGGAGGGTTCGGCATGAGCCATTCCGGTTTCCTGGTGACCGGCGCCAACGGCGACATCGCCGAAGCCATCTGCGGCATCCTGCGCGACGCGTTTCCCAGCACCCGCGTCGACGGCGCCGACGCCGGCGGAACCCGGCCGGGCGAGGCGCTGTTCGACCGCATGCACCACGTGCCCCGGGCCGATGACGAGACTTTCCTCGCGGGCATGCGCTCGCTCGCTACCGACGGCGGCTACGGCACGGTCATCCCCACGGCGGAAGCCGAACTGTGGCGGCTGGCTCATGCGACGCCGGCGGAGCTTTCCGGCATCCCACTACTGATGGCCGCGGCACCCCTGCTGCGCCGCTTCCTCGACAAGCTGGAGACCGCGCGTTGGTTGGCAGCCGAAGGCCTGAACCCGCCCGTCACCGTGCCGTTCGAAGCGGCGGGGGAC
>CEQK01077954.1_pt1 | contig 23668 bp, 21 predicted proteins | sample 531051 | NCBI WGS metagenome assembly CEQK01 (sample SAMEA2621229, study PRJEB7988) | marine metagenome | biome: marine biome (ENVO:00000447); feature: deep chlorophyll maximum layer (ENVO:xxxxxxxx); material: "saline water (ENVO:00002010), including plankton (ENVO:xxxxxxxx)" | depth 150 m
TTCGAAGCCAAGAAATCCGCTTACGGTTATTCCTACGGCTACGAATACGGATACTCATACGGCAAAGAGGACGAAGGCAAGAGTGCCTGACGCCAAACCAGCTCGCACCGCGAAAGCGAGTGCCTCGGCCGCGGGCGGAGCTTCCGCGTCCGGTTTTTCGCTGCCGCTGGGCAGACGGACCCGTTACGTCATTGCTGCCCTCGCGGTGCTGAGCGGCGTGGCCAGCGGGGTCTATTCGCTGGGTTCGGCGATGGCGCGACGGTCGATCGATCTCGCCTATGCGGTCGATCCGTCCAATCCGGTGATCGCGGGCCGCTTTGCCCTCTCCGAGGTGTCAAACCCGATCCAAGGTGATCGTCCGACCAATTTTCGCGAAGTCGCGGCGCGCGCGCTGGAGCAAGACCCGACTGCGGTCGACGCTGCGGTCGCGATCGGCCTTGCGAGCCAGCTCAACAACCAACCGGCACAAACCGACGAAGCATTCGCCTATGCGCTGCGGATGTCGCGCCGCGAGACCCGCGCGCATATCTGGGCGATCGAGCAGGCGGCCATGCGGGGCGACATCCGCGGCGCGCTGGAGCACTACGACCTCGCGCTTCGGACCGAAGAGAACGCAACCGACGTCCTCTTCCCGACGCTTGCCAGTGCGGCAAGCGAGCCGCTGGTGCGCAAGGAACTCATCCGCCTGTTTCGCAGCAACCCGCCATGGGGTCAGAACTTCATCAACGTTGCGGCGATGAGCGCCAGTAATCCCAAGGATATCGCGCTGCTGGTCGAAGAGCTGCGGCGTGCGGGCACCAAGATCGCCTATCCCGCCGATCAGCTGCTTGCGACCAACCTGTACAACCGGGGCTTCCGCCAGGACGCCTGGGATTACTACACCAGCCGGATCAACCGGAAGCCGGGCACGATCCGGCCCTTCAGCCAGACGCAGGCCTATTCGACATCCTTCGACTGGAAGCTGGACGAACCGACGGGCATCCTGCCGACGATTATCCGTTCGGGGGACGATTACGTCCTCGACGTGAGCAAGGTCCCATCATCATCGGGTGCGGTCGCCAGTCAGGCATTGCGGCTCGCCCCGGGCCGCTATCGTCTTGCGGGCAGCTTCGAGGCGCCGCAGGGAAGCGATCGTTCCGCCTATCGCTGGGAAATCGCCTGCACGGATGGCCAGCCCTTCGCGATGGTGGACCTGGCCGAAGGGCAGGGCACGCAGGCCTATCGCACAGCCTTCACCGTGCCCGCCGACTGCCCGCAGCAGACGCTGACGCTGACGGCGCGCCAGTCGAGCGGATTCCAGGCGCAGAACACGTCCTTCGCCAGCCCCACGATCACGCGGGTTGGCGCGGGCTCTAACTGAGCGGGGGAAGCCCGGCGCGCAGCCGCTCGATCAGCGCGGCACCTTCCGCCGTGCCTTCCTCGGGCGACCAGTCGGCAGACTCCTTCGCCAGTTCGGGCCGGAACGGGCCCTGCTTCACTTCGAGCAGGATTGCGCCATCATCCAGCGCGACCACCGTGTGCCATGCCTCGGGCGGCAGGGTAATGCCGAAAGGCGCATCGCCGTGCTCGCCGAAAATCTTGCTGGACAGGACCTCTCCCGCATCGTCGAATACGAAACAGGCAAAGGTTCCGCGCAGCGCGCTCAGATGCTCGACTTTCGGATCGAGGCTATGGCGGTGCGGGCGGATGTAGCTGTCGGGCGCAACCGCATTGACCATCATCTGCACCGGGTCGGAGTGGTCGGCGTGGATGCAATAGTGCATTCGCCGCCGGTCGGACCGGAGCGCCGCCTCGCTCAACTCGTCGAGGAAGGCAGGGGTGAGATCGGCGAGATTAGGCATGCTGTCGCTCCGCAGTCGTCTTGTCACCAAGTTCGACAATCCATTCTTCCAGACTGGCGATTAACGCAGCGCGGTTGAAATGGGCCTGCGCGTAGGCACGCCCGTTCCTGCCAAGCTCGGCGCGCTCTTCACGCGACATGTGCATCATTGTGCGGACATTGTCCGCCAGTGTGCGGTAGTCGCCAGCGGGTGCAGTCATCCCGGCTTCGGCCTCACGGATGACGCGCCCACCCTCGCCGTTGAACATGCCGAGCAGTGGACGGCCGGAGGCAAGGTAGGATTGAACCTTGCCCGGGATCGTCATCGACCAGATCGGCTCGTCACGCAGCGTCACCAGCAGCGCGTCGGCGGCGCTGAAGAAGGATGGCATGCGTTCGAGCGGGTGACGGCCGGCGAAGATCACCTTGTCCCCCAGCCCGCGCCTGGCGACCTCGGCGCGCGCATCTTCGCCCGCACGCCCGTCGCCCACGATGATCCAGCGCAGGCCCGGCTCGTCACGCAGCACGTCGGCTGCTTCGATGATCCCCGGAATGTCCTGCGCCTGGCCCAGATTACCGGCGAACATCACCTTGAAGTCGTCCGCATAGGGAGAGAGCTCGGGCGGAGGGGCGAGCCCGTCGACCGCGTTCTGAAACACGGGCTCGGGCCAGCCGGGGAAATAACGGATCGTGTCCGTGCCGCCCGCATAGCGCTCGACATTGTCGTAGAAGGCGCGCGACTGGACGAGGATACGCGCGCAGCGCTTGTAGATGAAGCTGACCAGCTTGCCGACCAGCCCCAGCAGCGCGGGCGATTTGACCACCCCGATGGCGGAAAGCGTATCGGGCCACAGGTCGAGGACCCACATCAGCACCGGCGCGCGCTTGCGCCAGCCGATCCACAGCGCGGGCAGCGCTGAAGTGATCGGCGAGGTCTGGAAGACGAAGATCGCGTCGAAGCGCTGACCGCGCAGCTTGCCGGGGCCGAAGATCGTGCCTGAAAGCGCAAAGCTGAGATAGTTGAGCATCAGCTTCAGGCTGCTGTTCCCGCGCGGAATCACCGGCACGCGGTGCACGGGGGCTCCTTCGAAGCTGGCGTATTTCTCGGGATGGTCGCGGTAGTCGGCGAAGACCTCCCCGTCGGGGTAGTTCGGCAGGCCGGTCAGCACGGTGACCTCGTGGCCGCGCGCGATCAGTTCGCTGGTGAGGTCGTTCACCCGGAAACCCTCGGGCCAGAAATACTGGCTGAGGATGAGAATCTTCAGCTTGCGGGCGTCATCCGCGGGGACATCAGCCGCTCCTTGGGCCGCCGGATGGCGGATATCGTTCATCGCTTGCCCCCTTTTGCGTGTCAGGCGGCGGGGATCGGCTCAAGGAGGTAGCTGTCGCGGCGGATCGTCTTGATCAGCAGGCCACGCAGCGGCGGCGAGATCGGCTCTGGCTTGCCTTCGGCATGGCCCACGACCTTGTATCCCGCTTCGGCAAACAGCTCGCGCCATTGCTCGTTGGAGCGGAAGCGCACGCCGACGCCGAAGGTGTTGGCACGCAGTGCGGGCACAACCTTGCCGATCGCGCTGCCCACTGCCGACAGCAGGCTGCTCGAGGTGATTTCGAAGATCCACCGCCCGCTCAGGTGCGGGACGAAGCTCTGGTAGATATATTCGTTCACGAACACGCGCCTCGCCTTGCCGTGCCACGCCTTGAGCGCCTGGATCTGCAGGCGCCGCGTCTCCGCCTCGTTCTTGCCGACGAGGTGGTGGAGGATCAGGTTGAAGCAGACCACGTCCTCGTCGCCGGTCGGCTCCGGGGCAAGCGCATCGCCCAGTTCGGCGTCGACGCCGATCTCGTGGCATTTCGCGACCGAGCGGGTGTCCATGTCGAGCACGCGGGTGCGATAGCCATGGACGTCGGTCAGGCTGCGCGCGAAGAAGCCGCAGCCGCCGCCGATATCGACGATCGCCTTGCCGCCCGAATCCGCGTCGTTGAGGTTGCCGAAGTCGCGCACCTGATCTTCGACGAATTCGTCGTGGTAGAAGGCTTCGATCTGGGCATCCGCCAGCTTCTTCTGCGTCACCATCTCGTTCATCGGATTTCCTTGCTCCGCGGCGTGATTATCGGCCCCGCTCCGCCGCGTGTCGCAGGTCGATATATGTCCCCGGCCCCTGCGAGTCCATGCAGGCGGCCCGGCGTCGGCCTGCGCGTCAGTATTCCTTCCAGACCGTGCGGCGCACGTAATCGGTGTAGGAATGGATGATCCGCACCACCTTGGCCGAGACGTTGGGCATCGAATAATCCGCCACCAGCCGCAGATCGCGCTGTTCGCCGCGCGCCTGCGAGGCGATGATTTCGAGGCCCTGCTCGACCCGGTCGATGCTGAGCCCGGTCATCATCACCGTGCCTTCTTCCATCCCCTCGGGCCGCTCGTGCGCCTCGCGGATGTTGAGCGCGGGGAAGTTGAGGATCGAGGATTCCTCGGTGATCGTGCCGCTGTCCGACAGCACGGCGCGGGCCGATTTCTGCAGCCGCACATAGTCGTGGAAGCCCAGCGGCTTTAGCAGGCGCACGTTGGGATGGAATTCCACCCCCGCCCGGTCGATCCGGTTCTGGGTGCGCGGATGGGTCGAGACGATCACCGGCCGGTCGTAGGTTTCGGCGGTCCGGTTGAGGATCGCGACCAGCTGAAGGAAGTTCGCATCGCTCTCGATATTCTCCTCGCGGTGCGCGCTGACCACGAAGTACTCGTGCTCCTCGAGCTCGAGACGGTCGAGCACGTCGGACGCGTCGATCCGGTCCATATAGGCGTGCAGCACCTCGTACATCGGGCTGCCGGTCTTGATCACGCGATCGGGCGGCAGGCCTTCGGCGAGCAGGTATTCGCGCGCAATATCGCTGTAGGTCAGGTTGATATCGGCGGTGTGGTCCACGATCCGGCGGTTGATTTCCTCCGGCACGCGCTGGTCGAAGCAGCGATTGCCCGCCTCCATGTGGAACACGGGGATCTTGGCGCGCTTGGCAGGGAGGACGGACAGGCAGCTGTTCGTGTCGCCCAGCACCAGCAGCGCCTCGGGCTGGACCTCCTTGAGCAGCTTTTCCATCCCGATCATGATGTTGCCGATCGTCGCGACCGGCGCTCCGGCGACGGCTGCGTGGAGGAAATGGTCGGGCTTGCGGATGCCCAGATCGTCGAAGAAAACCTGGCTCAGCTCGTAATCGTGGTTCTGCCCGGTGTGGACCAGAATATGCTCGCACGCCTCGTCCAGCGCGATCAGCACGCGCGACAGGCGGATGATCTCGGGCCGTGTTCCGACGACCGTCATGACCTTCATCTTGCCCATAATCTCAAACCTTCTCGGCGATGGTATCGGGCCGGTCGCGATCGAAAATCTCGTTCGCCCAGAGCATGCAGATCAGCTCGTCCTCGCCGATATTGGTGATATTGTGCGTCCAGCCTGGAATGGTCTCGACAATCTTGGCCTCGCCGCCCTTCGTCACGACTTCGTAGGTTTCGCCGGTGACGATATGGCGAAAGCCGAAATGGGCGGTGCCCTGGATGACCAGGAATTTCTCCGCCTTGGTGTGGTGGTAGTGATCGCCGCGGGTCACGCCCGGGCCGGAGGTGAAGTAGGAGAACTGCCCGGCATCGGGCGTCTTGAGCATCTCCACGAAGGCTCCGCGCGGGTCCGCATGGATCGGCAGGCCATAGCTGAACTGCTCGGGCTCGAGATAGCTGAGGTAGGTCGAATAGAGCGCGCGGGTAAGCCCGGTTCCCACGCGCGGAGAGACCAGAGTGTCGCGGCTGCCGGGGAAGCTGCGGATCGTCTCTGCGACCTCACCCACCGTGGTCTCGTAAACCGGCTGCACCTCGTGAAAGCCGCTGTCGCGCGTGGCGCCGTCTTCAAGCAGCGCGACGAAAGCGGCGACCACATCGTCGACATAGACCAGCCGCAGCGGCGCGGCGGGATCGTTGACCGTGATCTCCAGCCCATGCGCGATATTGTGGCAGAAGGTCGCAACCGCGGAATTGTAGTTGGGGCGCGCCCATTTGCCGAACACGTTGGGCAGGCGATAGATCAGCACCGGCGCGCCGGTTGCCTCGCCGTGGCGCTCCAGCGCCTGTTCGGCCCCGCGCTTGCTCTCCCCATAGGGATTGTCGGCGGCGGCCTGGATCGAGGAGGTATAGGCGATCGGCGCGGTGTTGCCCGCTGCGGCCAGCGCTTCGCACACCTCACTGGTGAAATCGCGGTTGCCGGTCGCGAAGTCCGCCGGGTCCTGCGGCCGGTTCACACCTGCCAGATGGAACACGAAATCGGCGCGTTTCGCTGCGTCCGCAAGATCGGACGCATCGTGGCCGCGCCCGATCGGGATCACTTCATGGCCGAGCTCGCCCAGCCGGATCGTGAGGTTGCGGCCGATAAAGCCCTCGGCCCCGGTCACCAGCACAATGCTCATCCCAGCAGCTCCATCTCGGCATCTTCGCCATTCACCAGCCGGACGATGAAGGGCAGCTTCATCAGCAGCTGCTTCATCCCTTCGACGTCGAGCTGGTGGGTGTTGTGGGAGTTGTATTCCTCGCCCGTGCTCAGGCGCTTCTCGCCCTCGTCGACGAACTTTTCGTAGTTGAGGTCGCGCCCGTCGGGGGGCACGCGGTAATATTCGCCCAGATCCTCGGCCACCGCACGCTCTTCGCGGCTGAGCAGCGATTCGTGCAGCTTCTCGCCATGGCGGGTGCCGATGATGCGGATCTCGTGCTCCGGCTTGCCAAGCATCTGGCGCAGCGCCTCGGCGAGGATCCCGACCGTCGCACCGGGTGCCTTCTGGACGAAGATGTCGCCATTATTGCCATGCTCGAACGCGTAGAGGACCAGCTCGATCGCATCGTCGAGCGTCATCATGAAGCGGGTCATCTGATCGTCGGTGATGGTGATCGGCTTGCCATTGAGGATCTGGCGCACGAACAGCGGGATCACCGACCCGCGCGAGGCCATCACGTTGCCATAGCGGGTGCCGCAAATGGTCGTGTCGAAGCCTTCGAGATTGCGCGAGGAGGAGACCATCACCTTTTCCATCATCGCCTTGGAAATGCCCATCGCGTTGATCGGGTAGACCGCCTTGTCGGTCGACAGGCACACCACCCGTTCGACCCCGGCATCGATCGCGCTGCGCAGCACGTTCTCCGTGCCCATCACGTTGGTCTTGACCGCCTGCATGGGGTAGAATTCGCAGCTCGGCACCTGCTTCAGCGCAGCGGCGTGGAACACATAGTCGACCCCGCGCATGGCTGCGGAAACGCTCGCCTCGTCGCGCACGTCGCCGAGGTAGAACTTGAGCCGGTCGCTGGCATAGGCCTTGCGCATATCGTCCTGCTTCTTCTCGTCGCGCGAGAAGATGCGGATTTCCTTGATGTCGGAATCGAGGAACCGGCGCAGCGTGGCATTGCCGAAAGAGCCGGTCCCGCCCGTGATCAGCAGGGTCTTGTCGGTAAACATGTCTCGCGTGTCCCCTCGGCTTACGCTTGCCCGCGCGCCGCCATGGCGTCGCGGATGAGTTGTTCCTTGGCATCGGGCTGCGGATAGCTGATCAGCACCGCGCGCAGCTTGCCCTTGAATACGAACAGGCTGCCCGCCGCCAGGCCGATGATGCCCATTTCGCGGATCGCCTCGGCAATATCGTCGAGCGACCCAGCCCCGCCCAGAATTGTAATCGGCACATCGACCTTCTCGCGCAGCTGCTTGGCCAGCGTCAGGTCGTAACCGGTCATCTTGCCGTCATTGTCGACCGAGTTGAGCACGATCTCGCCCGCGCCCTGCGCCTCGGCTTCGATCGCGAATTCCACCGGATCGCGCTTGGCGTTGCGGGTCGCGTTGTGGGTGACCATTTCGTAGCCGCCGCGCAGCCGCCGCTTTTTGTAGTCGATCACGGTGACCACGCTCTGGCGGCCGACCTCGTTGGCCATCTCGCCGATCAGTGCCGGGCGCTCGGCCGCTGCGGCGCTGACTGCGACCTTTTCCACGCCCAGGCTGACGATCCGCTTGGCCTGCGCCGCAGTCTTCACCCCGCCGCCATAGCACAGCGGCATGCGGCATTCGGCGGCCAGGTGCGCGATCATCTGGAAATCGGGCTCCGCGCCGGTCACGCTCGCGTCGATATCGACGACGATCAGCTCGTCGCTTTCCTTCTCGTTGAAGATCTTCACCGCATTGATCGGGTCGCCGACATATTTCGGGTTGCCGAAGCCGACCGTCTTCACGAGGCCGCCTTCGTGCACCAGCAGGCAGGGGATGATCCGGGGACGCAGCATCTGGTCTTACAGCTCCGCAAAGCTCTTCAGCACGGCGGCGCCGAAATGGTGGCTCTTTTCCGGGTGGAACTGCACGCCCCACACGTTGTCGCGATGGATCGCGCAGGCGAAGTCGAACCCGTAATGCGCGGTCGCCGCGACGTCGGACTGCTCCGCCGGCTCGACGTAATAGGAATGGAGGAAGTAGAAGCGCGGATCTTCGTCCAGCGCATCGAACAGCACGCGCCCGCTGCCCGGCGTCACGTCGTTCCAGCCCATATGCGGCAGCGGCAGACCTTCCATATCGTTGCGAGTGGCAAAGGCGCGGGTCCGCCCGGGCACCCAGCCGAGCCCTTCGCGCGTGCCCTCGTCACTGCCATCGAGGAGGATCTGCATGCCGACGCAGATGCCCACGACGGGGACTTTCTTCTGCGTCACCATCTCGTCGAGCGTCTCGCGCATGCCCGAGCCATCGAGCAGGTCCATCGCATAGTCGAACGCGCCCACGCCGGGGAGCACGATCCGCTCCGCCGTTGCCAGCTCCGCCGCCGTCTGAACCGCCCGCGCCGGAATGTTCAGGCGCTTGTACATGTTCAGGAAGGCGGCGATATTGCCGAGGCCGTAGTCGACGATGGTGATCAACGCATCACCGAACGTTGCAGGCCAAGCTTGCGCATCACCGTGGTGCCCAGATCGATCAAGGCAGTGTTGTTCTTGTAGTCGAAGTGGGTCTTGTTCGGACCGTCGTGAAGCGCCTGCAGCTCTTCGACCGTAAGGCCCAGCTTGGTCGCGATATATTCGAAGTCTTCGGCGATCTGCTCCGGCGTGTAGGCGGGGATCGCGATCTTTTCGAGCGCTTCCTCGCGGCTCATCTGCTCGGTCAGGATCAGCGAGGAGAAGTGCGCGCGGCGCTTGTCGTAACCGAACTTGCTCGGCAGCCAGTAGCCTTCGTAGAAACGCGTGAAGCGCGATTCATAGTGCTTGTGGGCATAGCGCTGCCAGCCGTAGATGCCGACCAGCTCCTCGATCGCCTGTTCCTTGTGGTAAGGCATGTAGTTCAAGGGCTTCACCACCTGCACGCCGTGCACGTAGCGGTAGTAGATCTTGAACTTGAAGATTCCTGCGAGAGGGAAGGTCTTGAGCGGACGCGTGCCGAAGCGTTTGTGGATGTCCTTCAGCTGGCGCAAGTCCGACGCGTGGTAGTGCCACTCGAGCGGCTCGCGCACGCATTCGGTCGAATAGTTCGCGCCGGTCAGGATGTACTTGACCTTGTTCTTGGCCGCGAAGTTGTAGAGCCCGGCGAAGAAGGCGTGGTCCTGCGGGGTGTCGAGATGCGGCACCTGCGCCTTGAAGAAGGCGAGCTGGAGATCGCGCATCTCGGGCCAGTTGACGACCTCGGTGTACAGGTCGAGGTCGAGCCCATCGACCAGCTTTTCGATATTGTTGACCGCCTGCTGGGAGTTCCATCCGGCATCCACGTGGTAGAGCAGCGGGCGCAGGCCGAACTTTTCCTTCGCGTGGTGGACGACGTAGCTGGAATCGACCCCACCGGAGAGGCCGATCAGGCAGTCGTGATCCTTGCCCTCGCCGTCGCGCTTGATCTTCTCGATCTGCGCCATGATCTCGCGCTCGCCACGCTCGTCAGTGTGCCAGTTGGGCAGAATATTGCTGTAGTAGTTGTTACAGTATTCGCACACACCGTTTTCATCGAACACGATCTTCGAATCGCTCGTGTCCATGATGCAGTTCGTGCATATCTGGTAGGGCCGCGCCTGGGCGGAGATCTCGGACATGTTCGGGAAACCTCAAGGGATGTTCGGCGGGCTGATAGCGGACAAGGCCGGGTGAACCAACCCCTCAATGGGTGGTCGCCCGGCCATGGCGCAATGCGGCATCACCAGTGCGCCTTCGGCTCTCGCGGATCGACCCTGCGGATCGATTTCTTCTTCATCGCCAAGACCTTTTTCCCGACGAAGAACCGTAAACGCAAGCCGCCAGCGTCCCTCACTCGCGCAAGCGCGCCCTGATCACCAGCTGCCGATACTTCGACTGGTAGGGGACCGAAAGCACGCCCGGGCGACCGATGAGGATCTTCACCAGATTCTTGGCCGCACCCATCAAGTCGTCGACGCGGCGTTCCTGTACAGTCACCACTTCGAAGCCGGCCTCGTCGAGCAGGCCCTCGAGGTGCGCGCGTCCGGCGAAGGTCAGGTGATCGGGAACCCCAAGTTCGAACGGAAACTGGGAGCGCTCGTCGACGTCGGCGAGGTTGCCCGTTTCGATCAGAAATTCGCCGCCCGGCTTCAGTACTGCCACCACGTCCGCGAGGAAGGCGCGATAGTCCGGGATGTGAGAGAACACGTCGATCGAAGACGCGATGTCGACCTTGGGATGATCGCGTCGCAGATAATCATTGGTAACGGTGAGGCCGCGCTCGCGCGCGGCATCGGCCTTTGGCTTCATCGGCTCGATCCCCTCGATCGTGCTGCCTTTCGGCGCCAGCCGTGAAACCGCCTCGATGATTTCGCCATAGCCAGAGCCGATATCGAGCCAGTGGATCGGCTGTTCGCTGCTCCACTTGTCCGCGAACATGGTCTTGATGATGGCCTCGTAATGATCGACCTTCTTTTCGCTGCGATGCGCCCTCACATCGAGATCGCCAGCCTCATCGTGGTGAAAACCCGTCATCACGGCTTCCGAGACGCTTTCGGGTGGTGGCGCCGGGTTGAGATACAGGAAACGGCAACCGTCGCACCGGACCACGGTATATCCGCGCTCTTCGGCCCACAAAGAATGGCTTGTCCCTGAGCAGTAGGGGCATGGAATCTCGATAAGAGAGCGATGTGTGCCCGTTCCGGTTCGAGCGTCGTTTGCGGGTGTCATTGTTAGGACCTTACCTCCTCAGGCACATGGCGTAGCGTCTCGTCTATCAGCTTATTCCAGTCGAGCATCTCGGCAGCCGTGCGGCGCGCGCCTTCGGCCATTTTCGCGAGCGCTTCGCGATCCTCGATCAGGCCGCGCAGCAGTCGCTCGATTTGGGGGGCGGTATCCTCTTCATGGTCGAGCACGATGAGATTGCCGTTGCGGTTGAGGTAGCTGGCATCGGACGGGACCATGAATTCGGAGCGGTCGCCCACGATCACGGGCAGTCCCATGCCGATCGATTGCTGCCACAGGATCGACTGGCTGGCGGGGAACACCGCGATGTCCGCCGCGTCGAGATGGCGGTAGACGCCCAGCTTGTCCTGCCAGCCGCGGAAATGGATGCGCGGATTGCCTTGGGCCATCTGTTCGAGCCCGGCGAAATACTCCGCTTCGTTGGGGCCTGCCGCACCCGCCACCAGCAGGTGCACATCGGCACGATCCAGCGCGTTAACCGCCTCGACCAGCGTTTCGGTCCGTTTGAAAGGGGTCAGCTTGCCACCGGTGAAGATGACGAAGTCGCTCTGCGCGATGCCCAGTTCGCGCCGGATTGCCCTGCCCGCCCCTGAAGCGTGAACCTGCGCGCCATATTCCAGGTCCGTTCCCAGCGGCAGCAGGCTCATCTCGTCGCGCGGAACGCCATAGACCTCGTTCAGGAAGTCGAACCCGGCGGGGACGATGGGATAGATCATCGAGAGATGCGGGCGCGCCTTGTCGAGGAAGCGCTTGCGCAGCACCCCGTGCAGAATCTTCAGCGAGACCCAGTTCTTGCCGCTGTTCGAATAATCCGCGTGATAGTCCATGATCATCTTGGTCTGCGGATGCTTTTTCACATAGGCGATGCATTCCGGCAGGTTGAGCATGATGTCGTGGACGAAGATCAGGTCGGGCTCGAATTCCTCCAGCAACCCATCGATCTTCGGGTAGGCGCGCATGCGGTTGAGGATGTTGTAGCGATAGGGCAGCTTAACGATCCGCGCACCGTTGACCTCGTAATCGCGGCCCGGCCCGCCGACCTTCTTGTCCGTGTAATAGTCGAACACGTTCTCGTAGAGCGAGCACACCACGATCACCTCGTGGCCGTGCCGGCGGTAATAATCGACGAGATGATTTTCCTGATATTCGAGTTCCTCGTTGAAGAAATCGCACAGCATGAAGATCCTCATCAGAGCCACCCACCCCTGCCCGGTTTGTAGAAGGCGAAAATCAGCAGCCAGGCGGCGAGCCCGAAGGATACCAGCACGGTGCTGAGGTGCGCGTTGCTCAGCGCGAAGCCCACCGGCACCGCGATCAGCAGCACGAACAGGCGATCCCATCCGGCAACGCACAGGTCGTAGACCCGTAGGAAAGCCGCCATGATCACGCCAATCACCAGCAGGCCGACAAGCCCGCCTGCGGCAAGCCCCTCGCCGGAATAGGGGTTTGCGTTGGCGTTCAGGTTGATGCTCGCGCCATAGTAGTGATCGCCCACGATCTGGCCGAGCGCGGGCCAGGACGGGTCGTTGGCGAACGCCGGCGGCGCCGGCAGAACCAGCGACAGCCCGGTAATATTGCTCCACCAGGTATATCCGTAGGTGGAAAACAGGTCGTAATACTGCACCAGGGTCAGCGAAGGGATGGCAATCCCGCGGGTGAAAAACACCGATTGAAGCGCAAAGCCAACCTCCGTGCTCCGCAAAACGATGCAGACCAGCGTTAGAAATGCCAGGAACAGGATCGGGACGGTGAACAGCTTCGCCACATTCGGGGCGTAACGTAGCGCGTAGTACATCGCGATCATGAGCACAGGCAGCGCTAGCGCGGCTTTCTGAGCATCGACCATGTAGGCGATAAGGCAACCGACACAGCCAATTCCAACCACGACAACGTTGCGCCGCAGCAGTCCGATCGCGACCAGCGCGGGGCAGATCAGGTTGACGTAATAGGACCGGATGTAGCCGATGATGCTGGTCGAGCGATCGACGGCGAACCGCTGGTCGTACACTTCGGTAAGGCTTGCGAAGCGCATGATCTCGCCAAAGACGTAAATGATCAGCAAAGTGACCAGCGCCCACACTCCGATCAGCAGAAGCGTGACCTCGGGTCCCGGAACGAAACGCTCCCCCTGGGGCGGTGCCGGGCCATTGCGCGACACCAGGCCGGTTATGACGTGAACCAGCGTCAGCACGGCCAGCATCGGCGCGTAGGCCTGCACACTGTCGATCCGCAGGCACAGCGCAATGGTTACGCCGGGTATGAATACAGATACATGAAGGAAAAGCAGGATCATCGACGAGGGCCGCTCGATCCGGCTTGGCATGGCCACCGATCCGATCGAAATCAGCAGTATCATGATCGCGATCGTGCCAAGACCGGGAGCAGCGTAGCTGAAGCCAACATAATCCCACTGCGGCTGAAGAATCGTGATGTGCGCCTGGTGGATGGCCCATGCGAAGATGAGCGAGCAGATCACGACCGCCACGCTCGAATCCAGCGATTCCAGCACGACCTGGCCGGTGCGTGCGGCCGGTGACCGGTGTGCGGCGGTTGGCTGGGCGCGATCTAGCATGATGGTGTTCCGGTATATCGCGTCACGCGGTGACGCGGCTGTATTCGGTCGGGCAAGGGTTTGGACCGGCCCGGGTTAGCAGAGCCTGCAGTCAGGACCAATCCTCCCATCGCGCTATTGCTCGATGCGGAACGGGCCGCGCAGCTCGGTCTCGTTCAAGGCATCGCCGAACATGCGATCGGCCCCGGTCAGTTGACCAATATCGACCATGTTGCGCTCGGTGCCGACCCCGCGAGACGACTGGGCTGCACCTTTGTCGACGATGAACGCGGTGTCACTCACCTGGGCGAGGCCGATGGTCACCGCATTGCCGCTCGAGCCGCTGATCTGCCCGGCAATCCGGTGCCGAACGACCTGCCCGATGCTCACGGTGTTGTCGTCACACGGCCCTTCGAGCGCGTAGCGCGACACGCCGTAGGACTTGTCGTCAATGAAAATGCCGCCATTGCCATCGCTGAGACTTCCGGCCGAGACCCGGTTGCCGCTCGCAGAGCCATAGAGCCAGATGCTGCCCCCGAACTGCTCTTTCGGACGGCCGATCGCGGTCACGCTCGCCAGCGCAATCTTCGCGTCCGAACAGCCAAAGCCCATGAACCCGCCATGCGAGGCACGGGACAGGACGATCTCTCCTTCGACCATGAAATCTTGAGAGAGGGTCGAGGCAAGGCAGCTAAACGCCCCCGCCTCGCCGCCCCGGTAGGCGCCGTCGATCTCAAACCGGCCCACCAGCCGTGAACCGACCGAGCCCGCGCGGAACGGCGCCCGCACAATAGTGCGCGGTAGCCGCCGGTCGAGCGTCACCGATGTGCCTGTAACTCCGGTGATCGAGGCGAGGAAGCTCAGCTGCGGTACGATCTGCGCTCCAGCCCGGTGCGCGGCGGGCTGCGTGCCCAGCGCACCGCGACCATCGGTGGAGACGAGCAGACGACCCTGTGCGACCGTACCGAGCACGATTTCCTCGCCGATCCTCAGATAGACCTGCGATGCCCCGATGGTTGCATCGACATTCCCGGCGAAGGCGAATTCCTGGGTTTGCGGTCCGATCGAGGATGCCAGCGAAGTTGCCAGCGATGGCGTCTCGCGCAGACCGAAAATCGCGATCCGCATTCCCGGGACCAGACTCTGCGCCTCGATCGGGTGCGACAATTCGATCGTGTCGCTACCCGCACGCCCACTGCACAGGCCCGGGGCGATGGCGGTGGTGACCAGTCCTCCCGCGGGCGAGGCGTCGGTCAGCACGCGCTCGATCGGGCGGGCAGGCTCGATCCGCGTGCGCTCACCCTGCCAGGTCGCGCGCGAGGGCAAGGCGATCGAACCCTGATTGAAATCGAAGCGGAACGTCGCATCGCCCGTGCGAAGCGCAAAGGCGCGGCGCTGGGCCTGCGGAAACGGATCGCTCGCCAGATCGACCACTCCGGTCAGGTCGCGCGCGTCGAGCGTTGCGTCATCGGGCAGGGATTCGAGGGCTTGGCGCAGGCTGGCGGCAACGTCGAAATCCGGCCTGCCGACGAGCACCTGGCGGCGCTGCCGCTCGTCCAGCAGATCGAGCCAGCGCACGCCCCGCGCACGGCTCGTCCACGCTCCACCGGCAAACACCAGCGGCATCGCGGCCGTCGCGCCAAGGAACACGCGGCGCTTCACAACACGGTGTCCAGCCAGTGCACCGCGAACGCACCGATCACACCCAGCACACAAAATGCGGTGATCGGGAGCAAAGCCCTGCGCATCTCGCGCGCGACATCGCCCGTGCGCGCACCGACCGCGTGGAGCAGCAGCACCAGATAACCGAAATAGAAGATCGCCCCCGAAATGGCATAGGCTTCCGAAACGAACCGGGGGGAAAGAATGCCCACTGCCACCACCAGTCCCACCCGCAGGGCGAGTCCGACGAACTGCAGGACGAAGGCCGTACGCTGGCGGTTGGTCACCTGCAGCGCCATGGAAACAGGCGCGGTCAACAGCTGCGCGATGAACCAGGGGGTCAGCCACACTACCAGCACACCCGCGCGCGACCATTCCGACCCGAAGACGAAGGCGAAGGCGAAGGGCGATATGATTGCCAGCGCGATCAGTGGCCCGACCCCGATCCGCATCAGTCCGCCGACCACCTGCACGGTGAACGGGCCGAGCGCCCCATCACGGTGACGGGCCGGGGCTTCGGACAGGTAGACCTGAGACAGTGCATTGCCGAGTAGCGACATCGGCGCCTGGACAACGAACATCGCGAGCGTCAGGTAACCCGCCTCAGGCCCGATCGCCAGCGCGGCGATGAGCACGATGGGTAGCTGCCACGCCGCAGAGTGCGCCAGTGCCTCGGGTGCCGAGTAGGCGGGAAACAGTCTGTACTCGCGGAACAATGCGCGCATCCTGGACACCGAAACCTTCCGGAGAAGGTCTAACTCGCCGCGTAGGAAGCGTGTGCCGAGCAGGATTGAGCCTGCGCTGAAATTGATCGCATAGCCGAGCAGCAAGCCGAACGGTCCGGTATGCAGGAGCCCAAGTGCGATCTGGGTCGCGGCACCGCTGCCCGCCTGCGCCATCCGGCTTCGCGCAATCGGACCGAAGCCCTTTCTGCGCACATACCACAGCTGCATCAGGCTGTAGATTCCGGCCAGCGCGAGCGAGGGGGGCAGGAACCAGATAAGATTGACGAGTTCGGGATGGCCGAATGCGTCATAGGCGGATGCCGGGAGGACGAGCAGAACGAGCGCAATCAATCCTGACAGGACGGCCGCAAAAAAGGCCCCCAGCGCCAGCAGATTGATCGCATCGTCATCGCTTTCGGGCATCGACAGGGCGATGTCGAACCGCAAACAAATAGACACATAAAGCGTCTGGAGCAGGCTGGCGAAGACCGCCAGCACACTCATCTCCACGGGGGTGTAGAGGCGCGTCACCACCGGGAGCGAGAGTGCGGTGATGAGATTGGCACCGACCGTGCCACCGATCAGCACCCCAGTGGAACGAACCAGCCCCTGCTGGGCGAGCGCGGACACGCGCCCACGCAGCGCCGCGATCCGCCCAATTGGCGGGGTCGCGCCAGAATCGGGCGCGGGGGTCACAGGCGGCTCTTCGTTCATGCGCCGGCCGTTGCCAGCCGGGAGAGCGCAGGGCCAACATCGAAAATGCCGGTGCGGCGGCATCCGTCGGTGACGAAGTCGATGCACACCCGCGTGCCGGATCGATCCCAGCGCGGGTGGAGGTCACACCGCATGGGCTCTTCCCGGGTCGCGACCTCGTGCCGGATGCGGGCCAGATCCACCCGCTGGCCAGAGGCGAGGTCGAACAGCAACAGCGTCAGCCACGCGTCTCCGTCGGGATAGGTATCGCCCAGCAAGACCGATCCGTATCCGTGCCAGCTGTAATGGCCGTCTTCGGTGAGGGTATGCTCGGCGACCCGCTTGCGCGTGTCGTCGTTCAGATCGGACACGTAGAACCCTTCGGCCACCAGCTGGTTCATCCGCGCGCGCAGCAGGCGACGGGCAAACCTGGCGACCGCACGCACCGCCGGGTTGGCGAGCAGCCGATTAGTCGCAAGCGCGCGCACCGCCCCGGAATTGCGGCCCCAATACCAGATCCGGTCCTCACCGATCCACGCCGGATGGCTGACTCTTTCCTGCGCGACCACGCGAACCTTGCCGCTGGCGCAATCGCGCACCAGCAGCCGGGCATAGGTGGTCCCGCCCTCGCCCGCATCGGTCACGAAGAAGGCGAGCCGGGTCCCGTCGGGTGAGAAGACCGGGTGGGTGACGAACCGGCGATCCGAATGGGGCGAACCTACAATCTCGGCAAGTTCGGCATAGGAGAGCAGCAGCGACGCGGCCCCATCGGCCATGCTGACGCTCCACAGCCCGTCCTGCGTCGGCCCCTCGCCGAGATGGCGATCGACGGCGGCGCCATAGCCATAGGTCGGGTCGAGCCGGGCGAGGCGCGCGTAATTGCCCCCAACGCCAATCGATTCGTCGGGGGACAGCGCGCCGATCGCCATATCGAGCGTCCGGATCGGCGTGCCATCCGGGCTAACATTGCGCGCAACCGCATGCCCCTGCCCGTCGACGTCGTTGTACAGGATCGATCCGTCGCGCCGCCATTGCTGGCGTGCGCCATGCTGCCAGTTCCAGCCGCGCGTTTCGCCGAGCGTCTCGAAAGTGGCATCCTCTGGCCGCCAGCGGCGCACCAGTGCAGGCTCCCCCACGGGCAGGGTCACCCAGTCGGCAGGGCAATTGAGCAGCAGCAGGTCGCGCCCATCGGGCGAGAACGGGCAGAGATCGTAAAAGCCGAAGAAATTCGCGCTATCTTGCGATGTCGCCGCGACCATGCGCGCGCCGATCTCGCGAATACCGGAAATCCCTGCCTCGTCCTGCACCACGATTTGCGCCTGTCACCTAGGCCCTCCGCCGCTAGGCCGGGACGACCGCCGCGCGCAGCGCTTCGATCACCTTCGCCTGGGTGCCTTCGTCCATGTAGGGGTGCATCGGCAGGCTGAAGACCTCATTGGCCATCCGCTCCGACGTGGCGAGCCCTTCGGGGTCGCCGGGGAAGGAGGAATAGGCGGTCTGCAGGTGCAGCGGGCGCGGGTAGTAGACGACCGAGGGAACGCCATGTTCTTTCAGGGTCGCCATCACCGCATCGCGGCCCGAACCGTCGCGGGTGCGCACCGTGTACTGCGCCCACACCGAACGGCAGCCATTGGGCACGTGCGGGGTGATCAGCAGGTCGCCCAGCGCATCGGTATAGCGGTTGGCGACCACCTGGCGGGCTTCGATCTCGTCTTCGTAGATCGCCAGCTTTTCCAGCAGGATCGCCGCCTGCAGCGTGTCGAGCCGCGAGTTGAGGCCGATCCGCTCGTTATCGTACTTGTGCGTGCCCTTGCCGTGCACGCGGTAGGAATCGAGCAGCGCGCGCAGCTCGTCGTCATCGGTGAACACCGCACCACCATCGCCATAGCAGCCAAGCGGTTTGGCCGGGAAGAAGCTGGTGGTCGCAACGGTGCCGATCGAACCGGTGCGGCGGCCGTTGTAATCCGCGCCGAAGCCCTGCGCCGAATCGCTCACGACCCACATGCCGTTTTCCTGTGCAACCGCCTCGATCGCGTCGTAATCGGCGGGCAGGCCGAACAGGTCGACCGCGATCACTCCGGCGGGCTTCATCCCCTCGGCCTTGGCGAAGGCGATCGCGCGCTTCAGGCTTTCGACGTCGAGGTTGTAGGTCCGCTCGTCGACATCGACGAACACCGGGGTCGCGCCGGTCATCGGCACGATTTCTGCGGTGGATGCAAAGGTGAAGGTGGGACAGAATACCGCGTCGCCAGGCCCGGCGCCCAGCGCCATCAGCGCCAGCTGCAGCGCGTCGGTGCCGTTGGCGCAGCCCAGCGCGTGCTTCGCGCCGCAGAATTCGGCGAGCTTGCCTTCGAACTCGGCCACTTCGGGGCCCATGATATATTTGCCGTGGTCGAGCACGGCGGCGATGCGCGCGTCGAGAGCAGGCCGGATACGCTGCTGCTGCGCGGCGAGATCGATAAATTGCATGGGGTTAGGCCCTTTCTTCCGTCAGCCGGAGTGTGTCGCTGCTCGCGTCATATTCGTATTTCTCGCCCGTGCGCGGGCATACCAGCGTCTCGTCGAGACGCTCGCCCGTGCGCGAAACCCAGCCGATCCGCTTTGCCGGAACGCCCGCGACCAGCGCAAAATCGGCTACATCCTTGGTAACCACGGCACCGGCCGCGATCATCGCATAATCGCCGATCCGGTGGCCACACACGACGGTCGCGTTGGCCCCGATGGTCGCGCCACGGCCCACGGGAGTGGGTGCGAATTCGGACTTGCGCTCGATCTCGGCGCGCGGGGTCAGCACGTTGGTGAAGACGCAGGACGGGCCGCAGAACACCCCGTCGGCCAGCTCCACACCCTTGTAGAGCGAGACGTTGTTCTGGATCTTGCAGTTATTGCCGATCGTCACGTCGGGCCCGGCGACCACGTTCTGTCCGAGCACGCAGTTCTCGCCGATCATGGTGTTGGGCAGGACATGGCTGAAATGCCAGATCTTGGTACCCGCGCCGATCGTGCTGGGCTCGTCGACATAGGCGCTTTCATGCGCGAAATAGGGGGTCTTGTCGGTCACTTGTTTTCTCCCAGCGAGGCCTGCAGCGCGGCTTCCGCGCGGTCGAGGACTTCGAGAACGCGCAGTCCCTCGGCCACATCGGTAAGCGGCTGCGTGCCCTGTTCGATGCAATCGATGAAGTGCTGGCATTCGGAACGCAGCGGCTCGCCCTGTTCGACCGCAATATATTCCGGATCGGCCTTGATCGGTGCGGGGGCCGGGCCGGAGCGGTCGATCCCGTGGCGATAGATCGCAAGCTTGCGATCCCACTCGGGCGCGCTGTCTTCGAACACCAGCATGCCCTCATCGCCCACGGCGACCAGCCTCGCCTCCTTGAAAGGATGGCTCCACGAAGTCTGCACATGGCCGCGCACACCTCCGGGGAACTGCAGGTGCGCGGTGCACCAGTCGGCGATGCCCGGCGTGATCCACGCCGCGCCTTCGGCCGTCACGGCATCGGGCGCTTCACCCACCATCGCGAGCAGCATCGAGAAATCGTGTGGCGCGAAGGACCACATGACGTTTTCCTCGGTGCGGAATTTGCCCAGGCTGAGACGGTTGGAATAGACATAGCGCAGCTGGCCGATCGCGCCGCCCGCCACCAGCTCCTTCGCCTTGCGGAAGATCGGGTGGTATTGCAGCAGGTGGCCGACCATCAGGATCTTGCCCACCTCTTCGGCCTTGGCCGCCATCCGCTCTCCGTCGGCGGGCAGCAGGGCAAGCGGCTTTTCGACATAGACATGCTTGCCCGCTTCGAGCGCGGCAATCGCCACATCGGCATGGGTTTCCGCCGGTGTCGCCAGCGACACGCCGTGAATGCTGTCGTCCGCGAGGATATCCTCGAAGCTGCGCGCCTCGGTCCCGTGCTCCTGCGCGATCCGCTCCGCGGTCGGCGCGTGATAGTCCGCCACCGCCGCCAGCGCGCCCAGCTGCGCGTAATTGCGCGCAAGGTTCTTGCCCCAGTGGCCGACGCCGATCTGGGCGATGCGCGTGTTGCTCATGCCGGGAACACCTTTTCGTGGTTGCGATCGAACTTGCCGCGCGTGTCGAGGATGACGGCGGCGTGTTCGAGGATCAGGTCGTAGTCGAAGGCCTTGTGGTCGGTGGTCAGAACCACCGCGTCGAACCCGGCGAGCGATTGCGCCGTCAGATCGACCGAGGACAGGTCGAAATCATGCTCGCGCGTTTCGGGGAAGACCGGGATGTGCGGGTCGCTGTAGTGAATGTCAGCGCCCAGATCGCGCAACTTCTCCATGATCTCGACCGAGGGGGATTCGCGCATGTCGTCCACATTGGGCTTGTAGGCGATGCCGAGCACGAGGATCTTCGAGCCCGCGATCGACTTGTGCTTGCCGTTGAGCGCCAGCGCCAGCTTGTTGACCACGAAGTCGGGCATCGAGCTGTTCACTTCGCCCGCCAGCTCGATGAAGCGGGTGTGCAGGCCGAATTCGCGCGCCTTCCACGTGAGGTAGAACGGGTCGATCGGGATGCAGTGACCGCCGAGGCCCGGGCCGGGGTAATAGGGCACGAAGCCGAACGGCTTGGTCGCCGCCGCGCGGATCACCTCGTGGATGTCGATATCCATCCGGTCGGCGACTATCTTCATCTCGTTGACCAGCCCGATATTGACCGCGCGGTGAATGTTTTCGAGCAGCTTGGTCAGCTCGGCAACCTTGGTCGAGCTGACCGGGACCACCGTGTCGATCACCCCGCCATAGAGCGCCTGGCCGACTGCGTGGCAGGTTTCGGTCACCCCGCCGACGATCTTGGGAATGGTCGCGGTCTCGAACTTCTCGTTGCCCGGATCCTCGCGCTCGGGCGAATAGACCAGGAACACTTCCTCGCCCACGGTGAGCCCCGATTTCTCGATCCGCGGCTTGAGCTCCTCGTCCGTGGTACCCGGCCAGGTGGTGCTTTCGAGCGAGACGACCTGACCTGCGCGCATGTGCGGCACGATCGCCTCGGTCGTGTTGAGCACGTAGGTCAGATCGGGTTCGCGATATTTGTTGAGCGGGGTTGGCACGCACAGGATGATCGCATCGACCTCGTCGATCCGGGCCATGTCGGTGGTCGCTTCGAACCCGGCCTCGTTTGCCGCGGCGATATCCTTGCCCGAGATATGCTCGATATAGCTTTGCGCCTTGGCCAGCTTCTCGACCTTGCGGGCATCGACGTCGAACCCGATCGTCTTGTAGCCCTTTTCGCAATAACGCAGCACCAGCGGCAGGCCGACATAGCCGAGGCCGACCACTCCGATTGTGGCGGTGCCGTTGGTCAGGCGATCGATCAGTTGCTGGCTATGCAATGGCTGTGTTCCTCAATCTCGGTGCGTTTGCGAAGGGCGTCGGCCGCCCGACTGTGCGCTTCGTATGACAGGTCGATGATAGCTATTTCGAGCCGAACCCGCTGACCATCACGCGCAGCGTCTTGGCGAGGATCAGCAGGTCGAGCCAAAGGGAGAAATTCTTGATGTAGAAGAAATCGTGATTGAGCTTGGTGCTCACGCTGTCGACATCGGCGACATGGCCCTGAACGGTCTGTGCCCAGCCGCTGATGCCGGGGCGCACCACGTGGCGATAGCGGTAATAGGGAATTTCCTCCTCATACCACCGTGACAGCTTCTCGGCCTCGGGACGCGGGCCGATCCAGCTCATCTGTCCCAGCAGGATGTTCACGATCTGCGGCAGTTCGTCGACCCGTGTGCGGCGGAAGATGCGCCCGATCCGGGTGACCCGCGCATCCGCATCCTTGGTCACGAGATCGTCCAGCCCGGCAGGCGTGGGAGCGGTGCAATGCTGCATGGTGCGGAACTTGTAGACGGTGAAGGGCTGCGCCCGATAGCCCATCCGGCTCTGGCGGAAGATCATCGGGCCCGGGCTGTCGAGCTTGATCGCGATCCCCGCCAGAAGCAGGAACGGCAGCAGCGGGATCAACACGACCAGCGCGATCAGACGATCGAGCACATGCTTGATCGTCTGGTAGACAGGAGAGGGCGTGAGCGATCCGTACGCGGTCTCGGAGATATGCTCCAGCGTCACTTCGCCGGTCACCGATTCGATCAGATGTCGCAGGTTGTAGACTGGAATCCCCGCGAGCGCGGCGTCGGCCAGCATCTCGCTCTGGCGGTCGCTCAGCGGGAGCCGGAAGTCGACCGCGATCGCATCGGCATGGTCGAAGCCGGCATGGTCCGAATGTTTCAGCCAGTCGATCGAGGGGAGCTGCGGGAGCGCTGCCCCGTCGGGCTGCGCAAGCACGCTGATGCGCAGCACCAGCTCATCCTTGTAGCGGAAATGTTCGAGGTACGAGAGCAGCACCACCGCCACGAAGCTGCCGATCAGCACGAAGCGGCTGTAATCGAGCTTGAACATCAGCAGGCCGATCGCGATCAGCCCGTAGGCCAGCGCAAAGGACGGAACGATTGCGGAAGCGCGCTCAACGCCTGGATAGCGGTTGACGTTCTCGATCAGCAGGACACCGATCAGCGAAGAGGCGAAGGCCGCCAGGCAGGCGTAGCCGACCTGAAACAGGCTCGCCTCGGGCATGCCGAAAATGACGATGCGCAGCAGGATCGCCACCAGCACTGCAAGCAAGCTGATCGTCACCGAACGTTTGATTTTTCTCCGCGTCGTGTGCCGTCTTCGGCCAACCGCGCCCGCCGCACGCGACGAGCATGCCGCGTCAACAGCGTTTTGTCCCATTTTCAATACTCGATCCGCACAATCAGCACAGCGCCCGATGCGGCGCTCCTCTAGCTGGGCCGCCGAAGCTTTCCAACCGTGTATTTAAGGCGTTAGGAAAGGCGTGGCATCCGCGCATCTCTTTTGTCCGCCCGCGTCCCGCAATCGCGCAACACCGGCGGGTCTGCATGCGGCAAGTCTTGGCGAGGGCTTTATTCTTTCGGCTTCTTGGCCTAACCAAGCGCCCGCATGGGGGGAGAAGCCCGCAAGGGATTGGCGATGCATCGATTGATATTGCTATTGTGTGTGCTGGTTTTGTCGGGGTG
>CEQK01077559.1_pt1 | contig 23586 bp, 26 predicted proteins | sample 531051 | NCBI WGS metagenome assembly CEQK01 (sample SAMEA2621229, study PRJEB7988) | marine metagenome | biome: marine biome (ENVO:00000447); feature: deep chlorophyll maximum layer (ENVO:xxxxxxxx); material: "saline water (ENVO:00002010), including plankton (ENVO:xxxxxxxx)" | depth 150 m
CCAGGTTTCCAGGCCCGTCTGGGGCGGGTCCGTGAACGATCCCGTGGACCAGACATAATCCCCATGGCCGCCGATCAGGTGCGGGCGGGTGTCCCGGTTGGCCTGGGAATGAACCATCAAGACCGATTCCCCGACGCTGGCTTTGAGAGTCCCTTCGCCCAGCAGGGCGCCGACGGCGCCGTTGAACACGACGTGGCTGGGGGTCAGGGTCGCCATGACCCGCAATGAATCGGCGTAATCCTCGCCGGCCGTTTCGTACTTGATGTATTCGTCGTGCTCGTCCTTGGCCAGGTAGTAATCCTGTTCGCCGATGTAGTAGGCACGGTCATAGCGGATGGGCGTGCCGTCAGCGGCCTTGAGGCCGTCGCGCGGCAGCACCATGATCGCGCCGTTCATGCCGTGGCAGACGTGATAGGGGATCATCGCCCCGCCCGGCGCGCAGTGATAAACGAACACCCCGGCCTTCGTCGCCCGGAACCGCAGCACGGCTTCCTCGCCGGGCGACACATGGGTCAACCCGCCGCCGCCGAGCGCCCCGGTCGAGGCATGGAAATCGATGTTGTGTTCCATGGCGCTGGTCTCGGGATTGACCAGGGTCAGCTCCACATAGTCGTCCTGATGGACGACGATCATCGGGCCGGGAACGGACCCGTTGAAGGTCAACGCCCAGATCTCGGCCCCATCGTCGTCCAGCACCATCTTCTTTTCTTCGATGTCCAGCCGAACCTCGACAACCTTCGGGCCGCCGGTCGCCACCTGTTCGTGCTTGGGCAGAAACGGCGGCGCGACCATTTCCTGTTTAACCCGCGGCAGGGCGGCAATTTGTTTTTCCGACAAGGGAGCCGATGCCTGGGAGGGCTTAGGGGCCGCCGCATGGGCGGGATTGCCGGCCATATCCATGGCCAACAGCCCGCCGCCGACGGCGGCGGTGCCTGAGAGAAAGTTTCTTCGGGAGACGGTGGACCGAATTCCAGGGGTCTTTTCCATGTTCAACTCCGACGTTGGAATTTACTTGGCCGTTCGACCGCGACATGGAATTTTCTGCGTCGCAATTACGACGCTAGCTCCCCGCGCCGGTCCGCACCTTGATTTCGATCAAGACCGCGGCAAATCCGAAAAATAACCAAACCGCGGCAACAGGCGGAAATCCACTGAAACCATGAAATATTAAGTGTGCGAGCGTTGATCCGCCGCTGCGTTCAGCACCTCTTATTCTTCCGCCTTGTCCGCCTGGATGATCTGATCCACGACATCGGTCATGTCCTTCCCGAACACCTCCGGCTTCCGATAGAGCGGATGATAAGGCGCGCCGGAGCGGTCGATATAGGCCGCCTGCATGCCGGCGGACATGGCGCCGTGGGTATCCCAGTCATGAGTCGCGACAAGGCGCAGGTCCTGTATCGGCCTTCCAAGATGATCCGCCACGAAACGATAGACCTTGGGATCGGGCTTGAAGCTGCCCGTTTTCTCGACGGAGACGACATCGTCGAAACTCTCGTTCAAACCGGCGTTGGCGATCTGGCTGCTCACCAAGTCGAGGGAGGAATTGGAGAACGCGACGGTCCGGTAGCCGGCGGCGCGCAGTCGCGCCAATGCCGGCTTGATATCGGGATGTGGATTCAGACCGGCGAAGCCCTTGAGAATGTCCGTGCGTCTGTCCTCGGAAAGCGTGACGCCGCGGCGCGCGGCGACGGCGTCCAGGGTGATCGCCGCAAGACGGGCAAACCCCGTTTCCACACCGGTCAGGGCACAGACGGTCGATGTCTGCAGCAGCATGGCGAACCAGGTGGCAATGACGCCGGCGTCCTGAAAGACCGCCTCGAACCCCGGCTTCAGCGACGACAGGTCGAGAACCGTTTCATTGATGTCGAACAGCACCGTGTCCCGGGACATGGCCTTCTCCTTTACTATTATAGTGTTTAATACCGCGTCCCGCGTCGGACGCCACAGGTCAGGCGGCGGATCGCGCCGGGTTCAGAGCATCCCGTTCCACCGCCATATCCTCGGCGAGGGACACGAGACCGGCATTCATGCGCGCTGCTTCTGTTCCCATTCCAGCTTGGGGAGGATCACCGAAACGGTTGTCCCCTGGCCCAAGGTACTTTCGATTTCGATCCGGCCGCCGTGTTTTTCGATCAACGTCTTACAGATCGCCAACCCAAGTCCCCATCCCTCAACCGCCTTGTAGGGATCAAGGTCGCCCCGCGCGAAGGGTTCCGTAATGCCGGGAAGGTGCCCTTGGGCGATGCCGCAGCCGGTATCCACCATCTTTATAATGACTCCGTCTGCAACTTCGTACGCAGAGGCCTCAATCTTACCGCCGGGCGGGGTGAATTTCATGGCATTCGACAGAAGGTTCAGGATGACCTGCCGGATCGCCTGGCGGTCGGCAGTGATATCCACGGAACCCGCATCCGCGTCGACCGACACAGATATGTCCTTTCGCGCCGCATCCGCCGAGAAGATGTGGATGCATTCGTTAAGGGTCTCCAGGGCATTGAACGTTTCCCGATCCAGGCCCCGCCCCCCCGATTCAATGGCCGAAATGTCGAGAATGCTGTTGATCAGGGACAGCAGATGTTCGCCACTGAATCGGATATCCTTGGCATATTCCTTGAATTTGCGCGCGGAGGACTCGCCGAAATCCTGAAAGGCGATGAGTTCGGAGAAGCCGATGATCGCGTTCAAGGGCGTGCGCAATTCATGGCTCATGGCGGCCAGGAACTGAGATTTGGCAAGATTGGCCTTTTCTGCGTCTTCCCGCGCCGTTCTCAACGCCTGCTCGAACAATTTCCGTTCCGTGATGTCCTGAAACGACCCCCGCAGCAGGATTGGAACACCGTCTTCCAAAACCGCCTCACCGACGATACGAACGTTCTTGACCGCCCCCTTGCGGGTCAGGATCGACAATTCCAGATCCCACGGGGTGCCGTTCCGGCGTCCGGCGGTAACGGCAGCCGCCAGCAAGGGGCGGTGTTCCGGGACAAAAAACTCGATCGCTTCCGCAAATGTCGGGCTGTAATCCGGCGTCGCTTCAAGAATGCGATATGTTCCCTGGCTCCAGGTCAATTGTCGGGTACTCAGGTCCAACTGCCAACCGCCGGTCCTGCTCAACCGTTCCACGTCCTCGAGAAGTCGGCTTTGCCGGGCTCGGAACTGTTCGCTGTGGCGCAGCCTCTGGTCCCGGTCCACCAACTGGCGGTTCTTCGCGGACATGATCGACAGATAGGTGAGCAGGCTGAGCACGAGTGCTACCGTCAAGCCGACAATGACCACCACAATGATGCTGCGGTATTTCTCGACCCAGTTCCGGCGCGGATTGATCAAGCGCGCCTGCAGTGCGATCTCCCGCGGCAGTTCCAGGCCCAATGCGTCCAACACCTGATCGTTGAACAGATATTCGTTCGGGCTATCCTTTACCGGGGCGAGTTCGCGCATCGGCACGCCCTCCAGGTGGGCCGCCATCAGCCCCGCTGCCATCCGTCCCTGAGCGATACCGCTGGTCACATAGCCGCCGAGGACGCCGTCGAATAGATAGGCGTCCTCCATGCTGATCACGATTCTGCGGCCGGCATTGACGATCCCCCCGACAATCTGCGCCAGCGTAGCGACATCGCCGGTCTGATTCCGGATCGCCCCCAGGGTGGTCAAGATGACCGGCTGATCGGGCGTATTCCGCAAGCTGTCCAGGATATCCTCAAGCCGCTCGCTGATCAGGAACGTCACCGCGGGCCGGGCGGCCCCGTGCAGTTCTCTTTTTAGTTCGACTTCAATGGCCTGGTATGTCGCCGATCCGTCGCCGATGACCACAACCTGCTCCGCATCGCCCTGAAGCTGATGGAGCAGATCAAGGTTCGGCCGGATTTCCTTCTTTTCGAAAACCCCGGTGACAGCCCCGGCATCCAACCGTTCCAAATGGGAGAAATCGTTGACCCCGGAAAAGAACACGGGCGTATCGGGAAACACATGGCGCAGGTGATGCAATGCGAAATTCAGCCCGCTGTCATCGGTCACATAAACCGCATCCGGATCGTAAGAAGCGTACTTGATTTTCAGATGCTCGGCGAAGGCGTCGGCATAGACCGCGCTTAGCGCACGGCGTTTGGTGTCCAGGTATTCCGTCTTGATCTCGGCCGGAGCATCCAATCCCACGGTAATGGCCGCGACGAAGCCCTCGTGCTGCCGGGCCGTCCAGGGATATTGCTGGCTGTAGGAATGAATGACCAGAATGCGGAATGCCCTGTCGTCCGCCCCGTGATCCCCCACCGCCGGGTTCGGCATCCAAACACAGATCACCCACAAGACGATCGCGGCAAAATGCCGGGTCAAACGGGTCAACCTCGTAGAAGCAATAAAGCCTAGTTCATTCAATGAGACAAACCTTGGTTCGAATGGGTAGGAACCGTGGGATGCAAACATCTTCTGTGGGGTGGAAACCGATGTTTTCGGCGTTCTGGTGAGACACGGTTATCGACCGTGGTTTCCAAGACATCACCGACGGCACCTCTTCCCCCCTCATTCCGGCGATGACTCCACGCCGTGTATTCCTGTAGGCACCTAGGAACACATTGTTACAGTTTCACGACTCGATCAATTCCCCCTAAAGTCATAGACAATTCCTGGGATCCGTCAGCGCGAAGCCCTTGCGGGTACCCGCGCCCCTGCCCTCGGAAACTCCACCACGCCCCCGATTTCAGTGGCGACAGGTCGCGAACCGCACCGGTGCGGTGGGTCGATCATGTCCCTGACAGGGCGATAGGCGGTTGCGCGGCGCACGGCTTTGCGATACGGCCAAGGAAAGACGGAGGGAAACACCATTATGAATGAAACCACCTGCACCATCGCCGTGATCCGCGGCGACGGCATCGGCGTCGACGTGACGGACGCGGCGTTGGCCGTCATCGACGCGGCCAAGGCACGCACGGGCGGTTTCCGCCTTGCCTGCAACGACCTTGTGGCCGGGGCCGGGTATTTCAAGGAAACGGGCCAGGACATCGCCCCCGGACACGAAGACGCCGCGGCCGAGGCCGATGCGATCCTGCTGGGCGCGATTGGATTGCCGGCGGTGCGCCATGCGGACGGCACGGAAATCTCGCCCCACCTGCGCCTGCGCGAACGCTTTCAACTGTATGCGGGCGTGCGCCCGGTCAAGGCCTATCCCAACGCGCCCCGCCGCCTGGCCGACCCCCGCGCCGACGCCATCGACCTGATCATTCTCAGGGAATCGACCGAAGGCCTGTTCTATTCCGCCGCCGCCAACAAGCGCGAGACCGTGGCAAACGACAGCGAAGTGCAGGACATTCTGCGCATCACGCGCCCGACCTCGGAAAAACTGTTCGATTTCGCCTTCCGCCTGGCCGAAAAGCGCAAGGCCAAGGGTGGGAAAGGCATGGTGACCTGCGTCGACAAGGCCAACGTGTTCCGCTCCATGGCCTTTTTCCGCAAGATCTTCGACGAACGTAAGGGCGCCTTCCCGGATATTCCCGCGTCCTACAACTACGTCGACGCCCAGGCCCTGGACCTGATCCGCCGGCCCTGGGATTTCGACGTTCTGGTGATGGAAAACATGTTCGGCGACATCCTGTCGGACCTTGCCGGCGGGCTGGTCGGTGGCATGGGCATGGCGTCCTGCGCCGAGGTCGGCGACGACCACGCCCTGTTCCAGCCGGCCCATGGCTCGGCCCCCGACATCATGGGCCAGGACAAGGCCAATCCCCTGGCCGCGATCCTGTCCGGCGCCTTGATGCTGGATTACCTCGCCGACCGCATGGGCGGCCACGACGGGCTGGCCGATGCGGCCACGGTGATCGAGGACGCCGTGCAACGGGGGTTTGAGCAGAACCGCCTGCGCCCCATGGAATTCGGCGGCGACATGGGCACCCAGGCCGTGACCCGCGAGGTCATGGCATTGATTTCCGGGGATTAAGCGGCGTCAGGCCGCCAGCGAACCGAAACTTTCGTCGGCCAGACGGCGGGCATCGGGAATGTCCACATGGCGGCCCTTGAAGTGGGCCAGGCCTTCGTTCTCGATCGCGCGGATCACCCGCGACATGGTTTCCGAGCGCACGCCGATCAGGGACGCGATGTCCTGACGCGACACCGGAAGTTCCAGACGGACCCGCGTTCCTTCATCGGAATCGGCCTCGCCGCCGAACGCCACCAGAAGGCGCAGGAAGCGCACCCGGCAGGACGCCGTGACCGTTTCCATGACCTTGTTCTCGGCCTCGGCCATATCGCGGGCAAGATGGCGGAAAAAGGCCATGACCAGGGCCGGGCTGTCGGCTGCTATGCGGTGCACCGTGGCCGCCGGCACGTGGCAGATGCGGCCTTCTTTCAAGACTTCGGCGCTGACGCCGTGGGGTGTGCCGGTCAAAAGCGACCGATAACCGAAGGTCTGGCCCGGGCGAACCAGGCGCAGCAGCACCGATTCACCGTCCGCATCTACCTTGCGGATGCCGACCAAGCCCGAGGATACGCAATAAACGCCCGTCGCTTCGTCGCCTTCGTGGTAGATGGCTTCACCGGCCAGAAAGCTGCGTGACCGGCGGGCGTCATCCATATGGGCGACGTTCGCCCCTTCCAGGACCGACCATTCGGCAGCCTGACGGTGTGCGCAGTTGGAACACGACTTATCCATGATACTTCCCCAAGGTTCGACACCGAAATCGGCGCCTCAATAGGGGAAGTGTCGCTCATATTCAGTTTCTTGGAATTGATCTGAATCAACACCCGGATCTACACAATCGGATAGGGTTGCCGAGTCCACCCGCCAACCGGGGGCGCCTATTCTGGGGGAACTGGAAACATGCCCGACAGGGCCCGTACCGCAAACTTCGACGAAACCGTGCGCCGGTTCATCCTGCGTTATGGGGAGTCCGCCCTGACGGAAGCCAACCGCCGCGCCCAGGAACTGGAATCCGAAGGCGACAGCGACGGCGCGGAAACCTGGCGTCAGGTCGCCGCCGCCATCGCCGCGCAAAGCGCCTCCCGCACAGGCAGGCGGTTGCATTAATTGGAATTAGCGGTCAGCGGGCCGCCGTCACCATGATCTCAACCTCGGTGCCCATTTCAAGCTGCACCCCGACGCAGGCCCGGGCCGGTCGTTTGAGATCGCCCAGCCATTCCTTCCACACCTCGTTCATGGCCGGCTTGCGGCGCAGGTCGTCCAGATAAATCACAGCGGACAGCAACTTCGACTTGTCCGTGCCGTAATGGGCCAGGCATTTGTCGATCTTGGCCAGCACGTCGCGGGTCTGCCCGGCAACGTCCTTGGACGTGTCGCCGCCCGTCAGCCCGCACAGATAGACGGTCGTGTCCGTCGCCGTGCCCTGGCTGAGAATTTCGCCCGAGTTCAGATGGTCGATGGTCATGTGGGATGTCTCCTCCGATAGTTTTTTGATTCTACCCGATTGTGGGCAGCAAACCGCCGGAAGGGCAAGAAGGGAACCACTGAGGCGGTGAGGCAATGAGGAGATCTGGATTCCCGCTTACGCGGGAATGACGCCAAAAACTGATTCCCCATGTCACCCCCGCGAAAGCGGGGGTCCAGCCTTTCTCCCCTTTCCCTCTCACCGCCTCAGTGGCCTTCTTCCCCTTCCCTTACGTCAACCGGCGGCCCTTGTGCCCTGCCCCCGGGACCGGGATAATCGCGCCCAGGTTCTTGGGAGACATCCGAATGTTCACCACCGGCATGACCTTTGCCCTGGGCGACGAGGTCGAAGCCCTGCGCGACACGGTTTTCCGCTTTGCGCAGGACAAGATCGCGCCGCGCGCCGCCGAAATCGACGCAACCAACGAATTCCCCCGCGACCTGTGGCCGGAGATGGGCAAGCTGGGCCTGCTCGGCATCACGGCGGACGAAGACCACGGCGGCGCCGCCATGGGATACCTGGCGCATTGCGTGGCGATGGAGGAACTCTCCCGCGCCTCGGCCTCCGTCGCCCTGTCCTACGGCGCCCATTCCAACCTGTGCGTCAACCAGATCAACCGCAATGGCACGCCCGATCAAAAGGCCCGCTACCTGCCCAAGCTGATCACCGGCGAACACCTGGGCGCCCTCGCCATGTCCGAGCCCGGGGCCGGGTCCGACGTGGTCGGCATGAAGCTTCGGGCCGAGCGGCGCAACGACCGCTACATCCTGAACGGCAACAAGATGTGGATCACCAACGGCCCGCAGGCCGATGTGCTGGTGGTCTATGCCAAGACCCAGCCGGACGCGGGATCGAAAGGCATCACCGCCTTTCTGGTCGAAAAAGACATGGTCGGGTTTTCGACCGCGCAGAAGCTGGACAAGCTGGGCATGCGGGGTTCCGACACCTGCGAGCTGGTGTTCGAGGACTGCGAAATTCCGGCGGAGAATGTGCTGGGCGAAGTGGATGCGGGGGTGAAGGTGTTGATGTCGGGCCTGGATTACGAGCGCCTGGTGCTGGCCGCCGGGCCCGTCGGCATCATGCAGGCCTGCCTGGACATCGTGGTGCCCTATGTCCACGACCGCAAACAGTTCGGCCAGGCCATCGGCGAATTCCAGCTGATGCAGGGCAAGTTGGCCGACATGTACACGGACATGAACGCCTGCCGCGCCTATGTCTATGCCGTGGCCCAGGCCGCCGACCAAGGGCGCACCACGCGCAAGGACGCGGCCGGCTGCATCCTCTATGCCGCCGAAAAGGCAACCCAGGTCGCACTCCAGGCCGTGCAGGCCCTGGGCGGCATGGGTTACATCAACGAAAGCCCCACGGGGCGGCTGCTGCGCGACGCCAAGCTGTATGAAATCGGCGCCGGCACGTCGGAAATCCGGCGCATGCTGATCGGCCGCGAACTGTTCCAGGAGACGGCGTAATGCCCAAGTTCGAATCCCAGATCACCACCAATACCCCGGCGTTCAAGAAGAACAAGGAACGCATGGACGGTCTGGTCCGCGCGCTGGCGGAGACCCGCGCCACCGTGGAAAAAGGCGGCAGCGATCAGGCCCGCGACCGCCACCTTTCGCGCGGCAAGCTGCTGCCCCGCGACCGGGTGAAGGGCCTACTCGACCCGGGCTCCCCATTCCTCGAGGTCGGCCAGCTCGCGGCCTGGGACATGTATGGCGGCGGCGTGCCGGGGGCCGGCATGATCGCCGGGGTCGGCCGCGTGTCGGGCACGGATTGCATGGTCGTCTGCAACGACGCCACGGTGAAGGGCGGAACGTACTACCCCATGACCGTGAAGAAGCACCTGCGGGCCCAGGAAATCGCCATGGAGAACGGCCTGCCCTGCGTCTATCTGGTGGATTCCGGCGGCGCCAACCTGCCCAATCAGGATCAGGTGTTCCCCGACCGCGACCATTTCGGGCGCATCTTCTTCAATCAGGCCAACATGTCGGCGGCCAACATCCCGCAGATCGCCGTGGTCATGGGGTCCTGCACGGCGGGCGGCGCCTATGTCCCCGCCATGTGCGACGAAAGCGTCATCGTCAAGGGCCAGGGCACGATCTTCTTAGGGGGACCGCCGCTGGTGAAGGCCGCCACGGGCGAGGAAGTGACGGCGGAAGATCTGGGCGGCGCCGACGTCCATTGCCGCAAGTCGGGCGTCGCCGACCATTACGCCGAAAACGACGGCCATGCGTTGGAGATCGCCCGCGCCGCCGTGTCGCACCTGAACCGCGCGCCCGCCACCCACGGCGTGACCCTGGCGGCGCCGGAAGACCCGGCCTACGACCCCGAGGACATCAACGGCATCATCCCCGCCGACCCGCGCCTGCCCTACAACGTGCGCGAGGTCATCGCGCGGATCGTCGACGGATCGCGGTTCGACGAGTTCAAGCGCCTGTATGGCGAAACCGTGGTCTGCGCCTTCGCGCATATCGACGGCGTGCCCGTGGGCATCGTCGCCAACAACGGCATTCTGTTTTCCGCCTCGGCCCTGAAGGCGACCCATTTCATCGAACTCTGCGACCAGCGGGGCATCCCCCTGGTGTTCCTGCAAAACATCTCGGGCTTTATCGTCGGCCGCCAGTTCGAGGCCGAGGGCATCACCAAGGACGGCGCCAAGATGGTCACCGCCGTGGCCACGGCGCGGGTGCCCAAGGTGACGCTGTTCATCGGGGCAAGCTACGGCGGCGGCAACTACGGCATGTGCGGGCGCGCCTATTCGCCCCGCTTCCTGTGGACCTGGCCGAACTCCAAGATCGCCGTGATGGGCGGCGAACAGGCGGCGGGCGTGCTGGCCACGGTCAAGCGCGACGGGATCGAGCGCGACGGCGGCGACTGGTCGGCCGAGGACGAACAGGCGTTCAAGGCCCCCATCATCGCCCAGTTCAACGAACAGGCCGATCCCCTCTACGCCACCGCGCGGCTGTGGGACGACGGCATCATCACCCCGGCGGAAACCCGCCGGGTGCTGGCCCACTCCCTGAAAATCGCCCTTAACCGCCCGACGCCGCCGGGCGGGTTCGGCATCTTCCGGATGTAATCGAGCCGGTTTTCCGGGCCTTAGCTGGTCTGCTTGGAATGCGAGCACCCCTGGTAGTCGTTGGCTTCGCCGATGGGCTGGGAACTCTCCACCTCGCCAGACGACGACGGCTTCGCATTATCGGCCCAAGATGCGGTCGAGAATCCAAGCACCAGGGCAAGGGCGATAAGGATACGCATGACCACTTCACTCCTTCAGATTTATCTAATGAAAAGCCTACGCGTGAACCGCCCGGACGGCAAGGGCGATGTGGGATTCCACACCCGCCGCGAACGACGGCAACAGGGGGGGGCGGGCAGACGTTTTTCAAGCGTGGTGGGGATGGCTGCTTTTGACCCAAGGCGGACAATGCGTACTAGTTACCTCGATTTCGGGGACAGAATATTAATTTGCAAACCCGCGTCAAGACCGGGCGATGGTTATTGACGCCATCACTTATGATGGCATAATACACCATCATGAAGGCAGAACTGATCTTCCGGGACCGCCTGGATCTGCCGGACGGCACGATCATCGAAATGGTTATCTGGCGGGTTCCGGAGGCGGTGCCGCCGTCGGATCACCCTTTCAAGTACCGGCTGTTTTTCGGCCGGGCGGGTGAACGGATCGTCGGATACGACAACGAACGCGGCAAGGGCGATCACAAACATATCCGGGACAGGGAGACGGTCTATCGGTTTTCCGACCCGGAAACGTTGATCGCGGACTTCATCGCAGATGTCGAAAAGGAGAGAGGCCGTGACGGCTGATATCAAGGTTCATGTCGGCGAGGGCATCGGGGAAATGGGGGCGCGGTTCGTGGACGCCTGGCGCCGCGCCGCGAGCGGCGAGGAGGTGCATGAACGCCACCTGACCTTCGCGTCCATGGCCGACCTGACGCGCACGCTGACGCCCAAGCGTCTGGACCTGCTGAACCGGCTGCGCGGGCATCCGGCGCCGTCGATCCGCGCCCTTGCCCGGGACACGGGCCGCGATTTCAAGAACGTGCAGCAGGACGTGACGGCCCTGCGCGACGCGGGCCTGATCGACCAGGACGCGGACGGCGGCCTGACGACGGATGTCGATCGGCTGGTCACCTCCATCGAATTGGCCCGGGCCGTCTGAAGCCATCCCCTTCGAGACGTCCCGGAGCAGAAGGCCCGCCCGAGAGGCTGACATGACGGAAAGTTCCGTAACCATCTACGAGGTCGGCCCGCGCGACGGCCTGCAGAACGAAAAGCGCCTGATCCCGGCGGCCGACAAGGTGCGCCTGATCGACCTGCTGGCCGAGGCGGGATTCAAAAAGATCGAGGCGACCAGTTTCGTGTCCCCCAAATGGGTGCCCCAGTTGGCCGACGCCGCCGAGGTCATGGCCGCGATCACGCGGCGGCCCGGGGTGACCTATGCCGCCCTGACCCCCAACATGAAGGGATATGAAGGGGCCAGGGCCGCGCGGGTCGACGAGGTCGCCGTGTTCGCCGCCGCGTCCGAAGCCTTCAGCCAGAAAAACATCAACTGTTCCATCGACGAAAGCCTGGAACGATTTCGCCCCGTGGTCGGCGCGGCCAAGGCCGACGGCATTCCCGTCCGGGGATACGTGTCCTGCGTCACCGACTGTCCCTATTCCGGCGCGGTGGCACCGGAGGCCGCCGCCCGCGTGACCGAGGCGTTGTTCGCCCTCGGCTGTTATGAGGTCTCCCTCGGCGACAGCATCGGCAAGGCCGCCCCCGAGGCCGTCGCCGCCATGCTGGATGCGGTGCTGAACGTCGCAGAGGCCGCCGATCTGGCCGGGCATTTTCACGACACGGGCGGCCGCGCCCTCGACAACATCGCAGTCAGCTTGGACAAGGGGCTCAGGACCTTCGATTCCTCCGTCGGCGGGCTGGGCGGCTGTCCCTATGCGCCCGGGGCCAAGGGCAACGTGGCGACGGGACGCGTGGTCGATTACCTGGACCGCGCCGGTTTCGCCACCGGCATCGACCGGGCCGGCCTGGCCGCCGCCGAAGCTTTTGTCGCGGGCCTTGCCTTGGGGGAAGAAAATCGCGGGTAACCCCCCGAACATGCGGATATGCTGGACCCAAGCCGGATCCCGGTATATGCGATTAATAACTGGCCCGGAACGGGCCGCCGACCCGCGCAGAAGAACGCGGGCGCTCTTGAAGGATGGCGCTGTTGAACAACCGCCAACTGTTCGCGTTGTACGGAGCAACCCTGGCCGCCGTGTTCGGGCTCGCATTCCTATGGGAGTTCACGGTTGCGGGTGATGCCGCCGAGACCTTCGCCCATGGATCGCCGCATCCGGAACGCATCGACCGCTGGGAACATGTTCTGACGTCCACCGTCTTCGCCGCCATCGCCATGTTCGTGCCGGTCGGGATCATCGGCTGGATCCTCAAAAAACAACAGGCGACCGAAGAAGCCTACCGCCGCAGCGAAGGCACCTTGCGCGCCTTCATCGACCATGCCCCGGCGTTGGTCGCGCTCAAGCATGCGGACGGACGCTATCTTCTGATGAACAAACAATACACGACCCAGTTTGGCCTGGACCCCGCCAAGGCCGAAGGCCTGGATGCCAGCAACGTGTTCCCGAAAGATCTGGCCCGGATATTCCGGGACCAGGAATGCCGGGCCGTGGAAACGCGGCAGGAGGTGAGCGAAGAACATGTCATCCCCCATGAGGACGGCGACCATGTTCATCTCTGCACCAAGTTTCCGGTCATCGGCGAAGACGGCGCAATCGTCGGCATCGGCACCTTTTCCACGGACATCACAGAGCAAAAGGCGACGGAACGGCGCATCAACGATGCCCTGATGGACGCCGAACAGGCCAACCGGGCAAAGTCGGAATTCCTCGCCAACATGAGCCATGAATTGCGCACGCCGCTGAATTCCATCATCGGGTTTTCGCAAGTCATGTCGTTGGGCAAGAATTTCGGACTTTCTGCGGACAAGCATCTGGAATATGCCCGCGACATCCAGCGCTCGGCCGAACACCTGCTGCAGCTCATCAACGATCTGTTGGACCTGTCCAAGATCGAAGCCGGTCAGATCACCCTGAACGAAAGCGAGATCGACCTGCCGGAAACCCTTGAACAGGCCTGTCACATGCTCAAGACCGAGGCCGAAGCCAAGGCCTTGGCCCTGACCTGCACCTGCGAAGCCGGAACCCCGAGGCTGTTCGCCGACACCCGCTATGTCATGCAGGTGATCCTGAACCTGTTGTCGAACGCCGTGAAATTCAATATTCCGGGCGGGCGGGTCGATGTCGCCGCAAGGGTTGAGGATGACGGCCGTATCGCCATCGGTATCACCGATACGGGCATCGGCATCGCGGCCGAAGACATCCCCCTGGTTCTGGAACCGTTCGGGCAGGCCGGCACATCGTCGGACCGCAGCCATATCGGCACCGGTCTGGGCCTGTCGGTCTCCAAACAGTTGGTCGAACTACACGGCGGCAGCTTGACCCTGATCAGCGCGCCGGGCGAGGGCACGACCGTGACCGCCCGCTTTCCGGCCGACCGCGCGGTCCGCGCATGATCCCGCAATCATCCTTGAAATGCGCGAGTCAGCCGCAAAGGTTGCAACCCTGGCGACAAATGTGGAAGTCTTCGTCTAGGGGAGAATCAAGCCGGACCACCTGATGCTGGAGTATTTCGCACCAATTTCCTATTGGGTGGTGACCGCTTTATGGCTGGTCATCCTCGTTCTATATGTAGTCAAGCTGCGTCAGTCCAAATTGGCGGGCGGCGGCATCGCGGTGCTGCTGGTCATTCTGTCGATCGATGCCTTCCGCACGGTGCTTGAAAACGTCTATTTCGGCGCGTACCACAATTCACGATTGGGCGTGTTCCCGGAAAGCTGGGCCGAAATCCTGGGCAATCCGTCGCTGTTGCTGTTCCCCAAGGGCGTGAATATCGCCGCCGGGGTCCTGGTCTTGGTGCTGTTGATCCGCCACTGGCTGCCCCGGGAACTGCGCGAGGTCGATGAACTTCGCCGCAAAGACGCCGTGTTGCGCAGCGTGTTCGACAACGCCGCCGTGGGCATGGTTCTGCACGCGGCCGATGGATCGACCCGCGTCCGCGTCAACGACGCCTTCTGCGACCTTGTCGGGTATTCGCAGGCCGACCTGCTCGACAATCCCTACGAGGTTCTGACCCATCCCGACGACCTGCTGCACAGCCTCGAACTGCGCCGGCGTCTGGCCGACGGCGAGGTCGAGGTCATCTCCATGGAAAAGCGCTATCTGCACAAGGACGGCCATGTGGTCTGGGGCAGCGTGTCGTCATCGATCATCCGCGGCGACGACGGCGAGGTTCTCAACTATGTCTCGTTCATTCAGGATATCTCGGCGCGCAAGGCGGCCGAGCGGTCCCTGCGCGAGGCAACGGAAAGCGCCATCGAGGCCAACCGGGCCAAGTCCCAGTTCCTGGCGACCATGAGTCACGAATTCCGCACCCCACTTAATGCGATCCTGGGGTTCAGCCAGCTTCTCGGCAACGAGATCTTCGGGCCGCTGGGCGACAAGCGATACAAGGGTTACGCCGACAACATCCGCGATTCCGGCGAACTGATGCTGGCGCTGGTCAACGATGTGCTCGATATCTCGACCATCGAAGCGGGCAAGCGGTTGTTGATCATGGAGCCGGTCAACCTGCGCGTCGTAATCGAGGACTGCGTGGGAACCTTCGCGACAATGGCCGAAGACAAGGCCATCACCGTCGAGGTCAATATCGCGCAGGACATCCCGACGCTGATCGCCGACCGCCGCGCGGTGGTGCAGGTCGCCCTTAATCTCTTGTCCAACGCCATCAAGTTCACGAATCCCAACGGCCGCGTCAGCGTCAGCGTGACGCAGACCGGCGATACTCTGTCACTCATGGTCGAGGACACGGGCGTCGGCATTTCTGAAAGTGCACTTGCGACCGTCACCGAACCCTTCACCCGCAGCCATTCGAATCCGCATCTGTCGCAGACCGGCACCGGGCTGGGCCTGTCCATCGTCAAATCCCTGACCGAGGCCCATGGCGGCACGCTGATCATCGACAGCACACCGGGCGAAGGCACGTTGGTCACGGCGCTGTTTCCGCTGAATCCGGACGGCGACGATCAGCCCCCGCTGCGCGTCGCTTCCGCCTGAACGCCGTCCTCCCCCCATCCTTGACGTCCGGGCGTGAACCGTTAGGCTGCTTGGCCAACGAGATCAACCAACCGAATTCCAGTCCCTAAGGGGGAAGACCATGTCCAAGATCAACATCCAGTTCACCCTGTTCTCGGCGTTCTATTCGCCGCTCATTTCCACCATGTCCGGCGGCTTTCTCAAGGCCGAGGGCCTTGAGCCGAACTGGTCCGTGTCGCCGCCGGGCAAGTCGGCGATCGACGCCCTGCTCGACGGCTCCGCCGATGTGGTGCAATCGGCGCTGTCCCAGGGTTTCACCACGCTTGGCAAGGGTGAGACGCCAAAGGTCAAGCATTTCGCCCAGATCAACGAAATGGACGGCTTCTTCGTCACCGGGCGCGCGCCTGATCCCGATTTCACCTGGAAAAAGCTCGAAGGGGCCGACCTTGTCTGTTTCGGCGGCGGACAGCCGCGCGCCATGTTCATGTACGCCTGTCACAAGGCGGGCATCGATTTCTCGAAAATCAACCTGATCACCCCGGGCGGCGCCGCCGATATCGACAAGGCCTTCCGCGACGGCCTCGGCGACTATGTGCAGCAGCAGGGCCCGTTCCCGCAGCAGCTGGAAAAAGACGGCATCGGTCATGTCGTCGCCCAGGTCGGTCCGCAGATCGGCCCCAACGGATTCTCCAGCCTGTGCGCCACGCCGGAATGGCTGGCGACGGACACGGCCAAGGCCTTCATGCGCGCCTACAAGAAAACCCGCATCTACATGAACGAAACCCCGGCCCTCGAGATCGCCAAGGCGGAAAGCTCCTATTTCCCCGAAATTGACGAGGACGTGCTGGCCGACTGCATCGCGACCTATCAGAAACTCGGCTGCTGGACGCCCCATGTCGAGATCACCAAGGAAGCCTACGCGGTGACCCAGGACGTGTTCGAGCACTTCGGCACGCTGAAGGAACGCTATCCCTACGAGGCCGTGTGCTGCCTGCCGCCCGAGACCGATTGAGGATAGCCGACGAACCACGCAACCAGGGCCGGGAGACGACGCCATGTCGGAGACATTCCACCTGATCAGCGCCGTCACCTGCCCCTGGGTGCAGCGGGCCGTCATCATGCTGCGCGCCAAGGGCGTGGATTTCGACGTCACCTATGTGAACCTGCGTGACAAACCGGACTGGTTCCTGGAACTCTCGCCTCACGGCAAGGTGCCGGTGCTGAAGGTCGATGGTGAGGTCCTGTTCGAATCCAACGCCATCGCCGAATACCTGGACGAAGTGTTCGAACCCCGCCTGCACCCGGCCGATCCCATCAAACGCGCCAAGAACCGGGCCTGGACCGATTTCCTTCAGACCTTCGCCTGGGGCCCGGGCCTGAACAACCTGTCCTATTGTGATTCCAAGGACGCCCTGGCCGGGGCGCTGGAAACGGCGCGCCAGCGCGTCAGCCGCCTGGAAGCCGCCATCGCCAAGGAACGGGGCAACGACGGCCCCTACTTCAACGGCCCCGACATGTGCCTGGTCGACGCCGCCTACGCGCCGTTCTTCCAGCGTTTCATGCTGTGCGAGGAACACCTGAAGACGGGGCTGCTGGACGATTTCCCGCTGGTTGCCGCCTGGGTCGATGCCTTGCTCGCGACGGACGCGGTGACCGGCTCCGTCCCGCCGGAATTTCCAGAGGCCTTCAATGCGAATCTGGAACGCCGGGGGGCGCTTGCCTGGGAATTAAAGACCGGAGCCCAGGCGGCGGAGTAATCTACGGCTGCAGGCAGATGTTCATTTGTCGCATCAGCGGCGGGTTGCATTCCCAGTCGTTGCCGGTGCGGTCGAGGTGCGCGTTTTGCGGCATCTGCACCACGGCGCAGGCGCCGTTTTCAAGGTGATAACCGCGCTCGCATTTCCAGCCGTCGCCATAGGATGAATCGACGAAATAAGCGTTTTCCGGAACCTTGACGGCGACGCAGACGCCCTCGGACTCGCGGTATCCCCGCTCACATTCCCACCCGGCGCCGTGGCTGGCGTTGGTCAGGTAGCCGTTCTTGGGCACCTTGATCTCGACGCAGCCTTCGCCCTGCCGCCGATAGGTTCGCTCGCAGTTCCAGGTGTCACCATAGGCGCTGAGAAAGGCGTGAGGCGGAATCACGACCGCGACGCAGGTTTCGCCCTTTTCCTTATAACCGCGCAGGCATTCCCAACCCCGGCCGTAGGACACGTTCGTCATGAAGGCGTTTTCCGGCACCGATACGCCGACGCAGGCGCCATCGACCTTGCGGAAACCCTCGTCGCATTCCCACCCCCGGCCCAGGCCGTCACCATGGGCGTTGGGGGGAACCGTGGCGGCGGTCACCTGGGCGGACGACGTCCCCGGCATGGCCAACCAGACCGCGAGCACGGCCAGAACCATGGCACAGGGCCGCATGGCAGATAAAACGCGAAACATTTATGGGTCACTTTCGTTGTCGGCCGGTTTCGAATCCGGCGGGTTCAATTGAGACCGGCTAAACTGCCGGTTCCGTCAAGGTCATCAGGATATCCGCGTACCAGGCGCAGTTGAGGCCCAGGGCTTCATCCAGCTTGAGATCACGCGTGCCGATATCGAGCCGGGCCGAATGCACGCCCAGCAGTTTCCAGGGCAGAACGCCCAGGTCGCCGTCGCCGACCCGCATCACCACCGGCGCGCCGCTGGTCCCGCGATGGGTCCTGGCATCGGTCAGGAAATAGCCCTCGCCCTGAAAGCGCAGGCCGAAGGAAGAGGCGACGACCGCCTGACGCACCACCGGCAGATGATGCAGCGTATCGTGAAATCCCAAGGGAAAGCCCACCACCAGCAGGGAACTTCCGATTTCCACATGTTCATCCGAGCCGACCAGATGGTCCGGCGTGAAGGCCTGAATGACCGCCGTTTTGGGCAGCGCCGCGCGGTCGATCTCGACCACCGCGATGTCGACCACGCCCTTGCCGTCGGCGCCGTCGCGCCAGATGCTTTTGCCGTCCTGGTACAACAGGATCGACAGGCCCGTGGACTCGGCCAGGTTGCCCGCATTGGTGTGAATTTCGATTTCGATGCGGTTGGGGAAATGCTCACTCGGCGCGTCGTGCACCACATGGCGGCTGGTTATCAGGAACAACCGGTCGTCGCGGGCGAAGAAAAAGCCGCTGGCATTGGTCAGATGGCGGTCGTGTTCGAAGGTGAACAGACGGGGAGAGGTGAACAGCAGGGGATCAATCATCGCCCGGCGCCCTCCGCCGCTCCATGTGCGCCCGTCGCCGGGGAAATCTCACATCTGCTCAAAACTGCGCCTCCGTCAGGACAAAAATGTCGGACCGTTCACGGTTCCCTTTATACGCCTTCCGCGCGGCGTCATGAATGCGCTCGATCATGGTGTCAAAGGCCTTCAGAAGGCCGGCCTCGCCGTCCCCGCAATCGGGGCAGAGCCTGGCCAGCAGGCCGCTGTCCACGAAAAAGGTGATCTCCAGGGCGCTGTCATAGCCCCAGAACCGCACCCGGTTCCGCTTGGCCTCGTAACTGCGGCTGACGTTGGGGAAATTCAGACTCATTCGTGACCGTCCCCGCCTAGCCTTCGCGCGCGGCGCGCTGCGCCTGGGCCACGGCGCCCTCAAGATTGGTATAGCGGTATTTGCCGATACAATAGTACTCAATCGTCATTTTCGTGATCCCATGCGCCGCCATTTCCTCGGCCTCGGAAATGAACTCGGCTTTCTTCGGCTTCTTCCTGTCCACGTTCTTCACGACAACTCCTCAAAATTTGACGCGTGATCCTCGGCCCGACCGACCGGATAACCCGGGGTCAGCGCTTTGCACCGGCCCGGAAGATGCGATCGCCGCGGATCAGGTTCTTCAGTTCCGAAGACAACTGAAACAAAGACTTTTCCGCCGGTGCCGCCGGTATTGCCGGCACGGCTGCGGCCGCATCGTCCGGATGGCGCAAATGATTTTCCAGGGAAGCGTCCCGCGCCATGCGCTCCCGGGTGTCCTGATCGGTGATCATCCGCGGCCCTCCGCAGGCATGGGGCCCGTTTGCAGCGGCCCCTGATCACGGACCAAGGCCGCATCAAGATCGTTGGGATCGATCGTCAGGGCGCGGGCGTTTTGCGCGGCGTTGATCCCGCGATGCAGGTAGATAACGCTGCGCAGCCGGTGATACACCGGGAACGACAGGGATTGCAGGAGTTCTTCATCCGTTTCGACCCTGTAATCGCCCGCCGGCAACACTTCGTCAAAGCCGCCCAGGACGAACGGGCGCGCGAAGGTCACCGTCTTTTCGGTTGTGCGTATTGTCATTGTCGGCCTCCTTGGCGGGCATCTCGTTGCCCGCCATCGATCTTTCCGCAATACCGGCGGAAAACGGCCTATTTCTCCTTGCCCTCGGCGGGCAGGGTCACTTGCTGGCCGGTGTATCCGCGGCAGGCTTGGCGGCGGGCTTGGTCGCAGCGGCGGCGGCTTTATCGGCGGCGGCGGCGGGTTTCGCAGGCTTATTGCCCGTTGAAAAATCCTTGAAGGACATTGCTTGATTCCTTTGATAAACGGAAATATATCCGTTTTAATTATATGGTATTTGATATTTTAATTTTCAATACAAATATGATTTTTATTTTATTATCGTCAGTCAATAACTTTACTTTAATTTCGTTTTTTCTGTCGCCAAGCCGCAGCCAGCCGCCCTTTTCGCCTGCTCTTGAGGTTGCGGCGGCGGTGTTAATCCGCGACAGTCATGCCATGCAATCCGTCCTCCCTCTTCTCGACCTTCTTGGCGTTTGCGTGTTCGCGGCGTCGGGCGCCTTGGTCGCCAGCCGCAAGGAAATGGACCTTGTTGGCTTCGGCTTGATGGCCTGCCTGACCGGTGTGGGCGGCGGCACCCTGCGCGACCTGCTGCTGGGCCGCGACGTGTTCTGGATCGCCGATCCCAAGCCGGTCATCATGTGCCTGACCGTCGCGGCGGTTCTGTTCTTCACCGCCCATGTGATTCAGCGCCGTCATGCCCTGCTGCTCTGGGCCGACGGCCTGGGCATCGCGCTGTATGGCGTCATGGGGGCCGAATTGGCGCTTCAGACCGGGGTCAGCCCGCTGATCGCCATCATCATGGGCATGATGACGGCGACCTTCGGCGGCCTGATCCGCGACGTGGTCTGCCAGGAAACGCCCTTGATCCTGCGCAAGGAGGTCTACGCCACCTGCGCGGCGCTGGCCGCCACGGTCTATGTCACCCTTGCCGGTCTCGACGTGCCGCGCGACGCCGCCATCGCCCTGGGCTTCACGGCCGGCTTCGCGCTCCGCGCCCTGGGCATCGTCCGGGGCCTGTCGCTGCCCACCTACCGGCCGCGGCCGGGGCGGGAGTATTGAGGGCGGGCGCGCGATGGCCGACCCGGCCAGCCCCATCGCGCTTGAGCGTGCCGCAGCCATTTCACCCCGTTATGTCATCTTGTAAATAACGGCGCTTTCCGCAAAACTGCGGCCCCATGACCGAATACATGACCACCAAGGAGCTGGCGGACTTTCTGCGCATCAAGCAGCGCAAGGTCTATGACCTGGCCGCCACGGGGCGCATTCCCTGTTCCCGCGCCATGGGCAAGCTGTTGTTTCCCCGCGCCGAGATCGAAGCCTGGGTCGCCCGGGGCATGGTCGGCGACGGTGGGGGCATGGCCGCGGCGGGGGCCGCCCCGCAACCGGCCAAGGTGCGGCCCGGCGTGTTCCTGGGCTCCCACGATCCGCTGTTGGATTGGGCGCTGCGCCAGTCGCGCTGCGGGCTCGCGACCTTTTTCGACGGCTCCGCCGACGGGCTGGAACGGTTCGCCAATGCCGAGGGCATGGCCGCCGGCCTGCACATGTTCGATCCCGAAGCCGGGGGCAGCGACGACGACGCAGCCTGGAACATCGGCTGGGTGCGGCGCTATGCGGCGACGGCGCCCTGCGTTCTGGTCGAATTCGCCTGGCGGGAACGGGGGCTGATCGTCGACCCCACAACCGCCGATCAGTTCAAATCCATCGCCGACCTGCGCGGCCGCCTGATCGTGCCGCGCCAGGCCGAAGCCGGCACCCAGGCCTTGCTGGAACATCTGCTGGCCGAGGCCGGGATCGGCCTCGACAGCTGCGTGATGACCGAGCCCGCGCGCACGGAAACGGACGCGGCGGAAGTGGTCGCCAGCCACATGGGCGAAGTCACCCTGGGGCTGCGCCCCTCGGCGGCGCAGTTCAAGCTGGAATTCGTCCCGATCCTGCGCGAACGCTTCGACCTTCTGGTCGACCGCAAGGCCTGGTTCGAGCCGCCCATGCAGGCCTTCCTCGCCTTCTGCCGCTCGGAGGAATTCCGCTTCAAGGCCAAGACCATGGGCGGCTACGACATCACCGATCTGGGCAAGGTGCATTTCGTGGGGGCGTGATTTTTTCGCCCATCCCCGTTGGCTCCGTGAGTCCGAAAAAGGGAAAACCACAGAGACGGTGAGACAATGAGAGGGCGGAGAGTGTGAAGGCCTGTCCGTCCCTCACAGGGGAGGTTTTGGAAAGGCGCCGTTTCTGTTCTTCCTCACCGCCTCACCGTCTCTGTGGTTCAAAACAAAAAAGGGCGGACCCGAAGGCCCGCCCTTTCCCGATCATATGAAAGTCCCTGCCGTTACGACGACTTGCCGTTGGGGAAGAACAGCTGCAGGCCGTTCAGCTTGTAGGACGCGATGGTGTCCTGACCGTCCTTGGACAGCACCCAATCGATGAAGGTCTGGGCTTCGGCCTGTTTCACCTTGGGGCATTTCTTCGGGTTGACCAGGATGATGCCGTACTGGTTGAACAGTTGCTTGTCGCCTTCGACCTGGATCTTGTAGGTGCCCTTGTTCTTGAAGCTGATCCAGGTGGCGCGGTCGGTCAGGGCATAGGCGCCCATGCCGACGGCGGCGTTGAGGGTCGCCCCCATGCCGCTGCCGGTTTCGCGGTACCACTCGCCGGACGCCTTCTTGATGTCGACCTCGGCCGCCTTCCACAGGCGGACCTCTTTCTTATGCGTGCCCGAATTGTCGCCGCGCGAGGCGAAGATCGCATTGGCGGCGGCGATCATCTTGAAGGCCTTGGGCGCGTCCTTCATGCCGCCGACCTTGGCCGGATCGTTGGCCGGGCCGACGACGATGAAGTCGTTGTACATGACGTCGGAGCGCTTCACGCCGAAGCCCGCGTTGACGAACTTTTCCTCGGCCGGCTTGGCATGAACCAGCAGCACATCGCCGTCGCAGTTCTGCGCGTTCTTGATCGCCTGGCCGGTGCCGACGGCGACCACGTTGACCTTGATGCCCGTCTTCTTCTCGAAGATCGGCAGCATGTAGTCATACAGGCCCGAATTCTGGGTCGAGGTCGTCGACTGCACGATGATCGACTTGCCGTCGGCCTGGGCCGGGGGGGCCTGGAAGGCCGCAACGGCAAGGGCCAGGGCGGCCGCGCCGAAGGTGATCCGCTTGATTGTTGTCATGGATAACTCCCTGATTGCTGGTTCCGGTTGAGGTTTATTGGGGTGAAGTGTCCCTTGAGATTGTCCGATCACAGGATGATCTTGCCCGCCATGTAGTCGCCGGCCTCGGCCGAGGCCGGCTGGTTGAAAAACGCCGCCGCCGGGCTGTGCTCCAGCACCTTGCCGCGATGCATGAACACCACGTCGTCGGCCAGGCGCCGGGCCTGGCCCATGTCGTGAGTGATGAAGACGATCTTGGTGCCCCGGTCGCGGGCGGCCTTGGTGATGTCCTCGATCACCAGGGTCGAGGCCGGGTCCAGGTTTGACGTCGGCTCGTCCATGAACAGCACGTCCGGTTCGGTCGCGAGCGCCCGGGCCAGGGCCAGGCGCTGCTGTTCGCCGCCGGACAGAAGCCGCGCCGGCTGTTCGGCACGGTCGGCCAGGCCCGCGTGTTCCAAAATCTCCCGCCGCCGCGCGGGGTCGGCCCGGCCGCGCAGGCGCAGCACGAAATCAATGTTGGCGGCGACCGAGCGGCGCAGCATCACCGCGCGCTGGAACACCATGGCCTGACGGCGGCGGATAGCATCGTCGA
>CEQK01076214.1_pt1 | contig 23385 bp, 16 predicted proteins | sample 531051 | NCBI WGS metagenome assembly CEQK01 (sample SAMEA2621229, study PRJEB7988) | marine metagenome | biome: marine biome (ENVO:00000447); feature: deep chlorophyll maximum layer (ENVO:xxxxxxxx); material: "saline water (ENVO:00002010), including plankton (ENVO:xxxxxxxx)" | depth 150 m
ATTTCCGCGAGGGACAAACCCAGCAGGAGGTGGCTGACCGTGTCGGCCTCAACCGGGCGACGGTGAACCGGGTGATCAACGATGCCCGCCGCGAAGGGGTTGTCCGGGTCACCCTGGATCTGCCGCTGGCGCCCTGCCTGGAGGCCGAGAACGCGCTGCGCGAAACGTTCGGTCTGCGCGATGCCGTGGTCGTGCCGGCCCCGGCGGACGAAGATGATGTGCGTCGGGTGGTCGGCCTGGCCGCCGGGCAGTATCTTTCCGGCGTGCTGGCGCCCGATGCCTTCCTGGGGCTTGGCTGGGGGGCGACGATCCATGCCGCGGGCTTCAGCCTGATCCCCCGCGACGGGGCGGCGAACACGGTCGTGTCCCTGTCGGGCGGTTTGTCGCAAAGCGGCGCCATCAACCCCTATGACAACGCCGCCGCGTTCGCCCGCGTGCTGGGCGCCGGCTGTTACTACATGACCGCGCCGATGATTGCGGAAACGGCGACCGCTCGGGCGACCTTTGCCGAAAGCGAGCCGGTCCGCCGGATCTACGACATTGCCGGGCGGTGCCAGGCGGCGCTGATTTCGGCGGTCGATCTGTCGGCCAAGACCAAGATGGTGGATTACGGCGTGCTGACCCGCGATCAGGTCGGGGACCTTAAACGGGCGGGGGCGGTCGGTAACATCTGCGACTATTTCATCGATGCGGATGGGCGGATGATCGACCACGAGATCAATGCCCGCACCCTGTCGGTGCCTTTCGAGACGCTGCGCCGCATCCCCAATGTCATCCTTGCGGCCGGCGGCACGTTCAAGGCGGACATCGTGCGGGCCGCCCTGGCCGCCGGTCTGGCCAATACGCTGATCACGGACGAGAAATGTGCGGCGGTTCTGCTGCGCGGATAGTCATTGTCCCGCAGCCTATGCCGCCGGCAACACCCGCTTGTCGCGAAGGAACGAGGTAAAGACCGTGGCGGCGACAAGGAACATGAACGCGACGATCAGGCACCCGTCGATCCCGGCCCATTGATAGGAAATGCCGGACAGCAGGGTTCCCAGCAGGCGCCCGGTGGCGTTGGCACCGTAGTAGAACCCCACGTTCAGGGTCACGCCGTCGTTTTCCGACAGCGCCAGGATCAGGTAGGAATGCACGGCGGAATTGACGGCGAACACGATTCCGAACAGGGCCAGTCCGGCGATCAAGGCGACCCCAGGATCGACGCCGAGACGCAGTGCCGCAATAATCACCACGACGGTCAGGGCGAGCAGGACCAGCCAAATCCGTGCGGCGCGGACCTCGGTGCTCAACCCGTCGGCTGACCGCGATGTCAGTTTCGGCGCCATGGCCTGGACGAAGCCGTAGCCGATCACCCAGGCAGCCATGAAGGCGCCGACCTGATTGAAGGTCCAGCCCAACTGGTCGTACAGAAACACCGGCACGCCGACGACGAACCACACGTCGCGGGCGCCGAACAGGAACACCCGCGCCGCCGACAGCAGGTTGATCTCCCGCGATTTCGAGAAGATTTCGGTGAACTTGGCTTTCTTCTTGGCCTTGCCCATGCCCTTTTCGACCGACAGGGTGGCGCCCGCCAGGATGACCGCCAGGAACCCGGCCATCAGCCATAACCCGCCCTGGAACCCGGCGACGGACAGCAGCAAGGCGCCGATGAAAAAGCCCAGGCCCTTGATGGCGTTCTTGGATCCCGTCAACAGGGCGACCCAACGGTAGAGCCCGCCGGTTTCATTCTCAGGCACGACGAACTTGAGCGCGCTTTTCGAGCTCATCTTCGTCAGGTCCTTGGCGACGCCGGACAGGCCCTGGACCACCAGCACGAACAGGACGGACAGTTCCTTCGGCCAGGCAGGATCGAGTGCGGACAGGGCGAGCAGGGCGACGACCTGAAGCAACAGGCCGCCGGTCAGGGTCAGTTTCAGGCCGAACCGCGACGCCACCCAGCCGCCGCCGGCGTTGGTGACGATGCCCATCAGTTCATAAGCAAGGAACAGCACCGCCAGTTCGAACGGCGTGTAGCCCAACCGGTGGAAGTGCAGGAGCACGAGCATGCGCAGAGCACCGTCCGTGAGCATGAAGCCCCAGTAGGCGGCGGTGACGACGGCGTATTTTCGGACGTCCAACATCGCGTGATGCTCCTGGCAGGCCTAAGTCAGTCGATTGACCGCGCCACCTTCTCCGTCAGTTCGTACAGGCGGTGGGCATAGCCCATTTCGTTGTCGTACCAGGCGATGATCTTCACCTGGGTGCCGTCCGTGACCATGGTCGACGGGGCGTCGATGATCGACGAATGGGTGTCGCTCTTGAAGTCGCTGGATACCAGGGGCCGGTCCTCGACATCAAGGATGCCCATGAGCGGCCCGTCGGCGGCCCGGCGCAGCAGGTCGTTGACCTCGTCCACCGTCGTCTTGCGCGCGACCTCGAACACGCAGTCGGTGATGGAGGCGTTGAGCAGGGGGACGCGCACGGCGATGCCGTCCAGCTTGCCTTTCAGTTCCGGGAAAATCATGGTGATCGCCGTGGCCGATCCGGTCGAGGTTGGGATCAGGTTGGCCAGCGCCGAGCGCGCGCGGCGCATGTCCTTCATGGGCTTGTCGATCACCGTCTGCGTGTTGGTCACGTCGTGAATGGTGGTGATCATGCCGTGGGTGATGCCGATACCTTCGTGGATGACCTTGACCACCGGGGCCAGACAGTTGGTGGTGCAGGACGCCGCGGTCACCAGATCGTGGACCTGGGGGTCGTAGAGGTCATCATTGACGCCCATGACGATGTTAAGCGCGTCGCCCTTCACCGGCGCGGAAACGACGACCTTCTTTACCCCGGCGGCATAATAAGGCGCCAAGGCGTCGCGGGTCTTGAACTTGCCGGAACACTCCAACACCAGGTCCACGCCCAAATCGGCCCAGTCGATTTCGGCGGGCTTCGATGCGCTGGAATACCCAAGGCGCCGGTCGCCGAGAATGACCGCATCCGCGCCGTCCGCCCGCGTCGCCACGGGCCAGCGGCCATGGATGCTGTCGAAGGCCATCAGGTGGGCCGCCATTTCCGCCGTGCCGCCGGGTTCGTTGATATGGACGATGTCGATATCGCCCCTGCCCCAGGCGCCGCCGGGGCCTTGCAGGCTGGCCGGTTTGGCGGGATCGAACCCCCAGGCCGCGCGCAAGGCCAGGCGGCCCATGCGGCCGAAGCCGTTGATTGCAACACGTACGGTCATGTCTGCTGTGTTCTCCTAAAGATTGACGATCAGGCCGTCATGGGCCGTTTCCTCGGGCACCTCGTCCTTATGCGGCATCATTTCGCGGCTGAAGTGGGTCAGGATCATGCGCTTGGGCTTCAGGTCGTCCCGGTGCTCGACGATGTCCGGGTAGTTCATGTGGAAGTTGATGGATCTGCCGTGGAAGTAGCATTCGCAGATGAACAGGTCCGCATCCCGGGCCACGGCCGGCATGTGTTTGGTCCAGGCGCTGTCGCCCGTATAGGACACGACCTTTCCATTGATCTCCGTGCGCAGGCTGGTGGGATTGGTCTCCCCCGTATGGGCCGCCGGATAGGGGGTGACCGTCAGCGGGCCGATCTGTGATTCCTGCATGACCGGCATTTCCACATAATCCAATTGAAACTTTGGTGACATGGCGTGCATGCCGGGCATCAAAGCTTCGCAGATGCCGGCGATGCGGGCCTGGGTGTCGCGTGGTCCGGCGATCACCAGGGGCTTCGTCCGCTTGGCGCCGAGCATGGAATCCATCAGGAAGAAGGGCAGGCCGCCGCAATGGTCGCCGTGGATATGGGTCAGCACCACGGCGTCGATGGTGGTGTGATCGATGCCGAGCTGGTTCAGGGCGGTCAGGCTGGTGGCGCCGAAGTCGATGACGTAGCGAAAGCCCGGTGCGTCGACCATGAAACAGGTCTGGAACCGGCCGCCGGCGCCGAAGGCATCGCCCGATCCGACAAAGGTGACTGTCACGCTCATGGTATATTTCTCCTAGATGATTTCGTCGGCGCGCAGACGGGAAACCTCGTCCTGCGACAGGCCGAACACGTTATTCAGAACTTCGTCGGTATGCTCGCCCAGGGTCGGCGGCGGGCGGCGGTAGGATACGGGTGTTCCCGACATCTTGATGGGATTTCCGATCATGTCTACCGGCTGGCCGCCGGCGGCGCCATGGGGCATGGAAATCTTCATGCCGCGGGCCTGCACGTGGGGGTCGGCGAACACCTGCTCCAGGTCGTTGATCGGGCAGACCGGCAGGCTCGCCGCGCTCAGGTCTTCGATCCATTCGGCGCTGGTCCGCCGGCGGAGAATTTCCTGCACCTTGGCAACGATCGCGTCACGGTTCTTGACCCGGTCCGGGTTGGTCGCGAAGCGCGGGTCCTGGGCCAGGTCCGGTTCGCCCGCCAGTTCGCAGAAGCGCCGGAACTGATCGTCGTTGTTGGCGCCCATGATGACGAAGCCGTCCTTTGTTTCGAACGCCTGATAGGGCACCGAGTTCGGGTGTGCTGTGCCCAGGCGTTCCGGGATCGTGCCGCCGATCAGATAGTTCATGCCCTGGTTATAGAGCCAGCCGACCTGAACATCGAGCAGGCCCAGGTCGATGTGCTGGCCTTCGCCGGTGGTGTCCCGGTGGCGCAGCGCGGCCAGGATGGCGACCGCCGCGTACATGCCGGTCATCACGTCGTTGACGGCGATCGGCACCTTGACCGGAAGCCGCCCGGGCTCGCCGGTCATGCTGATCAGGCCGCCCAGGCCCTGGGCCATCATGTCGTATCCGGGGCGCGGCGCGTAGGGGCCGGTCTGCCCGTACCCGGTGATGGAGCAATAGACGATGCCGGGGAAATCGGCCTTCAGGTCGTCGTAGCTTAGGCCGTATTTCGCCATGCCGCCGACCTTCAGGTTCTCGATCAGAACGTCCGACCTGGCCAGCATGCGGCGGATCAGGGCGACGCCTTCCGGCTTGGAAATATCGACTGTGACGGACCGCTTGTTGCGGTTGGCCGACAGGTAATAGGCGCTTTCGCCGCTGTCGCCGCCCTGGGCGTCCTTCATATAGGGCGGGCCCCAGGTGCGGGTCTCATCCCCGACGCCGCGCCGTTCCACCTTGATGACCTCGGCGCCGAGATCGCCGAGAAGCTGGGTCGATGAGGGGCCGGCGAGAACGCGGCTCATGTCGAGCACGGTGATTCCCCGCAGGGCGCCGGTTGTTGTCATGTCTGCCTCCCGAGATTGTTTCTCAGGATTATAACATATGTAAAAAAATAAGACATATGTAACTTTGCGGTTGACCGATCCTCGAATGGGAGAGGAATGCCCCCGGCCTATTTCACCGGCCGTCCGGACATGCGGTGTCGTACAGCACGTCCGGATTCGTACCAGGACTTGCTGGCGTTGGTGATCTTCACCACCGAAAGCATGACCGGCACCTCGACCAGCACGCCGACGACGGTCGCCAGGGCCGCCCCGGATTCAAAGCCGAACAGCACGATGGCGGTGGCGACGGCCAGTTCGAAGAAGTTGCTGGCGCCGATTAGCGCCGAGGGACCTGCGACGCAATGATCGACCCCGAAGGCCCGGTTCAAAAGGTAGGCCAGTCCGGAATTGAAATAGACCTGGATCAGAATGGGCACGGCCAGAAGCGCGATGATCAGGGGTTGGGCGATAATCTGTTCGCCCTGGAAACCGAACAGCAGGGTCAGTGTCGCCAGCAGGGCGACCAGGGATACGGAGCCCATCCGTTTCAAGGCCGCGGCGAGGGCGGCCTCTCCGCCCCGCGCAAGCAGGCTGCGGCGCATCACCTGGGCGATGATGACCGGCACGACGATGTAGAGCGCGACCGACAGCAACAGCGTTTCCCACGGCACGGTGATCGCCGACAGGCCCAGCAGAAGTCCGACGATGGGCGCGAAGGCGAACACCATGATGACATCGTTGACGGCGACCTGGCTGAGGGTGAAATGGGGCTCGCCCCCGGTCAGGTTGCTCCAGACGAAGACCATGGCGGTGCAGGGGGCGGCCGCCAGGATGATCAGGCCGGCGATGTAGGACTGGATCTGATCGGCCGGCAGGTAGGGCGCGAACAGGTGTCCGATGAACAGCCAGCCCAGCGCCGCCATGGAAAACGGCTTCACCGCCCAGTTTATGAACAGGGTCACGCCGACGCCGCGCCAATGCTCCTTGACCTGATGCAGGGCGCCAAAGTCAATCTTTACCAGCATGGGAATGATCATCAGCCAGACAAGAACGGCGACCGGAAGGTTCACCTGGGCGATCTCCATCGCCGCGGCGGCGTGAAAGATGCCGGGCTGGAAGTGGCCCAAGGCGACACCGACAACGATGCAGAGCGCGACCCAAAGGGAGAGGTATCGTTCGAAAAGGGACATGGGGGTTTCTTCTTCTTGTCTTCGACTGCAGGGGGGGCTCAGGCGCTGTCCGACATGATCCGGCCGATCTCGTCGAGCCGGCGTTGCAGGGCCAGCCTGTCGAGCGAGCGGATCGGCAGGTTGACGAACACGCTGATCCGGTTGGTCAGGTAGCGCATGGTTTCCGCGAACACCGCCCGCTTTTCCGCTTCGGTGCCGTCGAACGCGGCGGGGTCGGGGATGCCCCAATGGGCGGTCATGGGCTGTCCCGGCCAGACGGGACAGGCTTCCTCCGCCGTCTGGTCGCAGACCGTAAACACGAAATCCATCTTGGGCGCATCCGGTTCCGAAAAGGTCGTCCAGTCCTTCGAATGGAACTGGGAAACGGAAAAGTTCTGGTTGTGCAGCAAGTCGGTCACATAAGGGTGAACCTGCCCGGCCGGATGGCTGCCGGCGCTATAGGCCTTGAACTTTCCGATGCCGTGGCGGTTCAGGATGGCCTCGGCCAGGATGCTGCGGGCCGAATTGCCGCGGCACAGGAACAGAACGTTGAACGGGATGTCGTTGTCATTCATCGGAGGTTTCCTTCTCCTTGCATGTGGCAGCGGCGCGGGTTTGGGGTGCGGGCGTTCCGTAGCCGCAGATTTCCGGGCGGCCCTCACAGCAGTCCTCGGTGAGGTAAGTGATCAGACGCCGCGTTCCTTCGACATCGACGGCATAGAGAATCTGCTGACGGTGGCGCGTCGGCCGCAGCAAGCCGGCTTGGCTCATCTGTGCCAGGTGGCTTGATAAGGTGGAGGGTGGAACATTCAGCGCTTTCGCGATGTCCCCCGCGGGAAGGCCGCTCGGGCCGGCGGACATCAGCAGACGAAACGCCGCCAAGCGAAGGTCGTGGCTGAGGGCGGCGAACAGAGCGACGTAATTGTCTTGATCATCCATAATTCGGTTTTTCCCGAATTAATAAAATAAATCAAGAGCCCTGTCGCGCGACCCGTCCCGGTTCATCAAAATTTCATGGTTCTGGCGAAAGGCCGGTGCCGCCCCCGTCTATTGCTTGCGCCATTTCTTCTGACAGTCCGTCGTCAGAATATTTGGGTCATGGGCGTCGTGATGACGGTTCGGACGTTGTCGTGTATATTTGACTGACCGTTCCTGTGTGATTGGCGTTGGCAGTTAGTGCGCTGCACTGGTTCCGGGGCGATCATGGTCAGGAGTGCTGGCATTGATAAAACATCGCGGCCCTTTGGAAGACCAAGAGCAAAATCGGCTTGCCGAATTGCAGTGTTTCAATGTGCTGGACACACCAGCCGAGCCGGGTTTCGATGGGATCACGCGGTTGGCCAGCCAGATTTACGATGTGCCGATCGCATTGGTCAGCCTGATCGACGAATCCCGGCAATGGTTTAAATCCCGGGTCGGCCTCGATGCCACGGAAACACCCCGGGACATCTCCTTTTGTACCCACGCTATTCAATACACGGGCCCGTTCATCGTCGGGAACGCGGTTGAACACGACCTGTTCAGAAACAACCCGTTGGTCACGGGCGAACCGTTCATTCGTTTCTACGCGGGAGCACCTTTGCTGGTGTCGAACGGCCAGAACCTCGGCACCTTATGTATTATCGACCACCAGCCTCGTGTCGGCTTTACGGAAGCCGATGCCGAATGCCTTGTCGATCTGGCTAAGCTGGTTGTCGGTCAACTGGAACTGCGGCGGGCCAATGCCGGTCTGGCCGAGGCGGAAACGCGCCTCAATCACGTAAAGGAGGCCACAGCCCAGTTTCTTTCCAACGCCAGTCACGAAATCCGCACGCCGCTGGCGGCCATGTCCAGCCTGATGGAAATCGCCGTTGCCGATGCCGAGAATCAGGTGCAGCGCGACAAGCTCAGGCAAATTCAGTCCATAAATCAGGTGTTGCTGGAAATTTCCGATGGTGTCCTCGACGTCTCGGTGATTGATTCCGGCCGCCTGCGCCGCGAAAAATCCATTTTCAATGTTCTTGATGTGATCGACCAGGTCATCGACCTCCTGCGGTTCCGCGCCGAAATAAAGAACCTGAATGTCATGGCGAATGTGGCTTCAGATGTGCCGCCGAAAATCCGAGGCGATCAACGGCGGCTGTTCCAAGTCCTGGTGAATCTGGTCAACAATGCCATCAAGTTCACGGGGGCTGGTTCCGTCACGGTGAATGTTGCGGTCAAGCATCGACGCGCGCGCGCGGTACAGCTGATATTTTCCGTGCATGACACGGGGATCGGCATAAGCGCCGACAAGTGCCAAGCCATTTTTGAGGAGTTTACCCAGGTTGGCGATGTGGACGTAGTGGCACCGGGGAGTGTCGGTCTTGGTCTGGCCATCAGCCGGCGATTGGTATCGTTGATGGGGGGGCAACTGTCGGTCCGAAGCACGGTCGGGCGCGGTTCGACATTTTCCTTCGATGCCTTGTTCGATCTGGTGAAAGATCAATCTCTGGTTGATGAGCCTGATGACCGCCGACTTGCCGATGTCCCTGATTTGAGCGGTGTTCGCGTTCTGCTGGTCGACGACAACGACATCATCCGAATGGTCCTGACGATTCAATTGGAACGGATGGGAGCCACGGTAAATGAGGTCACGGACGGGGCGGCGGCTGTACAGTCAGCTGCCACCGCCGAGAGTGCTCATGACATCGTTATTATGGATATCGAAATGCCCGGCATGGATGGCATTGAGGCGACCCGCAGGATCCGCGAGACAACAAGCAAGGACGAACTGCCGATTGTCGGACTGAGCGCCCATCTGTCGCCTGACATGGAGCAATTGGCATATGACGCCGGCATGAACGCGTATTTCCGAAAACCCCTGGAACTTCTGCCTTTCGCGACGACCATACAGACGCTTGTCGGCGGCGACTCCGATTCCGTGCCGATAAGCGACAAGCCGCCGGTGCTCGATCCGTCGGTGGAAACCCAAACGCGACACATGTTCCGGGACCGCTATGCGGATACAGCGGACAGGATCCGATCTGCCATCGACGAGGGCCGGTTGGACGAGGCCGAGGGTTTTCTTCATGCCCTGCGCGGGGCCGCCTCGTTTCTCGGTTTGCGCAACCTGGCGGAAACCACCAAGCGTCTGGAAAGCGCCATCAAATGGCGTGCCGTCGCGGAGGTTCCGGCGATACTGGAGACCTTCGATCGTCAGTTCGGGGCCTGGCTTGAAAATGAGACCGATGGCGAATGGCGCGAAGTGACGCAGGCTGGTCGTGATATCACCGGCCTAACCTAAGACGGCGACGGCACGAACCGGTACCCGATGCCCGTGACCGTGACGATGAAATCCGACGTGCCCATTTTCTTGCGAATGCGGCTGACGTAGCTGTCGATCATGCGGTCCGTCGGCGCCTCGTCCGACCGCATCAGACCGTCGAGCAACTGGTCGCGCGACAAAACCCGGTTGGGCGCCCGGGCGAGCATTTCCAATATATCGAACTCGGCCCGCGTCAGGGGCACGTTGACGCCGTTGGGGTCGGTCAGGACCCGCCCGGCGACATCAAGCCGCCAGTCCGCGAATTCGAACACTTCATCGGCCATATGGCTGCGCGACGCGCCCCGTGAACCGGCGATCCTGTTCAAGATATTCCGGACCCTGAGCAAGAGTTCCTCGGCCGGCACGTCCTTGTGAACGTAATCGTCGGCGCCCAGTTCCAACGCCGTTTGACGGATTTCGACTTCATCACGGCTGGTGAGAACCACAACGGGAACATTGGAGCGCGCCCGCAATTGGCGCAGCAGCACGATGCCATCTTCGTCCGGCAGACCGAGATCCAGCAAGATCAGATCGAAACGCCCGTTATGAAGGCAATCCGCCATCTCGGCGCCGGACCGCGCCTGGGTAACCGTATTGCCGGCGCTCTTCAACTGGGCTGCCAGCAGCGTGCGGACGATGTCTTCGTCCTCAACGATCAAAATGTTTGGCTGACTGTTCATGGCGTGAGGCAGAAGCCGTCCTTCCCCAATTTCCAGAAACTGGAATGATCATTAGGCAAGTCCCAGTGTCCGTATTCAACACTTTGATATCCAATAACTTTATCGACGAAATTGCAACTGCGTCAACCTGCTCCACCCGGCTGTGCGCCGCCGCCGGTCACACTTCAGCCATAATCGGGCCAAATCCGAGCAAAAGACACCGCCTAAAACCCCAAGGACGAGAAAGGGGCCGTTTCGGTCGGTAGACCGGACAAGAGACCGTCATTCGCCTCTGAAAGACATTTGTATCGGATGGAAAACGCGATGTTGATGAATTTATACCGCAAACATGGTGCCGCGACGATCAGTGCCCTGTACATCACCTTGTCGCTCATTTGGATCGCCGGCTCGGATATGCTGGTTGGGGGCCTTTCTTCGAGCGTCGACGTGTTGAGCACGCTGCAAACCTTCAAGGGGTTCGGCTTTGTCGGGGTGACGGGCCTCGGTCTTTATTACCTTGTGGACCTTCATCAGAAACATCTCATGGCCGCCCGGGAAACGGCGGACAAATGGGTCGAAAATTCGTTTCGGCAATCCCACCGTCCCATGTGCCTGGTCGATCCCGTGTCCTTGCGGATCGCCGATGCCAACCCGCGGGCCGAAGAGTACCTGGATATCGGTCTCGATGATCTGAAGACCATGGAACTCGCCAATCTGTTCAAGAGCGACACAATAAGCCGCACCTCGAAAACCACGATCCGTGAAACCATTGTCCACGCGCTCCGCAACAATACTGCACAGCCGGAACTGTTCATCAAAAATGGCGGCGCGGTTGATATTTCATGCAAGGTCGAAGTCGCCAACATCGTGCTGGGCGAGCAGGCCTACATTCGCCTGTCACTGATCGACACGACACGGTCCCGCATTTTTGAATCGGTGCTGCGCGACCTCAGCGAAGGCCTGGCGTCGGAAACCCGTGCCGGTTTCCATCAATCCCTGGCACAGTCCCTGTCACGCGTTCTTGGCGTGGATTGCGTCTTCGTCGGCGAGCTTGAGGCGAAGAACAAAGAAGAACAAATCGTCACGACCGCGTTCGTTCAGAACGGCCGGATCATCGACAACAAGGCGTTCAATAAGCAGGGAACGCCCTGTGAACGGGTCGTTTCCTCGGGCAAGCCGCTGGTCGTAACAGACGCGCCGCAGTCCTATCCCGCAGCGCCCAAGATCGTGGACCTTGATCTGGTGAGTTACGCCGGCGTGCCGCTCTGTGATCATGACGGCAGACGGATCGGTCTGCTTGCCGTCATGGATACGCAGCCGTTTCGGGAACCCGTATTGATTATTGAAGTACTGACATTGGCAGCCGGGCGTGCCGCCGCGGAACTGGCGCGTATGCAGGCGGAAAAGGCGTTGCTGAAAAGCGAAGGCCGTTTCCGGGATTTCGCCCGCATCGGCAGTGACTGGTTGTGGGAACAGGATGAGAATTTCCGGTTTACATACTTGTCCGTTGGGGGGCCCGATGTATCAGGGGTTTCGACGAAGAGCCTCCTTGGTTCGACGCGCTGGAAACGGGCCGGTGGGGATCCCTTAAACGATCCGGTTTGGCGGGATCACATCGAAACCCTGAAGGCACGCAAACCGTTCCGGGATTTCCGGTATTCGGTCAACCTTCCCAATGGCGATATCCGGCATTTCAGCACCAACGGTGATCCGGTGTTCGATGCTGATGGACGGTTCGCGGGCTATCGCGGTTCGGCGCGCGACGAAACGGAAAAAGTAACACTCCTCAGCAACGCCCAGGCGGCGGAGGAACGCCTGATGGCGGCCATCAACAGCCTCAGGATCGGTTTCGCCATGTTCGATAAGGACGAGCGCCTTGTCCTCACCAACGACAAATTCAAAACGCGGAGCTCGGTCGGCAACGATCACTGGGGCCCCGGAACGTCAATCGAACAGATTATCAGCAGCGGCATCGCGAAAGGTGCCTACCACACCGACATGGGTGGCAATGAAACATGGCTGCAGCGTCGCCTGTCCTTTCATCGCAACGCCCCGTCCCTGCATCAACAGCATCTGGCCGACGGCCGCTGGGTCGAGATCGGCACCTATCCGATGGAAGATGGCGGCCGCGTTCTGCTGTGGGCCGACATTACCGAACGCCGGGAAATGGAAACCGCATTACGTCACAGCGAGGAACGTTTCCGCACCCTGATCGACGAGGCCAACCAGGGCATCATCGTGCACAAGGACCTGCGGCCGGAATATTGCAACCCGGCATTCGCCGCCATGTTCGGCTACGACAGTGTCGGTGGAATCTTGGCCCTGGAAAGTATCGAGCCGCTCATCGATAAGGCCGATCTCAAGCGGCTGCGTGGTTATAACGACGGGCGTATTGCCGGCAAGGAGACGCCGGGTGCCTATGAATTCACCGGCATCCTGAAAGACGGCAGCCTTATTCCCATCCGCAGCCAGGCCATCCGGGTGCCCTGGAACGACGATTATGCCATCTGCGCCAACATGTTCGACATGTCGGAACAACGCGAAGCCGAAGCCACCAGGGAAATGGCCGAAATGGCCCTGCGCCGCAGTCAGCGGATGGAGGCCGTCGGCCTGTTGACGGGCGGGATCGCGCACGATTTCAACAACCTGCTGGGAATCATCATGGGCAACCTGGAGTTTCTGCAGCGAATGATCGGCGACAACGAGGCCGCCAGCAAGCGGGTGGCCAACGCCCTGATGGCGACGACCCGTGGCAGTCAACTCACGAGGCGGCTGCTGAACTTCTCAAGTCAGGAGCCCAAACCAGGCCGGCCGACGAACGCCGATGAGGTGATCGCCGGACTGGAGGATATGCTGGCCAAGTCGCTGACCAGCGAAATCGAGCTCGAGTTCCATCCGACCGACGATTTGTGGTTGACGGAAATTGATCCCGGCGATCTGGGCGATGCCGTACTTAACCTCGTTCTTAACGCGCGGGACGCCATGCCCAACGGCGGACGCCTGGTGATCGAGACCGAGAACAGGTTTCTGAACGGTAACGAGGCGGACCGGGAAATTCGCGGCACGGAAATGGACAGCGGCGACTACGTGGTGGTGACGGTCAGCGACAACGGCATCGGCATGACAGCCGACTTGGTCGACAAGGTTCAGGAGCCGTTGTTCACCACCAAACCGGAAGGCCGCGGCACGGGACTTGGGTTGAGCATGGTCTACGCTTTCGCAAAGCGGTCGCGTGGCCAGGTGCGGATCTATTCCGAACCCGGGCACGGCACTTCGGTGCGTTTGTTCCTGCCCCGCGCCCAGGCCTCCGAGCCGATAAGCGCTTTGGAAACCAAGGCGATCGATGGACCGGTTCCCGGCGGCAACGAAACGGTGCTGGTCGTCGAGGACGAACCCGAATTAAGGGAGATCGCCACAAGCACGCTGAACGCCCTCGGCTACACCACCATGACCGCGGCCAGTGGCTGCGAAGCATTGGAAATCCTCAACGGTGAGCGGGCTTCCGAGATCGATCTCGTGTTCTCCGACGTCATCATGCCCGGCGGCATCGGCGGTTTTGATTTGGCGGCACGCACCCGCGACCTGCATCCGGAGATGAAAATACTTCTGACGTCCGGCTTCACGGGCAAGCTCGCCGATAAGCAGGCCGATCCGGAATTGATCCGGACGATGATAAGCAAACCCTACGACCATGCTGTGTTGGGATGGGCGGTGAGGGACGTTCTCGACGGGAACATCGCAACATTCATGGATAGGGAAGCGGGCTGATGATTGAGAAGATTTGGGATTTCTTCGATTCCGCCGGACTGATGCCGCATGGCGTCTGCTTTCTGTGGCGTGAGGACCTGGTTTACCTGCACTTCTTCTCCGACCTGGCGATTGCAGGCGCCTATCTTTCGCTGCCGGTGTTCCTGCTCGCCCTGGTACGCCGCAAGCCCGAACTGAAGACCGGCGGCATCGTGCCCCTGTTCGCCCTGTTCATCTTCTTCTGCGCTCTGACGCATATGTTCAGCATGTGGACATTGTGGGTTCCGGATTATCTGGCTCAGGGCGTCGCCAAATTCGCCACGGCTGTCGTATCGGTCTTCACCGCCATCATGGTCTGGCCGTTGCTGCCGAAGATCGCCGCCATGCCGAGCACGCAGCAGCTGATGAACTCCAACCGCAACCTGGACGAAAACCGGGAATTTCTAAATGTCGTTCTTGATTCGGTCGAAGACGGAATCGTCGCCTGTGACGCAGATGGTAACCTTAAGATATTCAACCGTATAACCCGGGAACTTCATGGCCTGCCGGCAGAGCACTTACCGCCCGAAAAATGGGCCGAGTACTACGATCTTTACGAGGCCGACGGGACCACGCCGTTGGAAATGGAGAGAATTCCGCTTTTCCGCGCACTCCGTGGCGAAGTGGTTGAGGACGCTGAAATGGTCATCCGGCCGAAAGGCTGTCCGCCGCGCCAACTGCTGGCGACGGGCCGCGCCCTGACCGATGCTGATGGGCAGAAGCTCGGCGCCGTCGTGTCCATGCACGACGTTACCGACCAGCGTAATGCCGAGGCCGCCCGGGAACTGGCCGAAGAAGCGCTGCGCCGCACGCAACGCATGGAAGCCATCGGCCAGATGACGGGCGGCATCGCCCACGACTTCAACAATCTGTTGGGGGTCATCACGGGTAACCTTGAATTTCTTCAGCGCATGGTCGGGGACGACGAAGCGAGCGCCAAACGCGTGAACAATGCCCTGTCGGCAGCGATACGCGGCAGCAAATTGACACGACGCCTGTTGAACGTCTCCAGCCAGGAAGCCAGACCAGGCACGGCATCGGACGCCAATGCGGTCCTGGCCAACCTGGAAGATATTCTGGCCAAGTCCCTGACAAGCGAGATCGAGGTTGAAATCCATCCCGCCGCCGATCTGTGGCAGACCGAGATCGATCCCGGCGATCTGGGCGACGCGATCCTTAACCTGGCCCTCAATGCGCGGGATGCCATGCCGGACGGCGGCAAGTTGGTCATCGAGACGGAAAATCAGACCGTCACGGCGATGCCTGAATTTTACGTCGGCGCACGCGAAATGGTGATCCCCGGGGAATACGTCGTGGTGATGGTCAGCGACACCGGCGTCGGCATTGCGGAAGACGTGCTGGAAAAAGCCTTCGAGCCGTTCTTTACCACCAAACCGGAAGGCCGCGGCACGGGGCTCGGGTTAAGCATGGTTTATGCGTTCGCCAAACGCTCGCGCGGCGACGTGCGGATTTATTCCGAACCCGGCCATGGCACCACGGTTCGTATTTTCCTGCCCCGTTCCCATGCCGAGCTGGTGTCCCCTGCCGATAACTTGAAAGGTCAACCGGGGCCGGTCTCCGGCGGCACGGAAACGGTTCTGGTGGTCGACGATGAACCGGGCCTGCTGGAAATCGCCGACAGCATGCTGCGCGAACTGGGATACACCACGGTGATCGCCGGCAACGGCCAGGAAGCGATGAATATTCTCAAGGACGACCGGGATCATAAGATCGATCTCGTGTTCTCCGACGTCATCATGCCCGGCGGCATCGGCGGCTTCGAATTGGCGGCGGCTGCGCGCGCGCTCAGGCCGAAGATAAAGGTTCTTCTGGCCTCCGGCTTCACCGGCAAGCTGGCCGATAAGCAGGTCTCGTCCGACCTGATCCGGTCGATTGTTTACAAACCCTATGACAAGGCCCGGTTGGCCTGGGCCGTCAGAGCCGTATTGGACAGGCTTCCGGGCGGCGACACCATGGGGCCCCCGGATGGCGGCCAATTGGTCAAGATTTCTTAATTGCATATCGGCCGAGCCCTGGTGATGGCGACGGGCGGGACATGCCAACGAATGCACACCGCGAGGATCGTATTATGGCACATGCAGGAAACCAGATACTGAAAGCTTTTGACCGTGGGCCGTCCACCTTTCTGCACCGCTTTACATGGGCGCGCCTGTCGACATTGTTCGCCGCCGCGGCCGTGCTGGTGACGGCATTCGTCGCCTATGTCACCTATGCGTTCGAGTCCGCGAATTTCAACGCGCGCCAAGCCAAGGAAAGCGAGCTTCGTTCCATCGCGGTTCAAAAAGAGATCGATTTGCATATCGAACATCTTCGTACATTGGCGCAAACGGTCCGCGGGGTCAGCCGTCTGGGCGAAGCGGAATTGGATCTGCTCAACGACATAACTCCTGCCAATACGCATTTCGACTTCATCGGCTGGGCACCTCGGACCGATGTCAGCAACATGACCGGCGATGCGGGCGTCACATCGGGCGGACCGAATTCAGCGGCCGATCAACGTGAACCGATGCCGGGCGGCGCGATCATGCCGATGCGCGAACAAGTTTCACGCCCCCCAATCACCCATGTGTTTCTGGCCAAGCCGGGCGCAACCTCTATGGGCATGGACCCGATTTCCCGGCTTTGGGACCAGTACATTTTGACTGGCAATACCTCAAACGAGTTCGCGACGGTCCCGGTGTCCGATAATCCTCAGATCGCGCATGCCAAAACCTTTGTCGCGGTCGCTAGGCTCCCGTTGCAAGGTGAAGCCGCCAAAAACGTTATTACAAGAGAAGAGAAGCCGGATGGCTTCATCACGGCGGTGATCGACGTTGGCCGCCTTGTTCGCACCCTTATCGATTCACGCCCGCCGCAAGGGCACGATGTCGAATATTTCGGATCGGCGAGGGACCTCGAGCTTAGTACGCCTTTTCTTCGGCATGAGAGCCGCCGAACCGCTGAGCTGGACCGCTTTCCCTGGTCGCTGTTTCCGAACACCGGGTATCGGTGGAGCAACGTCGTTAACGTAGCGGATCAGACGTGGACTGTCGTATCGACACCTCTGAAATCCATGGTTTTCAACGAAGTCTATTTGCCTGCCGCCATGGTCATGTTGATCGGGTTGGTGATGGTCGTTCTCTCCACCGCCTGCTTACGTCTGAGCGAGACGCAGCGCCTGCAGGCAAAGACATTCTCTGACCAACTGCGGCGCTCCCAGCGGCTTGAGGCGGTGGGCCAATTGTCGGGCGGCGTTGCCCACGACTTCAACAACGTTCTCGGCGTGATCATGGGAAACCTGGAATTCCTGCAACGTCTGGTCTCTGATCAACCGAAGGCCATGCAGCGGGTCGACAAGGCGCTTCGGGCGGCGTCCCGGGGAAGGGACGTGATCGCCCGGCTGCAAGCCTTCTCCTCCTTGGAACCGCGCCCCGGCGAACCAACCGATGCCAACGCGTTGATCGGCGATCTCAGGGATGTTCTGCAAAAGTCGTTGACCAACGAGATCGCGCTGGAATTCCGTCCTGGTGTCGACCTCTGGCTGACGGAGATCGATGCCGGCGACCTGAGCGGATCGCTTGTCAACCTGGCGGTCAATGCCCGCAACGCCATGCCGTCGGGCGGACGGTTGGTGATTACGACGGAGAACCGGACTGTTCCCCAAGCGAGCGGCAGCGAAGAGGGGATGGTCCCCGGTGACTACGTGGTCGTCGCGGTCAGTGACGGCGGTACGGGAATGCCTCTTGCCGTGCGGGATCGTGCGATCGAGCCGTTCTTCAGCGCCTGGTCGGAGGGTGGCGGCAGTGGTCTGGGCCTGAGCATGGTCTACGGTTTCACGAAGCGCTCACGTGGATATCTGCGCATTCAGTCCAGCCCGGGAAAAGGGACCACGGTTCGTCTGTACCTGCCGCGTTCGGCGACCGTCGCCGCGAAGCCGGCGCGGGACACCGCCGCCGTGGATACGCTGCGTGGCGCCGGGACGATACTTGTCGTCGATGACGAACCCGATTTGCGCGACGTTGCCGAGATCATGCTCAACGATCTCGGCTACACCACCATCAGCGCTAAGGATGGGCGCGAGGCGCAAGCGATCCTGGAAAACGATCAGGGCGCTGAAATTGATCTTGTGTTGTCGGACGTCATCATGCCGGGCGGCGTCGACGGCTTTGAGCTGGCGGAATGGATCCGCGAAGCGCACCCCGGCATCAAGGTCCTCCTGACCTCCGGCTTCATCGGCAAGCTTGCCGGGCGTGACGCCGAGCCCAGGTTGATCCGGACCATGATCAAGAAGCCCTACAATAAGGTGACGCTGGCCCAGGCAATCAAGGCGGCCCTTGATTCCGATATGCCGGATTTAGCCACAACTCGGTCACATCACCGGCAAACCACAGCCAACGACGCCGTCTAAAACGGTATTCGTGCAACAACCCGTTTTCAGAAAGTTGAAATGAGATGGCTATGACACATCCAATGACCCTTATCGTCGTTGACGATAACGAAGAAATGGGCCAGTTCGTCGGCGATGCGGCCGAATTGGCCGGCTTCGACGTGGAGACCCTGACCGCCGCGAAAGAGCTGATTAAAAGGACCAGCGACGTCCATCCGGACGTTATCGTTCTCGATATCGTCATGCCCGACATGGACGGTATCGAACTTATCGGCGAACTCGCGCGCCGCAAGGTGACGTCGAAGATCGTCGTCATGAGTGGCTATAACAACGATTATCTGGATAACGCCGAAAAGTTGGCCCAGGATCAGGGTCTTAACATCGCCGGCTCGTTCACGAAACCAGCCAGTCTTGCCGATTTGGAGAACTTGTTCACGAACCTCAATACGTCCACTGCAGAGCCCGGTCATGTCTAAACATGGCCAACGGCTCCTTATCGTCGACGACGACCCCGAGATCGCTTCGCTGATCTGCGATGTCGCGGACGGGCTTGGCTATGAAACCACGGCGGTCACCGACGCGACCGAGTTCAAGCGGAGGATGGGCGATGATTTCGATGTCATTGTCCTGGATCTGATGATTCCGGACATGGACGGGTTCGAACTGATCCGGTTTCTTTCCGACAATCAGTGCACGGCGTCCATCATCATGGTCAGCGGCTGCGACAGAAGAGTTCTGAATTCGGCCGGCCAGCTTGCGGAAGAGCGGGGGCTTCGGGTCATCGGCACGTTGACCAAACCGATGTCGATTGGCGCATTGGAGACCGAATTATCAAAAACACCGGCAAAGCAGCCGGCTCACAATCAGGCCCCATTGAACCGCCCAGACGTTAATCAGGTGCGCCAGGCTATTTTCGGGGGTCAGCTCCGCGTTCACTATCAACCGAAGATGAACCTGAAGACCGGAAGCGCCGATCGTGTCGAGGCCCTGGTCCGCTGGCACCACCCGGAACGCGGGTTGCTGCCGCCGTCGATGTTTTTGCCGACGGCCATCGAGGCGAATCTTATCGATGCTTTGACCCTTCAAGTCTTAGACACGGCCCTCGACGACCTTCGAACGTGGGACAGGCTGGGGCTGCCCGTCGAATCGATTGCCCTGAACGTCGAGGCGGGCTCGCTGAGCGATCTGGCTTTACCGGAACGAATCATGGACCGGTTGTCGGTGCACGGTGTATCGCCTGATCGCCTGACCATTGAGGTGACGGAAAGCAACGTCGTCGGCACGCTGACCGAGGCTTTGGAGATTTTGGCCCGGCTCAGGATGCGCGGCGTCCGGCTTTCCATCGATGATTTCGGGACCGGTCATTCGACGCTGACTCAGCTTGAACGGTTTCCCTTCAGCGAACTCAAGATCGACCGGTCGTTTACGAATGGCATCGTATTGAGCCCGGAATCTCGGGCCATTGTCCATTCGACGATCGGCTTGGCCCAGGAACTGGGGCTCTCGGTCGTCGCCGAAGGTGTCGAGACCTACCGGCAACTGGAGATGCTCATTCGGGCAGGTTGCGATGAAGCACAGGGTTATTTGATCACACGGCCCCTGGCGGCAGCGGACCTGGAATCCTGGTACAACACCATGGCCGGCGAAAGAACCAGCCGCGCCGCGGTTGAAAACCTTGCAACGACGGGCTTCACTCAAGATCAGGCCGCATGCCGACCTTAGGCCGGCCAAACCGTTGCTCAGGTCAGGATGATCCGGCGTCTGGTTGAAGCGCTGCACACCTGATCGACAATAACACATTGAATTTATTGTAAAATAGGTGGCTGGGGCGCCAGGATTCGAACCTGGGAATGCCGGTACCAAAAACCGGTGTGTTAAGCCACTTCACCACGCCCCAATCGCCGGGTGTCCGTTCCCTACAGGGACGGGCCGACTTCTTAGACCATCTGTTGGCCCTGGGCAAGGGATGCGGGGTGTTGAAACGACGGTGCGGGCGGCTCAGTTCAGCCCGTCGGCGGCTGGCGTCAGGCGGCCGACGGCGACCCACCAGTCCGGTTCCGCGTCATAAAGCCGTGCGGCGGCGGCAAGCGCCGCCTCCGCCGTTTCGTACAGCGCGAAGCAAGTCCCGCCCGATCCGGACATGCGCGTCAGAAGCGGCGCCTCCGTCGCGTCGAGGGCATCCAGCACCCTGGCCACGGGCGGGCAGAAGGCACAGGCGGCCTCGGTCAGGCCGTTGCCACGGGTTTTCAGAAGATAGGCCAAATGGGCCGCGTCGATGGGCGTTTCCCGGAACCGGTCCGGGCCCTGAAAACCGCCCGTCCGCGCCTTGAACACGGCCGGGGTCGAGACCGGCACCTTGGCGTTGACCAAGACCAGGGGGGCCGGGGGCAGGGGCGGGGCGGCCTCGATCTCGTCGCCGATGCCGCCGATGAAGGCGGGCCGACCGACCCAGCACACGGGCACGTCGGCCCCCAGTTCCAGGGCCAGGGCGCGTATCCGGGCCTCCGCCATTTCCACACCCCAGACCCGGCACAGAGCCTTCAGCGCCGCCGCCGCATCGGCCGATCCGCCGCCGATGCCGGATGCCACGGGCAGGCGCTTTTCCAAAACCAGATGGGCGCCGGCGGTGATGCCGGCAATTTCGCGCAGGCGCCGGGCCGCGCGCAGCACCAGATTGTCGGTCTCGTCGGCCAGGTCCTTGGCGAAGGGGCCGCGCACGGTCAGGGTCAGCGAGCCGTCGGCGGCGGCCCGCGCCTTGATCTCGTCGCCCACGTCGGCGAAGGCGATCAGGCTGTCGAGCAGATGATAGCCGTCATCCCGCCGTCCCGTGACATGCAGGTACAGGTTCAGCTTGGCCGGCGCCGCGACGCTAACGATGGCGTCGGCCACCTACAGACCTTTGTCCAGCTTGGCCTTGATCTTGGGGATCAGGTCTTTATCCGGGTCCAGGGAGAGCGAGCGCTTCCATTGGAATTGCGCTTCCAGCTTGCGCCCCACCTTCCAATAGGCGTCGCCCAGGTGGTCGTTGATCACCGGATCCTGAGGGCGCAGTTCGACGGCGCGTTCCAGTTCGGCCACGGCCTTGTCGTATTGGTTCTGGCGATAGTAGGCCCAACCCAGGCTGTCGGCGATGAAGCCGTCGTTGGGGGCCAGAGACACGGCCTTCTTGATCATGTCCGTGGCGCGATCCAACTGTTCGCCCTGGTCGATCCAGGTATAGCCCAGATAGTTCAGCACATAGGGCTGGTCCGGTCGCAGGTCGAGCGCCTTCAGCAGGTCCTTTTCCGAATCCTTCCACCGCTTGGCGCGTTCGAACGCGATGCCACGCGCGTAATACAGGCTCCAATGATGAGCCTGTGGGTCCTTCACGCGCTCGATCGCCGCCGAATAGGCCTTGGCCGCCTGCGGATACTTTTCCATGCGCCGGTAGACGTCGCCCAAATGCAGGTGCGGGTCCGGCAGGTCGGGGCGCAGCTTGGCCAGCTTTTCCAGGCGCTTGACCGCCACGTCCGTGCGCTTCAGGTCGCCCATCAGGGCGGCGGCCTGAAGCTGGGCGCTCCAACCGTAGGCCGAGGCCGCGTCGACGCTGTCGTATTCCTTGACGGCCTGTTCCAGGCGCTCGTCCGATTGCAGGACGTCGGCCAGGATGAATCGCGCCACGGGGAAATCGGATTTCAGGTAAAGCGACAGCTGGATCAGCGCGATGGCGGTCTCATGCGCGTTCTGGCGGCGCAGGGACGAGCCGATGTCGTACAGCGCCTCGGCAGCGCCATCGCGGGCGTTCTTGATGGCGAGCGGCGGTTTCTTGCCGGCCGCCATGCGTTTCATGGCCGTATCCATAAGCCGCGATACGGGATGTTCGCTGAGGTAGAGATTATAGATCGCCTTGGCGCGCTCGGTGTCGCCGGCGCGTTCCAGAAGCGCGCCCAGAAGATGGGTGACCCGGGACGACGGCGGCGACTGCCGCTCGATGACGCCGGTCAACAGTTTGCCGGCCTCCTCGGTCTTGCCGGTCAGTTGCAGGATCAGCGCCTCGTGGATTTCCACCAGGTTTTCGATCCCCTTCTTGTCCTCAAGCGGCTTCAGGGCGGCCAGCGCGTCGTCGGCCTTGCCCTGGCCGTACAGGCACCAGGCGATCAAAAGCGGCTTGGTGAAGATCGACAGCCCCTCGTCCGGCAGCTTGTTCAGCAGCGCCTGCGCGTCCTTGAAGCGTTTGTGCTTCATATGGTCGATGGCGATGGTCAGCTGCGCGATGGTCTGGTCCGGGTCTTCCTTCAGGTAGTCGCGGGCCAGGGCGACGGCCGTCGCCACGCGGCCTTCAACCAGGTTGACGATGAAGGTCTGGCGCAGCAGGCCGGGCGTGTCCGGGCGCTGGTTCAGCGCGGCACCGTAGAATTCGGCGGCGGCGCCCAGGTCGCCCTCGCGCTGGGCTTGGCGGCCGGCGAGATAATTGCCGATGAAGGTGTTGGTGCTTAAGGCCTCTTTGGCATCCGGCTTGGCGTTCGCGGCACCGGTTGAGACGGCCAGGGCGGCGGCGCAGATCAGGCCGGCGGCGAGGGAACGGCGAAGGCGGCGGGATGGGGTCACGGGCGGTCTCGAACCTCGGGATCAATGGGGACGGGCGGTAACCGGAAATCAGTCTAGCCGACGCCGGTCCGGGCCGCCATATCTCGCGGCCTTATACCTTGTCGCTGTATCCTTTGGCGAAAAAAGGGCAGTCGCGCATAATGCGGCCATGACCGATCCCCGCCCCGCCCGGCCCCTGGTTCTCGCGTCTTTGGAAAACGGCGACGGCACGCGCTGCGTCGACCTGTTCCGCCGCGCCGACGGCACCCATGGCTTCGAAGAGTACCGCCGCGACCCGGAAGACCCCCGCGGTTGGTCCGGCGCCGCCGGTTTCGGGGCACGGG
>CEQK01002501.1_pt1 | contig 23273 bp, 33 predicted proteins | sample 531051 | NCBI WGS metagenome assembly CEQK01 (sample SAMEA2621229, study PRJEB7988) | marine metagenome | biome: marine biome (ENVO:00000447); feature: deep chlorophyll maximum layer (ENVO:xxxxxxxx); material: "saline water (ENVO:00002010), including plankton (ENVO:xxxxxxxx)" | depth 150 m
AGAGATACAAGATTTTTACGATAAACGAGGTATTTCATACTCTAGCTCAGAAACTAAAACAGAGCTACTATCTAGGATAGTTCCAATGATGGCTGGAGATAAAGAAGTATCAAAACATATAAAGGTATAGATATGAAAAAGATAATGGCTTTCTTAATGGCTTTTTCTTTTATTAGTGCAAATCCACCTAGTTCAGTTCAGTATAAGCAGTTAGCGTCTAGTGAGGAAATTAAAAAGAAAAAGAAAAAAGGCAAGAAAAAAATTAAAGGAAAAGGTAAGAAAAAGAAGAAAGGCTTTTTCTCAAAGGTATTTGGTTCCAAGTAATGAGTCTTTATAAATATACACAGAAAGAAGCATCCAATCTATTAATAGGACAGAATGGTTTCGATGTTATACCGACAGATAATACTGCTGTTGTGAATCCAGACACAGGTTCTTGGATTGCTATACAGGCACTAGGTAAAGATTCTAGTGGTACAACTGAATTTCTAAAAATAAAGGTTACATCTAATATAGGGGATAATATAGATTCATTTGTAAATCTAATACCCGGAGAGATACTTTATGGTAACTTTAGTGGGATTGTAAACCACACAGATTCTTCAGCGGTATGCATAGCTTACAGAGGGTAAGAAGAACTTATAGAATGGAAAGAAGACTTAAGATGCAAAAACTTTCTATGTGGCAAAAAATTAAAAATTGGTTTAAAAAAATATTTTGAATAATAAAATAAAAAAGGAGAGTTGTCAAGTTGTTAGTACGAGTTATGATATCCCTGTTAAATATATTAATACTAAGCGGTTGCAGTCAAGGTTGGAGTGTAGCGAATCTAGAGCTCACACCTCAGGATACAGTTACAAATACGGTTTTTATAGAAGTAATGGGGACTGACTCAGTTTTGCATTATTATCATGGTAGAATTTATGAAACTTCTAATTGGTGTTGGGTTCATCACCAGTATGAAGATGTGGCTAAATGAGTGGGAAACCTGATACCGCTAGAAGTTATCGCACTGCTATTCTTGATGATAACGCCATTGTCAGTATTAACCTTAAGTGGCTTACTCAAGGATGTGTTCTCATTGCAGTTTTGGTCTATGGCTATTGGCAAATTGAAAACAGAATTAAATCACTTGAAAATAAAGTTGCTAATGCTAATGAACAAATTGGGGATTTACTTAATAAACATATCGTGGAAGAAAGGACTCAAAGAGAAGAGTTGGCAGAGAAAGTAGCATTTTATGAAAAAGAATTGAATTTAAACCCATTTAGTTGGGGTAAAAAAAAGAAAAAATGATAATGTTAATTTATACATCAAACTTGTCGGTTGACGAATTACAGGAATTAACTATATGTTTTTGGGAAAACAAGGAGTTTAATCCTTATATAATAATAGCGGAGACATAATGGATTTTATGGCAGTATACGGAGAGGCTGGGATGATAGGCGTTGTTGGGGTAATGTTCGTCTATCTAGTAATCTCTTTATCTAAGAAGAGTGAGGCACAGCAAGAGGCTTTAGAAAATTTAAAAGTGGAAAATAAAGGTCAGAGCGAAACCCTTGAAAATATGGAAGGTATGGTTATTAAATTAATAAATAGATGGAACCAGTCAGACGATAAGTTAGATAGAAAGTTTGACGCATTGACTAAGGAAATAAACGACTTAGATAATCAAGTATCTAGGATAGATGGTTCGCTATCTAGGATAAATGGAAAACATTAAAATGGATAGTTTGAAAGTTACTGGATTAAGTACAAGCTTAGGCTTTGTTTACTGGACAGATTTAATATCTGGTATATTAATGTGTGTTATGTTTGCAATACAAATTTATTATTTATACTTAAAAACAAAAAAGATAAAGGAAAGCTAATATGTTAATGAAAATGATAGCAGATGAATTATTATCTGATAAAACAGGTGATGAAATTATTGATGAAATTAATAAAGCTGTTGATATTCCAATCATCAGTGAAAAAACAGAAAAGGCTATACTAGAAGCTCTTTGGAAAGTAATCAAAGGGGTTCTTCTTAAAAAGATTGGTGCATAATGCCTGCCAAGAAAGGAACAAAGAAAGACTCTAGACTTAAAAGAGCTGGTGTATCTGGTTATAACAAACCAAAAAGAACACCTAATCACCCTACTAAGTCACATATAGTTGTTGCTAAGGAAGGTAGTAAGATAAAGACAATACGCTTTGGTCAACAAGGTAAAAGAGTTGGTAAGCTTTCGGGTACTGCAGGTAAACCTAGGAAGGGTGAATCTGCTAGAATGAAAGCAAAACGTAAATCATTTAAGGCTCGCCACGCTAAGAATATTGCCAGAGGTAAGATGTCAGCGGCTTGGTGGGCTAACAAGGTGAAATGGTAATGAAGAAAAAAGTAAAAGCACCTGCCGGGTATCACTGGATGAAGTCAGGCAGAGGAGTAAAGCTAATGAAGCATTCTGGTAAGTTTAAACCACATAAGGGTGCTAGCCTTACTGCAGATTTTGCAGTGCAAATGAAACATTCTAAACCAAGAAAGAAAAAGTAATGGCTACAGCTAAAAAGAAAGACCCAAAGAAGTGGGCTAGGGCAAAGGCAAGAGCTAGAGCTAAGATGGGTGGGCACTCAGCTAGAGCTATGCAACTTGCAGTTAAGTACTATAAGCAAGCTGGTGGAAGATATTCTGGAAAGAAAAGTTCTGGTAATAAACTTTCTAAATGGTCAAAACAAAAGTGGGATTATGTTAGTAAGGGAGATAAGAAAAAACCGAAAAGAAAAAGAGGGCGTTACTTACCTGAATCAGTTAGGAAAAGTCTCAGTCCCGGTCAGAAAAGTTCTACAAATAGAGCAAAAAGAAAAGCCTCTGCTTCAGGAAGAAGAAAGGCTAAATACAGTAAATCAATAGCAAGGAAGGTTCGTAATGCCTAGATTCGGAAAAAGAAGTAAACAGAGACTAAAAGGTGTAGACGCTAGACTAGTTAACGTTCTTAATGAACTTATAAAAATTATGGATGTTACCATAATAGAAGGATTGCGTAGTGAAGAAAGACAGAAAGAGCTATTGGCTAAGGGGGCAACGAAAGTAAGATATTCCAAACATATGGATGGAAAGGCGGTAGACTTAGCCCCCTATCCGATAGACTGGAACAATAGAGATGGCTTTCACTATATGGGTGGAATGATACGTGGTATAGCACATAAGCTTGGACTTAAGGTAAGATGGGGTGGCGACTGGGATTCTGATGGTGATGTAAAAGATAATGGATTTGATGACCTAGTACACGTGGAGATACTTGATTAATGCCTAAGGCTAGTATTAATATAAACGACTTTGGTAGAGGTATAAACACGGTTAAGAACCCTAGAGATTTAGCAATAGGTGAGTCTCCTAACATAGTTAACTTTGATACATCTAATAGAGGTGAGTTAAGACCTAGAAGTTATTTTAATGAGCAAACAAATGGAAGTTCTCTAAGACTAGGTTCAAGTGGCGTAGATGCACACACCGCATCAATAAATCCCGGATACGGATTATATTATTTTGAAGCTGACGAGGCTACTGGTGTTAGAGGTGTTCAGGTAACAGGAACGGGGTCTGGTTCATATGCTGGGACTGCAGGCAATAATTTAATTTTTGACACTACAAGTGCTGGAAATAACACAATATCAATTAATAATAATGATTTTTGGACTGAAAATGAAATACTATCATCTGCTACAAACTTTCCAGTTAAAATTAAAATTTCTGGCTCAGCAAATAATAATGGAATATTCACAGTTACGAATATCGATGGTGATGCAAATGGAGTTAGCAGGGTTGGCTCAACTTGGACTACTGGAGGTTTAAGTTTTACTAATAATAAAATATTTGTATCTGAAACTGTTACAGATGAGAACGTTGCTAGCGGAACTCAGGTAACTATAGAGAGATTAGGATTTGTTGGAGACCAACTATTAGCACTTGGTAATATAGACGATAATAAGGTAGATATCTATACAGATAGTTCAGATTCTTGGAGTGCTGATAAAATTACAGTTGTAAATTCAGCAGACTCAGGAGATAACCCAGAATATGTTTTTTACTATATAGATTCATCACTTAGGGTGGCTAATGGTAATTTTAAAAATGAATCTACTCCTAAGTGGTATGGCTTTATAGACAGGAATCAATTCCAATATAATAAAGGTTTCGAAAGTGAAAATGTCTGGAGAACAATAGAGCCAGCTTTTTACGAAGAAAGTAACGACCTTGCTCCTCCAACTGAATTTAATATAGAAAGCACTGTAAATGGAACTTTAGAATTTCCTACTTCTGGTTCGGGTTGGGGAATAGCACTGGAAGAAACAGATGAAGAAGGAGAATTTAGTCCGGGAGATTATGAATTTTGTGGTACATTTATATATGACGGAAAACAAGAATCGTTAATTACTAAAGATAATACAAATACAAAAACATTAGAAGGTTTTAAGAAAATAAAATTCAATGTATTTGCTAATGATAACGGGACAAACAGGTATGCAAAACGAGTTACTGGTGGAAGAATATATTTTAGAGAGGCTACATCGAGAGACCCTTGGGTTTTATTTGCAGACATAGATATTAGAAGAGGAGTTAGGGCTTCTTTAGTAGATGATTATAAGGGATGGATTGAAGATGATGTTAATTCAGATTTTTCAGGCACTGCTACTGGACAATTTAGAGTCACTAGTAATGCAACAGTTAGCCATAGAAGCTCAACATACTGGGTTCTTTTTTCACAGAGGCCAAATATAGATACATATGAAAGTATAAATGGGTATTCACCAAATGATACAAAGCAGATTGCGTTTGGTAAAGTAGGCTCAGGGTACAAAACAGCAGTAGTGGCTAATAGAAGAACTTTTGTAGCTAATGTAATGTACGACGATAACACTACTAGTAGCTCTGATGACAGTACAGAATTTCAACATTATGGTGATAGAATAATGTTTAGTGAAGTAGGTAAGTATGACTTATTTCCTAACTTTAACTTTATAGATGTTGTTAAGGGTGATGGCGAAGATTATGTAAGGCTAGAATCGTATGCTGATAGATTGCTAGCATATAAACAAAGAACGCTACAGATATTAAATGTATCATCTCCTTCTCCTTCTAATTGGTTTCTTGAGACTACGATACAGGAAGGTGGTGTTACTAAACCTTACTCAGTATGCAAGGGTAGAGGTGGTGTTATATGGGCAAATAAAAGTGGTGTTTATAGATATGATGGCTCATCAGTTAGAAAAGTCACAGATGGCAAAATAAAAGATTCAGATTGGAAGACTTTTTCAGCATCAGATAAAATGTCACTTGGGTATATTGGAGACACAGACCAAGTTATTATAGTTCCTAGAGTTGATGGAGGTAGTTCATCTTATGGGGATGCTTATATATACGACATAAGAAATGATTCTTTTGTTCTTAGTGAAGACATCCATCCTAATCAAACTAGCTCTTTTAAACCATCTCTAACAAACTTCGTTAATGATTCAGAAGGTAAACTTATTGTAGGCTACGATGTTGACTCAACAGATTTAGGTGGTGCAGGTGCTAATAAAGTACACTTTACAGCTTGGAACGAAGGTGAGGGTAATCACAAGATATATAAATTAGAAACCCCTGACTTGAGTTTTGCAGAACCGCACAGAACTAAAAAGGTTTACAAGATATATGTTCATTACAAGTACACACATTCGGATAATGGAATAGCATATAATGAACCTATTAATAAATCTAATGTGTATTACAGAGCTAATCAAAGAGGTAGTTGGAAGAATGTAACATCTGGAAGTATGGAAAACTCTGAGAACGTTCTTAGAAATGGAAACTTCGATAGGTATTGGTTAGGTTGGAATGATATATTCAATGACTCTAGTAGTAATGAAATAACTGATTGGACTTTTGTATCTGATGGTTCTGGTGGTAGAAAAGCTAAGTTTACAGCAACTGGTTCTCCTTCTATAGTTTTAACAAATAAAGAGATAATAGATGGTGGTTTAACCTATAATACTAAGTTTACAGTTTCTGATTATTCTGCAGGTAATGTGAAGCTAAATGTAGGTGGTGAAGCTGGTACAGCTAGGACAGCTGATGGTGACCACTCAGAATCTTTTTCACCAAGTAGCGATGGCTATCTTATGATATCGTGTAGTAATGATTTTGTAGGTAGTATAGACGATATAATAGTAAGACCTACTAGCTCTAGAGATTCTTATGGAGTTGCTGTCTTTGAATTAGAGGACACTAGAGGAGTTAGGTGTCAGAGTATGGCTTTTAAAATAGAGACATCACTTACTAACGCATCTAAACTACATATAAATGATATACAAATAGAGTATAGAATAATACAGAACAGGATATTTTAGTGTCTAGAGATATAAGAAGATTAATTAATTTTACTGAACAGCCACAAACTTTTAGTAATGGCAGTCCAGCTTCTTCTTTACAGGAGGGTGGTGTATCTGTAGCTTTAGAAGGTGGTAGATTAGCAGTAACCAGAAAACACAAAGGTTTAGTATTTAAATCTTTTATGACATCAGATGGCAATCAGTATGTAGATAGAAATCTACAAGTATCTGGAGAGATAAGAGGTAATGAATTAGAGTACACTAATCATAATGTTGAAAGTCCGGGGACAGATAAGGTTTACTTAGGTGTAAATGGCAAGGCAAAAAATACATCAATAGACCATACATCAACTTGGATAGCACCATACAATGGTGTACTTAAAAAGATTTTATTATATGGTAATGCATCTGGTGGGAACACAGCAGTTGGTTTACATATAAATTCTAACACTACAGCACAAAAAACAATAACACAGTCACTATCGTCAACTACTACATTAGAGTACATATTCTCTGATTTAAATAGTTTTGACAAAGGAAACCTAATATCTATTAGTGTTGAATGTGCTAGTGACCCAACTCATTTAAGAGCTGTATGTGTTTGGCAATATAATACATTAAATAGGTAGAGATATGCAGTATAATACTATAAGACAATATCAAGAAGGTGGAGCTACAAGAAGAGCCTTAGGCCAAGCATTTCTTGGTAAAGGGATAAAGCAAGGTGTAGAGGAGCTAGAGGAAGAAAAAAGAAAAGCTATAGAGGAAGGTAAGAGGAGAGGTTTACTTGGTTCTGTAGGTAGCTTTCTTGGTAGTGTTGCACTCCCGGCTCTTGCAACAGCGGTACTTGGGCCAGTGGGCCTTGTTGGGGGGGCATTAATTAAAGGTGCTGGTGCTGGACTAGGAAGAGGTTTAGGTGAGACTCTTGGTGGTGTAGGTTCTGAAGATGTTTCGTCAAGTAGTACAGGATTTTTTGCAAAAGACTTTGACACTTTAAAAGATTACCAAAAAAGTTTAGGAAAAGGTATTGGAGGTAGGGCGTTAGGTCAAGCCGCAGGTACTGCATTAACCGATTTTGCTTTATCTGGGGGACTTAAAGAGTTAGCAGAAGCTGGTAAGTATAAAGCTAAAGGTGCGTTAGGAGAATTACGTGCATCTAGATATTCAGACCCTGTAACCGCTGATACTGGTGCAGTTTTTGACGAGACATCTGGAATGTATGGAGATGTTAATGTTTCGGATTTTGATACTTCCTTACCAGATACTTCTGGATTGACTACCCAGTCAGATGTAGATTACCTATCAAGTTTAGATAGGGTTAATGAATTAGGCGATAAGAATCTATATGAGTACTCTAGACAAATGAGCTTACCACCAAGTGCAGATGCTGAGATGTTAGGAGATGTTGAAGTTCCATCATTTATGGGTGATATGATTAGGTCTGGGGAGCTGAGTGCACAGGGACTACCAGATGTTTCTGGGTTGCCTAGTAAGTCAGAAATTGATTACATAAGTTCTTTGTCAAGAGCTACTGAAACAGGTTCTCTTAATAGAGCTTTAGATATGTCTCAAACAGCACAATCTCAAGCTATACAAACGTCTAATCAGATGGAAGACTTAATAAATTATTTAACTCCTAAACCAACTGTTGCAGACTTCTTACAAATGAGACAAAGAGCTATTGGAAATTATGCAGGCGGTGGGTTATTTAATCCTATGAAAACAGGAAGGAGGGTGTTTTAATGCCTCAATCAGATAATATACCAGCAATGCTACAGTCAGGAGAATATGTTGTTCGTAAAGAAGCGGTAGATAAATTAGGAAAAGATACTATGGATATGATAAACAATGCAGATAGACTGGGTTATATGGGTGGAGGTCTTGTTCCTCAGGGAGAGCACGGTCACTCAGCTATAGATGAACTACTAGCCTTAAACACCTTGGCAAATCAAAGAGGCGTTGATATGACTAGGGACTCAGCTATGATGAATAAAGGTGGTAAGGTGGCATTGCCCGGAATCCCGGGAGAATACGTCTCTAAAAAATCTAAAAGAGAACCTAACCCTATGTCCTTAGGGTTGATTGGAAGTTTGCTATCCAGAGCTTTTCTTAGTGATGGTGAGCTGGTTCCTAACTATGGTGAGTTTAATAGATTGCTTATGAACAATCCTGAACCCGGAGATAGATTAACACCAGAGGAAATGATTTTAAAAGAATTACTAGGTATGAAAGAAGGTGGCAAAGCATTAAAGAAAGCACCTGAGGGTAATAAAGGTTTAATGAAGCTACCGCAAGAAGTTAGGAATCGTATGGGGTATATGAATGAGGGTGGTAAAATTCTTCCCGGGGAGTATATATCAAGGTCTGACCCACGTCACCCAATACACAGAATGACAGAAGCTGATATGAATAATATTGGAACTGTAATGTCAATAATTAAAGATTATCAAGACAGTATGGGTGGTAAGCAACAATCTCTTTCTCGTTCATTAGGTTTTAAAGGAGACCAAGATTACAACCCTGAATATTATGAAAGGATTAATTATGGAGAGGCTACTGGGCCAAAAACTGGTAAAGAAATGTTATTTACTAGGGGTGAGGATGGTGTTTTAAGAATGCAACCTACTCAGTATTATGGAGGGCTTGCTCCTTTAAAAAATCTATATCAAAGACTAAGAGGGGCGAAAGAAATTAGCGAACTTCCATCCTCTGTTAAAAATTTAATTGATGAAATATCTAATACTGAAGATATGAAACAAGGTGGTATGATGGATAACTATATGTACGGAGGTATGCCTAAGAAGAAGAAGAAGAAAGGGTATGAAGATGGTGGCTCTGTAGGTGTGGTTAATGAAATAGGAAAAGCTAGAAAAATGTTTAGTAATATAGATGACCTACTAGCAACAGCCGCTTTGATGGATGGCTATACCTTTGGCCCAATGCAAAGAAAAGCACTAAGGTCTATGCGTGAAGCTGATATGGTAGACCCTAAAGATACTATGGAGCAAGTAATGATGTTACTTAAAGCTCGTGAACAAAATAAGATACCATCATTTGAAAAACGTAAAAACTATTTTACAGGAGGTACTACTGGGTCTGGAAGTGGTTATTCACCACCAGAAGAAACAACTACCCCAGATTATTCGTCACTTGCAGGTACTAGTTTTGCAGGAGCTGTCGGAACAGGAGGAGGTACGGTAAGTAATATACCTAGTGGTGACTTCCTAGAAAGGGCTTTTGATATTTACGGAAGTAGACCAGAAGATGCGGATATATTAAACAGAGTAACAGAACTTTTTAGATTTGACCCATCAGTAGGAGCCGGAGAAGTTCAGGATATGATAGGAGGTTATAGGTCTGAACTTACTAGCTTTTTGCCTAGCGTACAGCAATACGGAGTTGGTTTTGAGGGTTTTGGGGGTAGACAGAAAGCTATGCAAACTGAAAGAACTGGTGCTTATTCAGAAATAGATAGAGCCTCTACTGACATAGCTTCCTCAGAACAAGATAGGCAAATGGCTGAATTAATAGCATATCTAACTCAACTAGAAACTCAAGGTGGGGTAAAATTTACTTAAGGGGTATATAATGGCAAGAAGAATAGTATTACAAGAACCAGAAAGCGGACTAGATGTATTCCTAAAAGAGTTATCTAGGTATGCTAGTCCTCAGTATCAGTTATCTCTTAGAGAACAAGAGCGTGCTGACGCTAGGTTAGAACTAAGCAGAAGGCAATTTGAAGCAAATGAGGAAGCTCGTGTAAATCAAAGATTGAGAAATCAAAGGATAGATGAACTTAATCAAGATAAGTTTGATTTAGATAAAGAAATATTTGAGCAAAGAAAGTTTAAAAATGCTTACGATATTGGTAAAAGTGCGGTAGACGAAGTGCTTACTGGCTCTTATTCTGATTCACTTAGTGCATCTAATATGAATATAGATTCAGTATTAGCCAATGTAACTGATGAAAAAGTTAGAACGAGGTTAAGGCCTTATGTCAAGAGCTATAGGGATAGAGCTATTAGAAGTGAAAAATTAAATGAAAGTTTTATGAATAGGTTTAACGAGAGGCGACCTGATATGCAAATAGATATGGATGATGCGAGGTCATTTAGGCAAGACCCAAATCTAATGCGTCAATACTTGAAAGACACCTTCATTGATAGAAAACCATCAATTAGTCCAGATGATGAGAAAAGACTTAATGTTGCATTAAATAGATTAACAGCTACTGAGAAGAAGATGGATAACTTAATGAGTAGCCAACAGTATCAAATGGGTAGAGGAACTGATAAAGAGCAACAAAGATTATATGATGATTTAGAAAGAAGGATACAAAAATTAAAAGGTGATGCTAGTATATATGAAGCTGATATAGCAAGAATTACATACGGTGGAGGAATGGAATTATCTGATGCTTTCGATGGTAGCGGTGAGCAAGGGGGTCAGGGTGGCCAAGTCTTAGCTGGGAATATATTTGGCTCAGATGAATTTGGGAATCCTATAATGGATAATATAGCTATCAGAGATGATAACTATGATAGAGCATTTGGAACAGATAGAGAAGCTGATGAAATAATAGCAGAGAATGCAATAGATACTGCTATGCAAAATGCTACCAGTAATGAAGATATCGCATTGGAAGAAGGTGAAAGGGTTGAAACAGTAGACGACACAAAGGAGCCAGCAGATGAGCTAGCTGAAGGTGTTACTGAGGAAGATATAAAAGATATGCTTACTGAAGCTAAGGAAGAAGGGAAAAAAGAAGAGGTTGACTTTCTTGAAGGTGCTTTGTCTGGATTAGGTTCTTTAGGTGCAAGGGAAAAAGAGGAACCTAAGATTGAACCTGTTGAAGCTGAGTTGTTTTCAAACGTAAGACCAACAGAACCTTCAGGTCTAAGAAGACAGGATGGGAGTTTTGTTAACGTTGAAAGCCTCTCATCGTCTATCGGGGGTTCTCTAAAAAAGATAAAAACATTAAAGGATAGATATAAAAAAGCAGAGGGTAATAGTAAGTTAATAATAGCAAGGGCACTATCAAACGAACAATCTAAATTGCAAGAATTAAAACCATACATATCAAAAGAAGGTACATTTTCTAATAAAAGGTTTAATGATAAGTTTTACGAAAGATTATCAAAAAGAGCTAATATGCCTATTGATGAGTTAAAATCTTTAATACTTTTTAATATGGACTACAATATATAATGGCTCAATTCAACCCAAATATGTCTAAGGAGGAACTAGTAAATCAATTCTCAAGCAAGTCTCCTTTCTTAAATAAGATGAGCACAGAGAGTGCTTATCGTTATATAGTCAATAGATATCCTCAATACAAACTGGAATCAGAAGATAAAATATATGAACCAGCCGCAGAGAAGGAAACTAACATATGGGATTCGTTGCCTTCTTTTATAAGAAAGGGTTATAATGATTCTCTGCAAGGTATGGCTTACGAAATTTCTACTGGTCAAAAGAGATTTGATATTAGTGACTATGAAGAAGGTATTATAAATGACTTAGGTGCTGGCATCGCATCTTTCTTTGCACCACTAGATTTTGCTGTTACTGCATTTGGAGGAGGTTTAGGTGGTGTACTTGCTAAGACGGCTGGTAAGGAAACTGTAAAGAAATATGTATTTAAAAAATTAGTACAAAACGGTGTTAATAGAAAGATGGCCGCTAAATCAGCTAATAACGCTGTAGAGTTTGTAACTAAGTCAGGCTCTGGTGCTGGGGCTTTAGGGTTATATTCAGGTGTAGGAGATGCACTACAGCAAAAGATAACCGATGGTACTATAGATGTAGATAGGGTTGTTAAAACTGGTGTTAAGGGTGCTGTTCTTGGAGGTATGACTAGCGGTACTGGAGCATATCTAACACAAAGAGGTGCTAAAACATTAACCAAAGTTAGTGCTGAGATAGGTATGTTTGGAATAGGTGCTCCTGCATTAGAGGGAGAATTACCAACTCCTCAAGATTTTTTACACGCAGGTAGTATGGTTATAGGTATGAAGGGAGTTGGTGCGGTAACCAGTAAGGGGTACGGCAAATTACAAGAGTTTGTAAAAGATGCTAGGAAGCCTGAGTTTAGATATGAGCATATACCAGAGGGCGTTACAGGTAGAAGTCAAGTCTATCAAGCGTCAGCAGAGGCATCTGCAATATCTATGTTAGGTAGGAAAAAAAGTGAGCAACTATGGACTGATAAGAGCGGTAAAAGAAAAGGAACTGTGGTATCTGAGGATGATAAGACAGTACAGTTTAAACCGTTTGAAGGTGAGAGTAGGAGTTATAGTAAAAAATATTTTTATGGTAATTTTAAATCTACAGAGCAACAGAAGTTAAATGCTACTCAACTACAGGATGCAAGAAATAAAGATATAAGAGCATTAGAAAAAGAGTTAAAGTACAGCAGTAAAGTTAAACAAACTAAACGTGCTATAGGTATAGACAAATCATCTAGTAAAAAGAAAATTAATCTCAAGAATATGAATAATGTTTCTAAGATGAAGTACTTAGATGACTTACTTCTTGAAAAGTACACCCTAGAATCTCTAAAGAATATGGATAAGGTTGGAATAAGAGTTATAAAGCCTAGAGTTAGTTTATTTATGGATAAGTTATTGCCAGAGAAAATTAACAAACTATTTGATATTGTTAGGCCTGCTAAAAATCAAGGAAGTGTAGACCAAGTTAGAAGAGCGTACATAGGGATAGCCGATAAATACTTAAGTAGCAATAGAAGAGTTGTTGCAGAGAGCCATGACCTAATGAGTAAGGCTGGTTTACTATCTAAGAAACCATCTAGAGAGCAAGTAAAGTCCTTAGCCAGTGCTTTAAATATGAGTGAAAGAGATGTTTCTAAAAGATATTGGGAATTACTTAGCGATGCTGTAGAGCAAGGAATAGAAACAAATGATACAATAGCTTACAAGAGTATAACTGATTACTTGTTTAATACAGCTAGACAGTCAGGTGTAGATGTAAGTGGGTATATTGATAGGTATATACCAAGAATATTGAAGAGCGATGTTGCTGAAGCAATATTTGAAGATATAGATAACTTAGCAGAAATAGCTTTTAAGGGAGCTAAAATACCTAAAGGAAAAGGTGCAAAAGAAAATCTTAATAACTACCAAAAGATAATAGATTCATTGTTAGAAGCTAAGGAAAATCCAGACAAGTGGGCAAGCATAGAAGCCAATAAATCAACAGCTAATTTCTTAAATAAAATAATTGAACAATCTATGAATAAATTTAAAAGTGAGTATACTGTAAGAGGTATAAAATCATTCGTAGAAGAGGGAGGTGAATTAGCTCACTTTAAGGCAATGACTAAGTTACTTAGAGAAACTCACGGTGATTTATTTAGATTAGATGGAAACTTAGAGAAAAGAAGAAAGGCTACTTTGCCAACGGAATTTTATGAAAGAGACGCTAGGAATTTGCTAGGTATATACTCATCTAATGTTGCTAGGCGTTCAGCCGAGGTAAAGCATTTTGGCAGAGAGGGAGAGCTTGCTACTGCCTTAATGAATAACGCAACAAGAGATGATAGACTGATAATGAAAGAACTACATCATCATATATTAGGGGACATTGCATACAGAAGAGAATATAATTTAAACCCATCTATAAAAAACTTTCTTCAAAAAGCTATGGAGTTTGAAACTACTACTAAGATTGGTCTAGGTACTGCATCTGCTATGAACCTATCTCAGTTTACAATATCATCAGCTTTATCAGCCGGATACTGGAGATTCGCTAAAGGCTCATATAAGTATTATACAGATAAGGATTTTAGAAGGCAAGTTGACGCATCGGGTGCTGACCTTTATAAATATGTAAATGAAATGATGGGTATATCACAGCAAGATAATCTATCTAAAAAGATAGTAGGTAAGGTTACTGAGTTATCTGGATTCAATGCTATTAATTCTATAAACAATAGATTAGCTGCCGCAACAGCTAGGGTTTTTATAGATGACTTACTAGCTATAACTTCTGGTAAAAGAAATGTTCTAAACCCGGGTCAATTAGGTAGTAAGAAATGGGCAAGAGCAACATTAGCTAAGATGGGTATTGAGCCCGGAGATATAAAAAATGGTAAAGTTTCAGAATCCGTTATGTTAGATGTTATAAGTAAGTTTGCTATTAATACTCAGCTACAGCAAAATATACTTTCAGACCCGTTAGTATTAAATAGACCTAGTTGGAAACCGTTTCTACAATTTAAATCTTTTGGATATAGGCAGTATAATTTTATAAAAGATACCCTAACCCACGACGCTCTAAATTATAATGTTTTTCCTATGTTAAGGCTAGCTAGTGCTGGATTTGCTACTGGTGCGATAGCATTAAAAGCTAAAGAATATATGAAGTATCTAGTATCTGGAGAAAAAGATTATGACCCTTCTAAATTTTTAGAGGCAGATGGTGAGGAAATAATAGAGAACATTGCGGCTATAGGAGCATTTGGATTCTTAGGTGACTTTATGATGTCAGCTTTAGAAGAAGGTAGAAGTACAGCTAGAGCAATACAATTTCTTGCTACACCTGCTTTTATGTCTGATATAGATATGTTTCTCAATTCATTTCTACCAGCACTAGAAAGAGACTATAAGAACTATAGAGGTGACTTTATTAAAAGAGTCCCAGCTAGAGCGTTGAAACTTACAGGTAGTCCGCTACTTAAAGAGCTTGCTAAACAAGTAGAAACAACGGGTATGAAAAAAGAAAGAATAGAATTTCTTAGAGGTAGGAGAAAGTCTGCTTTATTAGATAAAATTATAAAATCAGAAACACCAGAAGCTTACGCTGAAGCAATAGAGTTTATGAATAGGTGGAATAGTATATATAGGAACTACCCTATACTTATAACAGACATAGACCATAAAGCAGTATTTAAAAGAAAGATGCAGAAGTGGGAAAAGAGAGGTGAAGTATAACACTAGAAAGGTTTAGGTGTACCACCTATACTATCTCCCCTACTCTTAGCTAGTTCTACTGCCTCAGATTCTGTATTAGTAACCAAACAACTGTTACCGTGATACCCTACCTCACAAGAGTTAGTACTACCATATCTATTTTTAGCTACTATAAGCTCTAGAAAACAATCACTGTTACCATCATCTCCATATCTTGATACCCAAGGATAGTGTGTAAATACTACTATCTCTGCATCTTGTTCTAAGTTACCAGATTCTGCTAAGTCAGATAACCTAGGTACTCTATCATTTCTATGTTCCATGTTCCTATTCATCTGCGATACTAATATAACAGACATATCTTGTGCCTTAGCTAACCACTTATAACTACGACTAACATCCCCTATCTTAAGACGTAAGTCTCTTCTATCGTGAGCAGGGTGCTCAATCAATCCTATATGGTCATCAATAACTACGTCAGGACTTATAGCTTTTATCTCACGGAATGTACTCTCTATGTCTCTAACATCATCAAACATAAATAGATTACCTCCATATATTTCTGATATCTTATCAGATACATCAGCTAGTTCTATCTGGTCTATGCCTATATTGTTCCTAAGGTTTCTGTACTGTAGAGCTCTTGACTCCATAGCAATAAACTTCTTCATCATCTCTGTATTAGGCATCTCTCTATTAAACATAGCAACCTTCAATCCTCTATGTACTAAGTTTCTAGCTATGTTAGCAGATACAGTAGTCTTTGCATTGCCGGGTCTACCTGCAACTATAGTAATCTCACCTCTTGTCATACCAGTAATAACTCTATCTAGAGTACCTATACCAGTAGGTATTTGTGTGGTAGAATTTATTATAGACTCCTTAGTATCAACTAATAGAGAGTCTATGTCAAATGTTTGATTAGGTTGTAGCTTTATAATATTACCAATAGTAGTATGTGCATCCTCTAGTAAGTTACCAGTTTCTAAAGATGTATCATTAATACCTTTAGATATATCATTCATCTGTACAAATAATATTCTCCTAAGGTAGTAAGAATGCAATCTCTTAGCATACTCAACAGCATTTGCAGGAGATGTAACTAAGTCTAAAAACCCTAGTATCTCATACCTATCGGCATTAGAACTCGTAGAACTAACTACCTCTTCACATACTGTTATTGTGTCTATTTTCTTGTTGTTTTTATTTAGCTTATCTAATGCTCTCCATACCTTCTGGTTGAATGATGAATAGAAATAATCATCCTCTGGTATATATTGTTTTACAGAATCTATATACTTACCATCTGTGATTAAGCAACCTAGTAAGGCTTTCTCTAATTCAATACTCTTCATTATTCTCCTTTAGCTTTGGTGGTATCCTATCCAAGGTTCTCCTCTCGTAGTCTTCTCTTAATCTAAATCTCTTACTCTCATTCTTTACTATGCCTGCAAGATATTTTACATTATAACCTTGTTCTACACCGTTCTTCTTTCTAAACTTCTTTATTGATTCTATAACTATAGAGTCATCTACCCCTTCTATATCCGCTAAAAACCCTGCCATTTGCACATCGTCTATAACCCAATGAGTAGATAACTCTTTCATTATAGTATCTATTTGCCTAAGTGTGGATGGAGACCTAGATAATCTAAGAGACTTGAGTCTTATAGATACATCCTTCTTCAGTATCTTCCCATCACATAGTGGACACTTAGCCATAGAAATCACACTTCCTATTGAAACCGCACTCCGATTTTTCTAGAGGTACATTATCAAATACAACATCTGGTAATTTCTTATTACCTTCAAGGTGACCCCCTGCTGATGTAGATTTTGTCTCATAGGCTACCTTACAATCAACACACCTAAATACTTTACTAGCTACCATAGACTGACCTCCATCTCTTGACTTCTTATTGTTAACATAATAGTTAACTGCTTTGTAATCAATCCACTCCTCTCCTAGGTAGTGCTGTAAATCCATTACTCTTGCTCTTGCTTTTGCTTCAAATCTCCATTGAGCGTCTTTAGGCGAACCATAATTGACATCAAATCCGTCATTGACATTATAGCGTACATCTGACCCCTTGATTCCTTTACGCATTGGAGGTGTAATCCCTCTATTTGCTCCGAAGGTTTCAACCATTCTGCTATCCTTTTCCGTACCTTACATTGTACGGTGTATTCTTCTATTGTTATATCTACTTCAGGGTGAAGTCCTAATGACCTACCATCAGAACCCCACGCTCTCTTAGATTCTAAGCCGTATTCCTTAGCTAGCTTTACGACTTCTCTTTCGAATCTGTTTCCTTTTGCTTTGCTTTTTGATGGCACTTCTATTCCTCCTCTTCTTGAAGGGACTCTCTAGAAATACTTCCATCCCCCTTGCTATTCTCTTGAATAAATCCATCTATTTTTTCCTCCATAAATTTAGTATAAGTCTCGGTCTCTCCTTTCATATCTAAGTAGTTATAAAGGAAATCTCCAAGAACATCTATTGCTGATTTATTAGCTAGAACTAATCTAGATATAGTGTTTATATCTTTCTGGATAGTTCTCTTTGTTGTTTTGTTTTTCTTTATTTTCATATCTATTTAGGATAATGTGGGGGCATACAGAGCCAACCATATGCCATCCTTTTAATAAACGGAGTAAGAAAACAACACCACTTCCAATTCCTATTTGCTTATGTGTTCTGCTCATAGGTCTATTATTAAAAGTTTTACCCCCACATCTAATCCATATCTTATCTATCTATCTTCTTTTCTATTCTATGTAGTCTCCAGATATGACTAATCTGTAGACATAACATCATCAACATAGTAAATTCCCAGTAGGGAAAATACTCTGTACTAAATAGAACTTCCCAGTAGTATCTCATAATCTACTCCTTTTTATTTTTGCAGTCATCGCAGACTCCATTCTTATTCATAGTTGGTTTGTCACATCCGTGACACATAAATGGTGTAGGCATATCCTAATCCTTTGGGCGTTTCGAGATAAAGCTCTAGGTACGCCCTAACCTCTTCTTAGTAAGGAGACTAAATAAAAAATCTTTGGGGTGTTTGTGGCACACCCCTAGCCATCTACTTAAGAAGTAGTCAAAGAGTATACAGCGTGTCCCTTTGTATTGTCAGTAGTAATATTCATATTGAATGTATTACGTAATACATAGATAACTGCGGCTAATCTATATATACCAAACCTACTGATTGCTGTTTTAGCTGTAAGTTTCTTTCCAGTAAATAGGAAATCTCTTACTTTACTTACTTGTGACTTTCTTTTACGTGCCATGTTGGCTCCTTTTTGTATTTGGTTCTTAACTTCCTGATTAAGAGGTAGTCCTCTCTATCACTTAACTCATAGATACTTCTTTCACCTTTTGTAAACTCTTTAGATATATCTGTCATATGTCGTAGTCCATCATACCATCCGAACTTAGTAGTGAAAGAATGCTCTATCTCATTCCACTTTTTTATCTCCATTAGGGTTACCTCCGTATTCAGTATTCAATCTACTAGGGTATATCTCTTCTTCATCTGCTGTCATTCCCTCTGCCATATTACGTTCTGCTATCTCGTCGTATTCTTTCTGTAGTTTACCCTTCAACATATCTGCTTCCTCTCTAGTATTCCAGTGATTTGGTTTACTAGCACCGTACTTCATTATGTCCGAATAAGCTGATAAGGCTCTAATGATGATATCGTATTCTTGGTTTGTTATTCTCATCTAGAATGGTAAGTCTGATAAGTCTTGCTTACCATTACTCCAACTATAGATTCCAACAACCTTAGGAGATGTTACCTCTTCTCCTTCTCTATTAGTCCAAGTCTCATGCTTTACCTTTACTATTGCAGGCATACCTTCACAGTTAGATGGTGTGAATACTGGTAGTGCGAATACCTTATTACCATCTATCTCTTTCTCCTCAGGCTTTATACCTAAAGACTCACACACTTCCTTGAACTCTCTATTACCACCAGAGTTAGGCTCTAGGTGTTTCTCTGTTGGGTTCTTGAATCTAAACAAACCCTTAGAGCGTATTGTTTTACCTACAAACATACTACCACTATGTTCACCAAACTCTTTCTCAGAGTTTTCACTAGCTAACTTGAACGTTAGGTTGTATATATCTGCTAAGTATTTACCACGTATAACCACATCTTCTTTCAAGGTGAAGTCTTTTACGTGTGCATAATAGTCACCCTCAGGTACTATTACATTAGGTTTGTCTTGTGATGGGTCGTAGTAAGACTCCCCTCCCATAACATCACCTAGTACTGAACTTACTGAGTTACTCATTTTCACTTTCCTTTATTTGATTTATCTTGTTTATAACTTTCGCTATATCGTTCTTTTCTATATCACCATTTTCTACTGATAGTGATATCTTTTCCTTCCATTCATCACTAATGCCTTCCATCTCTTCGTATATGTAGTCTATATCTTCTTGACTTAATGATGTATCTTCTACTCTGTTTCTATATACGTCGTCTGCAATGTTCATATACATATTAAATGCCTTCTTCATAGCATCTGTATTAGCTGACTTTATATCATTACCAACGTCTACGAAACCTTCCTTATCTCTTAACTTCATTATTCTATGAGCCGCTGTCATATCTCCTTCTCTCCATATACCACCTTCAAACCACTTCAGTCTTCCGTGTACCATAAACGCCTCACTACCTAACATCTCTGTACTTACAATAGTCCAAGACCACCCGGGATAGTACTTGTCTGCTATACTTTTCATATAGCTAATCTCCACATAGTCCATACCCATCTTCTTCTTTACGAATGTCTTAGGTGTGTCCTCCATAGATACCTTCTCGTGAAGGTCTCTAATGATGTCAAATACTTCTTGCTCTACAATAGCACCGTTCTCTATTACTGATAACTCACTACTCATTCTCACTCCTCTTCTTTATCTTTAGTATCTCTGCTGTTATATAGACACAAGCATCTAGTAGTTCTTCTAATGCTTCCCTAGTCCAGTCTCTACCATCAAATACATCTACCTCTTGTTTATATTCTCTTCTACCTTTCTCTAGTCTATCCTCTATTAGAGATACTATCTCTTTATTGTGACCACTCATATTAAGCCTCTGCCTTATCTTTACTTACAAGTAGAGTAATCATATCTTTATTCTCATTAGCTACCTTTTCTGCTTTCTTTATATTCTCTTTAAATAGAGGTAGCTCTTTCTCTTGATTAGCAACAACAAACATTAGATTCATCAATGCAATCTCTAGCTGTTCTATTCTATACTCAAGGGTATTAATATCACTTGGCATTTTTGTACCTCACTTCTGCTACTGTTGTTTTTCTACCATATAGTCTATTCATATCATTGGATTGCATAATAGCATCATCCTTAGATTCGAATAATCTATAGTTGTATTTAGTATTTATAACATTAGAGAAAGCACCACCTCTAATCATCCACCAAGTACTACCATCATCTTTTTCTTCTTTGATAGCCCACCGCTTTTCACTATTACTATTAGCTTCCTTGCTCATCTTAAATACTACTTCTAGTTCTTGCATACTATTCTCCTTTGTTGTATGGACATATGTCTCTTACTGGACAGTAAGACTTGCACTTTACACCATTCCAAGTTTCTTCATCTGTACATTTATCTGGTAACTCTTTATTATCTAATGATAATAGTAGAGCATCTCTCTTTACTGTAAATCTATCTAGTAAGTGTTCGTCGTTTATATATGGAACTTCTATCATATATATCTTCTTATCTATACCTCTCTCTCTAGCTATCTGCAACCCCGCATCTCTAACCGTAGCTTGTACATACATACTATCTACTGGGTATCCGTTCTGTTCCAGTAAGTATCTATAGAAGTTTACTTGCCATCCCCAATCTTCCATATCTGCAGTATCTTTATCTATGTAAAACTCTTTTACTCTTCTTGGCGTACCAGCTTTACCCCATCTACCACTCTTCTTATATACTTCAGTAGGATGATATCCGTGCTTTACTTGTACACCAATACACTTAGCTATCTTATAGCTACCAGAGAACTTGTAATCTATTAACGTCTTTGTATCTTTGTCATATAAATCTACAATACCAGTTATACCATCTGACTCTATAGCGACCTCTGAATATAGTCTATTAGATAGATATAGATTCTGATTTCTTATTGATGACTCTTCTAGCTTAAGATGGTGTAGAGTGCCAGCTAAAGAAAACGCATTGTCGTCTGGATATATGTAGTAGTCTTGCGTTCTTTGTAGGTACGATTGACAAGTACCTTGTATTAGTTCTGTTGTTGATGGTTTTCTATCTGGGTCTCTATCTTTTGACATATGTAGTAGAGTAGGTAATGATACTTGTATTCTCTCTATATCTACGTTACCCTTCTTAATATCTATTGTAGATACTATACCACCATCAGGATATTTAAAACCTTTCAAAGGCATATATTTACTCCTCTCTCTCTTTGTTAATTTACTAATCTGTGATTACTTGAAGCAAGTATTATTTTAATTTTCTTCATCATTATTTAATACTTCATCATACGATATAAACCTTTCTATGTATATACCAGTATCACTCTCTATAGCTTCTAGCTCATTCTCTACAATCTCTTCTATAGATTGCCCATCGTTTACGTGTTCATTCCTATCCATATAAACTGCTAGTTCTACTATTATTGTTTTATAGTTATCATCCATCTCTTCATTCTCCTCTTTGTTGTTTAAATTTACTTATCCTCATAAGCATATAAGACTTTAGATTATAACCAAATATATCAAGATTAGGCTCTAAGTCTAACCAAGACCTAAAGTTCTCCTCACTAAACTTAGATATCTCTATACCTTTATCTATTATAATATTAAGTATTGATATCCAATTAGTTATCTTCTCTTTATTAATAGTACCTGAGTGTAATCTAAACTCTATAGTACCGTGATAGTATCTAGAGTGTATGTTTAGACCACAGTACCTAGCATCATTGTACTTATCGTTACTAGGATATGAGCCCATAGTCTCATAGTACTCATCTATTAGTTCTTGTTCTTCTGTAACTCTACGAAGATAATTCACATTCATCTCAGAATCTCTACACCAATTAGAACTCTGTCTAGAGTTAGGCATCATACCCTTTAGTATACTCTGGTACTTCTGATATACTATAGCTACGTGTGCTATCTCCCTAGGTGTCTTGTCTATAGAGTTGAAATGTACGTGGAATCCACAAGTATGATTAACCCATCCACCGTAATAATCCTTCCATTGCATCAAGTTATTTATGTTCTGCATTAGTAAGTCTCCACTAGCAGGGGTAGACACTAGTTCTACACCCATACTATCTTCTTCATCCGTACTAATAGAACCATCTGAGCAGTTAGTCCAGTACATAGGTGTATCAATAGATTCTACCTCAGGCGTAATACATTCTATCTCCAAACCTACCAATGTTCTTATAGGGTATGTAAATGTATCTGCAACTCTACTACTAGAAGGTACTGTACTTGCGACCTCTAGTACAGAAGTTTCAGGTACACAACTCTCACAATACTCTTCACCTCTGTGGTATATTGTATAGTCTCTATTACTAGCTTCTCCACAACCTTCACAATAGCAGTATAGCTCATAGAAACAATCTTCACAGTACTCATCTCCGTTAGGAGAAACATTATAGCCACTATCATAACTACTATGTATATTACAACTAGCACAGTAGTAATAGTGCTCATCATTACAGTCATCACATACAGTAGCACTTGGCTGTTCTTGTACATCGTTTGCAGTCTCGCAACACTCACATACTAATTGTTGTTCTGTATCGGGTGGCATACTAGACTCCTATGTTAGTAGTTATTACTCCAACTATAAAGGCGTTTATTACCTTCAACCATTTCATCTCTTTTAATGCATCATATATCTGAGATTCTACGTTATCTCTATCTAGTTCTATGTCTATATCTATAGAACCTAGTAGGTCTATCTGCCGTATTA
>CEQK01044605.1_pt1 | contig 23236 bp, 23 predicted proteins | sample 531051 | NCBI WGS metagenome assembly CEQK01 (sample SAMEA2621229, study PRJEB7988) | marine metagenome | biome: marine biome (ENVO:00000447); feature: deep chlorophyll maximum layer (ENVO:xxxxxxxx); material: "saline water (ENVO:00002010), including plankton (ENVO:xxxxxxxx)" | depth 150 m
GGATCGACAAGAAGATCGAGCAAAACCGGGCTATCATTTCCTGGGCCGGTAGGGCGGCCTCGTCCGAGGAAGGTCGGCGGGCAGAAGCGCGCATAAAGCCCCTAACAAACGAACGCGCCGAACTAACGGCCCAAATTCCGGCAGGCTGGACGGATGTGCGGACCGACATGGCGGCTAAGCTGAAGGCTCACCATGACGCACGTATTCGTTATCGGCGAACCGTTGATGCGGCTCATGGCCCCGTGGTCGAAGCGATCCAGGCGATCAATGACGGAGACCGTGTGGGTTCCCTCCAAAAGGCTTTGCAAGAGTTAAAGGCGAATGTGGAGGTGATGCCTGCGGACGATCTGATAGATCGGTTGAAAACAGCCTATGGCCAGGCAGCCCTGGTCCGCCATTCCACGGAAATAGAAAATGCCCTAACTCAAGCGCGCCGGGTTTTGCGTGCTAACCCGACCGCTCGCACCGCGATTGCTGAAAAGGTTCAAGGCGCGCTTGCTGTTGTCGCCAAGGAACGGATTTGGCGCATCCGCGCAGCGCAAGAAGTCTTGGGCAGCCTAATGGCTTATGAGACCGCCATCGCGGAAACCATAGGAATCCGGGGGCGTTCGAGGCTTTCAGATCGCGTGGCATCCGAAATTTCCAACTGCGTTGCGACTCCCCGGGATATCTATTTGAATTTTTGAGATGGCCAGACGGTGCGATGCTCAACGAACAAACAATACTGGAGTTGACGCAGGTCAAAGTACCGACACCGAGAATAGTTTAGCCTTAAGCAAGATGTCGTTATTTCGGCGCGTCTTTTGAAAAAGTGTGAGAGGAGATTGATCATGACACGTAAAACGAAGCTGGCCGGATTGGCCGTGGCCTGTGTTTTGGCCATGTCGATCACCACATCGGCGTTCGCCCATGGCTCCGGAAACTCGAATTCCAGCCAAGGCCAAATGCCGATGATGGGCCAAGGCATGATGGGAAGCCAAATGCCCATGATGGGCGGGTACGGCATGATGGGCCAAATGCCGATGATGGGGCCCGGCATGATGGGAGGCCAAATGCCCATGATGGGCGGGTACGGCATGATGGGCCAGATGCCGATGATGGGGTCCGGCATGATGGGAAGCCAAATGCCCATGATGGGCGGTTGGGGAGGGATGCAGGTTCTGCGCCGCGACCTGACGGCCGATGAAGTTAAGCATATGATGGAGCACCGCTTGGCCTGGAGCGGAAACCAGAACGTCAAACTTGGCAATGTCAGCGAGAAAGAGGGTGATGTGATCGAGGTCGAAATCACGGACAAAGACGGAAAGGTCGTCCAGAAGCTCAAGGTCGACCGGCACACCGGCTGGATGCAGATCGTTCAATAGGTGACGGCATTTAACTTACCTTTTCCATTGCCTAGGTGAACTGAGATTGATCATGTTCAAATTCAACTACGCCTCTTATTCGGCAAGCTGGTAGTTAGCGAGCAACACAATTGGCAGGGCGAAATTCGAGGTAAACGAGGGGAGAATCAGGATCGCAGGTTCTGAGTGGGGAGGTTTCTTCACCTAGCGCCTGCGATCAAACTAAATCTTATTGACCAGCCTTCCGTAAGACAGAAACCTGAAACCTCTGCTCGTTCCCTTTGGGTGTCATGTGCACATGCTTCCGCATATCGACCGTTTTCAAAGCACCCGGTGCGATTTCTTCCAAGGTGGCTACCAGGTCTTCGGGCGAATAACGCATAACAGGCAACCCGGAGCACATCTCCGGCCCGTCCTCTGCAAACGTCATAATAATCGCAATTCCACTGGGCTCGAGCGCTGACAGCATCCTCGAAACGTAGGCCCTGCAGTCGTCTTTTGATGTCAGGAAATGGAACACCGCTCGATCATGCCAGAGCCGGTAGGGCTGATCGGGAACCCATTTGGTTACGTCTTCTGTGATCCACGTTACCTTGTCTGCCCGCGACCCCAGTCGGCAGCGTGACACATTCATTCCTGCTTCGGATAGGTCCAAGATCGAGATGCGGCTGAAGCCGAGATCAATCAAGCTGTCGACGATCCGGGAAGCGCCACCGCCGACATCCAGGATAGGATCGTTTGCATCGGCGTACTTACGGATCAGTTCGAGAGATACGGTGGGGATTGCCTCGAACCAGGTTAGCGCAGTCTCTTCGCGGGCCCCATACACGTCATTCCAATGCTCATGACGATCATTCATAGCAAATCATTCCCTTCAGCCCGGCAGATTGGCCGCAAAGTCTGGCCGTTCTATATTCAAGTGTCTTACACTCTGCAAGAAAACCCGACAGTCAATTCCATCGCATTGACCTATATCGCACGGACCTATACGAAGCGGTTTGTGGCCGGGTTATTCCGGGCTGGTCGCCCCAAGCTCGAGAATCGGCATGCTCGAACTCCAAAGCCAAAGTCAGATTTACACCCTTTCGTGGTTTCTCATGCAATTCTATGAGCATGAGATGCAGCCCGCCCAGGCGGAAGACCACTTCGGCTCCTAGTAGGATAGTCACCTCATTGCGGTCCTGCATTTACGCGACGCCGTCTGCGACTTTGGATTCATGGATCATCACCATGCCCGCAGCTGGTGACGTGACTTTTAGAAGTCGATCCGATTTCGTGCCGGTATTGCGGATCGTCAAATAGGCGGCACCCGGCCGCGATTGTAGGATAGACGCACGCGCCCAAGGTTTCTCAATGACAATTGAAGCGTCTCCTGCTGACGCGCCGCGTGCCTGTATCAGCAGAGTGAAGGCAGCAATGAAGGCGAACAGACTCAATTTCAGTGATTTCATTTTTCAATTCTTTCGTTCTTCAGGCGACGTTGGATCTCCGCCGCGATTTTCTCCGGCGGATGAAGGTTTTCCGAGAACACCGCGTCGTACGAGCCGTCCGGCGTCATCAGGTACATGTACCCCGAATGCCCCATGACGTAGCCGCCCGGCGCATCGGCTCTCTCGGTTTTCCCGTAAAAAACCCGGAATGACTTCGCAGCCTGTTTGATCTGCTCAGGCGTGCCGGTAAGGCCGACGATATCCGGGTGGAAGGCCCCGACATATTCAGCCAATACCTCGGGTGTGTCGCGCTCCGGATCAACCGTGATGAACATCGGTGCCACCTTGTTCGCGTCCTCCCCCAGAATATCCAGAACCTGGGCCATGACCGCGAGCGTTGTCGGGCAGACGTCGGGACAGAATGTGAAGCCAAAAAACACCAGCTGCCATCGTCCATGGAAGTCCTGCTCTGTGACGTTACGTCCGTGGTGATCTGTCAGCGTGAATTGGCTTTTGATCATGGCTTGGCCGAGTTGCCGTGCCGTGGGCAACGGCGGTTCCGGCTTAAAGGTACTCCAGCCGACGATACCGGCCACAGCCATGGCCGTGATCAGGACAAGTCCCCAAGCCGCCCATCGCACACCCCGGAGACGGGGGCTATCCTTCGGCGCGCTGGAAGTGCTGTCAGACATCGTCTGGCTTTTCCTTCTCCCCTGGCTTGGACGAACATTTTCCGCTCCCCCCGCTCATGCACATGCCCAGCGCACACATGGCGACACAGGGCAGAACACCAAGAAGAAGCGGCGCCAAGCCCAGCGCCACCACCGTGCCCCAGTTCATCGCCAGGCCGCCACCGATGGCGGCGAGCCCGAACAGAATCCAACCACGGCGCCCGGTGACATAGGGCCAGAGCTTGTTGACGGCGCGTTGAGCGGTTGCAACCGCGAGCACTGCTTGTTGACCATTCTTCATCGCTCTATCACCTTTGATTCTTTGCTGACGCAATCCGGTCCCGGAACAGGGTGACCAAATCCGGCGCATCCCATTCCGCAGGACCAACCAACCGGCCGAGCTGCTGCCCGCTTGGGTCGATCAGGAAGGTCGTCGGCAAACCGCCTAACTTCAGGACACGCATGACCCGTGCATTCTGATCCATGTAGATTTTCAGGTTCTCGATGCCGGTCTTTGCATAGAAATCCCGCACGACCTTCACCCCTGCCCGATCGATCGAAAGCGGCAACACATGAAAGTCGTTGCCGCCCAGAAGGCCCTGCAGGCGGTCTAGCGTCGGCATCTCTTCGCGGCAGGGTGGACACCATGTCGCCCATATGTTCAGGAGCACATGTTTGCCCCTGAAGTCCGCGAGTGCCCCGGGCCGACAGTCTTCGTGGGTAAATGTGACCTCCGACATTGGCAATGGTGCATCGTGCAGGCTAAAGGTCTTAGCCGTTCCCGCGGCGCCTGCGACGGCAGCCGGCAACACCACGGATGCTGCGGCCATAACCGTCATGGCCCGGCGGCGCGTCATGACTGTCATGACTTTGCTCCATCAGCTTTCCGCAGCAGGCGATCGACGATGGGCATGAGCGTGCCGTCCACGATTTCCTGTGTCACAGGCCCCACGTGCTTGTAGGCGATACGCCCGTCGGCGGAGACGATGAACGTTTCCGGCACGCCATAGACACCCCAGTCGATGGCGACACGGCCATCGAGATCGGCGCCTGTCCGCTTGTAGGGATCGCCAAGCCGGTTGAGCCAAGCCGAGGCATCATCGGGCGTGTCTTTATAGTTTAGCCCGTGAATGGGCACGACGTTCCGCGCCTTGAGATCCATCCAAATCGGATGTTCCGCTTTGCATGGTAGGCACCAGGAAGCGAATACGTTGACGATAGACACCTCACCCGAGAGATCCGCCGACGCGAGGCCCGAGGTTCGTCCCTTGACCGGCGGCAGATTGAACTCGGGCACCGGCTTGTCGATCAGGGCCGAGGGCAGCACCTTCGGATCGCGCGTCAATCCCCAGCCCAACGCCACGGCCAAGCCCGCGAACACCACCACGGGCCCCCAGAACAAAAGCGCTGTGCGACGCCTTTGTCCTGCTTCAAGAAGCATTTCACTCATGGCGGTTTCTCCCGCCGTTGCTGAACAGATACTTGATCAACGCGGCCGCGACCAACAACGCCAGTCCGGCGGCTAATGCGCCTGCCAGGATCATGCCCCAGCCCATCGCGCAATCGGTTCCCATCATATTGCTCATTTCTCATTCGCCCTTTTGGTGACGTCCTGCTGCCGGCGCCGAAAACGGTCCGGCCAGGTGCTTTTGATGAAGTCGAGTACGGACCAGATCTCGTCGTCCGAAAGGATGTCGCCGAACGCCGGCATGTCGCTTTCGTATCCCGCCGGTGCCAACGGCGGAACAAGACCGTGCTTGGTCATCCGGAACAGGTGCGCATCCGGATGGTGCCAGGTATGTCCCGTCCGATCATGCGGCGGGGCCGGCAGACGGCCGTCCGGCCGGCGGATCTGCCAATCAGGCTGCCCTTTCAGGTTCTTGCCGTGACAGCTGGCGCAGTGGGTTTGGTAAAGCGTGCGACCCCGGGCAAGGTTGTCCGTCTCGGGTGATTGCGCGGCAACCGGCAGGGAAATTGACCCGACGGTTGCCGCAACCAGCATGAAGGCGGTTGGGTTGAAATCCTCCATCATTCGACCGTGAAGACCTTTGCCGGCCCTTGGCCGAATTGGTAGACGGTGAAGGGGGCTGCCTTTGTGCCCGACATTCCGGGCGACCCTTGCGGCATACCCGGCAGGGAAATTCCCTTGACGTCCGGGCGTTCGGTCAGAAGCTTGTCGATAGCGGAAACCGGGACGTGGCCTTCGACAACGTATTTGTCGAGCACCATGGTGTGGCAGCCCGCGAAGTCATCAGGCACGCCCATCTCACGCTTCATCAAGGTAAGGTCGTGGGATGCCTTGACCGTTACCTTGAAGCCGTTCTCGCGAAGGTAGTCGGCGTAGCTTTCGCAACAGCCGCACTGCGGGTTCTTGATGATGGTGGCGTCAGGCCGGTCGGCCGCAAGAGTAGAAACGGCAGTAACAGCGCTGAGCAAGACCGCAAAGATGGCCGCTTGAATTCGGTTTCTAATGGTCATGATCATTTCCTTTTTGACACTAGATTAACTGAGTTACGCCGGACTGATTCAGCATCGGTTTTCGATGAACGGGCTGATCTCGGACGGTTGGGCAAAGATGACGAAGAATCGATCCCCCCTCATGCCCTTGGGGATGATCACCGGCTTCCCCGCCATCGGCCCCTTATCACTAGAGTCCGATTTGAACCGGAGATTGAACTCCCAGATTTTCTGAACCTGCCCGGCTACCGTACGCACATGATAGGTGCCTCGGCAGTAGGTCAGCGACGCGACCTGACGCTCCGGACCCAGTGCTTCCAGATCAGGCATAGGGCGATCCCCCATCATCATGCTGCCACCGGATTCATTTGAAGGCGCCGGTGACCTTTCAGCTGACTGTTCAGCTTTCACGGCCTTCAAAAAGGCGATGATATCCCGACGGTCGGACGTCGACTTGATGCCCGGAATGTTCATGGACGTTCCGGGAACCAGCCCCCTGGGATCGAGCATCCAGGCGTCCAGTTTTTCATCGCTCCAGACCAAGCCGGAAGCCTTAAGGGCATCGCTGTATCGCCCGAATCCTTCAACCGTCGCGGCTTTCCGCCCGGCGACCGTCGCCAGACTGGGGCCGGTCTTGTGGAGGTCGGGACGGGCCGAATGGCAGGACAGACATTGCAAAAAGGCTTTTCGACCACGGTCAGGGTCGCCGTCCGCCCGCGCCGTGTCGATAAATCCGGTGAACAAGGCCGCGATAATCGCGCCGGCCGTGGAGAATAGATTTCGTCTCATTTCCGGCCCTCCTCATGTCACCTGTATGACACCCATCATGCCGCCGGCCTGGTGTTCCAGGATGTGGCAATGGAACATCCAGCCGCCGGGGTTGTCGGCGACGAAGGCGATTTCGACCTGTTCGCGCGGCGCCATCAGAACCGTGTCCTGCCATTCCTTATGACGGGTCGGCTCGCCGTTTCGGCTGATCACGCGAAAGGAGTGTCCATGCAGATGGATGGGGTGGTGCCAAGCCGTCTGGTTGTCCAGAGCCAGGATGTAGGAGCGGTTCCGCGCCAGCGTCAGAATGGGGTCCATGACGTGACCCGTGGCGGCGACGCCGTTGACCGTCCAGGCCTTGCCGTTCCGCATCATTTCCATCATGCCGACCTCACGTCCGCCCATCTTGGCCATGGACATACCGCCCATCATGCCGCCGCCGAACGCGATGTGATGACGCTCGGCAGAAGCCAGGTCAGGTTCGGGCATGGTGTTGTCGGGCAACGCCGCGACCTCGCGCATCGGCTTTTCCCGCAACCGCTTGGGCCCGTAGACGACATTCAACAGTCGGTATTTCAGACGACTGTAGAAGGTATCCCTGACGGCAAAGGCATCGCCCGGATCGCCGGTCAGGTCGAGGATCAGATCGATCCGCATGGCCGGTCCGATGTCCAACCGTCCCGTCACCTGGTGCGGGTCAACCGGCTGGCCGTCATAGGCGATGACCCAGGGTGTATGACCTTCGAATTCCAGGCCGAAGATACGGGCGTTGGCGGCATTGATCAGGCGCAGGCGGATACGCTCGCCTGCCCTGGCTTCGAATATATCGGTGATCCGGCCATTGACCGTAACCGTGTTGCCGATGCGGCCGGCATGGCTCATATCATGGCGATTCCCGAAATCCTCGCTGATCTGCGCATCTTTCAGCAAGCGCCAGTCGTCCAATACCCAGGTCACATCATGGTCCACTTGGGGCGGGTTCGTTTCCTCGATGATCAGGGGGCCGTAAAGGCCACGCCCGACCTGCTCGAAGCTCCGCTGATGAGGGTGATACCAATAAGTCCCGGCGTCGGGTGCATCGAACTCGTAGACAAAGGTTTCGCCGGGCGCGATGGGCTTTTGCGTCAGATGTGGCACGCCGTCCATCGCATGGGGCACGCGAAGCCCGTGCCAGTGAACCGTCGTCTCTTCGGTCAGTCCGTTGCGCACGGCGACGCGCAGACGTTCGCCTTGGCGTATCCGGATTTCCGGGCCGGGCACGCGACCATTGTACGACCAGACTTTGGTTTTCGCCCCGTCACTGTCCACTAGGTGGGTCGCACCGGGGCCGGCGTCCAAATCGAATTGACGCAGGGGAAGCGAAGGTGCTGCCCAGGCGGGCACGGCAGCCACCCCTGCCGCGGCGCCGGCGGCAGCTAGGAAGGAACGGCGCGACAGGCCGTTGTTGAACGTGTTTTTCATTAGATGATGTCCATTCTCGGGTATGGAGGCGGACAGGCTGACGAGCCTGTACCAACAAAGCCTCACCTGCCCCGTATGGAGGAGGCGGGCCTAAGACGTGACGCGTGGCAAAAGCAAAGGCTTTCGCCGGCTGCGCACTAACCGAGAATGGATTTTGGGGGAGAGGGGTCGAGCAGAGGCCCGGATGACCGCGCGAATTGCCTGCGATCTAGGGGATACGTTCGGTCATCGGCCATGCCGACGGCCGCGCGGCCATCGACCATATCGATTGCGGAAAGGTGACAGGCCGACACGCAATCTATCGATGCCTTTGCCCCATCACCGCCGGTGCCGCACGCAGTACAGCTATCGCCATCGGGACCTTGAACATCGCCGGTCATGGCCATGTCGACACGCATTTGTCCCGCCTGGACCACCGAGACGACGGACCCCACGCCCACTGCAAGCAGCAGGGCGACAATCAGAAGGCGGGATCGCAGCAGTCGTCTCATCGGTCGGAAGTGTTGCCATCAATCATGGCCGGATCAAGGCAAATTTCGCCCTTGACCCTAAAGTATACTACAGGGTTTACGCTGTCCGGAATCGACGGAGATACTGAGAAATGTTGAACATCGGAGATGTCGCCCGGCAAGGCGGCGTGAGCGTCGAAACCCTGCGTTACTACGAACAGCAAGGGTTGATTGAAACGCCTGATCGGGACGCGAACGGCTATCGGAAATACGCGCCGGAGGTCGTTCGGCATATTCAGTTCATCAAACGCGCCCAGGATGTTGGGTTCACCTTGCGGGATATCGGAGACCTTCTCTCACTTAAAGCCGACCCCGGGGCATCGTGCAGCGATGTTCGGGACCGGGCGCTGGGGAAACTCAGCGAAATCGAGGAGAAGATCGATGTTTTATCGCGAATGCGGGATGTCCTCGGCACATGGACGAATGCGTGCCCCAGCACAGGGCCGGTGAGTGCCTGTCCGATTCTTGATGCCCTGGAAGCCAGGAAAGGGCCCGCAAATGCCGACCGTTGAATTCGTCTATGAAAAATCATGCCCGAATATCGCGGCGGCCCGAAAACAGTTGATCGCGGCGTTTGGCGCTGCCGGTGTGGCTCCTGCTTGGTCGGAATGGGAGGTTGGTGACCCAGATACGCCCGACCACATTCGTTCCTATGGCTCTCCGACGATCTTGGTCGATGGTAAGGACGTGTCGGGACTTCCCCTTGAAGAAGCCAGTTCGTGTTGCCGCATATACACGTTGGAAGGCGATGCGCGTGGCGTGCCGCCGCTTGACCAGATCGTGACGGCGTTGACGCCAAGTTATGAACCCGGCAAGCCCTCCGGAACCTTGCATTTGAATGCGGCCATGGTGCCGTCCATCGGGGCGGCTTTATTGCCGAAACTGGCCTGCCCCGCCTGTTGGCCGGCCTATGCCGGTTTGTTCAGCAGTCTTGGCATCGGATTTATCGACTATACCCCGTTTCTATTGCCGCTCACCGGTGCCTTTCTTGCCGTTGCCGTTTCTGCATTGGCTTACCGGGCGACGACACGGCGCGGGTATGGTCCGTTTGGACTGGGTGCTGTCGGCGCAGGGATCGTGCTGATCGGCAAGTTCGGCTTCGACAGCGACCCGGCCATGTGGGCTGGCCTTGGCGTTCTCGTTGCCGCGTCCCTGTGGAACACCTGGCCGATGCGAAGCAAAAGCCAATCGGGCCAAACAGCGGGCTGTCCTGCCTGTGCGAACATTAAGGACGAATACGTAACCTCATGACTCAACGAAGGAGATTTTGACGATGCCCCAGAAACGCAAGATCGAGGTTTTCAGTGCCGGATGTGGTTTGTGTGAGGAAACCATTGAGCTGGTCAACCAGATGGCCTGTTCAAACTGCGAGGTTTCCATCCTCGATATGAAAGAGGTCAAGGTGATCGCCAGGGCCAAGGACTTGGGCGTGCGCACGCTGCCCGCCGTGGCGGTTGACGGCGTTCTGGCCTCGTGTTGTGCCGGTCGAGGCGTGACCGAAGACGCCCTTCGAACCGCAGGAATAGGGCAACCATAGCCCCGCATGGCGGATATGTCATTGGCCTCTGGAACTTGATCTTCGGCTCCTTGAATATCATAAGAGATCGGCCTATTTCTTGCTCGACCCCATGGATTGGTCGGTTTTCCGGCCCGATGCGATGAGGTTGTCGTACGGTCACAAAAATATGATGCCCTGCGAAAACAAAGATGGTGCGCCGCAAAAAAAATTTGATATCGTACCTTATCGCCTTCCCTGCTTCAGATTGTTGGCTCTGTAACCCTGATGCGATTTTTACCTCGTCTGATCTCAGCGATTTTACTGGTATCTGCCTTGTTGCTTCCACCTGTGGTCGCTGCGTGGGCGGACTCGGGTAGCTTATCGACATCAGGCGGCGCCAGCGTTGGCCAAGTGGACGTCATCAGCTGTCAGAACGATGCGGCCCGACACGGAGAAGCGGAAGGTTCTTGTTGCGCGACGGAACAGTCCTGCCCGCCTGAGTTCTGCGTTTCAACCTGTCTTGTTCCCTTGATCATTGGTGCATCAACGCACGAATTTCCCGATCAGGAGACCATCGCGCTTCGACTCGTTAAAGCCGAGCACCTGCGTTCGTGGGCAATCGGTCTGTTATTCCCTCCCCCACGAACCTGATCCTTCGATGACCTCTGCGCGTGCCTTGGACCGGGCCTGAGCCTGGCCGCTAGTCTCGCGTATGCGTGCACCGTTTCCGGCGGCATCCGATGGCCGTCCGCCAAGAAGGATCGAACAATATGTCCGTCATCAAGAGGTTGGCTCCGGGAATGCCCGGGCTTGCCCTCGTCACACTTGTGCCACCATCTCATGGTGTCGCGGAGAAACACGAACTCCTGGCCGCTGTCCCAGTGCCGAAGGGTGAAGAGTCCCCGCGGGAAGCCAAAGGGCCCCCCACTTTTCTCGCTCAATCCTTCCGCGGCTTTTCAATTTTTCTTGTTGCCGTCGCCGCGTTAACGATCGTTTTCCCCAAGGAGCCTCTCGCGCAGGCGCCTGAACCATCAGCCGAATTGACTATTGATCACGCCCTTCGGTTGGCGGAAGAACGTTCATTCAGTTTGCACGCTAAAGACGCCAGGGGCCGGTCATCCCGCGAAAGGGCGGTGTCGGCGGGTAGTCTGCCCGACCCTGTTCTCCGGTTCTCGATCGACAATCTGCCTGTCACTGGTTCGATGCGCTACAGCCTGACCGACGATTTCATGACCATGCGTTCGGTCGGCCTTACGCAGACATTCATCGGAAGTGACAAAAGGGATGCCCGACGCGACCGGTTTGAACGCGAGGCAGAATTGGCGTCGGCAATGCGGTCCATGGAATTGGCGCGTCTTCGAACCGAAACCGCGCGTGCCTGGTTCGACCGCTTTTATCAACAGCGCATATTGAACCTGCTCGAACGCCAGCGTGAAGAAGCCGTCCTTACAGCAGAGGCTGTTTCCACGGCTTATCGAAGCGGTCGAGGCCCGCAAAAAGACGTTATCGCGGCACAAGAGGAGATTTCCCGCATCGACAATCGAATTCACGAGGTGCGAGCGGATGTCAGCAATTCCACCACTCTCTTGGCACGATGGATTGGAGAGAGCGCGAGGTTGCCGCTGGGCACCGCACCGGCCCTGAGCAATATCGGCTGGGACGGACTAGACACAGCGCACCAAGTCGATTTGCATCCTGAAATTCAAGCCCTGAACTCAAAGGAGCAGGTCGCGCTGGCCGAGGTCAAGGTCGCGAGGGAAGACAAGAACGCCGACTGGAGCCTCTCCCTTATGTTCAGCAGGCGAGGTGACAACTTCAGCGACATGGTCTCCGTCGGCGCGTCTATCCCGCTTCAGTGGAACCAAAAAAACCGCCAGGACCGGGAACTCGCCGCGCGCCTCGAAAAAGTCGCCGAGATACGGGCCGAGCGGGAAGAGATGCGCCGCGAGCATCATTCGGAAGTCGAGCGCATGTTGGCGACTTGGCGCTCCAACCTGATGAGGGTGCGGGACTACGACCAGTCGTTAATTCCCCTGGCTGCCGAGAGGACCAACGCATCCGTTGCGGCATACCGCGGCGGCAAGGAGACACTGGCGACCGTGCTGGAGGCCCGGCGTATGGAGCTCAACACCCAGTTGGAGAGATTGCGAATCGAAAAACAGGCCGCAGCCATCTGGGCGTGGTTGGAGTTTCTCATACCTGAACCCGATGCGTCAGCCGATGCAACCAATTCCAAATCCGACAAGGAGCCGGGACAATGAACAGCAAAAAGATATCGATGAGCCTGCTCGCGATCAGCGTGATCACCGCGGCCGGCTTTGGGCTTTATCGCCTCGGCATGTCGCACGCGGCGCCCCAATCTCCTTCGGTTGGTTTGATGGAGGCACAGGCGATGACCGTCGCGGCGCCAGAAGACCCTTCCAGTTGGGGAATTCCCGAAGGAGAAAGAGCGACCCGCCGCCACATGGAAAGCGGCCTCAAGGCCGGTGATACGGACCCCCTGACAGATCGTCGGATTCTCTATTATCACGACCCCATGGTGCCGGGGAAAAAGTTCGATTCCCCGGCCAAGTCGCCGTTCATGGATATGATGCTCGTCCCCGCGTATTCGGGGGGCGAGGGATCGGACCCGGGAACCGTGACCGTCAGCCCGCGTATCCAGCAAAATCTCGGCCTTCGCGTCGGAGAGGTCGTTGACGGCGTCCTCTCGCAGGAAGTTTCGGCGGTCGGCGCCATCGCCTGGAACGAACGCGGTCAGTCTGCCATCCAGGCCCGCGCGACCGGGTTTGTCGAGAAGCTGCATGTCCGCGCGACGTTGGACCGCGTCACCAAGGGTCAACCGTTGTTCGAACTTTATGTACCCGACTGGGTTGCCGTACAGGAGGACTACCTTAGCGTCCGTCGAATGCAAGGGCGCGATCTTCAACCTCTTGTCGAGGCCTCTCTGCAACGCATGCGGCAAGCCGGCATGGATGATCGCCAGATCGAGAATGTCGAACGCACGGGCAAGGTGCAGGCGCGCACCACGATCGTCGCACCGCATGACGGCGTCGTCACCGAATTGACGGCCCGCGAGGGCAGCACGGTCAATTCGGGAATGCTTCTGGCCCGGATAAACGACCTTTCGACGGTGTGGGCGCATGCCGAAGTGCCAGAAAGCCAGGCGGCGAAATTGCGCGCGGGAAGTCCGGTTTCGGCGCAGGCGCCCGGCCTGACCGGGAAGATATTCGAGGGCAAGGTACAGGCCCTGCTGCCCGAGGTGAACCCCACGACCCGAACGCGCAAGGCGCGTTTGGAATTGGCAAATCCAGAGGAACTTCTTGTCCCCGGAATGTTCGTTCGGATGCGTCTTCTGGATGAGCAAAGCAGAATGGTTTTGTTGGTGCCTTCCGAAGCGCTGATCAGAACAGGCCGACGCACCTTGGTTATGGTGGCCGAGGACAATAACGGGTTCCGTCCCACCGAAGTAGAGGTTGGTAGGGAGCAGAATGGCCGGAGTGAGATCATAAGCGGTCTCTTAAAAGGCCAGAAGGTTGTCCTATCCGGCCAGTTTCTTATCGATTCCGAGGCCAGCCTGAAGGGAGTCGAGGCACGCATGTCCCCGCCGCCAATGAGCACGCCGGAGTCCAATGCGGCCAGGACCTATGAAACGACCGCGCGTGTCGAGGCAGTGTCGGCCGATGCCCTGACCTTGGTGCATCCCGAGATCCAGGCCTTGCAATGGCCGGCGATGACCATGGATTTCAAGTTGCCCCCCCAGATCAAGATGCCCGGCGTGCGGAGCGGCGACGAGATTGAGATCAGGTTCCAGTTGCAGGAGGGAGATGCGCCAATGATCGTTTCCCTGACGCCCCGGAACGGACCCTCCGCGGGAGAGTCGAAATGATCGCCCGTCTAATTTACTGGTCGATCGCCAACCGTTTTTTGGTCTTGCTGGCCACCCTGCTGCTTACCGCCTGGGGGATCATTTCATTGACCCGCACGCCCCTGGACGCGCTTCCGGACCTGTCCGACACCCAGGTGATCATCCGGACGACGTGGCCCGGCCAGGCGCCGCAGCTTGTGGAGAACCAAGTCACCTATCCTCTCACGACCACGATGCTCTCGGTGCCCGGCGCTGCGGTGGTGCGCGGCTATTCCTTCTTCGGTGACAGCTATGTCTACGTGTTGTTCGAGGACGGAATCGACCTCTATTGGGCGCGATCCCGGGTTCTTGAATACCTCAACCAAGCTCAATCACGCCTGCCGCCCGGTGCCAACTCGGCCCTGGGGCCCGATGCCACGGGTGTCGGTTGGATCTATCAGTACGCCTTGGTCGACAAGTCCGGCCGGCAGGACTTGTCGCAGCTAAGAAGCCTTCAGGACTGGTTCCTGAAATTCGAGCTCAAGACGGTTCCCGGCGTAGCCGAAGTGGCGACGATCGGCGGCATGGTGCGCCAATACCAGGTGGTTCTGGATCCCGACAAGCTGGCCGCCTATCGGATCGCCCACGGAACTGTCGTGAACGCCATTCGTCGAGCCAATCAGGAGGCCGGGGGCTCGGTTCTCGAAATGGGCGAGGCCGAGTTCATGGTTCGGACTTCCGGCTACCTTCAATCCCTGGACGATTTCCGAACCATACCGCTGATGACCACGGATGCCGGTGTCTCGGTGGTCCTGGGCGATGTCGCGCATGTCCAGATCGGTCCGGAAATGCGGCGCGGGATCGGTGAGTTGGACGGACTGGGCGAAGCGGTGGGCGGTGTGATCGTGATGAGATCCGGCGAGAATGCCCTTTCCACCATCCAAGCGGTCAAAGACAAGCTGGAAACCCTGAAATCGAGCCTACCGGACGGCGTTGAAATCGTTCCGACCTATGACCGCGCGGGTCTGATCGAACGTGCCATCGAGAACCTGAGCTTCAAGTTGTTCGAGGAATTTCTTGTCGTCGCGGCGGTTTGCGTAATCTTCCTGTTTCATCTTCGGTCGGCGTTGGTCGCGATCGTCTCGTTGCCTATCGGTATTCTTGCCGCCTTCATGGTCATGAATTGGCAGGGTGTGAACGCCAATATCATGTCCCTGGGCGGGATCGCCATCGCCATCGGAGCAATGGTCGATGCCGCCGTGGTGATGATCGAAAACGCGCACAAGCACCTGGAGCACTGGCGTCATAAACACCCGGATGAGCCACTGGCGGGAGAGGCAAGGTGGCGGGTCATCGGTGATGCCGCGGCAGAGGTCGGCCCGGCCCTGTTCTTCTCTCTGCTGATCATCACCCTGTCGTTCGTGCCGGTTTTCGCGCTCGAAGCGCAGGAGGGGCGGCTATTCTCTCCCCTGGCCTTCACCAAGACCTATGCAATGGCCGCAGCCGCCGGTTTGGCCGTCACGTTGATCCCGGTGCTGATGGGGTATCTGATTCGCGGCCACATCCCCGATGAGCACAAAAACCCCATCAATCGCGGACTGATCGCGGTTTATCGGCCGATGCTTGAAGTCGTGTTGCGGTTTCCCAGGTCGACTATTGTTGTGGCCGCGCTGTTTTTCGTGGCCAGTTTGTGGCCGTTGCAGCATATCGGAAGCGAATTCATGCCGCCGCTCGACGAAGGCGACCTGCTCTACATGCCGACGGCGCTTCCTGGCCTGTCTGCGGGAAAGGCCGCCGAGTTGCTGCAACAAACGGATCGCCTGATAAAGACTGTCCCCGAAGTCGCGACCGTATACGGAAAAGCCGGCAGGGCGGTCACCGCCACCGACCCGGCACCCCTGGTGATGTTCGAAACGACGATCCAATTCAAACCCCGTGATGAATGGCGCGCCGGAATGACGCCCGAGAAGATCGTCGAGGAACTCGACAGAACCGTGCGCGTGCCGGGACTGACGAACATTTGGATACCGCCCATCCGCAACCGCATCGATATGCTGGCGACCGGGATCAAGAGCCCGGTTGGTGTCAAGGTTCTCGGGAGCGATCTGAAGGTCATAGACAGGCTCACCGGCGAAATTGAACGGACCGTCAAGAACCTGCCCGGTGTGACCAGCGCCTTCGCCGAACGTATGACGGGTGGCCGGTACGTCGATGTGGACATCAAGCGGGAGCTTTCCGCCCGCTACGGGTTGAATATCGCCGACGTTCAGTCCGTCGTCAGTTCCGCCGTCGGGGGAAAGAATATTGGTGAGACGGTCGAAGGGTTGCAGCGTTATCCCATCAATCTGCGTTATCCCCGTGAGACGCGCGACTCTCTCGACAGGCTTCGTGCCCTGCCCATCGTCACGCCTCGTGGCCAGCAACTGGTGTTGGGTGACGTCGCCGACATCCGGATTAACGATGGCCCCCCGATGCTTCGCAGCGAAAATGCTAGGTTGGCCGGGTTCGTATACGTGGACCTGCGTGGGCGGGATCTCGGTTCAGCAGTTCGCGAAATGCAACAAAGGGTGAGCGAACAGGTCGATCTGCCGCCGGGGTATTCGGTTACGTGGTCCGGACAGTTCGAGTTTCTCGAGCGCGCGAGCGCCAAACTCAAGGTTGTCGTACCCTTTACGCTCCTGATCATCCTCGTGCTGCTGTACCTGACCTTCAAGAGCTTCGGCGAAGCCTTGCTGCTGATGGCCACCCTGCCGTTCGCGCTGGTCGGCGGCATCTGGCTTCTTTACGGCCTCGGATACAATCTTTCCGTCGCCGGCGTGGTCGGGTTCATCGCGCTTGCGGGGGTAGCCGCCGAATTCGGGGTCATCATGCTCCTGTACCTGAAGCAAGCATGGTCCGCGCGGATTGAACAAGGTCTGACAAGCGAGGCGGACTTGCTCGACGCCATTCGGGAAGGCGCGGTTCTGCGCGTGCGGCCGAAAGCCATGACCGTCGCGGTGATTCTGGCCGGCCTTCTGCCGATCATGTGGGGCGTCGGGACCGGCAGCGAGGTCATGCAGCGCATTGCCGCGCCGATGGTCGGCGGCATGATCACCGCGCCCTTGTTATCGATGTTCGTGATACCCGCCGCCTACTACCTAATGCGCCGACGGCGCAAAGGACGACAGGCGGCGGATCAACTGATTCCGTCATCTGCCGATACCGCGTGATGGATATCTTCGGGTCAATCGGCGGTGCCAGACCCCAGCTTGCAACCTTTCACCAACTTGTGGAGAGAATTTGATGAAAAAATCAACGATCGTTCTTTGTGCCGCCTTCCTGGCGATTGCCGCAGCCCCGGCCACGGCTCAGCAAAAGATGATGAACGACATGAAGGACATGCCGATGGGCACTATGGAAAACAACAGGATGGACAAGCCTGCCGCTGACCAAACGATCCATTCCACAAGGGGTAAGGTGACCAAGGTCGATGGCAGCAGTGGCATGGTGACGTTGGCCCACGAGCCTGTCGGCACCTTGAATTGGCCGTCCATGACGATGGGCTTCATGGTCATGGATAAGGCCCTGCTGGAAAAACTCAGTGTTGGTAAAACCGTCGACTTTGACTTTGTGCAATCGGGCAAGGGGTACGCTATTACCAGTGTAAGATGATGCGAGTAGATGTCGGCCACAGCCTATTTGAGCGGGCATGCTCAATGGGTTGGTTCGCGGGCCTAGTTCGCTGGTTGATGCGGGGTTGTTGGCTTTTTAAGCCCTGTATTTCTTGATTCAATTCCCTGTTTTAAATTTTAGGGAAATTAATCCAGTAACACTGGTTTTCCTGAAGAGGGCCGTTGAAGCAGAGTTATAGAGAGCAGTATATCGCCATATTTCCCTATAGTTTCCCTATTGATTAGGGAATTTCATAAGAGACTGGTTCGCTAAAGACTGCCCCCACCGCCAAAGCCCCCTTTTGATTACAAAGGGGCACTTGGCTATCTGATCCGCCCCCACACGCCCGCCCGGCATTACGCGCACCGAAGATCACCAGATTGTGCTGGAAACGCGATGCGGACCGACACGCAGCGCCAGCAGGCGAGCCGGGAACCGGCCTGAAAGAGGCTGCACACGGCTTGGCGGGCCCTATGCCGGACTTGCCGTCGCAGAACGCCTGGGCGCAGCGGTGACGTCAACAACGCTGATATTTGCGGGTTTAAATCCCCGGCAAGGCAGGCCGCTTCAGGACGCCGCCCGCGCGCCGCGCAACCAAGCGAACCCCAGCAACGCCGTGACGGCCACGACACCCGTGAGAATCACCGGGGTTTCGTGCGCGACGATGGCCGCCGCCCCCGCCAGCATCAACGCACGTTCGATATAGCCGAGCCTGACCTTGAAATACCCGATCTGCCCCGCCGTCGCGGCAATCACCGCCAGCAACAGGGCCAGGATATAGGCGGTCGTCGGCAGCCAAGTTTCCGCGTTCAGGTCCTGCAGGTTGATTTCCGGATGGTAGACCCAGACGATGGGCAGCACGAAGGCGACCAGCGAAAGACGCAATGCCCGCGCCGCCAGTTTCAAGGGACTGACCTTGGCAATCGCCGCGGCGGCGAACACGGCCAATGCAACAGGTGGCGTGATCGCCGACAACACCGCGTAGTAGAACACGAACAGATGGGTCTGCAGCGTCTCGACGCCCAGATTCATGATCGCCGGCCCGGCGACGAACACAACCATCAGGTAGGATGCCGCCGTCGGCAGCCCCATCCCCAGAATGATGGAACAGGTCGCCGCCAGGATCAGCGCGACCAGCAGGCTGTCGCCCCCCACCGCCACGATCATCTGGTTCAGCTTGATCCCCAGGCCGGTGCTGGTGAACGACGCGATGACGATGCCGATGGCGGCGCAGGCGATCATCACGGCGATGCCGTCGCGCCCGCCGTCGACGATGAAGGTAACGGCCTTGCCCAGGTCCAGACGCGTGTCCGCGAACAGCTGCGCCACGGCCAGCACCACGCCGGTCGCGGCAAGGCCGCAGAAGGTCGGCGAAAACCCGAGAAACAAAAGGGCGATCAAGGTCGCGAACCCGGCCACCAGGGTCACCGCCTGCGCCCGACGTGCGGGCGTCATTGCCGTATCGGTTTCTTCGTCCTGGCTTTCGATGCCGTGCTTTTCCGCCTGCAGGGCGACGGCGATCATCAGCGAGATGATGAACAGAAAGGCCGGCACCAGCGCCGCCAGCATGATCTTGGAATAGGGAATGCCAGTGATTTCCGACATGATGAAGGCGCCGACGCCCATGATCGGCGGCATGATCTGGCCGACGCAGGAGGCACTGGCCTCGACCCCGCCGGCGAATTCCATGCGGTACCCGGCACGCCGCATCATCGGGATCGTCAGCACCCCCGTCGCCGACACGTTGGCCGGGGCCGAGCCGTTGATCGAGCCGAACATGGCCGAGGCGATGATCGCGCATTGCGCCGGACCGGATTTGCGCCCGCGCGTCAGGCGCATGGCCATGAAATTGAAGAAGTCGCCGGCCCCGGACACCCGCAGCGCGACGCCCAGAATGACGAACACGAAGACCACGTCGACGACGGCGCCCAGCGCGATGCCGAAAATGCCCTGGTAACTGTAGGAATATTCCAGAACCTCGGAAATCCAGAACGGCCGGTGTTGCAGAAGCCCCGGCATGTATTCGCCGTGGGTCATGTAGATGAACGCGGCGGCGACGACGCCGATCAGGATCCAGCCTTCGACCCGGCGCGCCGCTTCGAGCACGCAAAACACGCCGACGGCGTAGCAGGTCAGGTCCCAGGGGGTCGGGATGCCTTCCCGCAGAGAGGCGATCTCCTGGTACTGGTCCAGGTAATAGAGGCCGCTGGCCACGGTCAGGACGATCAGCAGAACGGACAACAGGCTGTCCAGCCCCGCGTTCACCTGCTGCAACGGGCCGGGGTAGAAACAATAGATCGCGGTCATCCCCAGGGTCAGGACGACGGCGTATTGCGCCGGCCCCGGCAGCTGACCGAAAGCCGTGGTGTAGAGGATGAAGACGGTAATGGCCGAACAGGCGAGAGCGCCAAGGACATGCATTAGGCGTTTGACGGGGCCGGCATCCGCCGGCACGCCCAAGGCATTCGTGAATATGTTTTTCAGGTTCACTGATTTGTCCATGAAACTCTCGCCCGCCCTACCAATTACGCGTCGGTCTTACTTCAGAAGACCGATTTCCTTGAAGTATTTCGCCGCACCGGGGTGCAGGTCCACCGACAAGCCTTCGATCGCCACTTCGCGCTTGATCAGCGACAGCGCCAGGCTGGTCTTGTTGACCTCGGCGACGTTTTCCCAAACGGTCTTGGTCAGATCGTAGGCAACGTCTTCCGGCATGGTGTCGTGGACCACCCACATGAAGGGAAAGGCCCAGAAATACTGGTCGCCGTTCGCCTTGACCCGGCCCTCATAGGCCTTCTCGATGGTTTCGGCGGGGATATGCTTCAGCACATAGAACTCGCCGTTGGTGATGGATTTGCGGAACTCGGCCATCTTCGCCGGTTCGGGCGAAGCGAACTTGAGTTCCATCTTGCGGGACGCATTGTCGATGGCGGCGTGCGGAATGCCGCCGAACACGAAGGCGCCGTCCATGGAGCCGTTGGCCATCTGGTCGAGCGCCGGCGCGTACTTCATGTAGACGCCGCCCGTTTCCTTTTCCATGTCGATGCCGTGGACCTTCAGCATGGTCTGGGTCACGCGCCCGCCATTGCCGCCGGGACGGCCGATGGAGAACTTCTTGCCCTTGAAGTCAGAGAAGGTCTTCACATTCTGATCGGCCTTGAAGACGTATTGCGCGGCCGCCGTCTGCAGGGCGAACAAGGCCTTCATGTTCTTGTACTTGGCGACCAGGGCGTCCGGGTCCTTCTTGAACTTGCCGGCCTTCTGGGTCGCGTCCTTGAAATGCGGCGCGCCGATCATGGCGATATCGACCTTGCCTTGGGCCAGTTTGCGCACACCGCCGGCCGTGCCGTTGTCGACCACGGTCATCTTGTGCTTGCTGCCGGCCTTGATCAGCAGGTTCGACCAGACCACGGCGAAGGCGTAGTCGTCACTGGTCGGGGAAACGGCGCTGATGACGATTTCGTCGGCCTTGACCGATGTGGCCAAACCGGTCGCGGTGACCGCCAGGGCCGCGGCACCGGCGATCAGAGTTTTATGGAAACGCATGCTTATCCTCCCTTTGAAGATTTGATGCTTGGATGAACCCCGAGACTTGGTTCGCTGCACGCGGCGGCACTCGGGAAGGCTCCGCCGCGGGCTGTCGTTGAGACCGGAGCGCTTACCCCGCCGTCTGCTGCGCGTAGGTCGGCAGGCCGGGAACATCCAGGTCGGCGACCAGGATCTGCCCCGTCGAGGCTTCGGTGATGTAAAGACGCTTGTTGTCCGGCCCGCCATAGGCGGCGTTCGTCAGGTCATGCCCGGCGCAGGACCGGATACGGTAAAGCGGTTCGCCGAACTTGCTGAACAACCAGACGGAATCCGTGCCGCACTGACAGACGACGACGTTACCGTCGACATCCGCGGCGATGCCGTCGGGGCCCGTGTGGCCGCCCTGCATGTGCAGGAAGATGCTGGCCTTGGTCGAACTGCCGTCGCCGTGGATCGGCAGGCGCCAGACTTGGTTGGCCCGGGTCACGGCGACGTAAAGAATCTTGCCGTCGGGGCTGAAGGTCATGCCGTTGGGGCTGGGCACCGTATCGATCAGGCAGTCGACCGTGTCATCCCGGTTCAGGCGATAGACCTTGCCGGTCGGATCCTGCATCCCGGTCTGTCCCTGGTCGTTGAAGTACAGGTTGCCCTGGGCGTCGAACACCAGATCATTCAGCCCCTTGAAGCCCTCGCGGCGCAGACGCTTGAGCACGTAGGTCACCTCGCCCGTGCGCGGGTCGACCTTGACGATGCCGTTCTTGTGGTCGGCCAGGAACAATTGTCCTTCGGCGTCGATGGCCATGCCGTTCGGCTCGCCGTCGTATTCCGCGACCAGATCGAATTCACCCTCCGGCGTGATGCGGAACACCCGCCCGAACGGAATGTCGGTGACCAGCAGGTTGCCGTCGCGATCGAAGCTGGGCCCTTCGAAAAACGAATGCAGGTTGGGATTTTCCTTGCCGAAGGCCCATTCGGAAATCCGGTCCTTGACCCGATACTTTTCGGGCAGGCGGGCGAACACCTCGGTTTTCAGCTCTGGTGGCGGCGCGAACATTCTGGGGTCTCCTAGCCCTGTTCCATTCGGGTCGGCCGCGTCATTCCGCGGCCACGGTCCGTCCGGTATCGTCGAACGGCCAGGCGACGCCCGCCGCGCGGCCCAGGTCCTGAAGATCGGCGACCACATCCGGCGACAGGGGCACGCCCTGCCGGGCGGCGTCCGCAACCTTGTTGGCCTCGATCTCGCCGGGGGCGAAGATCTCATCGACCCCTTCCGCGCGGGGCGAATTCTTGGCCGTGTTCGTGGTTTTCGTCATGGCCTCGAAGAAATCTTCCAGCGGCTGGAACAGGTCCGCCCGGGCGACGACGATCAGATGGCCCACGTTCTGCGGCCGGTCCAGTTCCTTGAACGGATTGGCGATGGAGCCCGCATGACCGGCCCCGGTAAAGACGCCGCCAACCACATCCATCATCCACGACATCGCCGCCCCCTTGACCCCGCCGAACGGCAGCACGACGCCGTTGAACGCCGCCATGCCGTCGGTTGTCGGGCGGCCGTCGCTGTCAAGCGCCAGGCCCTCGGGGATGGGGTCGCCGCGCTGGGCCGCGAATTTCAGCTTGCCGCGCGCGACCACGGACATCGCCATGTCGATCAGGAACGGCGCCTCGCCCGCCTTGGTCGGCGCACCGAAGGAAAACGGGTTGGTGCCGAACAACTGGCTGCGCCCGCCCCACGGCGGCAGAGCCGGCGAAGCGTTGGTGTACAGCCACGTCAGACGGCCGGCATCCGTGCCCATCTGCGTGTAATGGGCAGCCATGCCGAAATGGCCGCTGTTCTTGACCCCGACCATGGCGATGCCGGTGCGGCCGGAAATCTCGATGGCCTCTTCCATGGCGCGGCGGGCGACAACAAGCCCCAGCCCGTCGTCGCCATCGACCAGGGCCGCGGCATCGGCGACATGATCGACCGTGATGTTTGGATGGGGCTTGGCGACGCCGGCTTCAAGCCGGCCGCAATACATGCCGACGCGGGCCACGCCGTGGGACCAAACCCCGCGGGCGTCGGCGGCGATCAGGACA
>CEQK01000933.1_pt1 | contig 23225 bp, 10 predicted proteins | sample 531051 | NCBI WGS metagenome assembly CEQK01 (sample SAMEA2621229, study PRJEB7988) | marine metagenome | biome: marine biome (ENVO:00000447); feature: deep chlorophyll maximum layer (ENVO:xxxxxxxx); material: "saline water (ENVO:00002010), including plankton (ENVO:xxxxxxxx)" | depth 150 m
CGGTAAGACGCAGTACACCCACGCCGAGATAAGAGCAATATTAACCGATGATGCACAGGGCTGGCACATAGCTGATCCGCAGGCATATCTAGATAGCTTATAATCATGGCAATCACAGATTACTTTGGAAAAGAGAAACGTCAGTACAAGCGTGGGGCTGCCTGGACTAGAAAAGCAGGTAAGAACCCTACAGGGGGACTGAATGCAAAAGGCAGAGCATCGTACAGAGCTGCCAACCCTGGGAGCAAACTTGCTGCCCCAGTTACCGAATCTAACCCCAAGGGTAAGAGAGCTGGTAGACGTAAGTCATTCTGCTCACGCATGTGTGGAATGAAAGCAAAGAGAACAGGATCTAAAGGCAAGAGAGATCCTAATTCAAGAATCAATAAGTCACTGCGCAAGTGGAATTGCCGGTGCTAATAAAGAACAACAATGGGAATTATAAAATCAAAACTATCTCTGTTTTCAACAGGTTCGTCTACAACCACTACAGGGGGGTTTAGCATATCAGTCGCAGACTCACTGGCTATTGAAGCGCCTGTAGTAAACCTTGCGTCAGGAAATGTTACTAGTAGCAGTGGTCCTGATGTAATCATAGGGTCAGGAGTAAGTGATGTTACATATGTATACATCAAGTACAAAACTGCAGCAGCAGGATCACCCGTCCTAGTTCTGAGCACTGTAACAGGAACGCAAAACTTTTCTGACCTAACAGCAGGTGAGGCCATCTTTATCCCTGTGAAGGGAGGTGTAGGACTGAGAGTAACCAGCAGTGACACTAATGCCATCACCTACGAGTATGGTTACTGGACTAAGAATGTATAATGGCCAGTGAGGGACTAAAGAAATGGTTTGGTCGCAACCAGGGACGTGGTTGGGTAGACTGTAAAGCATCAGCAGCAGCAGGTAAGTTTGTTCCCTGCGGTAGAAAGGATGCATCGAAAAGTAGGAAGACAGGGTACCCGGCCTGCAGACCTACTAGGAGCGCATGTACCAAAGCAGGTATGCGTCGTAAAAAATCATCTAAGCGGGTATCTTGGAAAAAATAATTAGAAACTATGAAGTACAAACAAAAGGGAGGAGTCCCACCAAAGGGCATGCGTAAGAAAACTACTACGTACAAAAAACCAGAGAAAGAAGCTGGACGTAAGGACAAGATGCCAACTGGCCTCAATTTCATGACCGATAAGCAGAAGCGTAAGGCCAAGAAGAAAACTATCAAAAATGTCAAAGACATTAAGAAGGCTATACCAAAGAAGAGTAAGGCTGGGGGCATGATCGAAGAGTCTAAAGAGGTAATGTTCGGCGGGCCAACTAAGAAGATGAAGCAGATGGGTGGTATTACTGCTTCCAAGCAAAAAAGAGGTAGAGGTGTGGTAACTGAAAAGGGTGCTGACGGAAGTCGTTCCATTACACGAAAAGGTAAGGTTAGAGGTAAGGGGGACAAGCGTGGTTTCACTACTCGTAGTAAGACAGCAAATAAGAGGGTAGGAACCGTTACAAAAGAGGTAATTAAAGGCCGCGGTCGAGCAGACGGTAAAGAGACAATTAAGACTAAAACAAGAGTTGTAGGCAAAAGACGTGCTGCAAAGGCTGCTAATCGTATTGATAGCAAAGCTGCTAAAATGAACCTGCCTATGCGAACTCGAGATAAGAAGTTCTTGGGTGGTAGACTTCTTGGAGCTATCAAAGGAGCTCGTGGTGCAAAAGGCCAAGGACTCGGAGCTATGCTGAAAGGTGCAGCCAAAGGTGCAGCTGGAGGAGGCATGATGGGTAGAGCCCTTGGTGCTATGAGAGGTATGAAAGGTGCTGCCGGACAAGGTGGTGGTTTGAGAGGTATGCTGAAGGCTGGAGCTCAAGGTGCCATGGGAGGTGCGTTTGGTGGTGGTGCTCAGCAGAATGCTGCGGAAGCTGCATCAGCAGAAGGCATGGAAGAGGAGATGATGTACGGCGGAAAGAGAAAGATGAAGAAAGGTGGGAAGAAGATGCAGAAGGGAGGTATGACAGATCGCCGTAAGATGAAGGGTAGGATGAAGGACAAAGAAAAGCGTGAAAAGAAAATGGACCGTCAACAGGATCGTGCCGCGAGACGTCGAGGACGAGCTCGCAGAAGAGGTAGATAATTACAGGGGGGAGCTCCGGTTCCCCCCTTTCAATACTGAAGAACATGAGATATCCACCACTACCCAAAATGAAAAAGAAGAAGGGCGTCAAGAAGAAGTTTGTTGGCGGTCTTCTGGGACGTCGTGCTGCTAGGCAGCGTGCTAAGGAAGAGGGCCTTACAGGTAAGGAACTTAGAAAAGCAGGACGTCAGGGCTTTATGTCCGGCACTGGCCTGGGAAGAATAGCAGGTGCTGTGCAAGGTTTTAGAGCAAACAAAGGCATGGGTTTTAAAGAAAGGTTGAAGGGAGCCGCTGCAGGCGCTGCTGGTGGTTTTAACAACCGAGCAAATGCAGGTCTTGCTGAACGTATCCAAGAAGGTTATGGGGACAGACTTGATGCCATGCAAAATCCAGAAGTAGCTCCAGAATTGGAAGAGACAGATGCAGCAATGACTGACGCTGTGGGCGGGGGTGTAGATACTTCTGCTGCAGGTGCTGGTATGGACAGTGGTGGTAACATAGCCGCTAAGCGTGGAGGTCTTAGAGATAGAAGAAGAAGAAGAAAGCAGAGCGGGGGCATGTTTGAAATGACCAAGAAGGAGAAAGACAAGGCTAAGGTTGAGGCCATCAAAGGCACCCGTACTAAGAAAGAGGAGCGTGAAGATAAGAGAGATGAGAGGCAGGTTGGTCGTAAGGTCAAGAGATACAAGCGTATAGGAGAGCGGAGAAAGAAGTCAGACAAGCAAGGTGCTGGAGAAGTTGGTCTTAACATATACAAAAAAAAGCTTCAGGACAGAGCTAAGAGAAAGCGTAAGCGCAAAGCAAGAAGGCAGAAAGTTAGAGACTTTGGAAGTAAAGTAAAAGCAGCTTCACAAGCTAGAAGAACAGCTAGAAGAAACCGTAGAAAAGAACAGTCTAACAGCGGGTCTGGTTGCCAGGGCGCAGGCTGCGGAGCATACGAATAACAACAAGAAACATGAAATATCCAGATTTTAAAAAAACCGGAGGAGCGTCTTATAAGAAGGGGGGCTTCAAAATAAGTGGTCCCTGTAAGTCCGCTGCTAGGTCTAAATTTGATGTGTACCCATCAGCCTACGCTAACGCTTGGGGTGTTCGCTGTACTAAAGCAGGAGGTCCTGGTAGTATGGGCAAGTCCAAGAAGAAAAAGAAGGGCGGATTCCCTGACTTGACTGGTGATGGTAAAGTGACCAGAGCTGACATCCTCAAGGGTAGAGGCGTCATCAAGAAGAAGGGTGGAGTGAAAAAGTGTAAGCACGGCTGTTAATGCACACGATTAAGGACATACATAAAGATTACCTAGAGCATGTTGATGACCCCATAGAAACCCGTTTGTTCAAACAGATCTGTGAGGAATTCAACATGCAGGTAATTGAGTTAGTCCTAGAAGGTAAAGAGTTTAGTATGGGGAGCAATCTATCAACGCTCTCCATACGACGTATAGAACGCAATCCCAGCAAGCCTACGATAGACTGGTGGGAGAGTAACAAGTACAAGCAAGAACTTCTCACAGAAGGGAAGGAGCTGTACAACAACGAGACAGGGGAAGGTGAGAAGTGGTTCATCTACTACACCGACCCTTGGTACTGTAAGTACCATTGGCAGAAGTCCAGATGCAAGCTGGCTAACAAGACTGCCTACAGGTTTACCCCTACCCGAGGAGTAAAGGGGAACAAGGAGAAACTTACATCACTCCTCAAAAATGATGACTTAGCATATTTAAGATTCAAGAAGCATGGCAACATATGATACCATATCGTGTAAAGAGATTGTCCGTAAGGTCATGCGAGATCTCAAGCCTGACGACGGCAACTGGATTTATGATGCTGTAGAATGGACTGGTGAAGCACTTGAGCATATAGGTGCAGGCGCTCACGTTGAAAGCAAGGGGTGCATACTGGATGTAAAAGACTTCAAGGCGGCTTTGCCTGCAGACGTGTACTACATCAACCAGGTAGCCATAAATCAGACAGAGCAAGAGATGGCCATAAGATCAAAGATCCAAGCTCTGCAGGAAGACTTAAAAGAATTTTTGGGACTACAAACGCTTATTGGATCAGGAATTGTTGACACTCTATCTCTGGTGGCAGACGGAACAATCTCAAGTAGTCTTACAGACACCAAGGTTGATAATTTGATAAATGTAACAAAAGCTCTGCTTCCGTCTATAAACAAGTTTAGGGTAGATGCGGCTGTTGTTTACAATGCATACATGCACCCTGACACAGGCACTCTAACACCTCTTAAGTATTGTACAACAAACTTTCCTAGGGGCATACACTGCGATGATTGTGTAAACGAGCATACGCATGCTACACCTGAATGCTACCTCATAGAGAACAACATGATAAAAACATCCTTCGAGGAAGGAAAGATATGTTTGTCCTACACAGCATTTGCCACAGACGCAGATTGCTGGCCTCTAATACCTAATGACATCAGTTTCAAAGAGGCAATGTTCTGGTACATATACAAGAAGCTATTGTTGTCTGTCACGGTTGATCCAAACAACAACGGCCTTAGCTATGACTATGCAGATAGCAAGTGGAAATACTACTGCACCCAAGCACGTAATGAAGCCAAGTACCCAGACATAGCTAGGTACGAGTCGTTCATGAACCAGTGGGTCAGACTGATCCCGCGTATCAATCTATACGATGATGGATTCGAAGAGCTAGGAGACAGAGAGAATTTGTACAGAGGAAACTATAGCGTTCGATCAACACGATGAAGAAGTTTGTAGCAGGTATGAGCAAAGACACGTCCAAGGCTGACCAGCCTGATGGGACGTTTCGTGATGCACTAAATGCTGTAGTCAACATAGAGACGGGTACAGTAAACAACGAGTACGGTACTACGACTGTGGTGGGCGCCAACATAGACGTAATAGGAGCCATACCGATCGATGAGGACAGGGTAGTATTCTTAGGCCTGAACGCGAGCGAAGAATGCATCATAGCATTGTCTGATCCAAAGAAGGGTGAGAGCACCATATTGTACAAGAACTCTGAGCTCAACTTCAAAAGGTCACACCCTATAGCAGGTGAGTATAGAAAAGATGCGAAGAATGACATCATCATATACTTCACAGACAACTACCATGTGATAGATGAGGACATCAACGAAGCAACTTACGTCTCCGACTACAACCCTCCTAGAGCATTTAATGTAACCAGACAGCTGCAGGCGTTTGCCTTGGAAGAGGCAGAGGGCTTTACCGCCAACCCTGAAGTACTGTATGGAGAGGTGAACTTCAATGTTGAGAAGCTCACACTGTTTCCTGACGTAGGTACACACACAAGAATAAAGAACGCCCACGTCAGAGAGGGAGGAGCAGTTGTAGCTGCTACATACCACCTGGCCCTTGCGTATGCTGATGAGGATTTTGTAGAGACAAACTACTTTGTAGTATCTAACCCACTGTACGTAATACCAGAACCTGACAACACCCTGCCCGCAGACATTGTCATAGGAGCTCAGAAGGGCACAGTCACAACAAAGTCATTGCATTGGGAACTGTACGTGCCTCGTAATGTAAACTACAAATACGTGCAGCCTGCGGTGATACAAAGGATAGGTACCGCAGAAAACGTATACAAACTGCAGCGGGTGGAGATTCAGTGGAGCAGCGGAGAGGACATAGGACTGTTCACAAACGTAAGTGAAATTAGCGACACTCCTAACATACCTATCCAGTCTTTCGCTGATGCAGTCTTGGCGAATGACTTCACTGCCGCCCGGGGTCTAGAAAGACAGGGGTACGGTGGTGGAGATGATAGTGCAGGACAAAGACAGAGGAACTTACCGTCTGCTCCATACAGAAGCGATGGCGCTACAGGGTTCAAGCTGTACAACGTAGTATACACTGGTCGTGAGGATGCTTCTACGATGAGCACACTGGACATTGTAGCAGACAAGATAAAGTACCTAACAGCTAGAACGCTGACTCAGCTTAACGATCAATTGTACCTAGGCAATCTGATATCTAGAAAAGATATCGGGTTTCAGAGGTACGCCGGCAACATCAAAGTGTCACCCAAGGTCAAAGCAGTAGAGGGATTCGATCGTAGATCATTTGATATTATCACCCTCAATAAGGGGTACGGTACAATGACAATGCCGTACTGGCATGCCAGTGACCACCCTAGAGGGTTTGATGGTATGGGTCAGACATACTTCCAATCCATAGGTGCGGACAACTCACCGGAGACCCCAGTTACAGCTACAGCCGTAGAGAGCATGTACCCAGACTACATCAGTGCAATAGCTGACTTCTTGAGGTACCCAAGCACTGGAGGTCAGAAACTTAAGATAGGGGGCAACAAAACTGGTGTACAGTACACTCTCAACGACGCAACCAGAAGGGGGTACAAAGACAACAGGTTTACATACAGAGGCAAGAGCTTCCGCAGAGGAGACGTATATGCGTTCTACATATCATTTGTACTAAGAGATGGTACAGAAACATATGCATACCACATTCCAGGTAGGCCTCCGCTTCCATTGATCTGGTCGTCCATACAGGACAATATTGTAAGTCAGACCGGTTACACGGAAGAAGAGAAGTGGCAGTTTTTGCTGGGCAGGTCCTTCTCAACTCTAGAGGATGAATACTTAATGGAGAACGACAAGTTCACCACACTGTCGTACCTCCAAGCTTACTCCCACGGGTACCACCCAACAGAGGCAATAGACTTGAATAGGGAGTCTAAGATCTACCAATACGTAGATACATCATACGATGTGGCTTATACACAGCTAGACACTAGTGCAACATACAAGGCTCTTAGAAACGATATGGGTTTCTGGGAGAACGAGAACGAGTTCTACCCGGCGAGTGATGACTTTAGGCTGACAGATGTCAATGAGAATGGTACGGCTCAGGAGCAAATTCTGTTCCCCAGCAGTGACAACTACGAGAACTGGTTCTACAACCTGCTAGACAATGTGGGCAGAGGACGCAGAGTTAGGCACCACAGAATGCCATCTAACTACAACAGAGAGAGATCCTACATACAATACTCCACTGCAAGCATTGCCCCTCCTAGCACTGAATCAGATGAGGTGGGCAGCTTGAGCTTTGATAGAAACTACGGAGCATTGTTCTTTGAGAATACAGCTGACCTTTCACAAAGAGGCTTCATGGCTGGCTACGAAACAGGAACAGGTCCTAATACAATAGGTAGTGGAGATGTACTTGTAGCAGCTCCTTGGGTGTCAAGCCATAGAGATAAGAGCACAATTATAGGAGGAGAAGCCTACGGCTACACAAAGAAGAGACTTATCACAAACGAGACAGCTAGAATACTAGGTATACAACTGAACAATCTAAAGATACCTAGACATATGCTGAGGGAGATACAGGGGTATAAGATCTACTTTGCAAAGAAAGAAGGCACAGATAAGCTTGTGGCAGGTCAGAGCCTGTCAATACCATGTATACCTAGGTATGCTGCATCCCCTAACCAGAACAGGCTCCTTGCTCGTAAGGGACCATACTTCAATGCATTCTATGCATATGGGGGTCTGAGAAATGACATGGAAGCAGCAATGGCAATAGCCTCTAAGTGGAGAGGAGCTTACCAAGAGGAAACGACATTTGAGCCCTCAGCTGAAAGAGCAGTACCAGAGAGCTCATATACGACCGTTAGCCCTGTAGATCAGATGTTCCGTTACTACGGCAACCCTGTATTTACCTTCCATGACTTTACTCTGCTACGCAAGAGACCGTCCTTGAATACAATAACGCACGTTCAGTGTCAGGCAGCTATTGCATTTAGACACTACCAAGGAGGTCCAGGTGTGTTTGGTACACGTAAGAGCGACCAGGAATTGTCTGATGCCAACCCAAACGATACTACGGATAAGGCAAAGATCACAACCTTCCCGTCCATAGGGTGGATATCTCAGGCTCTGGGTAACACCATAGACTACAATGTAGACGGCGAGATATACGATACGACGGATACGTTCATAGACGCGGACGAGGATGTCAACAACCCATACGGCAATGACAACCCACCAGCAGACGACGAGGATAAGCCAGGAGGTTTCTTCAAGAGAGCATTCAGACGTCTCCGTGGTAAGGAGAAGGATGTAGATGATGTAGAAGATTACAGCGACGTGTCCGAGCTGCGAGCTCGTAGATACCGTATACGACAGTGGAGAGGTGGGGCATACATAGCATGTGCACACTACTACCCACAAGACATCTACCTGCACAGAGAAATCGTTACGGGTGGAGATCACAGAGTAGAAGCAACTGAAGGAGAAAACAAGTGGGGGTGGTCAAACTACACTGGAGGTCCCAATTCTGGTGGAGGTGCGGGGTATGACTTCTATGAGAGTTATCACACCCCAAAGAATAACCAGTTTACTTTTGTTGTAGACCCAGGTAGTAAGACATACTTACCAGGACAAAGAAACCTTAAAACCCCAGAATCGAGCTCATTCAAGGGGGCCCACTATATATTCAACAGGGGAGGAGAGAGTTCCATAGTGATGGCACTTGTAAGTGGACTACCCCACCTTAAAGGTTTGGTGCCCTGGAGAGCAGGTGCAGAGGATTACGATCCTTGGTATTATAAAGATGCTGGTACGCTTGGTAAAAATGGGCCCTACAACATAGCTGCGTGGGGAGATGAGGACAAGTTCTTGTTCCCTGATGCGTGGCACAACAACGATGACCCTAAGCCAAACTACCCAATACCTGACTACATTGCTCAGAACACAACTCTTTACCCAGATGTGCAGACAGCAAGCTCTCAGTACAAGGGGTTGAACTACACGCTGTCCGGTGCAGATCCAAAGTATGGATTCCCAATGGCATGGTTGATCAATGTGTGCTCTGCAAAAACGGATGTGTACACCCCGTTTGACAAACAGACGCTTGTATGGACAGGCTTCTATCATTCAATCGCAGAAGAGTTTTCTGACTTTGAGCAATCGAATGATCTAACTCAAGGGTACGTATATGAACAACTTGCAAAGCCTGTAGCAGATGCTGTAACAAGTATAGTAGACGGTAACGGCGATACTGTAGAGTTACCATCAGTTGCCTACTTCAAGGGCAATACGACTGATGAGATATACGGGGGTGACACATACATAACTAGATATGCGTTCAGAACAACATCGCATAGCTATGGGCACTCTTGGTTTAGAGCCTCTACTGCATTGAATGATGCGGGCCCCGGCAGCAATACTGACGATGACATGAAGGTGATATCTCACCCTGATGCCATCGATAACAGTAGAAACACAAGGCAAAAAGACGTACCGGACTTCTTGTCTCTCAGTGACTTTGGAACTGCTTGGGGCACCACATCTGGTATGGCTGTATGGTCAGCTGCAGGTAGTAGCCTATCAAACATAGACCCTTCAGATGGATTAAGCAGCTCTGAAACAAATCAGATAGAGTCATTTATTAGTGACACACTTCTGAATGCAAACAACTGGCAGCAGGGTAACTCAGACCCGATGACAGCCCTGTTTACATTTATGGTAGAGTCAGAGGACAACATAGGTCTACGCCACCAGAAGGACAGCGAAGCAGGAGTAGCTACCAAGTTCTTTGACTTCAATACTGCAGCAGAGGTGTTGTTCTCTCCTCCCACACAAGACTTTACAAAACAGGACAACCTGTTGTATGAGGACCACTTGAACTTCATGCAGGATAAGAAGGTGGCTATGCCTTTCCCTAAAGCTAGGGCAGGCGTAGAAGAGAACGACTCGTTTACGAACAGAGTCATAAGATCTAAGAGAGCTACAGGGTCACTGTCTGACAGATACCGTGAGTTCCTTGCCAACGATTACGCAGACATACCTAAGAACAGAGGTGACATTACGAACCTGTTCACAGTGGGGGACACTCTGTACATACACACAGAGAAGGCGTTGTTCCAAACAAAGGGTAACGAACAGCTTGAACTGGGAAGTGTCAAGGCGTTCATCGGCAGCGGTGACATCTTTGCCATTGCACCTACAGAGCTGCAGAACTCAGAGATAGGATATGGTGGTACTACCTCATTCCTGTCCTCAGTCACTACACAGTTCGGGCACTTGTATGTGGACCGCAGAGGCAGACGAGTACATGCAGTTGCAGGAGGACAGATACAAGAGGCCATGAAAGGAATGGAGCACTGGCTGCGTGACAACATACCGTTCGAGATAGAAAGGTATGGCATCAATGTAGACTCAGAGTCATTCCCATACAACCCTGAGGCTACGACAGACAAGAACAATGCAATGGGATTCCACGTGGGCTACGATGCGAAGTTCAAGCGCATAGTGCTTACAAAGAAAGAAAGAGTTCCCAATCAGTACTTTATCGACGAGTTCAATGCAGGCAACATTGCAGTAGAAGAGAACATGTTTGTTGAGACGGGAGGATGTGCAGATGACACTGCCGCAGAGGAAGCAAAAATTAGTTTTGCTGTAAACACGTCTACTCACAGGCCGGAAGGTCCTGGAGATAGAGCTAAGCAAATAGCAGCAGATCAAACAGATAGAGCTAACGTAACTACAGTGACATGCGGCCCAATAGGTCTCAGCAACGATACGTACTTTGAGGACTCAGGGTGGACGCTGTCATACCTGCCAGAACTAGGTATATGGGTAAGCCGGCACAGCTACATGCCCAGCTTGTACATCAATGGTGATGTACACCTGCACTCTATAAATGGGACAGGGTTCTACAGGCATGACAATGAAAAGCAGCCTGGTAATTTCTACACCCAACTTTACAACTTCGAGTTAGAGTTCATAGACAATGCCGCGCCGTCATCAGTAAAACTATACAGCAATGTATTCTACTGGGCTGATGCGAAGAAGCGTGATGACAATAACGTGACAGAGTTTAAACGTCAGACCTTCCCGATCTTCGACAAGTTCTACGTATACAACGTAGACCAGATATCAGGGGAGTCTACAGATATTTCGTATCTTAACAACTGCAGATTGGTGGACAAGATATGGTATCTAAATTCGTTCAGAGACATGTCGTCTGTTGTATCTAATACAAACGACTACATCAATACTGGAAAGCCTAATGTGGTGGGGCAGCTTACTACATCAATACAATCTACCAGGGAGGACATTAGCATGTTCACTGCAGAGGGAGTACCAAACCCCGACTACATAGATCTGTCTAAGAACTGGTTCGACCAAAAGAAGTTTGCAGGACACTACTTAGGTGTAAGGCTTATCAGTAATAACCAAAGTGAAAACTTGATACACTTGTACGCTGCAGGTACAAAGTATCGTACATCTTACAGATAATGAGTGACGACAAGTGGATACAGAAAGCTAACAGACGCATGAAGCGTAAGGGCACAGTGGGCAAGTTTACTGCTTACTGTGGCGGTAAGGTAACCAATGAGTGTATCGACAGAGCACTCAAGTCAAACAACCCTACCCTGGTTAAGCGTGCACAGTTCGCAAAGAACGTACGTAAGAAGCAGGAGGGGGGAGCACTAAACTTCTTGGCAGATGGTATAGACTTCTCCGACGGCTCACCAGAAATCTCAGTTGGTGCAGAATCTAAAGGTCCGTTAAGAGATGCAATTTCAAACTTCAAAGCAACCAAAGCAGCTGAGCTTGCAGATGCAGGTGGTATAAAAGGAGCACTGACGAGTGGACTCAAAGATGGATTAAAGGGCCTTAAGCCTAGCATGGGTACAGCTGTAGCTGCCCTGTCAGGACTTGCTGCAAAGAGTGCAGAAAAGAAAGCAGGCGCATCAGCCATGGCTGATCCATTCCGTAACAACGTGATGGAACGCAAAGCTTCTAAGCGTGCAGGATTTGGCGCAGGTTTTAAAGCAGCATCTGATGGACCAATAGGACAAGTTTTGGGTAAAGTGCCAGTGTTTGGTAAGGTGCTCCAAGCAGGTGCGGGTGTAGTGGGTGGACTTATCGGCGGTAAGAAAGCAGAGAAGGCACAAGAAAAAGAACGTAAAGAAGCAGTCAAGCAGCTACGTACAAGTCAGAATGCACAGCTTGCACAACAAGCAGCACAAGCTAAACAGTTTGAGGCAAGCGGTGAGACAGGCTTTGCAGATGTAGGAACCAGCACTACCAACTCATACCTAGCACAACGAGGCATGCGTGACGGTGGATCGTATGACCCTGTGTACGGCGGAACAAAACTCAAGGGGGGTAGAACAGAACCACTGCCCGGTGGTGCTGTAGAATTTGTGGGTAAGAAACATAGCGAGGGCGGAATCATGCTTGACCCAAAGACAGAAGTCGAGGGTGGAGAAACAATGGACAAAGTATACATGAAAAAGAAAGGCGGTAAGAAAACGGACTACATCTTCTCAGACTACTTGAAGCTCGGAGGAAAGACGTTTGCACAAAGACACAAGGAGCTTTTGAGTGGCGGAGCTAGCCAGAAGCAAATACAGCAACTTGCTAAGATGCAAGAGGACAAAGCTGGTAGAACTCCTAAGGTTATGCAGTTCGGAGGTGAGACCTCCATGTATGCTGGTGGGGAATACAGAAAGTTCCAAAAGGCAGGTGATGCTCAAGAGCCTGTGGAAGAAGAACAGCAGTTTGGCCCAAGGGAGGGTGAGATAGAAATCTTTGAAGGTGACCCAGGATACCCTGAGGATGCACAAGAAGGTGAGAGATTCTACATACAAGACGGTGAAGTGGTTAGAGAAACCTTGAGTGCTGATGGTACAGCCAAAAGAAGAAACGAGGTCAAGGGTTGGAGCGAAGGTAGAAAGCAGAAGAGGACAGGGGAAAACCTGTTCTCTGGGGTTACAGAGAATGACGTGGACGAAAGACTAAAGGAAGAGTCTCACTGGTTTGATCCAAAGGACCCTAAGTTTGGTGAAGGTGGGTTTGATGTACACAACCCAAAGCACGTTGAGATGTATCAACAAGAGTACAACGAAGAGGTACCAGAAGACCAAAAGATTGAGGTAGACGGTAAGTGGGGCGACCAAACTCAAAGTGCTACTATACCACAAGGACCTGAACAAGAACGTGAGGTACGTAGAGAGGAAAAGCAGTTTATCGAGACACCTGAAGAAACTCCAGAGGATACTACTGAGGATACCCCAGACCCCAATACAGAGATCACTAAGAAAATTAAAACTAAGGAGGTACCAACACTAGCACAGATAGGAGGACTAGGTCAGCTTATCCCACCCATCTATGCATTTAAGTCACAGCCTGCATACATCTCAGGACCAGGAGCTGCATCAGTAGTGGCACCTAACATGCCTAGAGTCAATCTAAATGCAGAGCGTTCTGCAAATGCCAACGACTTCCGTGCGGTGCAAGCTGCTATTGAAGGTAGTGGTGGTGGTCCAGGTGCCATGGTCAACATGATGGTCAACCTTGAGAACAAGAACAAGAATGACTTGCAGATAGCCAATGCAGAGAACAGAGCAAACAAAGAACTGGCTGCAGAGGAGAAGCGCATGAAGTTTGCAGCTAACTCAAAGAATGCTGAGCTCGGACTGCGGGCAGGACAGTTTGCTTCTGCACTAGCACGTGAGCAGATCAAGGACAGACGTGAGGAGAAGCTTGGTGCACTGGATGCCATGGCTGATAGACTTGCTGGCTACGCAGGCGATGTGTTAGACTACAGAGCGCAAGAAAGACTTGCAAGGGAGATAGGGGCTGACGGTATATACGATGCACAACAGTTAAGAGATCTTGGGTACACCCAAGAACAGATCAACGCCTACTTTGCTGCTAAGGACAAACAGAAGCAAGAAGGTCAGAGCATAGAGACAGCATCAGCTTCTGTTAGCAAAAACAAGCTCAAGGGGGACAAGGTCTCTAGAAGAGACAGAAAGGCTAAAGAGGAAGGATTTGAAAGTGCTGATGCCAGAAAGCAGTTTTACGCTGAAGAAAAGGCAGACGAGAAGGACGCAAAGATAGACTTGAAGATTGAAAACAAGAGAAGAACAATAACTGAGTACGAAAGAAAGAGAGAAGAGCAGAACGCAAAGAGAGCAGAGAGAGGACTGGACCCACTGGGACCATCTGAGGTAGAGAGAAGAGCTACTGCCTCAATAGATAGACTTAGAAAGAAGCGGTCAGACTATGCCGCACCTACTGAGAATAAGAAGAGAGGGGGTTATATTCGCAGAGCGAAAGCAATGAGACGTAAAAGAAGAAGATAATGGCGTACAAGTTCAAACCATACAGAAGTGTATACAGAGATCCTCAGTCTGTAAAGATTAATGAGATACTCCGTAAAAGATATGTAGATGCTTTTGCTGCAGATACCCTTACTCAGAATGCATTGTCTGAGATGTTGGTGTCTGCAGATTTTGCAGGTGATGTAGAGAAAGCTGCACAGCTTCGTTCTACCATAGACGCTAGGTCTAATAAGTATGCAGAGAGCGGCAGGTATGAAACACTTGGGGTAAACATAGCTCGTGATGCTGCAGAGTTTACACAGGGCTACACACCTCTAAAGAAGAACTACGAAGCTAGAGAAGCAGCTAAGAAAACTGCACAGCAAACACTCAACCCTGACGACTACCAGAAGTGGTTGGGGTGGAGCTTGACCAGAAGAGATGCAGAGGGCAACTACCAGCCATACACAGGCATTGAGTATGATGAGAACGGGTACGTCATACCTGACACGTACTACCAAGCAGACCCAGTACCAGCTAAGGTTGATATAGAAGGTCAGATCATCAAGGAGGTCAATGCACTGCCTGTTATGAAGCAGGGTGGGTACACAGCAGCTAGCTTCAGCTTTGAGACCTATACAGACGAGAATGGTAACACCATGAAGGTGCCCGTCATTAGAACAACACAAGGCCAAGTCATCACTGGTAAGGACAGCCAGGCTATCTTCCAAGCTGTAAAGTCAGCACTAAACAACCCTGAGGTACAATCGTATCTTAACTTCAAGTCTGAGATCAACACGTTTGACCAAGACGGTGGGTCACTACAACAGACCATAGAAGGTCGTGTACAAGAACTGCAGTTGGAGTTGGGGAGAGCTACTGGTTCACAACGGGACAACATACAGTCACAGATAGAGGATCTGAAAAGAGCTCAAAAGTCTGGGATGACAGGACAGATGCGGGATGCGGTAGCTAACATCTACAAGCAACGCATCATGGATAGATACCAGACTGACGCTGAGAGATTCGCAGGTCAGAGTGTGTACGGCGGAGGGTCACAGTTCCAGATCAACCCAATCTGGTTGAAGTCCCTTGAGGCAAGAGCAGCTAGCGGGGATGTGGTTAACAGACCAATACTTGCAGGTGACACCCAAGAGGTGCTTGCAACCATAGCTCAACAAGAAGGTGTTGACCCAGCAGACGTGGTTGTGACAGCAGAGTCACTGAGAGCTGGTGAACAGAAGTTGCATGAGGAAGCAGCTGGTGAGCTGTCAGCTGCACTGCAGGCATACCCAGAACTGGAGAGTGTGCTTGAGGCAAACAATGTTGACCCAAGTAACTTCGAGGAGATAGAGGGATACATGGAGGACCTGACAGTAGAAGAAGTCAGAGACCTCGCCAGCGACCTGTCAGCAGGTGGTACTAGAGATCCACAACAAGTCCTTCAAGATTTGTTCGATCTGCAAGCTGGTATGATAGCACACGCAGATAGATCCGAGCAGGTTGATGCATTGATTGATTATGCAAATGGCAACGAGGAGGTTATGAATACTCCTGTAGCTATCAACAATGCAGCTATTGCTGCATCAGGTGACATTGCAAAGCAGGCGTTGGATAACGTAATTATGCCTGATGGTGCTAGGGTTAAAGATGTTGCACCAGAACAACTCAACAGATCCGCAGCTACAGCATTGGCTCACCAGGTTATCAAAGAATTGTTCGTTGACGAACGTGGGGATTGGATCAGCAAGCCTGCTACCATGAGCCCAAGCGAGCAAAACATATTTGACATGTTGACCCCTATACTCACCAGCACGGATGAGAAGGGCTTAGCCTTGCCTGAACCTGAAGCAAGGGAGGCATTTAACACAGCACTTGCATATGCAGCTGCTCAGTATGATGCAGCTATGGGCAGCAAGTACACTAGACGTAATACCAATATGAAGCCTCAGGGTATGGAGATACCAACGTTGCCTGCAGGTAACTTTGACTACGACAGCTACATTGCAAACTTGGATGCAGAGACAACAAGAAGGCAGGAGGCTGCAAATGAAGCTCTTAACCAAGCCGTTAGAGTTACCTTTAACTGGCCAGCCTACCCAGATGCACTTGGTGATGCTGATGGTGTAGAGTCTAAGCAGTTGAGAGACGCAGTAAAAGGAAGAGACCTTAGCAGCTTTGCTGCAGCACAGGACTTGAAAGACAAAACAGGTCAATCAGTCGGAGCTGAGAGTGCATCATGGAGAACAGCTACAATAACTGATAGTAAAGGCAAGACTACTGAGGAGTTTGCAGATAACCCACTTGACAGTTGGAAGATAGATGATCTTATGTTTAGTGCCTATGGTGTCAACGGTAAGGTCATACCAACAATAAGACTGTCAGTATCAGCAGGTACAGGCAATAACAAGGTTGAGCGGACCATACAGATGGATGCTAACCAAGCAGTCAGGAACTTCATAAACACAGAGCCAGGCATAGGCAGCACAGGTTCATTTGGTGATGCCATACTTGGATATACACCAGCACACCAGTTCCAAACTGTGATACTCAATGCCCTTGCCACCTCAGGTGCAACCAACGAAGTGACAATTAACCTGCCAGGTAACGCAAAGACTGGACGTATACAAGTCAGCGTACCTCTTGAGAAAGACGAGAAGGGTAACCTGACAGGTAACTACCCAGTCATAGAGATGAACATGGCCAAACAAGGAAACTCGGGCAAGGTAGTCATCGAAGATAGTTGGGCTAAAGGTCAAGGCTTCGAGGATGTCCTGGAAGCGGCAGCTCTCACTTACATGAGGCTGGTAGAAAATTAATATCTTTGTAGAATGTCAGATGCACCTATAAATCCCCTAACGGGTTTAGAGCTTCAGGGCCGTAGACCTAAAGCAAACGACGGTCCGATTAACCCTTTTACACAGCAACCCTTGGGGCCCAGGTTTCAAAGTGGGCAGGGTCTTCTTAATTCTACCTATTCAAGGTCAGGAGACTTCAGTGAGTTTAGCAAGTACGGTGTATCATACTCACCATTTGCTAACCTAGAAGAGGAGCGTGCTAGAAACCAAAGCACCTGGGAACAGGTAGGCAATGGTATGATTAAGGCAGGCAACACGTTTGCTGGAGCAGTGGCTGAGAACACACTTGGATATGCATTGGGTCTTACTGACTGGACATTGAGTGGGTTCGAAGACTTCCAAGACTCAATGACAAACAACCCAGTGGGTGTATACTTTGATGAGCGCAACAAGATGTTGCAGGAAGAGAGGCCCAACTACTACACCCAAGAAGAGATGGACAAGCAGGGAACGCTTGGTTCATTGGGTAGTGTAAACTTCTGGGCAGACAAGTTCGCCAACGGTATGGCGTACAGCTTGGGTAGCTTGGCTACCATGTACATGACTGGGGGTACGTCAGGTGTGTTGACTGGTGGATTGAAAGCTATTGGGTTTGGTGCAAAGGTAGGTAAGCCTATCATGCAAGGACTCAGCAAGGGCATGTCCCCTTTGTTTGCAGCTCGTGTGGTAAACAATGCAGACAAAGCATCTGACATTGTAAAGAGAGCAGCAAACATAAAAGCCCTGGCTATGACCAACAGAGCATCCAATGCTCTTGGGTACCTAGAGACAGGTGCCATGATGTCCATGGCCGAAGCATCGGTAGAAGCCAGAGAGGTGAAGAGTAGAGTGATAGAAGCACTCAACGAGCAGGCTATGCTGGAGATGGGACTGAACAGCGTAGACGAGATACCACCACAGGAACGTCAAAAGATAGAGGAGATAGCAGGTCAGAAGGAGGCCATTGCATTCTACGGCAACCTGGGAGTCTTGATGCCTACAAACCTGATTGCATTTGGTAGAGGACTCATGCCGTTCACACCTAGATCTGCACGCAAAGGACTCACTTCTAAGATTGCAAGCAAGCCTGGTGAGAGAGAAGGCTGGAGACAATACGTAAAGGCTCTTGACGAACTGCCCGGCTGGCAAAGAAAGGGCATCAATATGGGGCAGAAAGCATACCCGTTTGTAGAACGTGGTACTGTTGAGGCATTCCAAGAGGGTACACAATACGTGCTGGCTGAGGGCTTGACAGAGAGAGCCAAAGCCATGTACGAAGACTACAGTGGTCAGGATGTAGCAGAAGGATTCATGAGAGGAGGCTTGTTTGCCAATGCCATGAGAGACTACGATGCCATTGGTAGCACTGCATTTGAGACACTCAACACCCCAGAGGGTAGAGAGCAAGTACTGATCGGTGGTCTTGTTGGTTTGCTTGGTGGTGGTAGAGGTGCATACCAAAATATAAAGCGCAAGAGCAAAGCTACAGAACAGGCATTGGGTGATCTGAACCTTGACCCTGAGACGTTCTTCAACCTGAGAACCAGAGCTAAGTCTTCTGCTATGGGTGAGTACTACCTCGCTCGCATGGACGACGCAGTAGAAAAAGGGGACAAGAAAACATACGAAGACTACAGATCTCGTCTCATGAACGAGACAGCTTTGATGCACGCCAAGCTTGGTACGTTCGACCAGTACAAGGAAAGGCTGGAGGAGCTCAAGGCTATGCCCGCAGCAGAGGTAAGCAAGATCACAGGTGAAGAAGTAACAGAGGAGGAGAAGAACGAGATGATCAATCAGATGCTGCAGAGCGCTGAGAATATCGTTGATGTACACACCAAGATGTCTGATGCATTCCCAGGTCCTAGTATGCCTGGTGGTCTGCGTGGTAGACTGTTGTCCAAGACATCGCAGGAAGATATACGGTATCAGATTGCAGAGAACGAGGCACTCAAAGATGCGCTCGTGTTCTATGAAGGATCTCTGTTCGACCAAGACCAGCGGATCGAAGATGTCATAAAGACGTTCGAGGCACTGGACCCCAAGTTCAACTCTGAAAAGCTTCGCACGTTGTTGCGTGACGAGATGTTCCAGGAAGTATCTGTGTCTGAGAACAAAGAGGGAGAACAGAAGACTAGGTTCCGTCAAGCTCAGATGAACCCTGAGGTATCTGAGGAGGTGAAGAACGAGCTGCTTGAGGAGATGGATAAGTCCATCAGACGTATACGCTACGGTAAGAAGAACGAGACAGACTTGCGCAGCGAGTACGTTGGTAGAAACCGTAAGAAGAACCTCGAACAAGAGAGGGACATATTGATGAAGCTGCTCGACGATAGAACCACAGCGGTCAAGGCGTACGAGGAGCTCATGACTAGCCCTGAGAACAGGGAACTCTACAAGAAGAGAGCAATGGCTCTCGAGAAGCTTGAGGAGACAAAGGCAATTGACAGGCAGGTAGACAACGTAATAGCTAGAACTACTACATACGGAGAGCTGAAGGCAGAGAAAGAGGGACTCGAAGGTGGTGGGGCACTGAGTGACACATTCAGCCCTGATGCCATAGAGCGTCTTGAAGAAGAGCTCATAGCTCGTGAGGTACAGGAGTCACAGAAGAACAAAGAACTGGGCGGTATGAAGCTCAGCGATGTTCAGAAGATGAACCCTGAAGAGATGGAGAGCTGGGAGAAGCAGGTGTGGGAGAAGCACATCAAGAACCGTGACCAAGAAGAACCACTTCATGGACAAACCAGCAACCCCAAGGCAAAGTCTGAAGCAGCCAAGAAGAAGGTAACCGACGAGGCTGAGAGTAGAGATACTGGTGCTGCACTCAAAGAAGAGGAGGGAAGAACAAAAGCTAAAGACCAAGAACTAGTTGGGGATGCTCAGCAGAGAGCAGTGAGGGAGAACTCTACTCGCATGACACGAGAGGGTAGAGGAGCTACACTTGTACTGGACAACAACGGTAAGGTGTTGGTGGATGAGAGCGGTAAGCCTATCAACCAAGACGAGTCTACCAGCAGACATACCATAGACGGTGAGCCTATCATTACAGGTAGAGCTCTGTTGCATGACAACTTGGAGGGCAAGACAGCTACCATCGTTGTCAGAGACGACACAGACTTTTGGAAAGAAGACGCCACACCTGAACAGTATGCAGACCCTGCATACCACATACCTATGTATGTAGAGATAGAAGGTCAGGTTGTTGGTGTGTTAGATGCATCAGACTCACCGCTGAGACAAGTTGCATACGAGGAGTTCAAGAATGGTAACGCACGATCAGTTACTACCGAGGTATCTAAGATGCTGGTCAACAACATCTTCACTGCCTCCAATGCAGAGACTCGCAGCCCACACTTCTACAACCCTGCAGAAGAGCTGAGTAAAGATGTGATTGTTGCAGTGGTTGGGGAGAACCCAGACACAGAGGGCAAGACCATAGAGCTTGGACAGTTTGAAGACGGACTGGCTAAGAAGATGTCTGCACAACAGTTGACACAGCTAAGAGAGGATGTCAATGCCATAGAGCAGAGGCTCAACGATCCCACAGACAAGGGCATGAGAATCGCAAAGGGACAGGTCATGTTCCTTGTGCCATCCCCTACAGGACAGTACAGAGTTGTGGTGGCTAACACTGCAAACCTGACTGATGCTGCAGTGGAGAAGGCTATTGAGTATATGAGAGCGGGGGACGAGGCTATGCTTAGATCACTGGTTGGTCTGAACGCAGCATACCTCCTGGACGAGTCTAACGAAGTAGCACTCAGCGATAAGTTCTTGGCTGCTGAAAAGATGGGTGAGACTGGTGAGGCAATCTTTACGTTCCGCCCAGTCAACGCAAAGGGTGAGAACATACTGCCTGATGGTGTTATGATGCAGATCAGCAGTGAGGTCATACGCAGATACTATGAGGGTAAGCGTAGAGGAGACCTGCTGTCTACAGGCACAAAGGGTACAGCAGAGCTTATCAACCTTGCTGTAAAGCCATACCGTACAGATGAAGGTGATGTTGCATTCAAGCCATTGGCCAACGAATACATAGAAGAGGTTCGTAACCTGGTCGACGACTTGGATAACGTGCTGCGTAACGTGCTGGGACGCAAGAAGTTTCAGGTAGATAAGAACCTGATTAACAACGACGACAGTGGTCAGCGTACTGTGAACCCACTCGACGTAAGTGCTGACAAGACCTCAGCTACATACTTGGAGTACCTCACCAACGAGGAGACAGATGCACAACGTGAGCATGGAACACGAGGTATACTTGGTTCTACTGCAAAGAACGTAGATGGCAGGTCCCCGTTCATTGACATAGGGCTGGAGTTCACCCCCAAGTTTGAAGTCAATGGGGAGACGCAGAAAGTTGTAGCACCTGACAGCACAGCTAACAAAAAGGATGAGGGTGTATCAGACGCAACACCTGTCGCACCTGAATCTACTATCCGCAATACCTCGGTGCAGCAAGACAACGAAGGGTTCTCCCCATTCGGGCAGTCCCCTATTGGACGAACTGAGACTAAGAAGTACGAGCCCTATGACGAAGAGAAGGCACGTGCAGAGTATGAGAAGGGTCAAGCAGAGTTAGACAGGCTAAACGAACAGTTTGTAGAGGAGCAGTCACAGGAGGCAGCTAAAGCACTTGCAGATGCTCAAGCAAAGCGACTGAGTAACCGCAAGCAGAGGGCAGCTAAAATGTACCAGGGTATGCTTGATCAAGGCATACCTGCTACACAGGCTAGAAAGACGGTCGATGACGCATACCCTGACATAAACTTTGTACCTCGACTGTCTGGCGCATTGGAGTACCAGATGCTTGACAAGCAGAAGGCTGCATCGTGGTTGTCTGCAAGAGGCATACCAGTAGAGTTTTACGAACAGGCTAGACAGATTGGTAACGCATACGTACATGGTTACATGGAGCGTGCAGGTGTCAAGCTGTGGACACAAGGTGAGGTCGGTACAGAATACCACGAAGGCTTCCACTTTGCATTCCGTACAATGCTTAGCGACAAGCAACGCATGGGCTTGTATGCAGAAGCGGCAAGACGTTTTGGTAAGCCGTCACAGGAAGAGATATCTGCACTGAGAGAGACGTTCTCTGAACTGAATGACAGAGAGCTCAGAGAGCTAGCACTCGAAGAGAAGATGGCGGAGGACTTCCGTGACTATGTGTTTGCTCAACAAGAGACAGCCAAGAGTCTGCCAGGTAAGATCCGCAAGTTCTTCCGGGACCTGTACAACATGATACGTGCCATGTTCACTAACCCTGTAGGCATGCGTCAGTTCTATTCTTTGATAGAAGCGAACAACATTCCTAAAAGCTATGCACGCACAGCACAGACTCTCGCACCACCAGCAGGTGGGGTCAACAGACTTAACGAGAAATACAGGGGTCACCAAGAACTACACAATGATCTGAGAGAAACAATAGCTCTACAGTTCGAGAAGCAGTACCACGACCAGCTTGCTCAGATACAAGCTGAGTACGGAGAGATATCCCCATCAACTGTTGGTGATCTTATCGGTAACGAGAACGACAAGGGTGTTGTGGCATCATGGTTCCTACGCGCATCCATGGCGGAGTCAGATGGGTCACCACTTGACGTAGATACATTCGATTACATCAAGTCATTAATCGATGGCGGTCAGCTTCAAGAAGCTAGAGACTACATGCAAGAGAATGGTATACAAGACATGCCGCACAATGATGTGCACCGTGGTACGCTGAACCTGCCTCTTGACATGCAACGCAACATATCCTACATGTACCAGGATGTGTATCTCAACTGGAACGACGAGTCTACACAGGACGAGTTCGAGAACCCAGTAACCACAGGGTGGAGAAGCATCATGCTCGAGTCACTGCAGCAGAAAGGATATGACGTAAAGACTTTGTCTGTAGCAGCTGAGTATGAGAGCATGGAGGAAGAGCAGCAGCAGAACTTCGATAAGATATACGACAAGGGTGCGTTCGAGATATCTCCTCTGGATAGCAGCCGCATGTCTAGAGAAGCTCGCATAGCTATCTCTAAGATCAAGGCAGCCAAGCCCAACAGACTGGGTGTGGTTACCTATGCTAACGTAGATACCATTGTTCGTAAGGCTATTTCTGCTGCCAAGAACCAGCAATCAACAGACAACATTGTCGACGCACTGAGAAAAGCACAACA
>CEQK01039540.1_pt1 | contig 23186 bp, 23 predicted proteins | sample 531051 | NCBI WGS metagenome assembly CEQK01 (sample SAMEA2621229, study PRJEB7988) | marine metagenome | biome: marine biome (ENVO:00000447); feature: deep chlorophyll maximum layer (ENVO:xxxxxxxx); material: "saline water (ENVO:00002010), including plankton (ENVO:xxxxxxxx)" | depth 150 m
CGCCCGCCACTGTCTTGTTGGCGGGTACGGGCTTGAGCACCACCGAGCCCGCGGCAATGCGCGAGCAGTTGCCGATAGAGATGTTGCCGAGCACCTTGGCGCCGGCGCCGATCAGGACGCCGTTGCCGATCTTCGGATGACGGTCGCCGCCTTCCTTGCCGGTGCCGCCGAGCGTGACCCCCTGGAGGATCGAGCAATTGTCGCCAATGCGCGCGGTCTGGCCGACGACGATCCCAGTGGCGTGATCAAGGAACAATCCCTTACCGATCGGCGCTGCCGGGTTGATGTCGGTCTGGAAGACCGCAGACGAGCGGCTCTGAAGGTAGAGCGCGAAATCGGTGCGGCCGCGGTTCCAGAGCCAATGGGCCAGACGGTGGGTCTGGATGGCGTGAAAACCCTTGAAATAAAGAAGCGGCTCAAGGAAGCGCATGCAGGCGGGGTCGCGGTCGTAGACGGCCTGCAGATCGACACGCAGCGTCTTGCTCCAGTCGTCGCCGTCCTCGAGCATCTCGTGGAACGTCTGGCGCAGCAGATTGGCGGGAATGTCGCCATGGTCGAGGCGCTCGGAAATGCGCTGGATGACCGCCTCTTCCAGCGAATTCTGGTTGAGGATCGTGGAATAAAGAAAGGCCGTCAGCAACGGGTCCTTCGCAGCGGCAGCCTCGGCCTCGTTGCGAATGCTGTCCCAGATGGGATCGATCGGCTTGACCCGGTCGCGGGCGTTCAATTGCGGATTGGCGGACATGCGCCCCTCCCTCAGGGAAATTGCAGTGGCCCTCAAAATAGGCGACAACGGCCAAATTACAATCGGGCGCTTGCGATGACGAAATCAATATTATTTGTCGAAGGTTTCATTTCCGCTGAGGTGACGGACAAAATCGGTCGCCTCACAATCGAACGGCCCGACCGGAAAAACGCGCTCAACGCGGCCATGTGGCTGGCAATTCCAGAAGCCTGCGCGTGGCTTGCAGCTGAAGGGGCACGCGTCATCATCCTCTCCGGAGGCGGCGAAACCGATTTTTCTGCTGGCGCCGATATTTCCGAATTCGATACAGTTCGAAAAGATGACAAGACGGCGCGGACCTATGAAAATGCCAATTGCGCGGCCTTCGCAGCGTTGCGCGAATCCACTGTCCCGGTGATCGCCGCCATTCGCGGCATCTGTTTCGGTGGCGCTTTCGGGCTGGCCGCGGCCTGCGATTTCAGAATTGCCGATGAAACTGCCCGCTTCGCAGTACCGGCCGGCAGGCTTGGTCTCGCCTACCCGGCAGACGCGGTCGCGGACCTGGTGAGCGCACTCGGCGCGCAGCGGGCGCGGTATCTGTTGCTGACGGCAAACGAGATGAACGCGCCAGAGGCGCTTGAAAGCGGCTTTCTCCTGAGCCTCATCCAACCGGGCCAGCTGGACGCCGCTGTGGCCGAACTGGCGGACAAAATCGCCTCGGCCGCACCACTCTCCGTCTCCGCCTCACGGGCGGCGGTGCAGGCAAGCCTGAGCGGTGACGCGAAAAAGCTACAGGACGCGGCTACACTCGGCGACGCTACATTCGAAAGTGCCGACTATGCCGAGGGCCGCGCAGCGTTCCGTGAAAAGCGCAAGCCGGTGTTCAAGGGCACCTAGCCACAACGACTGTCAGAGATTTTCGAGAAAACCGAGAATCGCCTCGTTGAAGGCATCATTGCGGTCGCCTGCCACCATGTGCCCGGCTCCCGAGACATCGACGTAACGTGCATCAGGCACCAGTTCACGGAAAGCCGCCACGGCTTCTTCGGTCACAAGCTCGGATTGCTGGCCGCGAACGAGCAGCGTCGGCAGCGACAGATTGCGCGCTGCCTCTATCAACTCGTCCTGGACCTTTTCGCCGCCGGTATTGACCGTGCGTGGACCGTCGATGAAGGCGGGATCCCAGTGCCAGCGATAGCGTCCGTCTTCGTGCCGCCGCAGGTTCTTGGCAAGTCCATCGAGCGAGCGCGGACGCTTGCGATGCGGCAGATAGGCGGCAATCGCGTCGGCCGCTTCCTCAAGCGTCGCAAAGCCTTCATGCATGCGCGCCGACATGAAGCCCTGGATCTTGCTGACCCCGTCGCGGTCGAGATGCGGGGTGACATCGACGAGGACCAACCCCGAAATCAGATCGCTGCCGGCAAGCCTCGTGGCGCCCAGCCCCGCCAGCCCTCCGAGCGACGCGCCGACAAGCACGGGCGGCGTTCCGGACTCTTTGGCGATTTGTCTGGCGAGCGCCACGGCATCCTCGGCGTAATCGAAGGCCGCATAGGCCTTGCTTGGTACCCAAGCACTGTCCCCATGGCCGCGCTGATCGACCGTATAGGCGCGGTGGCCTGCCTCCGCGATTATCGATGCCGCCGTTCCCCAGGCATGGCGGGTCTGTCCGCCGCCGTGCAGAAGCAAAACCGGGACGCCGTGTTCCTTGCCTTCCGCCGGGATTTGACGATCGGCGATGAGAATATTGTCCTCGGCGCCGATGAACTCGACGATATCCTGCCGGTGGCTCATTGTTCACCGAGGAATTCGAGAACGGCTTTCTTGAAGGTCTTGTCGCCCACGGACAGCATGTGATCGCGACCCTCGATATGGAAGGCGCGGCCATTGGGCAGAAGGTCCGCCAGTTCGTCGGCTGAACCGGCGATATCGTCCTCCGTCCCCACGCCGATGAGTGCGGGCTGATCAATCGCCGCGGCTTGCTCGCGGGTGACGAGCTTGCGGGATGTGCGAATGCACGCCGCAAGCGCCTCACGGTCGCTTTTTGTCTGCTCGGCAAAGGCACGAAACATGCGCCCGCGTTCGTGGGTGACATCATTGATCGACGGAGCGCTCAATGCGTCTGCGATAGGGTCCCAGTCCCCTACCCCTTCGACCATGCCGATTCCCAGGCCGCCGAAAATGACCGAACGGACCATCTCGGGATGGGCGATCGTCAGGAAGGCGGAATTGCGCGCGCCCATCGAGTAACCAAACACATGCGCCTTTTCGACGCCGGCATCCTTGAGCACAGCAGCCGCGTCGGAGGCCATGACCTCGGGCGTGTAGGCTGCCGGATCGTGAGGCTTGTCGGATTTTCCGTGGCCGCGATTGTCGAGCGCGATAACCCGATAACCCGCCTCGCCCAGCGTCTTGAACCAGCCGGGAGAAACCCAGTTGACCTGGGTCGTGGAGGCAAAGCCGTGAATGAGCAGGATCGGCTCACCATCGGAGTGCCCACCCTCATACCAGGCGATATCTACATCACCGTTGCGCACGCGGGCAGACTGCAGGCTGTCGAGATTCATGGGGTCTCCTTTTCGTCCTTCTGACCTAATGCAATCAAACGATTTTGCAAACTGCGTGGACTTTGCGGCGCTGCGGCAATTTCGGCCTACACATTTCAAATCCTGGCGTATATGTTCCGCCCGAAACGAAGGGTTTCTAAGGAGACAGGGAATGGCCGGACACAGAATTCCGCACTTCCAGAACACAGCTGGTCACGCCGCGATCGAAATCGGCGCGAAGGAGTTCATGTGCGTGGGCGCTCATCCGCCCTACGACCATCCCCACGTGTTTCTCGATATGGGGCACGACGCCGAAAAGGTCTGCCCCTACTGCTCCACACTGTACAAATACAATGCGGAGCTCGACGATGTGACCACCATCCCCGCCGGGTGCAGCTACGACGAGCTTGCCGCCTGATTAGTAAGGGGATGCCCTGCCATGACAGGGACAAAAGTTGACATCATCGGCGCCGGCATGGCCGGGCTCGCCGCAGCGCTTGCCTTTTCCCGCGCGGGATGGACAGTTCGCATTCGCGAACAGGCCGAAGAAATCCGGGAAGTTGGCGCGGGCCTGCAGCTGTCACCCAATTGCACGCATATTCTGAATGCACTCGGGCTCGGCCCGGCGCTCGAAGGGGTCATGCACCGGCCCGGCCGCATCGCCCTTGCAAGCGGCACGTCGCTGAACGTCATTACCTATGTGCCGGCCGGAGACGAAGCCGAACAGCGCTGGGGCGCGCCCTATGGCGTCGTCCACCGCGCGGATCTTCAAAGCGTCCTCTATGACGCCGTCAAGACTGACAAGAACTGCAGTATCGAACTGGGCACGCGTATCGAACCGCGCGAACTCGGCGACAGCGATGCCGATCTGGTCGTGATTGCCGACGGTGTCTGGTCTGCCAACCGCATCCGGTTGAAGGAAGCCGGGAAGCCATCCTTTACTGGACTGGTCGCCTGGCGCCTTCTGGTCGATGCGGAGGATGCCGCAACCTTTCTCGATCCTAACAATGTCACGGCATATATGGGCCGCGACAGCCACCTCGTCGCCTACCCCGTCAACGGCGGCGCCAAGGTCAACATGGTGGCCATCACCAACGGGGACAGCCCCGGCGCAAGCTGGTCCTATGCGACGTCGGCCGAAAACCGGGCACAGTTGTTCGAGCGCTTCAAGGCTTGGAACCCGGTGCTGCGCACGACCATGCGCGACGCCGAATCGGTGACCTACTGGCCGCTCTACCAGATGTCCGACGGCGCCTATTTCGACGGCGGCAAGACGGTATTGATCGGCGATGCCGCACACGCAATGGGACCTTTCGCAGCGCAGGGTGCTGCCATGGCAATCGAGGACGCGTGGGAACTCGCGGCTTCAGCCACGCAGGGTCGGACCGCGATTTTTCAGTGGGAAGAAAGACGGCGCAATCGCGTCGGCCGCGCCCGCAAGCGCGCCGGGTTCAACCGCTTTGTCTACCATGCACGCGGTCCCGTACGGATCGGCCGTGATCTTGTCCTCTCGCTGCGCAAGCCGGAGCACCTGGCCTCCGATCTCGACTGGCTTTATGGCTGGCGGGCCACGGGGCTCTGATCGGTCTCCGGCAGTCGTGCGGCATCGTTGTGCAGGTCGAGTGACATCGTCAGAAAGACGGGCAACGGCGTCCAGATGCCTGTCTTCAACCCGGCCACCCGCAGCATCCGTGCGGTCCAGAGGTTGCAGCCGACGAGCACGTTGAACCACCCCTCGCCTTCGTAAAAGCGATCGAAATCACCATAGCCGCCGCCCTCGATGAGCATGGGTTCGCCGGCCTTGTCGCGGGTGAAGCTCGCCAATACCGCCTCGATGAGGCGCTCGTATTCAGTCTGGCTCAAGCGGATGGCACGAACCGCCGGGTCGGCGGGATCGATGGTGCCGGCGAGTGCCACATGCATGACGCCTGCATCCACTGTCAGCGCCTTGAAGACAGGTCCTGCCGAGAGATCGGCCCAGGTTGGCGTATTCAGATAAAAGGCGCGCCCACCCCAGCCGACGACGATCCACTTGGCGCCCACGGCTACGGGATCGAGCCCCTCGGCCGCAAGAAAGCGGAAAGCCGTGCGGCTTGTCTCATAGACCGGAAAGGCGATGTCGGTATGGATGGGGTTTTCGAGAAGCAGGATCGTCTGGTCGCGCGGCTCCTCGAGGGTAGACGTCTCGAAAGCAATCGGCCTCGGAACAAGAATTCCGAGGCCGATGGCAATGGCGAGAAGTCCTACGAACGCGATCAGGCCACGGATGATCCTCACGTTGCCTGCAGCCGATCCTAATGCAGGATCTGGCTGAGGAAGAGTTTCGTGCGCTCGTGCTGCGGGTGATCAAAGAAGTTGATCGGATCGTTCTGCTCGACGATCTGGCCCTGGTCCATGAAGATCACGCGGTTGGCGACCTGACGGGCAAAGCCCATTTCGTGGGTGACGCAGAGCATGGTCATGCCTTCCTCGGCAAGACCCACCATGGTGTCGAGCACTTCCTTGATCATTTCCGGGTCGAGTGCGGAGGTCGGCTCGTCGAAGAGCATGATGCGCGGGTTCATGCACAACGACCGGGCAATCGCCACACGCTGCTGCTGACCGCCGGAGAGCTGGCCTGGATACTTGTTGGCCTGCTCCGGGATCTTGACGCGATCGAGATAGTGCATCGCGATTTCCTCGGCCTTCTTCTTGGGCATCTTGCGAACCCAGATCGGCGCGAGCGTGCAGTTCTCGAGAATGGTCAGGTGCGGGAAGAGATTGAAGTGCTGGAACACCATGCCGACCTCGCGGCGCACCTCGTCGATCTTCTTGAGATCGTTGGTCAGCTCGATCCCGTCGACGATGATCTTGCCCTTCTGGTGTTCTTCCAGACGGTTGATGCAGCGGATCATGGTCGACTTGCCGGAACCCGAGGGACCGGCAATGACGATGCGCTCGCCGCGCATGACCTTGAGGTTGATGTTCCTGAGCACGTGGAACTCGCCGTACCATTTGTTCATGTTGATCAGCTCGACAGCGACCTCGGTTTCCGAGACCTGCATTTTTGTCGGCGCGGCGGCAGCCTGTTCAGACATGTTGCTGTTCCTTTTTTATCGCTTGTGCCCGGTGTCGAGGCGCTGTTCCATGAAGGCGGAATAACGTGACATGCCGAAGCAGAATATGAAGTAGACGAAGGCCGCGAACACAAGTCCGGTGGCCGGCGTCGCAGGCGAGATCCAGTTGGTGTCGGTGAAGTTCTGCTGCACGATGCCGAGCAGGTCGAAAATACCGATGATCAGCACCAGGCTCGTGTCCTTGAACAGGCCGATGAAGGTGTTGACGATCCCGGGAATGACGAGCTTGAGCGCCTGCGGCAGGATAATGAGCCGCATGCCTTGCCAGAAGGTCAGCGCCATGGCGTTGGCCGCCTCATACTGGCCCTTCGGAATCGCCTGGAGGCCACCACGGATCACCTCCGCCATATAGGCCGACGAGAACAGCGCCACCCCGATGAGCGCCCGAAGGAGCTTGTCGAAGGAGACGTCCGCCGGCAGGAAGAGCGGCAGCATCACCGAGGACATGAAGAGCACGGTGATAAGGGGAACGCCGCGCCAGAACTCGATGAAGATGATGGACATCGTCTTGACGATGGGCAGATTGGAACGCCGCCCGAGCGCCAGCAGGATGCCGAGCGGGAACGAAACGACGATACCGACGATGGCAACGACGAGAGTGACCAGAAGACCGCCCCAACGCGTTGTTTCCACCGGCTCCAGGAACGGCCAGCCCGTCAGAAGCATGAAGGCGACGACTGGGAAGATCACGAGCAGATAAAGCGCATTCTCGCGCTTGTAAGGCACGCTCGGGATTGCAATGGGCACCAGGCCGGCAATGAGCAGGATGCCTGTCAGGTCGACGCGCCAGCGCAGTTCCACCGGATAGCGGCCATACATGAACTGTCCGAACTTGGCTTCGACGAACGCCCAGCAAGCGCCGACATGCTCGCCGAGGCAGGCTTCGCGGCCATCGCCGGTCCACACAGCATCGAAGAACAGCCAGTTGAGCATCGGCGGCACGAGCCAGAGCAGGATCAGTGCCACGATGATGGTGAGAACCGTGTCGCGCGGCGTGGCGAAGAGATTTTTCTTCAGCCAGCCCGCCACGCCCTTCTCTGCGGTCGGCGGGGGCGATTGCGGTATCGTCTCGGTCGAGACGTAGGCGAACGGATTTGCGTTTTCGATACCGGGCATCCTACCTCTCCACCAATGCGACGCGGGCGTTGAACCAGTTCATGAACGCCGAGGTCAGGAGTGAGATCGTCAGGTAGACGAGCATCGTGATCGTGATCACCTCGACGGCCTGGCCGGTCTGGTTGAGAACCGTGCCGCCGAAGACCGCGACGAGATCGGGGTAACCGATCGCAACCGCAAGCGAGGAGTTCTTGGTCAGGTTCAGATACTGGCTGGTCAAAGGCGGGATGATAACCCGCATGGCCTGGGGAATGATGACCAGGCGGCTGGTGTGGTTCGGGCTGAGACCGAGCGCATAGGCCGCTTCCGTCTGTCCCTTTGCAACGGCCAGGATACCGGCACGCACAATCTCGGCGATGAAGCTCGCGGTATAGAGCGACAGGCCGAGAAGAAGCGCGATGAATTCCGGCCGGATGACCGTGCCGCCCGACATGTTGAAGCCCTGCAGCGCAGAGAACTCGACATCAAAGGGCATGCCAGTCAGGAAGAAGGTCAGGACCGGCAGAACGATAAAGATGCCCAGCCCGGTCAGGAATGTCGGGAACTGCTGGCCCGTCTTCATCTGACGCTTGCTGGCCCACATGCCGATCACGACCCAGAGGGCAATCGCGATGACGACCGCAATCAGGATCGCGGACGCGCCGGCTTCGGGGATCAGGCGCGGGATGTAGAGGCCACGATTGTTGAGCGTCCAGAGGACCGTCGTGCCCTGCTCCAGACCCGTTTCGCGCGGATTGGGTAGAACAGCGAGCACGGCCTTGTACCAGAAGAGAAGCTGAAGCAGCAGCGGGATGTTGCGCAGCGTTTCGACATAGACGGTCGCAAGCTTGCGGATCAGATAGTTTCTCGACAGACGCGCCAGACCGACGACGAAGCCGATGATCGTGGCGAAGAGAATGCCGAGCGCGGACACCATGAGCGTGTTCAGCAGGCCGACGAGAAAGGCCCTGAAATAGGTGCTGTCATTGGTGTAGTGAATGAGCGTCTGGCCGATTTCGAAACCGGCCCGTTCCTCGAAGAAACCAAACCCCGACGCAATCCCCGCCCGTGCGAGGTTACCGGCTGCGTTGGAAATGCCGGAATAGACGAGATACGCGACGACGATGATCAGAACAGCCTGGAAGAAAAGTCCACGCGCCTTCGGATCATACAGTAGCGATGCACGCCCAGAGTCCTCGGTGCCGTCAGCGACACCATCGGTATGAGCCATCTATCTGTCCCCATTTTAAGTGTCCGGTTGTTCCCACCGGCTGCAAATCGGAAGTCCTTTAGATCCTCGCTTCCGTGAGGCAAACGGCGCGGGAGATTTCTCCCGCGCCGTTGTGATCCTTAGCGGATCGGCGGTGCGTACTGCAGGCCGCCATTGGTCCAAAGGGCGTTCAGACCGCGCGCGATACCGAGCGGTGTCGATTCGCCGACATTGGCCTCGAAGACTTCGCCGTAGTTACCGACGTTCTTGATCACCTGATAGGCCCAGTCGTTCTTGAGACCGACAGCCTCGCCGAAGGTGCCTTCCTTGCCGAGCAGACGCTGGATGTTCGGGTTTTCCGAATCCATCATCTCGTCGACGTTTTCGGAGGTCACGCCGAGTTCTTCGGCGTTGATCATTGCAAAGTGAACCCACTTGACGATGTTGAACCACTGGTCATCGCCCTGACGGACGACCGGGCCGAGCGGCTCCTTGGAGATCACCTCCGGAAGAACGACGTGTTCATCCGGCGCAGAAAGGCCGAGACGGATGGCGTACAGGCCGGACTGGTCGGTGGTGTAGACGTCGCAACGGTTCGAATCGTAAGCGGCGTTCACTTCTTCGAGCTTTTCGAACACGACCGGATTGTAGGTCATGTTGTTGGCCTTGAAGTAGTCGGTGAGGTTGAGCTCGGTGGTGGTGCCGGTCTGCACGCAGACCGAAGCGCCGGAAAGCTGCAGCGCGGAGTTCACGCCGAGCGACTTGCGCACCATGAAGCCCTGACCGTCGTAGTAGTTCACGCCGGCGAAGTTGAGACCGAGTTCGGTGTCACGGCTCATCGTCCAGGTGGTGTTACGCGACAGAACGTCGATTTCGCCCGACTGCAGAGCGGTGAAACGCTCCTTGGCCGACAGCGGGCTGTACTTCACAGCCGATGCGTCTTCGAAGATTGCGGCAGCAACGCCACGGCAGAGATCGACGTCGATGCCCTTCCAGTCGCCGGCATCATCCGGAGCGGAGAAGCCAGCAAGACCGGTGGAGACGCCGCACTGGACGAAACCTTTGGCTTTCACGTCATCGAGAGTCGCGGCAGAAGCTGCCGTCGCGCCAAGACCAGCTGCAACGGCCACGCCAGCGACAGCCGACAAAAACGAATAGTTCATTTGATACAACCTTTTTTTCTGTTGCCCTGTTTTGGGCGCAAGACAGCACGGATTCCGCATCGGTCGTCCGTTCTCTCCCCGTCATGCGCTGATGCCATACCATTCCGAATTGCAGAAATCGTCAAGCCTTGGCTGGCCAAAAACGAGGCATGACTTAAAATTTCATCACGTAAGCCGCGCTCAACCTTGTCGAGCGTGCGGCATTCGCGGTTGTGATGTTGCCACTTGCTGACAGCCCCGATAAGGCTTGCGGAAGTACCGATGCAGCAAGCGTTTGAGAGATCATGAGCAGCAAGACAGTTTCAGAATCCCACGGTCCCAATACCCGCCTGGCCCATGCGGGCAACGACCCCCATTCTTTCCACGGTTTCGTCAATCCGCCCGTCGTGCACGCCTCCACAGTGCTGTTTCCCAATGCCGCCGCGATGGCGTCACGCAACCAGAAATACACCTACGGAACCCACGGGACCCCGACAACGGACGCGCTTGCGGAAGCCATCAACGAACTCGAGGGTTCGGCCGGTACGGTTGCAGTCCCGTCGGGTCTCGCAGCGGTCACACTGGCCTTCCTGTCCTGCCTGTCAGCCGGCGATCACGCACTGGTCGTCGATTCGGTCTACGGGCCGACGCGGCGCTTCTGCGACACGTTTCTCAAGCGTTTCGGGATCGAGACCACCTATTACGATCCGACGATCGGCGCGGGCATTTCCGAGTTGATTCGCTCGAATACGAAACTTGTTCACACCGAAGCGCCTGGTTCCAACACCTTCGAAATGCAGGACATTCCGGCGATCGTGAAAGCCGCGAAGGCCGCCGGGGCGGTGGTCACCATCGACAACACCTGGGCAACGCCGCTCTATTTCCGCCCGCTCGATCATGGCGTCGACATCTCGATCCATGCGGCGACCAAATATCCCGCCGGGCACTCCGACGTTCTGATCGGCACCGTCTCGGCGAATGAAGCGCTGTGGCCGAAGCTCGAGGAAACCAACATGGTGCTGGGCCTGTGCGCAGCCCCCGACGACGCTTACCAGACGCTGCGCGGATTGCGCACAATGGGCGTTCGACTGGAACGCCACGAGAAGAGTGCGCTCGAAATCGCCCGCTGGCTTGAAGGCAAGTCCGACGTGGCGCGGGTGCTCCACCCTGCCCTCGAGAGCTTTCCGGGACATGACATCTGGAAGCGCGACTTCTCCGGCTCCAGCGGTATCTTCTCGATCGTTCTCGACGTTGCGGACCAATCGGCCTGGACCCGGAAATCGCACGCCTTTCTCGATGCGCTGAAACTCTTCGGACTCGGCTATTCCTGGGGTGGCTATGAGAGCCTCGCCGTTCCGGTCTTCCTCGGAGATCGCGTCGTTGCCACCGCGCCGAAGGAAGGCCCCGTTATTCGCCTGCAGATCGGTCTGGAAGACGTCGCCGACATCAAGGCGGATATCGAACGCGGCCTTGAGGCTGCAGCCAAGGCGTGACCTTCGTGATGTGAGCGTTTGAACCGGGCGCTCACATCGCTTTGAGCGACGCAGGTAAATAGCCTACTCTTGCCTCGGGGAAGAATTGATCCAATCCCCCATCTATCTGACCTGGATATGGATGTGGTCGTCATGGCGCGCGGCGCGGCAGCCCTGGAACCGTATGGCATGTCCTTTGACATGCAGCCGATCCCTGAGATGCGGTTCGATGAAGATCTTCTCCAAATTGAAGCGTTCGACACCAGTTCCCGATAGCCATTGGATCGCAAACGCAGTGCGCTTCTCTTCCAGCTCATAGTCACCGAAGGCCGGTTGCAGCCATTCGAGTTCCCATCTCGTCGTCAGTATATCGTCTCGCCCCGCGCACGGCTGCTCGTCGCCTTTCGTTGGCTGTTCGAACGCGAAGTAGCCCAGCGGGGATCGAGTCGCCTGGTCGATATAATTGCCATCGGCATCCTGGTAGTAGAACGCGATATCGAGCTTGCGCCCATCCGAGTGCGAAATATGCGGAAGCAGTGGAAATCCGTTCACGAAGGGAAAGTTTCCGTCGAGAACGACCGTGGTGGTACCGGGAAACTTTCGGTTCATCGCATCCGCGAGCGCCATGGCAAGATCGCGCATAGACGGAGTCACGTAGTTGCGATTGAGCAGACAGAAAAGACCCGAACGGACCGTCAGGGTATCCGTCTCGCCGCTGAAGCACGGCAATGGGACTCTGCCGAAACTTGGCGCGACAAAATTGCTGGACACCGTTCCGGCTGCATAGAAAACGGCAAATACCAAAAGACGCGCGTACCAACGCCGCAGGGAGAAAGCTGAGCAAACAAGCAGCGCGAGCAAGTAAATCACACCGCCGATCTGAGTCAGGACGGTCAGCGCGAGAAAAATGACGAGCTGGATAATCCGACGTTTCAAAACCATCTCGAGCGCTCTGTCGACGTCAGCTTATCGCCGTTTTCAATTATCTCAGACGAGCCATGCCGTGAGCTGAATGGTGGACTTGGACGCCGGGAACGCCCCGAAGCTGAGTAATAATGGCGACCCCTGCAGGATTCGAACCTGCGACCATCGGCTTAGAAGGCCGGTGCTCTATCCAGCTGAGCTAAGGGGCCGTATCCCGCCCGTGGGCGGCACCTGATCCCCGATCCGGAAACCGGATCAGTGGGTCCAGGGCTGCTTGCGGTCGAAGCGGAAATTGTCGGCGTAGGCGATAACGCGGCGTTTTGGCTGCTTGGGCTCGATCACGCGGTACGGGATCTTGTTGCGCTTGGCGTAGGCAACGGCCTCTTCGAGCGTATCGAAGCGCATGCGGACCTGCTGCTTCATGTCGCCCGACGAGGTGTAGCCCATCATCGGATCGATGCTGCGCGGCATTTCCGGATCGAAATCCAGACGCCACTGCTGCGTGTTGCCCTTGCCCGACTGCATTGCGGTTTTTGCCGGTCGATAGATACGTGCCGTCATCCGCTCAAACCCTTCTCTCAAATCGCCGGAGCCCCACCGCATCGTAACGCGGCTGCCCCTTTCTGATGGACTTGCCGGATTCCAGTCGGATTTTCAAGGCTTATGATGATCCGAAACGCCGTTCGCCTACCGGTATTCTCCCAGCCGGAAGGCCCTCAGCGTCGGCAGCACCCTGCCGAGATCGACCGACACCCCGTCACCGAAGCCGAAATAGATGTCGCGGAACAGGCCGTAGAGCACCTCATAGGCGTTCTTGCGGTCGGCCCGCGGTTTGAAGACCCGCGTTCCCGGGCACATGATGGCCTGGGCATCGGGGATCGTCTCATAGGCGCCTGCCGCGATTGCCGCAAAGATGCAGGCGCCCACGCCCGTCGGTGAGCGGTCGGGCACATGGACTTCGCACCCCAGCACATCGGCATAGACCTGATTGAGAACGTCGTTCTTCTGCGGGATGCCGCCTGCATTGAGGACGCGGTCGAATTTCAACCCGCCCTCGGCCATACGGTCGAGAATGATGCGCACATGCATGGCCATCCCCTCGATGGCTGCATGCATTTCATCAGCGGCGGTGTGCGACAGGTCCCAGCCAAGCGTCATGCCGCCGAGATCCGAGCGGACCAGAACCGTACGGTCGCCATTGTCCCAGGTCAGCCGCAGGAGACCGGTCGCGCCGGGTCCGTTTTCCTCGAGCCCTTGGCACAAGGTGGCGACATCGGTACCGGCGCGACGCGCGATGGCTTCGAACAGGTCACCGGTCGCCGACTGTCCGGCTTCCACACCCATGACGCCGGGAATGACGCTTCCCGGAACCGCGCCGCAAATGCCCGGCACCGGGCTCATGTCGGCATCACCGAGCGCAATGATGCAGGTGGACGTGCCGACGACGTTGACGACGTCCCCTTCCCGGCAGCCGCTTCCGATGGCATCCCAATGTGCATCGAAGGCGCCGATCGGGATCGGGATACCTGCTTTCAGACCCAGCCTGTCGGCCCATTCAGGCGACAGCCCGCCGGCCTTTTCCACCGAGGTGCCGTAGCGGCCGCGGAGCTTGTCATTGAAGCCGTCGAGCAGCGGATCGACGCGGTTCAGGAAATCCTGCGGCGGCGGGCCACCCCAGCGTTTCCCCCACATCCATTTGTGGCCCATGGCGCAAACGCTGCGGGCGATCTCGTTCGCACTTTTCACGCCCGAAAGCGTGGCAGCCAGCATGTCGCAGTGTTCGAGCGCGGTGGCGACACGATCGCGCTTGTCCGGATTGTGACGGAGGAAATGGAGAAGTTTGGCGTAGCCCCATTCATGGGAATAAACGCCACCGCACCATTTGAGCGCCTCGACGCCTTCCTCGCGGGCCCGCGCTGTGATCTCTGAGGCTTCCGAATGGGCGCGGTGATCGCACCAGAGATAGTAGTCGTCGACCGGGTCGAGATTCTCATCGACCATGACGACGCTCGATCCTGTGGTGTCGCCGGCAAAGGCCGCGATCTCGTCGCCCGAAATTCCGGCGGAGGCGATTGCTGCGCGCATGGCGCGGACGAGCGCATCCATATGGTCGGCATGCTTCTGTCGCGCCATCAGCGGATCGCTTGCCGAGCGCTCGAGCGGATACTCGCCCACTTCCGAGGCCAGTGTCCGGCCCGTATCGGTATCCATGATAGTGACGCGGACGCTGAGCGTGCCGAAATCGGCGCCGGCTACGAGTGTCATCTGGTCTCCTTCCCGCGAAATTTTCTTCTCTGGTGCCCGCCCGCGCGGTCTTACTGGCCGTACGTCGCGCCGGCACCATGCTTGCGGTAATAATGCTGGTCGAGCAGGCTGTCGGGAATGGGCTTCAGTTCCGGATTGATCACCATGGAATGCCAGGCCATGCGCGCCACTTCCTCCAGAATGAAGGCATTGAAGACGGCTTCCTCGGTGGTCCGGCCCCAGACGAAGGGACCATGCCCGGCAACGAGAACGGCGGGGACTTCGAGCGGATCGCGATCCTTGAACGTTTCGACGATCAACGCGCCGGTGGCCGCCACATAACCGCTCTTGATCTCGTCCGGCGTGAGATGCCGGGTGACCGGGATCTCGCCGTGGAAATAGTCCGCGTGGGTCGTTCCGAGCGGCATGATGGGCGTCAGCGCCTGCGCCATGATCGTGGCATAGGTCGAATGGGTGTGCACCACGCCGCCGATCGACGGAAAGGCACGATAGAGCGCGGTGTGCGTATCGAGATCCGAGGACGGCTTGTAACGATTGTCGAGCGGCCGGCCGTCGAGGTCGGTTACGACCATCTGATCGGGCGTCATCTCGTTATAGTCGATGCCGCTCGGCTTGATGACCACCTTGCCGCTGTCGCGGTCTATCCCACTGGCATTGCCGAACGTCGCCATGACCAGCCCGTGCCGGACGGTGGCGAGGTTGGCATCCAATACCGATTGCTTGAGCCTTTCGAGCGACATTGGCGGTCGTACCTTCACTTCTATGCGGGGTGCCGCGCCCCGAAAGGCGCGGCGATATGCGGGCTCAGCCGGCCTTAGCGGGCGGCGGTCCAGCCCTTGTAGTCGGCGACGTTGTCGGCGGTGATCAGTTCGGGCTCGAGAAGAACGGTATCTTCAGCCGGCTTGTTGCCCTGAAGAACCTCGTAACCCATCTGCAGCGCCTTGCCGGCCATGACATAGGGATCCTGTGAAGCGGACGCCTTGATCATGGAATTGCCAGACTTCAGCGCCTGCTCGATGTCCGGAGCGCCGTCAACCGCGGTGATGATGAAGTCGGTGCGGCCAAGCTGCTTGGCAGCCAGCGACGCGCCGATGCCGGTCGGGTCGTTGATTGCAAAGACCGCGTCGATATCATCGAAGCGGGTGAGCAGACCCTGCATCACGTCGAGACCGCCATCACGCGAAGCCTGACCGTTCTGGTCGTCGGAAAGGACGTTGATGCCTTCGTTCTCGGCAAACACCTGCTGGCAGCCCTTCACGCGGTCGATGATCGACGAGGACTGCGGGCCGTTGATGATGATGACGTTGCCAGCACCACCTTCCAGATGATCGACGATGTACTGGCAGGCCTTGGCGCCCGCAGCCACGTTGTCGGTCATCACGGTGACATCCGCGCCCGGAGCCGAGACGTCGAAGGCAGCGACCACGATGCCGGCATCCTTGGCGCGCTTGACGGCCGGCGCGATGGCGCTCGCGTCAACAGCGTTCAGCATGATGATGTCGACGCCCGAAGCGATGAAGTTGTCGATCTGCGAAACCTGCTTGTTGAGGTCGTAATCAGCCGAAACCGAGGTCACCTGAACGTTCGGGTTGATTTCCTTGGCGCGGTCCTCGATACCCTTGATGGTGGCCACGAAGAACGGGTTGCCGAGAAGGCCGACCGAGATGCCGATGCTGTTGAGGTCCTTGGCGGCAGAAGCGCCGGTGAGTGCCGCAACGGCAGCCGCCGTGCAAAGAAGCGTTTTCAGTTTGCGCATAATGGTATCTCCTCCGTTATATGCGTTTTCAGTCTTCTATCGCCGGCTCTGACGGCCGTGATGCGATTACGTGCGGGCGCCGCCCTGCAGCCGGTAGCGGTCAAGCGCCACAGCCGCGATGATGACAAGCCCCTTGATGATGAACTGCCAGATGTCTGACACCCCCGTCAGGATCAGCCCGTTGGACAGGACGGCGATGATGAGCGCGCCCACCAGCGTTCCCCAGATCGAACCGACACCACCGACGAAGCTGGTGCCACCGAGAATGACGGCAGCGATGGCGTCGAGCTCGTAGGCCATGCCGAGCTGCAGGCCGTTGGCCGCATAGAGACGGGCCGCCGACATGGCGCCGCCGAGGCCCGAGAGAAGGCCCGACATGCCGTAGACGAAGAGCAGCACCAGCCAGACCTTGATGCCCGTCAGGCGCGCCGCCTCCTGGTTGCCGCCGACGGCGTAGATCCAAGTCCCGAGTACGGTGCGGCGCAGGATGAACCAGGACACCAGGATCACCGCGAGCGCGATCAGCGCCAGCCAGGGAATACCGAACAGCGTGCCGTTGCCGATGAAATCGAAGGGCAGTTCCGGATTGAAGACGGTGGTATCGCCACCCATCAGGCGGGCCACGCCGCGCACGGCGGTCAGTGACCCCAATGTCACAATGAAGGGTGGTAACTTCAGAAACGAGATCAGGCAGCCGTTGGCGAGGCCAAAAGCCAATCCGATGGCCATCGCCGCCGGAATGCCGAGCATGCCGTATTCCGGGATGAGCGAGACGATGACCGCGATCATGGCCGAAGCGGCGAGGATCGAGCCGACTGAGAGATCGATGCCTCCGGTCAGGATCACGAATGTCATGCCGGCGGCCAGCACGATGTTGATCGAGGCCTGCTGAACGACGATCGACAGGTTGTTGACCGACACGAACTTGCCGCTGAGAAGCTGAAAGCCGATCGCCAGCAAGATCAGCACCGGCAACATGCCGAGCGCGCGAATGATGGATTTCACCTCGATCCGGCGACGCTCTTCTTCGGGGGGTACGATCTCACTCATGTGCTGTCCGTTCGTGGTTCGTCTTGTCTGCGGCGCTTGCTGCGGCGAGTTCTCCGCCGGCTGCACCGGTCGAGAGCGCCATGATGCGCTCCTGGTCGATTGGGTGTTCCGGCGATCCCGTCACTTCGCCCGCTATCGTGCCCTCGCGCATGACGAGAACGCGGTCTGCAACACCAATGATTTCAGGCAGTTCGCTGGAAATCATGACGACGGCGAGGCCTTCGGCGGCGAGGCTGTCGATCAGCCGGTAGATTTCCGATTTCGCGCCGACATCGACGCCGCGCGTGGGCTCGTCGAGGATGATCACCTCGGGGCCGACCTCAAGAAGACGCGCCAGAAGCACCTTTTGCTGGTTGCCGCCCGAAAGCGAGCCGACATTGATGCGCGCGTTCGGCGCCTTGATGGCGAGCGACTTCATGGCGCCTGCTGCCCGCTTTGCGGCGGCGGCAAAATTGCGGATTCCGAAGACACCGGCATCACGCTCGATCACACACATCGAGACGTTTTCCGACACGCTCATGTCGAGGAAGAGCCCCAGACCCTTCCGGTCCTCGGTGAGATAGGCAATTCCTTTCGACAGCGCCTCGCGCGGCGTACGTGGCCTAATCTCATCGCCCTTCAGACGGATTGCGCCTACGGACAGCGGATCGGCGGCATAGATGAGACGCGCGAGTTCGGTACGGCCGGAACCGACGAGGCCGGCAATGCCGAGAACCTCGCCGCGATGGACCTCGAAAGAAACGTCATGCACCAGCTTGCCGTCGCCCAGGCCTTCGACGGCCAGGACCGGATCGCCGGAGCGTTCAAACTGCTTGTGTTCCTTCTTGTAGAAGGTCGAGAGATCGCGGCCGACCATCATCGACACAAGGGTCGCTGCGTTGAGCTCGTCGCGGTCGAGTGTGCCGACATAGGACCCGTCGCGCAGCACCGAGCAGCGGTCGGAGAGCCGATAGATCTCTTCCATGCGGTGGCTGATATAGATGATCGCCACACCTTCTTCCTTCAGGCCGGCTATCACATCGAAGAGCTGTTCGGTTTCGCGGGTGGAGAGCGATGTGGTCGGCTCGTCCATGACGATCACGCGCGCATTGGCCGCCAGCGCCCGACCGATTTCCACCAGTTGCCGTTCCCCCAAAGACAGACCCGCGACGAGAGTTTCCGGGCCAAACTTCACGCCCAGCCGCTTGAGGATCGGCGCGGTTTTCGCGTCCATCGAACGGCGGTCCGTGATACCCAGATGGGACGGCTCGGTGCCGAGGAAGATGTTTTGCGCGACCGTCAGGTTCGGCGCGAGCGAAAGTTCCTGATAGATCACCGCGATGCCGAGTTGCTTGGACAATTTCGGATCGCCCAGGGTGATCTCGCGGCCATCCATCAGCACCTTTCCACCCGGATCGGCGGTGTAGGCACCCGACAGGACCTTCATCAAAGTGGACTTGCCCGCGCCGTTCTCGCCCATCAGCGCATGGAGTTCGCCAGCATGGACGGTGAGCGACACATCGGAGAGCGCCTTCACCGGGCCAAATGTCTTGGAAATCGACCGCATCTCGAGAACGGGCGCCTGATCGTTGCGAGCTGTGCTCATGAGGAGGCCTCGCTTGTGGGAGCGATAAGATATTCGACGCCCTCGTCTTCGAGCATTCTGGCGTCCTGATCGCTCAGGCCGTCATCGGTGACGAGCTTGGCCACGCGTGAAAGCGGCAAGGTGACATTGGGCGGACGCATGGAGAATTTTCTGCTGTCGACCAGCACGATGATCTCGTTGGCGAGGCCGGACATGTCGTTCATGAAGCGCACGAGGAGCGGATGCTGCTCGAGAAGACCCTCACGGCTTACGCCGAGGGCACCGAGAAAGAACTGCGAGGCATAGAAGGTGTAGCCGCCCTGCCCGGCGTCATAGACGATGCCCGGTTCGCGATGGAGATCCCCGCCACCCATGGTCAGCTGACAGGTGCCGTGTTCCGAAATGTAAGCCGCGACCGGCATGGAGTTGGTGAAAACGCGCACATTGCGGTTGGCCATCTCGCAGCCGAAATGGAAGCACGTCGAGCCGCCGTGAATGATGATGAGACTGCCGTCACGCACGAGCGTCGCCGCCTTGTTGGCGATCGCCCGCTTGGCCTCGACGGCGATATCGCGGTTTTCTACGAAAGGCAGTGCATTGGCACGGCGCGTTGCAGCGAACCCGTCGGGCGCAGCGATGCCGCCATGAACTTTCCGGGCCACACCCGCTTCATCCAGCTTGTCGATATCCCGCCGCACGGTCGCAGCCGAAACGCCGGTGACATCCTGAAGCTCCTTCACCGAGATGAAAGGTCGATCCAGAAGCAGGTCCGTAATTGCCTTGTGGCGATTGAGATCGCTCACCTGTCTCCTCCCTGGAGATCATTCTTGTGCCGCCAAGCTGGCATATGCGACTTCGAGATGCAATTATTTAATCACAAAATGATCGATTATTCTCATTTGTGATTGCTGCAGCGCATAAATCGTATTTGCCTCATGTTTAATTGGGAAGCCAACGGGACGGTGGATCGAAGGCAAAGCCCCGAAAAACCTTCGGCGGAGGTGGCAACGGAAAAATTTCGCGGGAAGTTGGCTCGACCGTGGGGATGACGGGCGAATAGCCGCTTTGGGCGGTGATGCTCGGCGGGATCGGCAGCAGGCGATTCGCAAACGCAGCTCACAACCGTCACCGGAAATTACGGAGGTCCGACATGGGTAAAGATGAGGAGGAAATGGTCGGAGCGGAGAGATTCGAACTCCCGACCCTCTGGTCCCAAACCAGATGCGCTACCAGGCTGCGCTACGCTCCGACGGCCGTGTGACCGGCTTGTGCGGTCTCGATAGCGAAACCATACGACATCCGCAAGCCCGGAAGGGAGACGTCTTCACTTTTCATTTGAGAATGGGCGAATTACTCGACGCCGACGGCCGAATGGATGACCGTGTCGCCCGCCGCGATACCGTGTTCGGCTGCCATCCCGGCGTTGATCTCAAGCACGTAACGCACAGGACCCGGCGATGAGATAATGCTCTCGGAAAACGGAACGGTATCGGCTGCGACGCCCATTACTTTGCCGTCGGGCCCGATGAAAACCATGTCGAGCGGGAGAATGGTGTTCTTCATCCACATCATGACAGCTCGGGTCTGGCCGAAATCGAACAGCATGCCGTGATCGGCTGCCATCGTTTCACGGTTCATCAAACCTTGCGAACGCTCTTTGCTGGTAGTCGCCAGTTCGATGACAAAAGACGCAGGACCTCGCCCGGTCTCGATGACGAGCGGCTCAGGCGAAGTCTTGAATTCAACAGCCCAGGCCGCGGCCATGAAAATAAATGAGAGAAAAAGAGCGATTGCGCCTCCGATTGTGACGCGCCGCGCAAAGGTCGGGAATGCCGCAACCGCCATGCCCGTCTTCATCGCCTAGTGGGAGCTCGACATCGGCGAATCGACGTCCGGATGGATCTCGGCGGCCATGAGGCCCTTGTCGCCGTCACCGAACCGCACCAGAACCGTTTGGCCGGGCCGCAACTCGGTCAGGCCGTAGCGCCGCAGGGTCTCCATGTGAATAAAGATGTCCTCGGTCCCCTCGCCCCGCGTCAGGAAGCCGAACCCTTTGGTGCGGTTGAACCATTTGACGATGACACGCTCGAGCCCGCTCGATGGCTTGACCTGAACATGGGTCCGGACCGGCGGCAACTGCGACGGATGAACGGCAGTCGATGTGTCCATGGAAAGAATGCGGAACGCCTGGTAGCCACGCTCCCGCTTCTGCACTTCGCAGACGACGCGCGTGCCCTCGAGAACGGTCTGGTAGCCGTCCCTCCTGAGGCAACTCACGTGCAGCAGAACGTCACCCATTCCGTTATCAGGGACGATGAAACCAAAACCTTTGGCGACGTCAAACCACTTGATAACTCCGGTGATTTCGATCAGATCGACAGCTTCGCCGGATGCTTCCTGCATCAGCTCTGTCTTATGCGAGGACCTTTCCCCCATTCGGTCGCCTCTCTGTACGCGCCAGCCGCACTTGAGTGATTCTCATTTGAAACAATAGCATTCTAATCCGGGCGGAGCGCAAGTGCCGTAAGGAAAACTTCCGAAACCGTAGATGTTTTCCCCACCAATACATTGCCATTCGCGCAGCGCCCCCTATGGTTTGACGGGTACCAAATCGGAGGCATTTAATGCGTTACCTGCACACGATGGTCCGCGTGACCGACGTCGATGCGTCATTGAACTTTTATTGCAACCTCCTCGGGCTTGAGGAAGTCCGCCGGATCGAGAACGAGAAGGGACGTTTCACCCTCATCTTCCTGGCCGCCCCGGGCGACAAGGAAGCGGCTCTCGCCAACAAGGCGCCGACGATCGAACTTACCTATAACTGGGATCCGGAAGAGTATTCCGGCGGTCGCAATTTCGGCCACCTCGCCTACGAGGTCGACGATATCTACAGTCTCTGTGCGAAACTGCAGGACGGCGGCGTCACCATCAACCGCCCGCCGCGCGACGGCCACATGGCGTTCGTTCGCTCCCCGGACGGAATATCAATCGAGCTTTTGCAGAAGGGCGAGTCCCTGCCCGCTGCCGAACCCTGGCAGTCGATGGAGAACACCGGTAGCTGGTAAGCCCGGCGTTCGGTAAGCGAAGACTGAAACAGCAAATGTTCAAGCGGGCAAGCTTCACAAATGCTTGCCCGTTTACAGTTCGACGTTCAGTTTCATGAGCGTTCACATACAGGTTTCAATGCCGAGTCATCCTTTTGCCCCAATTGACACCCATGCGGATAAACGGCTTAAACGTGTGCGGTCGGTTATCGGGGGCGATTCCGATCGTTCCAGCGTCACAACGCTGACACGACCCAAGCGTTCACAGTCGATCAGGGCGGCAAGCAAGACCTTACCAATCAGGAGCGGGGACTCGATGCTCAATCAGCGAGGCAACGGATGGGGAAAGCGCAATCTCAATGCGCCCGAAATGCCCGCCGCAGCACCGCTTGCTTCGTTGCGCATCCGTCGTTCCAGCCTTCCCCTTCTTACCGCGACCGCAATTCTCCTTTCCGGTTGTGTCAGCGCTACCGATCCCACCCTGATGTCTGGCTCCGATGCCTTCGGGCCTTCGCAGCCGGGCTTCTCGCTTGCCCCGAGTGAATCCGTTCCCGGCGCCGAGGCCGCCGAGCCGGGTGCTCAGGGTAGTGCCGCATTCGCCATCGCCGAGAACAGCGAGGATGCTGCAAATACGGCTGCAGACGGCTCTACCGTGACCGCCATGGTGGACGCCAATGGCGAGACGAATATCGACGCGCTCAATCGCGGCATCACACAAAATTCCACGGCCACCCTGGTCGCCAATCTCTATTCTACGAACCAACCCGCGACACAAACTACCGAAGTCGCAGCAACTGGCGAATCCGCGCCCGGCGTTCCGCTGCCGAGCCAGGCACCGGGCCGCGAAGGTGAGCAAGCCGTGGCAGTTGCCGCGCTGACGGCACAGGAAGCACCGAGCGCCGCCACGCAGGCTCTTGAGGCCGCGACCGATCCGGCCCAGAGCCCGACAGCCAGCGAACCGGCCCGGCCGGTGGCGCTTGCCGAGCCGCCCAAGAAGAAATCCTTCTTCGGCAAGCTGTTCGGCGCCGACCCGTCACCACCCAAAGCCGTACCCGCATACTCGAAGGCGAAAGAGACGGCAAAAACATCAACTGCAAGCTCAAGCGGCGAGACCGAAGTCGTGTCACTGCGCAACGAGATTCGCGTTGCCCGGGCCTCGGCAGCCGATTCGGCTCCGGAAACGTCCGGCGGCCTGCCCGGCGTTCGCATGTCCTCGCTGTTCGAGATCAAGGCCGGCAATGACGAGGACGGCGAAGATGCCCAGGGTGTCGAAGTGGCTTC
>CEQK01006542.1_pt1 | contig 23091 bp, 21 predicted proteins | sample 531051 | NCBI WGS metagenome assembly CEQK01 (sample SAMEA2621229, study PRJEB7988) | marine metagenome | biome: marine biome (ENVO:00000447); feature: deep chlorophyll maximum layer (ENVO:xxxxxxxx); material: "saline water (ENVO:00002010), including plankton (ENVO:xxxxxxxx)" | depth 150 m
CCTCGTCGGTCACCGCGATCACCCCGGCGACATCGCCGTCGCCGATCAGCACCACGCCACAGCCAAGCCCGCGCAGCTCCGCGATCAGGTCCGCATGGCGCGGCCGGTCGAGCACGCAGACGATGATCTCTTCGGGCTTCACGCCCTTGGCTTCGGCGACCGCGCGCACGTTCTCGCTCGGCGACTTGGCGAGATCGATGATACCCTCGGGGTAGCCGGGGCCGACCGCCAGCTTGTCCATATAGGTGTCGGGCGCGTTGAGCAGGTTGCCCTTCTCCGCCGCCGCGAGCACGGCGAGCGCGTTGGGCCCGGCCTTGGCGGTGATGGTGGTGCCTTCCAGCGGGTCGAGCGCTATGTCGATCTTGGGCCCGGTGCCCGGCGCGCCGCCGACCTTCTCGCCGATATAGAGCATCGGCGCCTCGTCCCGCTCGCCCTCGCCGATCACCACGGTGCCGTCGATCTCGAGCTTGTCGAACGCCTTGCGCATCGCTTCGACAGCGGCGGCATCCGCGGCTTTCTCGTCCCCGCGACCGACCAGCTTGGATGCGGCGATCGCCGCTTTTTCGGTGACTCGTACCAGTTCGAGCACCAGCACCCGGTCGAGTTCGCTGGACGTGCCTGAAGTGTTCATCGGTGATTCAGCCCTTCTGGTATCGTTTGTCTTCTTCAAAGCGCCTAGTCGGGGAGCGGGCCTGTGTCGATACGAAGCGCTTTTGTCATCACGATTTGCGGCGGTGCCGCGCTGGCGGGGACACCCGCTGCGGCGCAGGATCGCGAGGATGTGGTCGGTCCGGTGCTGGAGGACGCGCGGCGTGCCTACGCCGCGCCGGAGCCGGAGCGCGAACTGCCCGCCGACTGTCCCGAATCGGCCGACAACGAAATCGTGGTCTGCGCGCCCGTGGAACAGAACCCGGACCAGTACCGGGTGCAATCGCGGCTGGAGCGCGGCGACGAGAGTCATCTGGAGTGGACCGGGCAGGCGCCGGACGTCTCGGGCCCCGGCATCTTCAAGGGCCCGGCGACCGTCAGCGGCTGTATCAAGGGCATCAACTGCCCGCCGCCCCCGGCGTACATCATCGACTTCTCCGAGCTGCCCGAGGCACCGCCGGGGTCCGACGCGGACCGGATTGCGCGCGGTCTTGCTCCGCGTGGCTCGGCCTATGATGGCGGCACCCCTGCCGACGGCCAGCCTTCCGATGAGCAGGCACAGGCGCAGGAGGCACCGCCGCCCTCGCCCGAAGGCTGAGGCGGATCAGTCCTGCAGGATCGGCATCGAGAGCGGCGGCTCGACGATGCTCTGCGATCCCTGCAACCGGGCCAGCGCATCGCGGATGTTGCGGGCAGGTGCGCGGTGGGTGGTCAGCGCGACCATGATCCCGCCGGCTTCGGGGTCGATCCCCTCGCCTTCCTGGATCAGGCTCTGGATGCTGACCCGCGCATCGCGCATCGCGGCGGCCAGCTCGGCGAGCACGCCGGGGCGGTCGGCGACGACGAAGCGCAGGTAATAGCGTGCCTCTCGCGCCCCCGAATCGGCCCGCTCGGCCACCGCCAGCTGCCCCGCCGGGACGGCGAGCGGCGCGCGCGCCTGGCCTCTGGCGAGCGCGACTACGTCGGCCACGATCCCGCTGGCGGTCGCCGCACTGCCCGCGCCCGCGCCCTGGATCAGTATCGGCCCCGACTGGTCGCCCAGCGTCAGCACCGCGTTGGTCGGCCCATCGATTCCCGCAAGCAGGTGGTCGGCAGGCAGCAGGCACGGGCGAACCCGCTGCAACAGCGCCGGTGCCTCGCCCGGTCGATCGACCATGTCCGCCATCGCAACCAAGCGGATCTTGTAGCCCAGCCGTTCGGCCTGGGCGATGTCGGCGGCGCGCACGTCGCGGATGCCGTTCACCTCGACGCCCGCGAAATCGGGCCGCAGGCCGAAGCCGAGTGCGGCGAGAATGGCGAGCTTGTGCGCCGCATCGCCGCCATCGACGTCGAGCGCGGGATCGGCCTCCGCGTAACCGAGTCGCTGGGCCTCGGCGAGCGTCTCGCCAAAGTCCTCGCCCGAGCGCTCCATTGCCGAAAGGATGTAGTTGCTGGTGCCGTTGAGGATGCCCTCGATCCGGTCGATCCGGTTGGCAGACAGCCCGTCGCGCATGGTCTGGAGGATCGGCGTGCCCGCACACACCGCAGCCTCGAACAGCAGCGCCGCGCCCGAGGTTTCCGCCGCCTGCGCCAGCTCGAACCCGTGGGTGGCGATCATCGCCTTGTTCGCGGTCACCACGCTGCGCCCGGCAGACAGGCTGGCGCGGGCGAGATCGAGCGCGGGGCCGTCGGTGCCGCCCATCACCTCGATCACCGCGTCCAGACCCTCGACCTGCGCCAGATCGGCCGGATCGTCGCACCACTGGTATCCGGAAAGGTCGATCCCCCGGTCCCGGCCACGCGTCCGCGCGCTAACCGCGACCACCTCGATCGGGCGCCCGGCGCGCGCGGAAAGGAGATCGGCGTTGTCGTCCAGCAGGCGCAGCACCCCCGTGCCGACCGTGCCGAGGCCTGCAAGGCCCAGTTTGAATGCATCGCTCATGAGCGCGAGGGCTTAATGCCGCGGCGCACAATGGCAACCACCCGCGGCACCTGCCTGACCGATTCAGTAGCGGATGGTCGGCACCTCGCGCAGCCGCGGGCATGGGCCCAGCTGGGCGATCACGTAGCGATAGTCATCACTCGCCCGCGCACGGTCGGCGGGTTCGCGCGCCAGGTTGGCCTCGCTCGGCAGGGTCCGCGGCATCGCGCAGGCAAGGCGATAAGCGGCCAGCGATCCGCGCGGCGGGATCCGCACCGCCTGGTCGACGATCTCCGAGAAGGACACGCCCCACACCGGCTCCATGCCCGGGCGACGCACCACGCTGATTGCGGCGGGGGCATCGTCGACCGTCTCGAGGAAGATCTGCGTTTCCGATTCGCCCGCCAGCGTTCCCGCGACCGAAAGCGCATCGCGCACCCCGGTGATTCGCGAAGGCGCATCGGGGGCGACCAGCTGTTCCAGAATGAGACGCGTGCGGCGTTCCAGATCCGCGTTCCAGCGCAACTGCGCGTCCGGTGCGACCAACTGCAGCTCGCCCGGGCGGCCCGCAACGGGGCGCGCGAACAGGAGTACTTCGGCATTGCGCAGGCTGGGCTTGCGGCCCCGCGCGTCGAGCGGGAGATCGACCAGATAGCGCACCCGCTGGCCAACCGGGGTGGCGCCCGCCAGCAGGCTCTGCGTTTCGGCCTCGATGTAAAATCGGGTATGGCCCGGTTGCAGACCCGGCGCGCGCTCGGGCTTAAGTTCGCTTTGCCGACGGACCTTTGCGCGCAGCACGAGGTCTGCGTAATCGGCCAGGTCGATCAGATCGGCATCGGTCGCCTGCTGCGGCACGGCTGCCGTCTGCCCGGTAGCGTCCTGCGCGTGCGCGGAAACTGCGATGCTTACCGGCCCGATCGCGAGTGCGGCGAGGGCAGTGACAATGATCGGCCTCAGGAACTTCAATGCGCTCTCCGGTATTGAGATTGGACGGACAAGCCGCCTTCCGATTAGTAAATTTTCACGATGCAGACACATTGGCTAGTGAATTCCAACTGAACCGACAAAGGGTTTGCAGTGGGTTTGCATCATGTCTAAGACCCGACCCGTCTGGGTGGACGGTACGGAAATTACCCGGACACGGCCCCACTGGCTCGTGACATTGCGCCTTCCGCCTGCCGGGAGACGCAATCGAATTGGCTAACGGGTCGTAAACTATCGCCGTCCGGTGCAGCCGCCGGACATGATCGCCGGGCCGCGCCCGGTGCTTGATGGAGTGATGCGACTGCATGGCTTATTCAGATCAACAGATGAGCGGCAACAAGATTGTCGCGATCATCATAGTCGGTCTTATTCATGTCGCCATCGGCTACGTCCTCATTACCGGCCTGGCCTATTCAGCCGTCAAGAAGGTCGTGGAACGGGTGACGACAGTCGATATCGAAGAACCGCCGCCCCCTGAACCCGAGGAAGAACCGCCGCCCCCCGAGCCGCAGCCGGATACTGCTCCGCCGCCGCCCGTGGCACCGCCGCCGCCGATTTCGGTTGCGACGAATCCGCCGCAGGTGCGCACGCAGCAGACGATTCCGCCGCCCGCTCCGCCGGCGCTGCGGATTCCCCCGGCCGCACCGGTTGCGCCTCCCGCGCCGCCGCCGCCGCCTCCCCCGCCTCCGCCGCCGGCCAATCCGCCGCGGCCGTCGAACGGGAACTGGATCACCGATTCAGACTACCGGTCGAGCTGGATCAGCCGCGACTACTCGGGCACCGTGTCGTTCACGCTGTCGATCGGCAGTAATGGCCGGGTTTCGGGCTGCTCGATCACCGGCGGGAGCGCGCCGGGCGAGCTCAAGGACGCGACCTGCCGCCTGATCGAGCGTCGCGCTCGGTTCCGGGGTGATGCCGGGTCGTTCTCCGGAACGGTTCGCTGGGAAATTCCCAACTGATTTGAACGGCGCGCCCCCTGCTGCAGGGCAGACCGGGGGCGCGTCGAGGTTACTGGTTAAGACATTTTTTTTGGAGACTTCGCGATGTTCATCAATCTTATGGCGGCTGCCGGTGACGCAGGTCCGCAGACTGAATTCGGCTTCATGGAAGCTATGGAACAGGGCGGCCCGATTGCCTGGACCATTCTCGCCGTGCTCGTGATCATGTCGGTCGGTTCGTTCTACATCCTGATCACCAAGCTGCTCGAGCAGAACAAGGTGCTGGGTCAGTACAAGAAGGTCCGCAGCCAGTTCTGGCGTGCGAACAGCCTCGAAGAAGGCGCCGGCAAGCTCGACAAGAACAGCGCATGGCGCCAGATGGTCGACGACACCGTCGCGGCCCAGGCCTCGCACGGCAAGATGACCGACAGCATGGAAGCACATGACTGGATGCACGGTTCGCTGGCCCGTTCGCAGGATGCGATCATGTCGCGCCTCAACGGCGGCCTCGCCTTCCTCGCCACGGTCGGTGCGACCGCGCCGTTCGTCGGTCTGCTCGGTACCGTGATCGGGATCTATCGCGCGCTGATCAACATCGGTCTCGCCGGTTCGGCCTCGATCGACAAGGTTGCCGGCCCGGTCGGTGAAGCGCTGATCATGACCGCGATCGGTCTGCTCGTCGCCGTGCCTGCGGTGTTCGCCTACAACTGGCTGATGTCCCGCAACAAGCGCATCGCCGAGCTGCTGACCGGTTTCTCGACCGACCTGCTGGCCTACGTCAACTCGAACGGCTCGGTTCGCCCGATGACTGCCGCTTCGACGCAGCAGGCTGCCAAGACCGTCAAGAAGTAAGTCGACAGGGGCCGCCCATCGCTGGTGGCGCGGCCCCCTTCGCTCACTTCTCTGGTCACATAACGGAATAGGACGCAAACCATGGCGATTTCCACGGGAGGCGACGGCAATACGCCGATGGCAGACATCAACACCACTCCGCTGGTGGACGTGATGCTGGTGCTTCTCATCATCTTCCTGATTGCGGTTCCTGTCGCGATCCAGACGATCGAGAAGCTCCAGATTCCGGTCTTCGAATCGGAAGAATCGAAGGACAAGGTCGAGAACCTGCAGCTCACCGTGAGCACCACCGATGCCAACGGCAACGCGGCCGGTGATCCGGGGTACAGCGGTGCGGTTCGTGACGGCGAATGCCGGGTCTACTTCGGCAACACCACGCCGGTGAGCTCGGAAGAGCTGTACGACCAGGCGTTCGAGCGGCTCGACAGCATTGTGCAACGTGCAGGTGGCCCGGAAGCCATCAAGGCAGAGCCCGACCTGATCCCGCAGGTGCACATTCGCGGCGACGTGAACGCACCCTGGCGGTGTGTCGCCGGCACGATCTACAACGTGCAGGCAGCAGGCTATCCGACCGTCGGGTTCATCTCGAACCCGGTCGATCCGAACGCCTGATCCGCCGTAGACAAAGATTTAGGAGACCACACCCATGGCTATGTCAGGCGGTTCCGATGATGGCGCCCCGATGATGGACATGAACATGACGCCGTTGATCGACGTCCTGCTCGTGCTCCTCATCATGTTCATCATCACCATCCCGGTGGCGACCCACGCGGTCAACATCGACCTTCCGCAGCCCAACCCCAACGATGCGCAGCAGGAGATCGACCCGGTCAAGAACAAGATCGTGTTGACCCAGAACGGCGAGATCCTGTGGAACGGCGAGGCCATCAATCAGGGCCAGCTGGTCCGCAATCTCCAGCTGACCCGCGATATCGAGCCCGAGCCCGAACTGCAGTTCGAGCCCGAGCCCCTCGCCAGCTACGACCTCTCGGCCAAGACGCTGAACATCATCAAGGCCTCGGGCGTGACGAAGTTCGGCTTCGTCGGCAACGAACAGTACCGCACCTTCGGCAAGTAGGTCCGGTTACATATTTGGCAGCATTGCAATGCAGCCAGTCGATCAGGGGGCGGAGCGATCCGCCCCCTTTTTCGTGCGTACTGGCCAAGCACGATTGATTGTTATACTATCTCTCTCGCGAGCCACAAAAGTGCCCGCCCCATGGGAGACAAGATGATGGCCAGTGCTGCAATCGACCGAGCCGTGAAAGCCCCCGCCCCGGTGGGCGAGATCAACATGACCCCGCTGATCGACGTCCTCCTGGTGCTCTTGATCATGTTCATCATCACCATCCCGATCGCGACCAACGCGGTCGAGATCGACGTCGGCGTTGGCGAAGGCAGCCCGATCGATCCGGTCATCAACAAGGTGGTCGTGACCGAGGGCGGCGCGGTGCTGTGGAATGGCGAAGCTGTCTCCCGGCGCGAGCTGGCGACCAACCTCACGCTGGCCAGCCGCGTGGCGCCCGAGCCTGAACTGCAGTTCGAGCCCGAGGCCAATGCCAGTTACGACCTGTCGGCCCGCACGCTTTCGATCATCGAGGCCTCGCCGGTGACGAAGTTCGGCTTCGTGGGCAACGAGAAGTATCGCAAGTTTACGACAGACTAGCCCCTCCGACCCGCCCTAACCGGCGGGCCGCATCGCCTCCGCCGCAAGGCTTTCCGCCTCGAGCAGCAGTTCGTCGTCGATCGAACCCTGCGGCAGGCTTTCGCGCCCGATCATGACCATAACCGGCACCGCGAGCGGACTCACACGGTCGAGCCGGACATGGACGAGGTCGCCCTGCGCCCGGTCGAGCAGATCGCCCAGCCGGCCCACATCGGTCAACCGTGTGCGTGCGTCGGCCCAGGCGGCCTCGAGCAGCACATGCTCGGGTTCGTACTTGCGCAGCACGTCGTAGATCAGGTCGGTCGAGAAGGTGACCTGCTTGCCTGTCTTGCGCTTGCCGGGGTGCTGCCGCTCGACCAGCCCGCCGATCACCGCGACTTCGCGGAAGGAGCGGCGCAGCAAATGCGAGTCCTGCACCCAGTCGACGAATTCGTGCGCCAGGATGTCTGGCGATAGCAGCGGCGCAGGATCGTCGACCGGCCTCAGTCCCCACACCGCCAGCGAATAGTCGTTTGCAACGAAGCCGCCGGGCATCAGCCCGCGATCTTCCATCCGCTTGGTGATCAGCATGCCCAGCGACTGGTTCGCGTTCCACCCGGTGAAGGTGTAGTAGACCGTGTATTCGCGGCCGCCGCGCGGGAAGCTTTCGACCAGCAGATTGTCCGGTCCCGGCAGCTCGCTTCGCCAGTCCTGCATCTCCAGCCACTCGCGCACATCGTCGGGAAAGCGCGCCCAGCTCGCCCGGTCGACCAGCATCGCCCTCACCCGGTCGGCCAGATGCGTGGTCAGCGGCATGCGCGCCCCGCCATAGCTCGGGATCATCGCCGACTTGCTCGACGCGCGCACGACGATCTCCATGTCGCGCAGCTGCTCAACCTCCAGCGAAGTGCCGGCGAAGGCGAAGGTGTCCCCAGGCGACAGCTGCGCCGCGAAATTCTCCTCCACCCGGCCCAGCGAACGGCCATTCCTGAAGCGCACCTCCAGCATCTGCGCATCCATGATGATGCCCGCATTCAGCCGATGGCGCGCGGCATGCTGCGGGTGGGTCAGCCGCCACTCGCCCGACCGGTCGCGCACGATCCGCTGAAACCGGTCGTAGGCCTTGAGAGCGTAGCCTCCGGTTGCAACGAAGTTCAGCACCCGCGCAAACACATCCTCGTCGATCCACGCGTAGGGCAGGCAGCTGCGCACCTGCGCGAGCAGCTCGGCCTCCTCGAACGGCGCGGCACAGACGCAAGCCATCACATGCTGGGCGAGCACATCGAGCCCGCCCGGCCGGAAATCCTCACCATCGCGCTGCCCTTCGTCGACCGCATCCTTGGCCGCCTGCGCTTCGAGGAATTCGAACCGGTTGCCGGGGACCAGCAGCGCACGACTCGGCTGGTCGAGCCGGTGGTTGGCGCGCCCCACGCGCTGCAACAGGCGGCTGGAGCCCTTGGGTGCGCCCATCTGCACGACGCAGTCGATATCGCCCCAGTCGACCCCCAGGTCGAGGCTGGCGGTCGCGACCAGCGCGCGCAGCTCGCCCGCTGCCATCGCCCCCTCCACCTTCTCACGCGCCTCGCGGCTGAGCGAGCCGTGGTGAATACCGATCGGCAGCTTGTCCTCGTTCACGTCCCACAGGTTCTGGAAGATATATTCGGCGAGAAATCGCGTGTTGCTGAAGACCAGCGTGGTGCGGTTCTGCCTGAGCACCTCGTAAAGCTGCGGGATCGCCCAGGTCGCCGCATGGCCGCCCCACGGCACGCGGTTTTCGTCGGGCAGCAGGATTTCGACCTCGGGCGGAACGCCCGCCTCACCCTGCACCACGGCGACCCGGTCGATTTCGCCATGGGGAGCCAGCCAGGCTCGAAAGCCCTCTTCGTTGGCGACCGTGGCGGAGAGCGCAGCGCGCTGCATCTGCGGCGCGATGGCCTGCAACCGTGCAAGACACAGCGCCAGCAGATCGCCACGCTTGCCTGTGGCGAAGGCGTGGATCTCGTCGATCACGATCCGCTGGCATCCGGCGAAGATGTCGAAGCTCTCGGGGTAGGAGAGCAGGAGGGAGAGGCTCTCCGGCGTGGTCAGCAGCACATTGGGCGGCTTGTCGCGCTGGCGGCGCTTGCGGTCGGACGAGGTATCGCCGCTGCGCGTCTCGACGCTGATCGGCAGGCCCATCTGCTCCACCGGAGCGATCAGGTTGCGCTGCACATCCTGCGCCAGCGCCTTGAGCGGCGAGACATAGATCGTGTGCAATCCCTCCGGCGGCGTCGCATCGCCCAGCCGCGAGGGGGTGAATGCGGCAAGCGTCGGCAGGAAGCCCGCCAGCGTCTTGCCCGCGCCCGTATCGGCCACCAGCAGCGCGTGATCGCCCCGATCGCTCGCCTCCAGCATCGCGCGCTGGTGATCACGGATGCGCCAGCCGCGCCCCGCAAACCAGGCTTCGATTTCAGGGGGAATGTCAGTGCTCGGCATGCCGCAACAATGCACGCGCAGCGGGAAAGAGCCGAGCTTCGTTACGCTCCGACTTCCTCCATCGCTTCCTCGAAGGCATCGGACGTCTCTTCGGTTTCGACATCGGGAATTGCCTGATCGTCATCACTCCACGCGTCATCTGCCGGTGCCCCGCCTTCGGCGGCCGCTTCCTCGGCCTTCGCTTCCTCGGCCTCAGCCATGCGCGCACGGAGCGTCGGCTGGTCGACGCCGAGCAGCTCGGCCGCGCGGCGCTGTTCCGAAGGGGTGAGGTCGTCGTACCGGCGCGGCGCGGGCAAATCGCCGGCAGCATCGCCTTTACCGCCGAAGAACGCGGGCATTTCCTGCATCAGCGCGGGCATAGCCTGCCCGACGCTGGCCATGATCTGTGGGTCGGTAAACATGATCAGGCTCTCGCCCGCATACTTCGCGCCAGCGGGAGTGGCGAAAAAAGCATTGATCGCTTCCAGCTCGTCGGTGGAGAACCGCGTTGCCAGTGCCCGCGACAGACCTTCGCGCAGCCCCGGTTCGAGACTGCCGAAAACCCGCTCCATCATATCCGTCATCGCGGCCATCTCGGCCTCCATGCGTTCCTGATAAACCGGGTCGAAAATCGTGGTGAGCTCGCGCCGTTGCTCTTCAGTCAGCGCGTCGACCTCTTCGCCGTAGAGCCCCGTATAGTCGGCAAGATCAAGGCTGCTCATCGCATCGCCCTGCTCCAGGATCATGCCGAAGAGACCGCCGAAAGTGCCGTCCATCATCTCGCGCATCATGCGCCCGTAAATGCCTTCCGGCACGAGCGCATTCGCAGCCGCGCCCGCTTCAGGCAGTCTGGCCTCCTGCTCCGCAGTCAAAGGCTCCGCACTGAAGATCGCGCCCATCAACTCGGCCAGGGCGACACCGGCGCTCTGGTCGGCCTCGTCCGGATCGGCTTGCTGAAGTTCGGCCTGGGTGTCTTCTGTCGCGCTCTCGTCCTGCGCCATCGCGGGCTGAGCCAAGGCTAGCGCGCCCATTGCGGCGACCAATGCGATATTCTTCATCGTGCTTCCTCACAGACTCCGGGAAACTTTCGCAAACCCTGCGTCCCGATCAATGCTCCGCCTGCGGCCCGCGTTCGAGGCCCGACAGCGCCAGTTGCTCGTCGATCTGCTCCATCAGTCGCGCAAGACCGGCCTCGCTGTCGCTTTCGGCGCGCGCGACCAGCACGTCCTGCGTGTTCGAGGCACGCAGCAGCCACCAGCCGTCATCGGTGGTGACGCGGACACCGTCGGTCGCATTGACCTGAGCGGGTGAGTCGGCCAGCCGGTCGCGAACCTCCTCGACCGCAGCAAACTTGCGGGACTCATCGACCTGGAAACGCATTTCCGGCGTGTTGACCATGTCGGGCATCGCCCCGCGCAATTCGGTGACGGAATGTCCCAGCCGAGCCGATGCCGCGATCAGCCGGACCCCGGCGTAAAGCGCATCGTCGTAGCCGTAATAGGTATCGGCGAAGAACACGTGCCCGCTCATCTCTCCAGCCAACGGCGCGCCAGTTTCCTTCATTTTGGACTTAATCAGCGAATGGCCGGTCTTCCACATCACCGGCTTGCCACCATGCGCCTCGACATGGTCGAACAGCGCGCGGCTGGCCTTCACATCGGCGATAATCGTGGCCCCGGCCCGCCTTTGCAGCAGATCCTGCGCGTAGATCATCAGCAGCTGGTCGCCCCAGATCACGCGGCCCTCGCCGTCGATCGCCCCGATCCGGTCCCCGTCGCCGTCGAAGGCAATTCCGAAGTCGAGCTGCTTGTCCGCGACCAGCGCGCGAAGGTCCGCCAGATTCGCCTCGACCGTCGGATCGGGATGATGATTGGGGAAGGTGCCATCGACCTCTGCGTAAAGCACATGATGCTCACCAGGCAGCCGCGCGACGAGCTTTTCGAGCGCGGGCCCGGCCGAGCCATTACCCGCGTCCCAGCCGATCCTGATATCCGCGAGCGAGGCGGGGTCGATCCCGTCCAGCCCTTTCAGCAACCGCTCGACATAGGCGTCGATCAGCGGGCGATCGATGACCGAGCCAGTGCCATCCTCCCACTCACCAGCGGCGGCCACTTGGCCAAGCTGCTGGATGTCCGCCCCGAAAAACGGGCGGCCCTGAAACACCATCTTGAAGCCGTTGTAATTGGGGGGATTATGGCTGCCGGTTATCTGGATGCCGCCATCCACATCATCGGCTGAGGCTTCCGCGTAATAGAGCATCGGCGTGGGGCCGAGGCCGACCCGCACGACATCGCAGCCGCTCGCGGTCAGTCCCTCCACCAGCGCGTGTTCCAGCATCGGCGAGCTTTGCCGCCCGTCATAGCCGACCGCCACGCGCGATCCGCCAGCGCGCCTGAGCATTGAGCCGAAGCTGCGCCCGATCGCACGGGCATCATCCGCCTCCAGCGTCTCGCCGATAATGCCGCGGATATCATATTCGCGCAGGATGGTCGGGTCGAAGGTGTGGCTCATTTCGCTCTCTCCCTAGGGGGAAGTTGGTCGATCAGGATGTCGCGCGCGGCGTTGGCCTCGTGCACCTGGGCCGCGCTGCCACCCCGGTCCGGGTGGACCTGGCTTACCAGCCGCTTGTGCGCCTCGATGATCTGCGCGTGACTCGCATCCGCAGACACATCCAGCAGCTTGCGCGCACGAAAAACCGCCTGGGAACGGGTCGGGGCCGGCTTGAGGAAGTCCCATGGCCATCTGCCGAACGCCCAGCGGCACACGACGCAGAGCAGTGCGGCGATGATCAGGAACCGTATCATGCAGCTTCCAACGCCCGATCGGCCCCTTCTGGCACCGGCAGATTAAGATTCTGCACCAGTTGCCGCAGTTCCTGCCGAGCAACCAGGTGGCTGGTCCCCAGATCGCCCAGGTGCCCCTTGTCGAGCAGGGTCAGGCCCGAGGGGAACAGCTCGCGATAGATCACGCGTTCGGACAGGCCGGAGGAGACGCGGAAACCGACCCGCTTGCTGAGCTCGGTCAGCGCGCGTTCGATGCGCACCATGTTGCGCGCCTCGGTGTGGCCGGTGCGGTTGCGCACCACGACCCAGTCCATCTGCGGGCGGTTCTGCTCGATCGTGGTTTTGCTGCGCGCCAGCCGCGCCTCCCAGATCGCCTCGGCATAGAAGCTCAGGCGGCGGACCTTGAAGCTTTCCGCATCGACCTGCCCGATCAGGTCGAAATCGACGAAGCTGTCGTTGAGCGGAGTGACCAGCGTATCGGCTTCCTTGGCCGCGTGCTGCGCGAGCGGGTCGTCGCGACCGGGCGTGTCGAACAGCAGGAAATCGGCGTCGGCAGCCAGTTCCTTCGCCTTTTCCTCCAGCGCCTCGGCACCGCCGCCCGCGAATACCTCGCACCGTGCGGTCGGCAGCGCGATCCCGCGACGGCGCGCGGTTTCGTCGCGGTTTTCGAAATAGCGATCCATCGTGCGCTGACGGTGGTCGAGATCGATCGCGGCCACCCGCGCACCCTGATAGGCCAGCGCGACCGCCACATGGACTGCGGTGGTCGATTTGCCGGTCCCGCCCTTTTCGTTGGCGAAGACGATGCGATGGGGGCGATGGCCAGTCACGTGCGCGGCGATCCTTTGCTGATTGCAGAACAGGGCCAGCCAGGGCTAGGCCGTCGCCAATCATCTATCGGAGGGGTCTGACCCATGCAATCGCTTCACCGGCTGGATCACCTGCGCAGTTCGATCGAGGCCTGGCGCGCCAAGGGCGAGAGCATCGCCTTCGTACCGACCATGGGCGCGCTGCACGAAGGGCACATGACGCTGGTGCGCGCGGCCCGCGAAAAGGCGGACCGGGTGGTGGTGTCGATCTTCGTCAATCCGACCCAGTTCGGCCCGAACGAGGATCTGGATGCCTATCCACGCACGCTGGAGGCGGATTCGCGGCTGCTGGAGGGCGAAGGGGTGGACGCGCTGTGGGCACCCAATGCGGAAGAGATGTACCCCGATGGTTTCGCGACCAGCATTTCGGTCGAGGGCGTCAGCGCGGATTTCTGCGGAGCGAGCCGCCCGGGCCACTTCGCCGGGGTCGCCACGGTGGTGTGCAAGCTGTTCAATCAGGTCCGCCCCGATATCGCTCTGTTCGGGGAGAAGGACTGGCAACAGCTCGCGGTGATCCGCCGCATGGCGCGCGATCTCGATCTCTCACTGCCCCACGCCGACGATATCCTAGGCGTGCCGACCGTGCGCGAGGCGGACGGGCTCGCGCTATCGAGCCGCAATCGGTATCTCGACGAGACCGCGCGCGCGCAGGCCGCGGTGCTGCCCGCAGCGATGCGGCAGGCGATCGCCCGGATCGAAGCGGGCGCGCCCGTGGGCGCCGCTTTGCGCGATCTGGAGCACAAGCTGATCGAAGGCGGATTTTCGAAGGTCGATTACGCCGCGCTGGCCGATGCGGCCTCGCTCGAAAGGATCGATACGCTGGGCAACCGCCCCGCCCGCCTGCTGGTCGCCGCGCATATCCTCGGCACGCGCCTGATCGACAATATGGCGGTGGGTTCGGCCGGATAGGCACGGCCCGATCCGTTGCGCAGCGACGGCAAGGGCGACCGCCCGCCCGCAGCCGCCCCGGAGCCCGCTAGGGCGAACGGAATAGCGGCGAGGATCAGGGAAAAGGACTTCCAGATTTTCAGCGAAAATCTGGAGCGGGTAAGGGGAATCGAACCCCTCTAGCCAGCTTGGAAGGCTGGAGCATTACCACTATGCTATACCCGCCCGCTTCAGGATCATGCCTTTGCCATCGGCGATGGCGGGGCGTCAATCGCTTCTGGCGCTTCAAGCCATTCTATCTTGGCGCTGCGGGCATCACCGGCCATGTGAGGCCGCGATGTCTGCACTTACCCATCTCCAGCGCCTCGAGGCGGAGGCGATCCATATCATGCGCGAGGTCGTTGCGGAGACGCCGCGGCCCGTGATGCTCTATTCTGCGGGCAAGGACAGCGCGGTGATGCTGCATCTCGCGCGCAAGGCGTTCCACCCCTCCGCCCCGCCCTTCCCGCTGCTGCATGTCGATACGACGTGGAAATTCGGCGAGATGTACGCAGTGCGCGACAAGTCCGCCGCCGATGCCGGGATGGAACTGCTGGTGTGGCAGAACGCCGAGGCGAAGGAGCGCGGGATCAACCCGTTCGACCATGGCGCGCTGCATACCGACATGTGGAAGACGCAAGGGCTCAAGCAGGCGCTCGACCACTATGGCTTCGACGCGGCTTTCGGCGGCGCGCGGCGTGACGAGGAGAAGAGCCGCGCCAAGGAGCGCGTGCTGTCCTTCCGCACCGCGACCCACGCATGGGACCCGAAGAACCAGCGGCCCGAATTGTGGAACCTGTATAATACCCGCAAGGCCCCGGGCGAGAGCATCCGCGCTTTCCCCCTATCCAACTGGACCGAACTCGACATCTGGCAATACATCATGGCCGAGGGGATCGAGATTGCCTCGCTCTATTTCGCCGCCCCGCGCCCGGTGGTGGAGCGCGACGGGATGCTGCTGATGGTCGAGGACGAACGCTTCCCGCTCGCCGACGGCGAGCAGCCCGAGATGCGCTCGGTCCGGTTCCGCACGCTCGGCTGCTATCCGCTGACCGGTGCCGTGGAGAGCGAGGCGGCGACCGTGCGCGACGTGGTGCAGGAAATGCTGCTGACGACCAGCAGCGAACGGCAGGGTCGCGCGATCGACAAGGACGAAGGCGGTGCCGGGATGGAGAAGAAGAAGGCGGAGGGGTACTTCTGATGGCCGATGCCGAAGACCGGACCTACCGGCCCGATGCGCTGATCGCGCAGGATATCGACGCCTATCTGGAACGGCACCGCGACAAGGGGCTGCTGCGCTTCATTACCTGCGGCAGCGTGGATGATGGCAAGTCGACCCTGATCGGGCGGCTGCTGTACGATTCGCGTGCCGTGTTCGAGGATCAGCTCGGCCAGCTGGAAAGTGACAGCGCGCGGGTGGGCACGCAGGGGCAGGAACTCGATTTCGCGCTGCTGGTCGACGGGCTGTCTGCCGAGCGCGAGCAGGGCATCACGATCGACGTCGCCTATCGGTTCTTCGCGACCGAAAGCCGCAAGTTCATCGTCGCCGACACGCCGGGGCACGAGCAATATACCCGCAACATGGTGACCGGCGCATCGACAGCCGATGCCGCCGTGCTGCTGGTCGATGCGCGCAAGGGTGTGCTGGTGCAGACCCGGCGGCACGCGTTTCTCGCCCAGCTGCTTGGCATTCGCCACGTTATCCTCGCGGTGAACAAGATGGACCTGGTCGATTACGACCGCGCCACCTTCGAGGCGATCCGCGACGATTTCACCGCCTTCGCGAAGGATTTCGGGTTCGAGGGTCTGACCGCGATCCCGATCTCGGGCTTCAGGGGCGACAATGTCGTCGAGCGCTCGACCGCGACCGATTGGTACGACGGGCCGAGCCTGGTCGAGGCGCTGGAGGCGGTGCCATTGGCGGGCGAGGGCTCACAGGCGCGCCCGTTCCGGATGGCGGTGCAGTGGGTCAACCGTCCCAATCAGGATTTTCGCGGGTTTGCCGGGCTGATCAGCGATGGTACCGTTCGCCCGGGTGACGCGGTGCGCGTGCTCCCCTCGGGCGCGCAGGCCACGATCAAGGCGATCCACACCTTTGACGGGCCGCTGGAACAGGCGGTGGCCGGGCAATCGGTCACGCTGACGCTGGCCGAGGAAGTCGATTGCAGCCGCGGCGACGTGATCTGCGCTGCGGACGATCCGCCGCAGGTCGCCGACCAGTTCGAAGCGAGCGTGGTGTGGATGGACCAGACCGCGATGAAGCCGGGTCGCGGATACTGGCTCAAGATCGGTACGCGCACCGTCACCGCGACGCTCGCCGCGCCGAAATACGAGATCGACGTCAACAATCCCGCCGGTTCCGGCTCCCGGCTCGCGGCCAAGACGCTGGAGCTGAACGGGATCGGCGTGCTGGAACTGCGCACCGACCGCCCGATCGCGTTCGAACCCTATGCCGACAGCAAGGCGCTGGGCGGGTTCATCCTGATCGACAAGGAACGCGATGCGACGGTCGCTTGCGGGATGCTCAACTTCGCGCTGCGCCGCGCGCAGAACGTGCACTGGCAGCCGACCGACATCGCGCGCGAGCATCATGCGGCGCTGAAGAATCAGACCCCGCGCGTGCTGTGGTTCACCGGGCTTTCCGGCTCGGGCAAGTCGACCATCGCCAATGCGGTGGAGAAGAAGCTCGCCTTGATGAACCGGCACACCTTCCTGCTCGACGGAGACAATGTGCGCCACGGGCTGAACAAGGATCTCGGCTTTACCGAGGCCGACCGGATCGAGAATATCCGCCGGATCGGCGAGGTTGCCAAGCTGATGGCGGATGCAGGACTGATCGTGCTGACCGCCTTCATCAGCCCCTTCCGTGCCGAGCGGAAAATGGTCCGCGACATGCTGCCCGAAGGCGAGTTCGTGGAGATTTTCGTCGACACGCCGCTGGAAGTGGCGGAGGAACGCGACGTGAAGGGCCTCTACAGGAAGGCGCGGGAGGGCAAGCTGAAGAACTTTACCGGGATCGACAGCCCTTACGAGCCGCCCAAGCAACCGGAGATCAGGGTGAACACCGTCGACATGAGCGTGGACGAAGCCGCCGACCATATCATCGCGCAGATCCTGCCGCTCAAATGAGCCTTGCCGATGATACCAGGCTGGCGGCAGCGCTGGCCGAGGCTGCCGGGCGCATTGCGCTGGCCGTGCGCGCGAGTGGGCTGGTCGAAGGACGCGGTCTGGGCGATGCGGGAGACAAGGCAGCCAATGCCTTCCTGATGCCCGCGTTGCGCCAGCATCGGCCCGACGATGGAATCCTGTCGGAGGAGAGCGAGGACAGTGCCGAGCGCCTCTCGCACGACCGCGTGTGGATCATCGACCCGGTCGACGGCACGCGCGAATTTGCCGAGGGGCGCGGCGACTGGGCGGTCCACGTCGGCCTATCGATCAATGGCGAGGCGCAGGTCGGTGCGGTCGCCCTGCCCGATCTCGGGCTGGTGCTCTCCTGCGATGCGGCAGGGGCACGGGCCGCCGAAGCAACCGGCAAGATGGTGGTCAGCCGCAGCCGTGCGCCCGCTCTGGCAGAGGACGTTGCGCAAAAGGTCGGGCTGGAACTGGTCGGCATGGGCAGCGCAGGCGCCAAGGCGATGGCCGTGGTGCGCGGTGAGGCGGATGCCTACCTCCACAGCGGCGGGCAATATGAGTGGGACAATTGCGCGCCGGTTGCGGTGGCTCAGGCGCATGGCCTGCACTGTTCGCGGATCGACGGCTCCGCGCTGCGCTACAATCGCGCGGAGGCGCTTTCGCCCGATTTGCTGATCTGCCGCCCTGAACTAGCCGAGCCTATTCTGAACGCGATCGCCAAGGCCGAAGCCATAGGCTGAGCGGGCCGCGAGCGCTACCCTCCGGTGCCCGAAGCGCTCGGCCTGGGTGACGCTGTTGGCGCGGGCGATGACGGCGGACCGGTGGGCGTCGGCGTCACCGTCGGCCCGGGATCGGGAATGGTCGCACCCTTGGGCACCAGAATGGTGATCTCGACCCGGCGATTGGCCGCACGGCCCCGCTCGTTGGGTTCGCCGTTGGGCAGCAGGTTCGGCTGCACTGGGTTCTGCGCGCCGAAGGCGATGATGCGGATCTGGTCCTCCTCCAGCCCCTGCTCCATCAGCCAGTCGGCGACCGCTTGCGCACGCTCTTCCGACACGCGCATGTTGACTCGGTCGGGGCCGCCCGCGTCGCTGTGCCCGCGCAGGATCACCCGCTCGACCTGCTTCCACTGATCAGTGTCGAGCAGGCCGTTGAGTTCAGCCATCGCGGTCTCGTCCAGCTCGGTACCACCGGCCCCGAAGGGGATCGTGGTCCGCAGCGGTTCGAGCGCGATCGGCGGCCGCTCCACTTCGATGTCGGGGCGGATGATCGAATTGTTTTCCGGCGGGCTGTCGCTCGCGGTCGCGCTCGGCGTGGGGGTCGGCGCGGGGCTCGGCTCCTCGCTGTTGCAAGCCACCAGCAGCGCGCCCAGCGCCAGCACAATCATCGGGCCACGCATGGCCACCCTCCTTCGGTTACCAGTTCGTATCAGCTCACTCATGCCGGTTTGGGCTTCCCGCCCGCCTGCCCGGGCTCGCGCTTGTCCGACGGCTTTTTGCCCGCGTCGTTCTGCCCCGCTTCGCGCTTGGCCGATTCGGCCTCGGCGCGCTTGAGGTGCTGGGGCGTATAGGTGATGACGATGTCCCCGGGGCGCGGTTCGGGCCGGGCCGCGTGAGTAAAGAAGCGCATGGTGCCGTTTTCGCGCAGCAGCAGCAGCATGTTGGCCTTATCGCCCAGCTTCTCGCGCGCGTCGTCGATCGTGAATTCTTCGGTCAGTTTGGTCCTGCGGAAGACCCAGCCTTCCTTCTGCCGCTGATCGACCTCGGCCACTCCGAAACCCGATTCGAACAGAGCGCGGCCGCGCAGGCTGCCCGGCAGTGCGCGCCGGTCATCCTCGACCGCTTCGCCAAGCTGGTACACGCTGTCGCGCCCGATCTCGTGGGCGAACTCGTTGCAGACGAGCGCGTTGTAAGCCTCGTTATCGGTCGCCGCGACGAGCACCTGATAGGGGTTGAGGTCGAGATTGTGCTCGGTCGCCTCATTGAGGAATTCGCCGTGATAATAGGGCAGGCCCTCGCGCCGCGCGGCGGCGAGCCGCTGCCAGCTCGAATCGACGATCATCACCGGGGTCTTGAGCGCGTGCATCTGCTTGGCCAGCGCGATCGTCCACGGTGTGCTGCCGGCAATGATCAGACCGGGGCGATCGGTGCCCTTCACCTTGAGAAGCTTGGCGACCAAGTCGACCGTAAAACCGTGCGCCACGATGGTCGCGACCACCACGGCAAAGCTCAGCCCGATCAGGACATTACCATCGCCATAGCCGAGTTCGCTCAGACGCAGGGCGAACAGGCCGGAGATGGCGACCAGCACGATCCCGCGCGGGGCGATCCAGGCGAGGAACAGGCGCTCGTTCCACGGAAGCGGGCTGCCGAGCAGACTGATCAGCACGGTCGCCGGACGGACGAAGAACAGCAGCGCGAGCAGGAACGCACCGAAGCGCCAGTTGAGATATTGCAGGTCGTCGTAGCTGAGCGAGGCGGACAGCAGGATGAAGATGCCCGAGACCAGCAGAACCGCGATGTTCTCCTTGAACGGGTGGATGCTGCGCAGGGATGAGACGTCCATGTTGGCGAGCGCGACGCCCATCACGGTGACCGCGACCAGCCCGGCCTCGTGCTCGATCATGTTGCACACGACGAAAACCGCGATCACGAGTGAGAACAGCACCGGCACCTTCAGATATTCGGGCACCGCGCCACGCGGGAAGAGGTAGGAGATGATCCATGCCGCGGCATAGCCGATCAGGCCCGAGATGACCGCGGCCACGATCAAGGGTGGCACGACCTCGAACAGCGACGCGCCCGGCGATTCGGCGACCTTGCGGAAATATTCGTAGGCGATGACAGCACACAGCGCGCCGGTGGGGTCGTTGACGATCGCCTCCCACTTCAGGATCGAGGCGGGCCGGGTTTGCACGTTGGACTGGCGCAGCAGCGGCAGCACAACCGTCGGGCCGGTGACCACCAAGATCCCGCCGAACAGGATCGCCACCGGCCACACCAGCCCGGCGACGTAATAGCCGGTGACCGCGCCTAGCGCCCAGCCGACCGCCACGCCGATCGTTGCGAGCCGCCAGACCGCGCTGCCCGAATGCTGCAATTCCCGGAAGCTGAGGCTGAGGCCACCTTCGAACAGGATTAGCGCGACCCCGATTCCTATCATTGGCTCCAATAGGGAGCCGAAGGTTTCTTCGGGATCGAACAGGCCGAGGATGGGGCCCGCCAGAAAACCGGCGGCCAGCATCAGCACGATGGCAGGCCAATTGGTCCGCCACGCGATCCATTGCGCGCCGATGCCGAGCGCGCCGACCGCTGCGATTACAACTGCTGCCGTTTGCATGGCGAGATCAGACCCCCTTCGATCCGCTAGCAACGGTGCCCGAAGGCAATCCGTTCCACAAGTCCATGAAGAGACGCGTGGTTGACGCTAGTCGCCGTCGAACGAAACTAGCGAGTGGACGGGGATGTCCGCATCGCGCAGCCGGGCCGAACCGCCCAGATCGGGCAGATCGACCACGAAGAGCGCGGCAGCCACATGCGCTCCGGTGAGTGTTACCAGTTCGGCTGCCGCCAGCGCGGTGCCCCCGGTGGCGATGAGATCGTCGACCAGCGCAACCCTTGCTCCGGGTGCCAGCGCGCTCGGGTCGAGTTCAAGGCGGTCGGTGCCATATTCCAGTGCGTAGTCGACGCCGATCGTTTCCACCGGCAGCTTGCCCGGCTTGCGGATCGGCACGAAGCCAAGCCCAGCGTGGATCGCCACCGCCGCGCCGAAGATGAAACCGCGCGCTTCCATCCCGGCGATTACTGTGGCGCCCTGATCGCGCGCCATGTCGGCCAGCAGCGACACGCTGGTGCGCAACGCGGCAGGCTCGCTCAACAGGGTGGTAATATCGCGGAACTGGATGCCCGGCTTGGGAAAGTCGGGAACCGTGCGGATGCTGGCCCGCAGCTGCTCGAGATCGAGCGCTGCGGGAGCATTGCTCACGGAAGCATCAGCCGGGATCGGCTCAGGCCTTTTTCGGCTTCACGCTCGACCAGACCTGCCGCTTCGCGAAATAGGCCAGAACCGTCGCGAACAGCAGGAAGACGAGGACTGCGAAACCGGTCTGCTTGCGCTCGACCAGCTTGGGCTCGGCCGTCCAGGTCAGGAACGCGGCGACGTCGGCCGACATCTGCGACACCGTCGCTTCGGTGCCGTCGTCGTAGGTCACCTGACCGTCCACGCCGAGCGGCGGAGCCATCGCCAGGTTGAGGTTGGCGAAGTAGGGGTTGAAGTAGAGCCCCGGCGGCGTCTGGAAGTCGGGGAATTCCTCCATCAGGCGCTTGCCGTCCTTCTCGAAGGTGGCCGGATCCGTGTACCCGGTCAGCAGCGAATAGACGTAGTTGCTGCCGTGGTGGCGCGCCTTGGTCATCAGCGAAAGATCGGGCGGAATCGCGTTGTTGTTCGCCGCGGCGGCAGCCACCGCGTTGGGGAACGGCGAGGGGAAGTAATCGGTCGGTTCGCCCGGACGCATGACGCTTTCGCCGGTGTTCGGATCGATCCCGGGCACCTGCTTGGTCGCGGCGAAGGCCTTCACCTGCGCTTCGCTGTAGCCGATCTCTTCCAGATCGCGGAAAGCGACGAACTTCAGGCTGTGGCAGGCCGCGCAGACTTCGCTGTAGACCTTGAGGCCACGCTGCAGCTGCGCGACGTCCCACTTGCCCACGGGACCGTCGAACGAATAGCCGCCTTCGGGGCCGTGCGCGTCGAGATGGAACTCGTGGTCGGCCGAGTGCATGGGCTCTTCGGTCAGCCAGGTGGTCGCACCCATGACGAAGGCGAGCAGGACGACGCCTGCAAAGACGAGTCCGGCAAGGGCGGAAAGAATGCGGATCATCGGGTGTCCTTAACGTTTATCCGTCGTCACTAGGCAATCGGTGGCCGACCGTCAGGTCGCGGGCTGGGTGTTTTCGCCCAGCACGGCCTTCTTGTCGGACCCCAGCACCGCCTCGGTAATCGAGTAGGGCAGGGGCTTGGGTTTCTCGATCGAGGAAACGATCGGCAGGATCACGAGGAAGTGCAGGAAGTAGTACGCCGTCGCGATCTGGCTGATCATCACATAGGGCTCTTCAGCCGGCGCACCGCCGCAGTAGAACAGCACCGCCATATCAACCAGCAGGATGATGAAGAAGGTGCGGAACAGCGGGCGGTAGTGGCCGCTGCGGACCGGCGAACGGTCGAGCCAGGGCAGCAAGAACCACAGCAGGATCGAGCTGAACATGGCGAGCACGCCCCACAGCTTCGCTTCGAGGATGAAGTCGAAGGTGAACGCACGCAGGATCGCGTAGAACGGGTAGAAATACCATTCGGGCACGATGTGCGCGGGGGTCGAGAGCGGGTTCGCCTCGATATAGTTGTCCGGGTGGCCGAGCATGTTCGGCAGGAAGAACACGACCACGCAGTAGATGATCAGGAACACGCCGAGGCCGAAGCCGTCCTTCGCCGTGTAATACGGGTGGAACGGCACGGTGTCGCTTTCGCTCTTCACTTCGACGCCGGTCGGGTTGGACGAACCGGGGATGTGCAGCGCCCAGACGTGCAGGATCACGACGCCCGCGATCACGAAGGGCAGCAGGAAGTGCAGCGAGAAGAAGCGGTTGAGCGCGGCATTGTCGGGCGCGAAACCGCCCAGCAGCCAGATCTGGATTGGCTCGCCGACGAAGGGAATGGCGCTGAACAGGCCGGTGATGACCTTGGCACCCCAGAAGCTCATCTGGCCCCACGGCAGCACGTAGCCCATGAAGGCGGTCGCCATGGCGAGCAGGAAGATGACCACGCCGAGCAGCCAGATCATTTCGCGCGGAGCCTTGTACGAGGAGTAGAAGAAGCCGCGGAAAATGTGGAGGTACAGCACGAGGAAGAAGAAGCTGGCACCGTTGGCGTGCATGTAACGCAGCATCCAGCCCCAGTTCACGTCGCG